>ERZ802830.2948-NODE-2948-length-14851-cov-9.39477_pt1 | contig 14851 bp, 13 predicted proteins | sample MGYA00345654_ERZ802830 | MGnify/ENA primary metagenome ERZ802830 (study PRJEB30503, sample SAMEA104212375) | marine metagenome | biome: Westerlies Biome; feature: [SRF] surface water layer (ENVO:00010504) within the epipelagic zone...; material: water... | reverse complement strand
TGATGCTAAAAATGCTAATCTTGAATTTAAAGGATTTCCAATCTTATTCTCCCCTCTTATTAACTTTTCATTTAACGATGAAAGGAAGTCTGGTTTTTTAGTTCCTAGTTTTGGCTCAACTTCAAGAAGTGGTTTTGACACTGCTTTACCATATTATTTTAATCTTTCTCCAACTAGTGATGCTACCCTTACCCCAAGATATATGGGAAAAAGAGGTGCTCAATTATCAGGGGAATACCGATATTTAGACAGCATGTATAGAGGTGAAACTTCTTTGGAATTAATGCCCAACGATAAAGCTTCCGATACTAACAATAGATATTATGCAAAATTAAAACATTTTCATAATTTTAACAATGGCTTTGAGGGTGGCTACAACATAGAAAAAGTATCGGATGACAACTATTTCTCTGATATGTCGTCATTAATAACAGTAACTAGTCAAGTAAACTTAAATCAAGAAATTTTTCTAAATTATGCGAAAAATGATTGGAACGCTAGACTATTAACTCAAAAATTTCAAAACTTAACTACATCCTCACCATATGAAAGACTACCAAGCTTATCAATAAATCATAATAAAGAATTTTTGGATGCAAGTGGATTTACCTCTTTTGAAACCTCAACAAATCTTGATTATACAAAATTCGAAAGAAATAATGATTTCGTCGGTGTTAGTGCAAATGGTTCTCGTCTAGTTGCAAGGCAATCAGTTGGAGTTCCTTTTGAACGCTCATATGGTTATGCAAATCCAAAAATTATTTTAGATTTGAAAAACTATGATCTTGAAGATGCCAATACATCAACAAAAGCCCTGCTCATTCCAACCTTAGCTTTTGATGGAGGTATGTATTTGGATAAAAAAATTAGATTAAATAATTCTGAATATACGCAGACCCTAGAGCCTAGAGTTTTTTACTCTTATACACCATATAAAGATCAATCAATGCTTCCAATGTTTGATACAGCTCTAACAGATTTAAATCAACAATCTATTTTTTCTGAAAATCAGTTTGTTGGGGGTGACAGAGTTATGGATTCTCACCAGATTACATTGGGTGCAACAACAAGATTCATAGATCAAAATGGTATGGAAAGATTTACAGGAACAATTGCTCAAAGATTTTATGTAAGCGATAGAAAAGTTTTAAAAGAATCCCAATTTACCAATTCTTCAGCTTTAAATGACTCCTCAGATTTATTTTTATCTGGCTCAGCAGCTATAACTAAATATTTAAAAGCTAATTTAGACTATCAGTACAATATAGATGAAAATATGACAAACAGAGCAACTCTTAATGCTAGATACAAACCAAGACCTGGTAAACATATTGACGCTAGCTACAGGTTAATTGGCAATCCTGCTAGTAATGCTTATGATATAAAACAAATTAATATTGCTGGACAGTGGCCTCTTGGTAAAGGATGGTCTTCGGTTGGAAGGTATAACTATGACATAAAAAGTTCTAGTATAATTGAGGGGCTTGGCGGGTTAGAGTTTGATGCAGGTTGCTGGTCATCAAGCATTTTATTACATAGATTGTCATTAGCAACTACCGCAAAACCAAATTATACTATTTTCTTTCAATTAGAATTAGGAGGTTTTGGTTCATTAGGTACTGGTACATCAGGTATGCTTGAAGAAGTTTTAAATAGAAATATTCCTGGTTCCTATACCTCCAATCAACTTCCAGAAAATTATAGATTCCAAAACTTGGAATAAGCATTTACTGTATGAAAAAAAATATAAAACTTTTTTTATCAATTATAGTATTGATATTTACCTCATCTCTTACTTTTGCTAATAGTGATTACGAAGAATTAGATAGTATTATTGCAATTGTTGAGAATGATGTTATTACAAAAAAAGAGTTAAAAAAAACACTTTCAGAACTAAAAAAAAATTCACGTAATAAAAATAAAATAGTAAATCAAACAAAACTAAGAAAGCTTGCACTTGATCAATTAATTGAGAGAAAGATAATAGCTCAATATGCTGAAGTGCAGAATATTAATATAGAATCATCAGTTATAGAAAATGCCCTAAAAAATATAGCTTCAAATAATAAAATGAGTGTTGAGGATTTAAAAAAAAATGCTTATGAGGAAGGATCCCTTGAGAAGCTTTATAGTGAGATAAGATTTCAATTGATATTGAGAGCAATTAAAGAGAGAGCTATATTTTCTAAAATACATATTTCAGATTATGAGATTGAAAAATTCATAGATAAAGAGAAAGTTAACAATCCTGATCAGTATAAAATTTCCCATATACTTATAAAATTTACAAACGAAACTCAAAGAGAAGCCGCTGAGAAAATAATAAAAGAAGTACAAATTCTTCTTAAAAAGGAAACATTTAATCAGGTTGCAAAAAAATACTCTAACGGACCATTTGCAAAAAATGGTGGTGAAATGGGATGGTTAAACTCTAGCGATCTTCCAGATCTTTTCGTAGATAAAATAACAAAGCTTAAAAAAAATGAGGTTTCGTTTCCATTTGAATCTAAAAATGGATTGCATATAGTTAAGTTGGACGATATTAAATCTTTTAAAAAAGATAAAGTTTTTTCTTCACAATACAATATAAATCAGATTCTTATTAAACAAAATCAAATTACTTCCGAAGATGATATTTTAAAAAAACTGGATAATATTAGGAACAAAATTATCGAGGGACTTCCATTTGGTGATGCAGCAGCTCAATACTCTGAAGACTCAATATCATCTCTTAAAGGAGGTTCATTGGGTTGGGTAGATAGAAATAATCTTCTACCAGAATTTCAAGTAGAGCTTGACAAAGGGGAGCTCAATACTTTAATTGGACCATTTAAAACGTCAGCCGGGTGGCATTTAATTGAATTAATTGGCAAAAGGCAGAAAGATATAACAGAAGATTCCCGCAAACTAGCTGCTAGGTTAAAGATTCTTAATTATAAAGCAGAAATTAGATATAAAGATTGGTTTGAAATCCTCAAGCAATCGTCAAATATTGAGATGATCAACAATTAATTAAATGAAAAAAAAATTACCGAGTATTATTGTTAATTGTGGTGACCCTGCAGGCATTGGTCTCGATCTAATTGTATTTTTAGCCTACAAGAAATTTCCTGCTTTTCTTACAATCCTTGCGAATAAAAAGGCATTAATTGAAAGATCTAAGATGCTTCAAAAAAAAATATCATTTAATAAAAATTTAGCACCTCACATGGGTGATGGGTCTCTTTTCTTAAAAGACGTTTCCTACCCAAAAAGGGTTGTCCCAGGGAAACCGAATAAAGAAAATTCACATGCTCAATTGACTATGATCGATTATGCCGTTGAAAACTGCTTAAAAAAAAATTATTCAGCGCTCGTTACACTTCCAATATCAAAGGAAATTTTATCAACTCAACCAAAAAAATTTATGGGGCATACCGAATATATTGCTGAACTAGTAAATAATGGCCGCCAAGAAGTAATGATGTTAGCTCATAAGAATCTTAAAGTTGCGCTTGCAACTACTCATATCCCATTATCAGATGTATCTAAACATATTACAAAAGAAAAACTGATGGCAATTTTAACAACACTTAATAAGGATTTAGAAATTAGATTTAAAATAAAAAGTCCCAGGATAGCTATAACTGGATTAAATCCTCATGCTGGTGAAGGTGGGGAATTTGGAAAAGAAGAAAAAAATATAATATCACCTGTTATTAGTACGATGATAAAAAAAGGTTTTAATCTGGAAGGTCCTCTACCAGCAGATACTGCTTTCACTCCAAATAAAATAAAAGAAACAGATTGTTTTTTAACAATGTTTCATGACCAAGGCTTAGCTCCATTTAAGGCCCTTTCTTTTGGTAAAGGAGTAAATATAACCTTAGGCCTACCATTTATTAGAACATCGGTTGACCATGGAACTGCATTTGATATTGTTGGCACAAAAAAAATTAATACTTCAAGTTTTTATGAGGCATTAGATATAGCTATCCAACTAAGTCAATGATAAAAGCAAAAAAAAAATTCGGGCAGAATTTTCTAAGTGATCAATCTGTTATCAAAGAAATTTTAAGTCATTTAAAACCATTGGCGCATGATAAAATTTTAGAAATAGGGCCAGGTATGGGGGCAATTACAATACCTCTCTTAAATAAATTAAACCATATAAGTGTTATTGAAATTGATCCTGACATGATCAATTATCTCCAAAAAAAAATACCTAAAGAAAAAATAAATATCATAAACCGTGATATTTTATCAATAAATAATAAGGATTTGGAAGTTTATGACAGAATAATAGGAAATCTGCCCTATTACATATCGACCGAAATACTTATAAAAATGATTGATATTCTTGGTTCATTAAAAGATGTTCATTTTATGTTCCAAAAAGAGGTTGCTGAGAGAATAACTGCAAAACCTAGAAGCAAAAATTTTGGCAGGCTAAGCGTTTTAATTCAGTATTTCTTTGATTCTGAAATTTTATTTGATATTTCTGCCAATTCTTTTTCTCCACCCCCAAAAATTCAATCCTCTTTTATAAAACTTGTACCAAGGGAGAAAGAAGGGTTGAAATTCAAAAATTTAATTAATTTTAAAAAAGTTATCAAAACTGCTTTTCAATTTAAAAGAAAAACTTTAAAAAATAACTTCAAAGATATACTCGATGAGGAAAATTTTAACTCAATAGGAATCAATCCACAAAAAAGGGCAGAAATGCTAGGTATTGATGATTTTGTAAATATTGAAAATTACATACACGACCATAAAATAATCATATGAGAATGATATAATTTTAGGATTTGGATTCAGAAAATGAACATAATATTATTAGGAGCGCCTGGAGCAGGTAAAGGTACTCAAGCAAGTTTTTTAAAAAATCAATATGAAATACCTCAAATTTCTACGGGTGACATGCTTCGTGCTGCTGTAAAAAACAATACTAAATTAGGAATTAAAGCAAAAGAATTTATGGACAAAGGTGAGCTTGTTCCAGATTCTTTAATCATTGCCTTAGTAGAGCTGAGGGTCAAACATGATGATTGCATTAATGGTTTTTTATTGGATGGTTTTCCGAGAACAATACCACAAGCGGAGGCATTAGCTGCTGCTGGTTTGAAAATAGATATCGTTATTGAAATTAATGTACCAGATGAAAAAATTATTGAAAGACTTAGTGGAAGAAGAGTACATCCCACATCTGGCAGAATTTATCACATTAAATACAATCCCCCCAAAAAAGATGGTGTAGATGATGAAACAGGAGACCCCCTCATAACGAGGAGTGATGACGTTGCTGAAACAATTATTAAAAGACTTAAAAATTATCATGAACAAACAGAGCCATTAATACAATATTACAAAAATTTTCCAGGTTCAAATAAACCCATTTTCGTTTTTATTGATGGTACTAAATCACCACAAACTATTAATCAAGAACTTCAATTACAGCTTAAGTGATATATGAATTCAGATTACCCACATAAAGAAGTTGAAGAAAAATCTCAAGAATATTGGGATCAAAATAAAATATTTTATACAACTGAAGATAAGACAAAAAAGAAGTTTTATGCATTATCAATGTTTCCTTATCCAAGTGGCAAATTACATATGGGACATGTCAGAAATTATGCTATTGGGGATGTCATTTCAAGGTTTAAAAGATTAAAAGGCTTTAATGTTCTCCAACCAATGGGATGGGATGCGTTTGGTCTTCCTGCCGAAAATGCTGCTATTCAAAATAAAACAGCCCCAGACAAATGGACTTTTGAAAATATTAAACATATGAAAAGTCAACTCAAACAATTGGGCCTAGCTGTTGATTGGGATAGAGAAATTGCGACCTGTGATGACTCCTATTATAAATGGGAGCAATGGCTTTTTATACAATTATTTAAAAAAGGTTTAATTTACAAAAAAACTTCAATGGTAAATTGGGATCCAGTTGATAAAACAGTTTTGGCAAACGAACAGGTTATTGATGGGCGAGGATGGAGATCAGGCGCACTTGTAGAAAGGAAAGAGATTCCTCAATATTTTATGAAAATTACTGAATATGCTGAGGATCTCCTAAATGGGTTAGACGAGCTTGATGATTGGCCAGAACAAGTTAAGACTATGCAAAGAAATTGGATAGGTAAAAGTATTGGGTGTGAAATTTCATTTAAGCTTTCAAGTAAAAATATAGATTTAAAGGTTTACACAACAAGGCCGGATACCCTAATGGGATCAACCTATCTTGCTATTGCACCTGAACATCAACTCAGCATCCAACAGGCTAAGAATAATCAAGACATAGATACTTTTTTAGATGAATGTAAAAAAACTGGAGTATCTGAGGCTGAAATAGCGACTGCAGAAAAAAAAGGGGTTTTCTCTGGACTATATGCAAAGCACCCAATAACTAACAAAGACATACCTATTTGGATAGCAAATTATGTCCTTATTAATTACGGAGAAGGAGCTGTTATGGCTGTTCCTGCTCATGATAATCGTGATTTTGATTTTGCAAAGAAATATAATCTCCCAATAGTAAAGGTAATTGATAACAAGGATTTTAAAGATGGTGAAGCATATATTGGCAATGGTAATCTTGTTAACTCTGGAGAATTTGATGGCCTATCAAATAGTAAAGCTGCAGAAAAAATTACTGAGAAAATGGAATCTTTGGATAAAGGTAATAAAAAAATTCAATACCGTATAAGAGACTGGGGTATATCAAGGCAACGTTTTTGGGGATGCCCTATTCCCATGATTAAGTGCGACGATTGTGGAGATGTTCCCGAAAATGAGGAAAATCTTCCAGTAAAGCTCCCAGAAAATATCACCATAGATAAATCAGGGTCTCCTTTAAGTAAAATAAAAAGCTTTTATGACTGTAAATGTCCTATTTGTGGAAAACCAGCCAAGAGAGAAACAGACACACTTGATACTTTCTTTGAATCATCTTGGTATTTTGCAAGATACGCCTCTTATAATCAAGATAAAAAAATACTAGATGAAAGAGTAAATTATTGGATGCCGGTTGATTATTATATTGGAGGAATTGAGCACGCTATCCTTCACCTGCTTTATGCTCGTTTCTTTAATAGATTACTATTTGATCTAAAACTTATTAACACTAAAGAGCCTTTCAAAAAACTACTAACTCAGGGAATGGTTTTAAAAGATGGGTCAAAAATGTCAAAATCTAAAGGTAATACTGTTGATCCCCAACAATTAATAGATAAATATGGTGCAGACACAGCAAGATTATTCGTTATGTTTGCTGCTCCTGCAGAACAATCACTTGAATGGTCAGATAAGGGAATAGAGGGCTCACATCGATTCCTAAAAAGATTATGGAAAATGGTCTTCGATTTTCAAGCAAACAAAGATGATTTAAAAGAGCATTTAAATGAGGATGAACTTCGCTTTAAATTAAATGCAACGATTCAAAAGGTCACGGATGATCTTGAAAGGCGTACTAGCTTTAATACCGCGATATCATCTGTGATGGAATTAATTAATATGTTAAATAAATACGATACATCTGATTCAATTTCTGTTAATTTTAAAAAAGAGGTGCTTGATAAAACACTTATCCTTCTAAACCCCTTTGTTCCGCACATTACCAAGTATCTTTGGGAACAAATAAACCCTACTATGATTCTAGATGACCAAAATTGGCCAAAAGTTGACACTAAGGCTCTTATTAAGCAAGAAATCAATTTAGTAATTCAAGTAAACGGTAAGTTAAGGGCAAATATGATAATATCAACTGATGATTCTGAAGAGAAAATCAAAGAACAGGCTCTAATGTTAGAGGGTATTGCTAAATATGTACCCAATATCTCTGAGATAAAAAAAATAATCTTTATTAAAGATAAATTAATAAATATTGTTGTATAGGTAAAACGAAATGACAACATCAATAAGAAATCAGTTTTTAATGATCCTATCAATTATTAGCTTAATTGCTTGTGGATTTCAATTAAGAGGTGGCATTGAAGCTAACTTTGACTCTATTTCAATTGATGGTGGAAGTGCTGGATTCGTTAAACAATTAAAAAAAAGGTTGAAGCAATCAAGCATTGCAGTTTTACCCACCGGAGGACAGGTTAAGCTTCAGATTGTAGATGATCTTTTGGATAAAAGAATACTATCCCTTAATTCTGACGGAAGAATTAGTGAATATGAGCTTAATTATAAGGTTTCTTTTCGAGTCAAAGGACAAAATGACTCTGAGTGGGGCCAACTAATAAACAATGAAGTCCGTCGTCAATATACTTATGATGATGAAAATGTTGTAGCAAAAGCATTAGAGGAAGAAAAATTAATAAACGGTATGCGGGATGAATTAATCCGAACAATTACTGCGCAAATAAGCCTGCAAAAAGTATAGCTTCAAATGCAAAGCCTTAATTTCTCAGAATTGATTATTGAAAAGGCTAGAAAACAAGGGAAAAAAGGGATCTTAATTATTGGTGAAGAACCAGTAATAAAAAAACATATTAACAATGTTATTCAAAAATTTTCTATCCAAAACAACCTTGAACAGATACGAATAGACGTTGAAAGTGCAACAAAACTAGAAATTATCAATGCAAAATTCACAAATGATTCTCTTTTCAGCGAAGGATCAATTTTAAAAATAAGCATTTCAACTGGGAGAATAAGTGAGGAAATTAAAAAATTTCTTATTTCTGAAGTGCAAAAAAAAGATACAAATAATTTTTTTGTATTTTACTTTAAACAAAATATTAAAGACTTTTCTAAGCTAAGCTGGCCAAAAATCTTAAAAGATACGTGTCTTATATTGGAAGCAAGTGTACCTCCTCCAAATAATTTCAAAGAGACAGTATCGTTAAGAGCAGAGTTTTATGACTTAAGCTTTACTGACGGTGCTATTGAAATGTTATCGCAATTAACCATGGGAAATTTCCTTTTAGTTGAAAACGAACTGATAAAACTTCAATTAATGTTTGATAAAGATGAGATTAATGAAAAAAAATTAATAAATCATCTATCCAATGGAGCAAAGTACGATACATTTGATTTAATTAATGCGTCTTTATTGGGTAATAAAAAAATAGCTATCAATTCCTTAAAATGTTTGTGTGAAAATGGTGTTGATCCACTTGCAGTTAATGGTTTATTTGCATGGATTTTTAAAGCTATAGCTAAATTTAAGGATAGGAATCAAATATCACCAAAATATGAGGAATTTACGAAGATGAGGATTTTTGGTGCATCGCAAATGCTTGTTAAAAATTCCCTAAATACTTTATCAAAAAGACAAATAGAGAAGGTGTTAATTAGAATTAAGAATATTGATCTAATTTGTAAAGGTATTATTGTTGGAGACCCTTGGTTAGAGCTAAATAGGCTATCTTTTGGTCTTGCCCATATCCTTAATAAATCAAAGGTGTAAAATATTAAGTATGAATATTAATAACTATATGAAGAAGGTTGGAGAACAAGCAAAAGCATCCAGTTATTTATTAGCAAAGTCTTCAACGGAGCAAAAAAATAATTTTTTACATGATTTATCAAAAAGAATCATCGCTAACGAACAAAAGATAATTGATGCCAACAAACATGATCTTGAAGATGCAAAGAAGAATAATCTTGATGAAGCTTTTATAGACAGATTAGCTCTTAATAAGAAAAATATTGCTACTATGGCAGAGGGCCTGAGACAGGTACAATCATTAAATGACTTAATTGGAGAAATCACTGATATTAGACAATTAAATTCTGGTATTCAAGTTGGAAGAATGCGAGTCCCTCTTGGTGTAGTTGGGATGATTTATGAGTCTAGGCCAAACGTCACAATTGATGCCGCTGCTCTAGCAATAAAATCAGGGAATGCCATTATCTTAAGAGGTGGATCTGAATCTCTTATTTCAAATAATTATCTTGCCCAACTTATTCTAGAATCACTTGAAGTGGCATCCCTACCTCTAAGTTCAATACAAATAATTGAAACTAAAGACAGAGCTGCTGTAACTGAGCTTATACAATTGAAAGATTACGTAGATGTTATTATTCCAAGAGGCGGTAAAAGTCTTGTAAAAAAAATAACTGAAGAATCAACAATACCAGTTATCAAGCACCTTGATGGAAATTGTCATATGTTTGTAGATGATGGTGCCAACATCAAGATGGCCTTAGAGCTTGTTGATAATGCTAAAACGCAAAGACTAGGAACATGTAATACCCTTGAATCGCTAGTAGTATCAAATTCCATAGCTAAAGATTTTTTACCTAAAATACTGGCTATATTTGATTCTAAAAATATTGAAATGCGCGTATGTCAAAATTCACTAGAGATTATCCCGACAGCTAAAAAAGCAAATGACAATGATTTCTATGAGGAATATTTAGGTCCAATAATTTCATGCATAATTGTTAAAAATATAGATGATGCTATTGAACATATCAATCACTTTTCCTCTGGGCATACAGAATCAATCGTAACAAATAATCATACTCATGCAATGAAGTTCTTAAGAGAGGTAGATTCATCAAGTGTAATGATAAATACATCCACAAGATTTGCAGATGGTTTTGAATACGGCCTTGGTGCAGAAATAGGCATTTCTACAGACAAATTTCATGCGCGTGGGCCTGTCGGTCTTGAAGGCTTAACTTCTATGAAATATATCGTATTAGGAAATGGTCAAACTAGAAAGTAGTCATGACTAATAAAATAGTTGGTATTTTTGGTGGAGCATTTGATCCCGTTCACAAAGGTCATATAAAAATTGCTGAGCAATGCATAGAAACGATAGGTATGGAAAAAATTATAATCGTACCTACTGGTGTTTCTCCTTTCAAAAAAGAGTTAACTAATGAGAAAACTCGCCTTTCAATCCTCCAAATTGCTTTTTCTAAAGATCATTACGAAATATCAGATTATGAATTACGTCAATCAAAAAAAGATAAAAATCCATCTTATACCATCAACACATTAAAATTTTTAACAAAAAAATCACCTTCTTCATTTGTTTTAATTATGGGTTCTGATGCGCTTGCAACAATTAATCGATGGTATCAGTGGGAGATGATTTTAAATTATTGTCATATACTTGTTGTGAGTAGAAAAGAAGATGATCTTAAGGTTAATGGTTTAGAGCCAAAGGTGTTTGATTTTGTCACAAAACATAAAATTGATAAATTAGAAGATTTATCGATTAAAGATAAGGGAGGGATTTACTTTGCTAAATTTCCATTGTTGCCATTTTCCTCAACAGATATAAGAACTAAAATGTCCCAAAAAAAATCAATTGAAAATCTTGTGACACCAGAGGTCTCTGATTTTATAAAGAAAACTGCCAGCTATACATCAGATGGCCATAAAATATAATCACTAATATCAATATTATTTCTATTATTTACATAGGGAATACATCCTAAATAGGGATGCTTTATTTTTTTTCTGAGGTAGGAGATATTCTCTTCTTGAAAATCCATGTTACTATCGACAATATTTGCTATCCATCCAAAAACCTTTTGATTTTTTTGCTCTATTGCTTTCATAGTTAGAATAGCATGGCTTAAACAACCCAATTTTATACCAACTACAATAATTAATGGGACATTAATATATTCAATTAAATCTGATACATTTCTTGATTTATCCAAAGGGCAATCATAACCACCAGCTCCTTCTATAAATAAATAATCAGATTTATCCATTAATGTTTGTACCTGCTTTTTAATTAAATCAAAATCAATTGATATATTTTCCATTGTAGACACAATATGAGGAGAAGCTGGATCTTTAAAGGCATAGGGGTTTATCTCGTCTTTACTAAAATTTATGCTATTCGCTTCCATTAAATGCAATACATCAGCATTTATCATATTGCCATTCAAATTTTCCAATCCAGCTGAAATTGGTTTCATTCCGATCACACTATTACCATTTTTTTTAAAAAAATTAATTAATCCAATAGTTACATATGTTTTACCTATGTCGGTATCTGTGCCAGTGATAAAAAATGTATTTTTTTTCATAAATCTTTCTTAAAAGTGTTCTTAGTTTTTATAATTCTTCTTTGATACCACAGCATATATAACCTCATAGGTTGCTGGATAAAGCTTCCCTTCCCTGTATTTCTCATAATGTTGTTTCATAATATTAATAAACTCTCTACCTCTTAGTCCTTTAGATCTTTTTTTATTACCATTAGTTGCTCCAACACCTTTAATATCATAAAGAATATCCTCGACATTTGCATAATCCAATCTATAGCTCTTTACATCAAATGACGAATTCTCAAACCCTTCGAGGGCAAGAAAGTCTCTAATATCCTTTAAATCCAAAAAATTGTTAGTCTTGGGATGATTGTAAAGAACTTCGTTTATCATTCTCAATTCTTTAAGTGTTTCAGGTCCAAAGGTACTAAAGATAAAAAAGCCATTAGGTTTGAGTATTCTATTTATATGTTTTAATACAATTGGTAAATTATCAGACCATTGAATGGCGCTGGAACTCCACACCAAATCAAATAGATTATCTCTAAAAGGAAGATTTTCCATATCACCACAAACATGAAAGTTAGTAGAGTTATTTACAAAATTTATGGATGAAGTGGTCATTTTTTTTCTTGCTTGTTCAAGCATATTCTCTGATAAATCAAAATTAACCAATGATATTTTTTTGAATTTTTTTAAGAAATGTAAACCATTCTTCCCTGTTCCACAACCCAAGTCTAAAATATTTGTGGGATTAATATTTCGACATTCTAATTTTTCTAACAAATTCTGAGATATTTGATCTTGAATGCCTGAGAACTTTTCGTAAGAATTAGCAGCACGATTAAATACTTTTCTTTTATATATTTTGTCTATCATTTTTTTCTTTTACAAAATTTAAAATAGACTGAACAAAAATTTCAGGTTCAAGTAAAAATGGAATATGGCCAGCACCAGGAAAAATCTTCAATGAAGAATCTGGAATTATATCAGCCATATATTTTGATGATGCCAAAGAGGTTAATCTATCCTTATCCCCAGTAATGATTAGTGTTTTAACATTTATGTTTATTAAATTTTCTCTACAATCTGTATCCATAAGTAATTTTAATCCTGCTTTTAAAGCCCTAGGATCTGGTTTGCCTAAACTTAAGATGGTCTCCTCAAACTTTGCAGTAACCTTTCTAATATTAGGTTCACCATAAAGTTGTAGTAAAAAAAACTGATGTATTGTTTTTTTCCAATTCACTAATAGTTGTGAGGCGAATTTTTCAAAAATATCCTTTTCAACCCCATAATTCCATTCCTTTTTATTGATAAAGCAAGGAGTGCTAGAGACAAGGATTAAATGTTTAATTTTTTTTGGAAATTTTTTTTGGTAAGCTATGGCGATTTGTCCACCAAGAGACCAGCCTAGGAGAATTGCATTGTTCGGTATGAATTTATTTAATGAATCAATAATGCTACTCATAAAATAATTATTATTTAATTTACAACCACCCATTCCTGGTAAATTGATCATAATCAATTTAAAATATTTTGATAAATCTGCTTCAATATTATTCCAAACATTTGAGTTCATGCCCCATCCATGAATTAGCACTAAAGGCTTTCCTTTCCCAACAATCCTGCAATTCATATTAATTCATTACTTGGTTGATTATGTTTGATAAATGCAAGATATCTGCTCTTTTATGAGAAGATGATAGAGATACTCTTAAACGAGAAGTATTTATTGGTACAGTTGGTGGCCTTATGGCAGGTACATAAAAACCAGATTCTTTTAATGCCTCTGCTATCCTCAAGGCTGTATTGGCATTTCCAATCATTAATGGTTGTATCGCTGTAATAGAATCTAATAATAAATCCTTATTTTTAATAGAATGACGAAATAATTCTATATTTCTTTTTAATTTTTTTCGTAACATCTGACCATGAAAAATAATATCTAAAGAGGCAGAAACGCCTTTAGCTAGTGCTGGTATTGAAGCAGTCGTATAAATATAAGGTTTAGATTTTTGGATGAGCAAATCTACTATATTCTTTTTTGCGCTTACCATTGCTCCTGATACTCCCACGGACTTTCCTAACGTAACCATGTAAATAACTCGACTTAAATCTTTCTTAGACCACAATCTTTGATTATTTTGTTCAAATATACCTTGTCCATTCTCTCCCAGAACTCCATATCCATGAGCATCATCAATGAATAAGTATGCGTTATATTTATTGCATAAAGCTAATAAACCAGCTATATCAGCAATATCACCATCCATACTAAAAACACCATCAGATATAATCCATTTGTTTTTTTCTGCAGACTTTTTAATCTGCCTCTCTAGGAACGATAAATCAAGGTGATTGAATCTATATACTTTTGCACGAGATAGAACGGCTGCATCATTTAAAGAAGCGTGGTTTAATTTATCACAAAAAACTGCATCACCTCTTTTTATAAGACCACCAATAACAGCCATATTTGCCATATAGCCTGAAGAAAAAAATAAGCTTTTCTCGAATCCTAATAATTTTGCCAGCTTTTTCTCTACCCCATCATGACAAGAAAAATGTCCTGAGATTAGATGTGAGGCTCCTGCACCTGCTCCAAATTCTCTTATGCCTTGGATAATTGCTTGTTGTATTTTTTTATTTTGTGATAAACCAAGATAATCATTGCTAGCAAAATTAACCAGCCATTGACCGTCAATTAATATTTTATTTTTCTTAACACTATCAATAACTTTAAGTTTTCTATAAAGATGTTTTGACTTAATTTTTGCCAAATCATTACGAATTTGATCAGCAAACATATTTAGATATTTTTTAAGCCGAGTCTTTTGAAAAGTATTTGATCTTTTTCAACATTTGGATTTCCAGTAGTTAGTAATTCGTCACCATAAAA
>ERZ802830.2946-NODE-2946-length-14882-cov-8.48236_pt1 | contig 14882 bp, 9 predicted proteins | sample MGYA00345654_ERZ802830 | MGnify/ENA primary metagenome ERZ802830 (study PRJEB30503, sample SAMEA104212375) | marine metagenome | biome: Westerlies Biome; feature: [SRF] surface water layer (ENVO:00010504) within the epipelagic zone...; material: water... | reverse complement strand
GCTTCTACTTCTGGAGTTTCTTCTGACTGGGCTTCTACTTCTGGAGTTTCTTCTGACTGGGCTTCTACTTCTGGAGTTTCTTCTGTTTCTGGAGTTTGATCTTCTATCGGTGTTTTAAATATTTCTCTTTCTTCCTGTTTGCTTTTAATCGATGGCGTGACAATTACAAAGCTATTATCGTGTCCTGCGATTGAGCCTTTGATAAAAATCAGATTTCTTTCAACATCAATATCGATGACCTCAAGATTTTGCATGGTTTTTTTGACATTACCCATTCTCCCTGCCATTTTCTTACCTTTAAAAACTCGACCAGGAGTTTGGTTTTGTCCAATAGAACCAGGTGCTCTATGCGCAAGTGAGTTACCATGTGTAGCATCTTGAGTTTTGAAATTATGTCTCTTAATTACTCCTGCATAACCCTTACCAATTGAATTTCCAGTTACATCAACTAGCTCACCTTTTTCGAAGTATTCAACAGTTATTTCTTTGCCTTTATCGACTTGCTGAAGTTCGTTTTCGTTTAATCTAAACTCGTGTAGCTTATGTGAAAGTTTCTCATTAGGATTTGATGCTATCTGGCCTGCATCGGGTTTCTTCGGTTTTTTGGTAGCTTGACCAGTTAAGACCTGAATAGCATTATATCCATCAGTTGCTTCGGTCTTAATTCTGTTAATTAGATTGGGGTTAGCTTGAACAATCGTGACGGGCACAGATCGACCATCGTCTGTAAAGACTCTCGTCATTCCGCATTTTTTTCCTACAATGCCTATCACTTGTTTTCTCTCTATTTGTATTAATTATTTTTATAATTATGTTTTTCATTAACTCATTTACTGGAAATGTCATTTACAAGTTATTGATTTATATAGAAATATAATCAATTTCTAGTTTTTGCAAACCTTCATCTCCAAAAACGCTAAGCAAGTCTCTCAACCCCCTTATTTTTAGGCATTTCAGAGCAAAATAAACTCTAGCCCGTTTAGCGTTCGGGAATTATATCAATTTTCACTTTCAGTTCAATTTAATTTGAACATCAACTCCAGCTGGCAGTTCTAACTTCATTAGAGCATCAACTGTTTTATCACTTGGATTAAGTATATCCATGACACGTTTGTGCGTTGTCAGTTCATACTGATCCCTGGCATCCTTGTTCACATGAGGAGAAATAAGTACTGTGTACTTTTCTCTAGAAGTAGGCAAAGGAATAGGCCCAGAAACTAGTGATCCTGTTCTTTTGACTGTTTCTACAATCTCTTCTGTAGAAGAATCTATTAACTTATGATCAAAGGACTTCAGTCTGATTCTAATTGTCTGTGTATCAACCATAATTTATCCTTCATTATTTACAGAGAGTGCTTCAGCTTGTGATTTTGGAGCCTCATTATATTTCTCAAATTCCATGGTGTAAGTAGCACGGCCTTGTGACATTGATCTTAGGTCTGTTGCATATCCAAACATCTCAGCCAAAGGAACCTCTGCTCTGATAATCTTTCCAGCCGGAGACTCATCCATTCCTTGCAGAATGCCTCTTCTCCGATTGAGATCACCATTTACATCACCCATATAGTCTTCGGGTGTTACCACTTCGACTTTCATTACCGGCTCTAGCAGTACTGGATTCGCTTTAAGCGCTCCGTCTTTGAAAGCCATTGATCCAGCAACTCTGAATGCGACTTCACTTGAGTCAACATCATGGAATGATCCATCATAGAGTGTCACTTTTACATCAACCACTGGAAATCCCGTGATTACACCATTTGCCATTTGCTGTTGAATGCCCTTATCGACGGCAGGAATAAATTCTCTTGGGATTGCGCCGCCAGTAATGCTGTTTACAAACTCATATCCGTCACCTGCCTGTTGCGGGTCGATTTTAATATAAACATGACCATATTGACCTCTACCGCCTGATTGTCTGACAAATTTAGCTTCTTGATCAACAGAGGATTTAATTGTTTCTCGATAAGCCACTTGAGGCCTACCCACGTTTGCATCTACCTTAAATTCTCTTGATAGGCGATCCACGATAATATCTAAATGTAGCTCTCCCATTCCTGATATGATTGTTTGTCCAGATTCCTCATCTGTTCTGACTCTGAAGGAGGGATCCTCTTTCGCAAGTTTTTGGAGGCCAATGCCCATTTTAGCTTCATCCTCTGTAGATTTTGGCTCAACGGCCACAGAGATTACAGGCTCAGGAAACTCCATCTTCTCTAGTGTTATAACATTAGAGACATCGCACATGGTATCTCCGGTTGTCACGTCCTTAAGACCTACAGCGGCAGCAATATCTCCAGCTCGGACTTCTTTGATCTCCTCTCTAGTATTGGAGTGCATCTGAAGAAGACGACCAATTCTTTCTTTCTTTGATCTGAGGGGATTAAATATGGTATCTCCAGAATTTAGAACTCCTGAATAGACCCTAAAAAATGTTAGGTTTCCAACATATGGGTCATTAGCGATTTTAAATGCGAGCGCTGAGAAATTATCATCATCATCAGACTTTCTTGATCCGTCAGATTCATCTTCGAGAATTCCAGTAATATCTGGAGTATCAATAGGAGATGGCAGGAGGTAGACAACGGCATCAAGCATGGCTTGCACGCCTTTGTTCTTAAATGCTGAGCCACATACAACAGGGACGATCTCATTATTAATGGTTCTGGCTCTAAGGCCTTCTCTTATTTGATCTTCGCTTAACTCGCCATTCTCAAGATATTCAGTCAATAAATCTTCATTCGCTTCAGCAGCTGCTTCTATCATTTGCTCTCTTAATTCTTCACATTGTGCGAGGAGATCATCAGGGATATCTTCTGCAACATATGTTGATCCAAGGTCTTCCTCATTCCAATTAATGGCTTTCATCCTAATAAGATCAATGACGCCCTTGAAGTTTTCTTCTGCCCCAATCGGAACTTGTATAGGAATAGGATTAGATCCAAGTCGATCCTTAACTTGCTCTACCACCCTGAAAAAGTCGGCCCCAGCCCTATCCATCTTATTAACAAATGCCATCCTTGGCACAGAGTATTTATTTGCTTGTCTCCATACAGTTTCAGACTGTGGCTCTACTCCACCAACGGCACAAAAAACTGCAACAGCACTGTCTAAAACTCTGAGTGATCGCTCTACTTCAATAGTGAAATCTACGTGCCCTGGTGTATCAATAATATTAATTCTATGCTGGTCAAACTGTTGATCCATTCCTTGCCAGAAACAGGTTGTTGCTGCTGAGGTAATAGTAATACCCCTTTCCTGTTCTTGTTCCATCCAGTCCATAACAGCATTCCCATCATGCACCTCGCCAATTTTATGAGATATTCCTGTATAAAAGAGAACGCGTTCTGTAGTTGTTGTTTTTCCTGCATCAATATGAGCCATGATGCCTATGTTTCTATACCTATCAATTGGTGTCTGTCTAGCCATTAGGGAATCTCTTTATTGAAACGATCACCACCTAAAATGAGAGAAAGCTTTGTTAGCTTCAGCCATTTTATGGGTATCTTCTTTTTTCTTAATCGCATTTCCTCTGTCATTTGAGGCATCTAAAAGTTCATTTGCGAGTTTAACTTTCATACTTTTTTCAGATCTTGATCTTGCAGACTCAATCAACCACCTCATTGCAAGAGCTTCTCTTCTTTCTTGTCTCACTTCCACAGGAATCTGATAAGTTGCACCACCTACACGCCTAGATCTTACTTCCACAACTGGCTTGACCTTATCAAGTATGTCTTGAAATACCTGAGGAGTAGTGTCTGCTGTTTGACCAAGAGTTGTAATTACAGTATTTAGGGCCTGATAGACAATATTTTCAGCAGTGCTCTTCTTTCCATCTTTCATGATCATGTTGATGAATTTCGCAAGAACTTTGCTCGAAAATTTAGGATCGGGCAATATTTCTCTTTTTATCGCTGCATTTCTTCTAGACATTTCTTATCCCTTAGGCTTTTTAGCACCATATTTTGAACGGCCTTGCCTTCGATCATTCACACCTGAGCAATCAAGCGTGCCTCTTATTGTGTGATATCTAACGCCTGGAAGATCCTTAACACGTCCACCTCTAATCATTACCACAGAGTGTTCCTGAAGGTTATGCCCTTCACCGCCTATATAACTTGTGACTTCATATCCATTCGTGAGTCTAACCCTTGCTACCTTTCTCAGAGCAGAATTTGGTTTTTTTGGTGTCGTGGTATAAACACGTGTGCATACCCCTCTCTTTTGAGGCTTGCCTTCCAGAGCAGGAACATTGTTCTTTACAACCTTCCTTTTTCTGGACTTTCTAACTAATTGATTGATAGTTGTCATAACACGTTTATTTATAAAAATTGTGGATGGATTCTATTCTTCTATTCATCTAGGTTCAAGTTAAATCTATGATGATTCTGCAACTTCTAGATCAGCAGCTTGATTGCTGCTCTCTAATTCTTTCAGGGCTTGTGAAAATTCCTCTTCGGCAGCAGCATCAGCATCCAGCTTTGTCTCATACCCTGTACCTGCTGGAACCAATCTTCCAACAACAACATTCTCTTTAAGACCTCTTAGTTTATCAATCGAGCCTTTGACTGCGGCCTCGGTTAATACTCTTGTTGTTTCCTGGAAAGAAGCAGCAGAAATAAATGAATTTGTAGCTAATGATGCTTTTGTAATTCCCATAATCAAAGGCCTGTATATTGCGGGTTTCAGGTTCTCTTTAATCATTTGTTCATTGGTTTCCAGAACTTCGATTCTATTGGCCTGCTCTTTTTGTAAAAGCTTGGTGTCTCCTGGCTCAATAATTTCAACAGTTCTCATCATTTGCTTAACAATGATTTCAATATGCTTATCATTAATTGGTACACCCTGAAGTCTGTATACATCTTGGACTTCTTTAACAAGATATTTTGTTAATTCTTCAACGCCTTGAACTTCCAAGATATCATGGAGGCTCAACTCACCGTCTGAAATTATTTCTCCTTTCTGGATTGTTTCGCCCTCAAAGATATTCAGTGTTCTTGTTTTAAGAATAAGCTCCTCATGTACCTCACCATCTTCATCAGTGATTTGAAGCCTTACTTTTCCTTTGGTTTCTTTACCAAAACTTGTAATACCAGAATGTTTAGCCAAGATAGCAGCATCTTTTGGTTTTCTGGCTTCAAATAAGTCAGCAACCCGAGGCAATCCACCAGTGATATCACTGGTTTTAGAAGATTCAAGTGGAATTCTTGCGATGACATCGCCAGCATTGATCTTGGATCCATCTTGGATATTTACTATTGCTCCTGGAGGGAATGTATAAACGATAGGTGTCTCTGTACCTGAAAACAAGACAGGCTTTCCTCTTCCATTTACAAGAGAAGCTTTAGGCTTAACAGTTGTAGTTGATCCAGTTTTCTTTGAATCCATAATAATGATATTGGTCAAGCCAGTCATATTATCGACTTGTTCTGTTACAGTCACCCCGTCAATGAAATCCTCAAATCTTATTGTTCCTGATGCTTCAGTAATAATTGGATGAGTATGAGGGTCCCAGGTGGAAATTAAATCACCTGCACTGACCTTTTGCCCATCTTTGATACTAATCGTCGCACCATAAGGTATCTTATATCGCTCTTTTTCTTTGCCAAACTTATCGGAGATAACAATTTCACCTGAACGGCTTGTTGCAACTAAATTCTTATCCGCATTCTTAATTGTTTTCAAATTAGATAGCGTGGCAACACCATCATTATTGACTTCAACTGAGTTTTGAGCAGCAGCACTTGATGCAGCACCACCAATATGGAATGTTCTCATGGTAAGCTGAGTACCAGGCTCACCAATTGATTGTGCAGCGATAATGCCAACTGCTTCTCCAGTATTCACGAGGGTTCCTCTCGCTAAGTCTCTACCGTAGCATTTGATACAAATTCCATATTTTGTTTCACAGGTAACAGGAGATCGAACCACAACAGAATCTGTTCCATTTTCCTCTAGAAGATCAACATTTGATTCGTCGATCAAAGTGCCTGCCTTAAGAACGTTTTTCTTATTCTCTAAATCTTTTACAGGCTCCACTAAAACCCTTCCAAGAACTCTGCTACCAAGGTCTTGAACAACTTCACCGCCTTCAATTACAGCTGTGATTGTCATACCATTTTTGGTTCCACAATCTTCTTCTGATACAACTAAATCTTGAGCAACATCTACAAGACGTCTTGTTAAATAACCTGAGTTTGCTGTTTTAAGAGCTGTATCAGCTAGTCCCTTTCGAGCACCATGAGTTGAAATAAAGTACTGGAGGATATTTAGCCCTTCTCTGAAATTAGCTGTAATAGGAGTCTCAATGATTGATCCATCAGGTTTCGCCATTAGCCCCCTCATTCCTGCAAGCTGCCTAATCTGGGCTGCTGAGCCTCTTGCACCTGAATCAGCCATCATAAAAATTGAATTGAAGGATTCTTGATCTTGTTTCTTTCCTTTGCTGTCAGTTACTTCCTCTTTACCTAATTTATCCATCATCGCATTGGCAACTTGATCATTGGTTCTAGACCAAATATCGACAACCTTATTATATCTTTCTCCCTGCGTAAGAAGACCAGATGAGAACTGACTCTGGATACTTTTAACCTGTATTTCGGCATCGGATAAAATTTCTTGCTTGTTTTCAGGGACAACCATATCGTCAAGAGCAATTGAGACGCCTGACTTGGTTGCATATTCAAAACCAAGATACATTAACTTGTCTGCAAAAATTACTGTGGCTTTTAATCCAGCTTCACGGTAACAACGATTGATTAATCCAGAAATTTCCTTACTGTCCATGGTTTTATTTATCGAGGCAAAGGGGATCTCTTTAGGAATAATCTTCGAGAATAAGGCTCTACCAGTAGTTGTTTCTAATACTTCTGTAGGTTTTTCTTCATTATTAGTTGAAACTTTTAGCTTAATTTTTGCATGCAAACCAAGGAAGCCATTATGAAATGCCCTTTCAACTTCTTCAGTGTCTGCAAAGATACCACCCTCTCCAATGTCTTTGACCTTCTCTCTAGTCATATAATAGAGGCCTAAGACCACATCTTGTGATGGGACGATAATTGGCTCACCATTTGCTGGTGAAAGTATATTATTAGATGACATCATCAATGCTCTGCTTTCCAGTTGTGCTTCTATAGAAAGCGGAACATGAACAGCCATCTGGTCTCCATCAAAATCAGCATTAAAGGCTTTACAAACAAGTGGATGTAACTGGATGGCTTTTCCTTCAACCAAGACAGGTTCAAAGGCTTGGATTCCTAATCTATGAAGAGTAGGAGCACGATTAAGCAAAATAGGATGTTGTCGAATGACGCCGTCTAAAATATCCCATATTTCTGCACCTTCAAGCTCGACAAGTCTTTTTGCTGACTTAATGGTAGATGCTTCACCTTGATATATCAATTTACTAAAGACAAATGGCTTAAAGAGCTCTAATGCCATTTTCTTTGGTATTCCACACTGGTGAAGTTTCAATGTTGGCCCAACAACAATCACCGACCTACCCGAATAATCAACCCTTTTTCCCAAGAGATTCTGTCTAAATCGACCTTGCTTTCCTTTGATCATGTCTGCTAGAGATTTAAGTGGTCTTTTGTTAGATCCTGTAACTGCTCTTCCCATTCTCCCATTATCTAAGAGCGCATCTACAGATTTTTGAAGCATCCGTTTCTCATTTCTAACAATGATATCTGGAGCATTGAGATCCAATAGTCTTTGCAACCTATTATTCCTATTGATAACTCTTCTATAGAGATCATTTAAATCTGAAGTAGCAAACCTACCTCCATCAAGTGGGACAAGGGGTCTTAAATCAGGTGGCAAAATTGGGAGAACTTTTAAAATCATCCATTCTGGCCTATTGCCTGAAGAAATAAGTGACTCGATTAGTTTCAGTCTCTTTTGATATCGCTTGATCTTAATCTGAGATGCGGTTGCAGCCATATCTTCTAGAATTTGACTGAGGCTATCTTGAAGATCTAGATCCTTTAGAATGTCATGTATTGACTCGGCACCCATAGCGGCAGAAAAGTCGTCTCCATACATCTCTAGTGCTTCAATATATTGCTCTTCAGATAGCATCTGACCTTTAGTGAGATCGGTCATGCCTGGATCAGTAACTAGATATGCTTCAAAATAAAGCACTCTCTCAATCTCTCTGAGAGTCATATCAAGCAACAAACCAATCCTTGATGGAAGTGACTTTAAAAACCATATGTGCGCTACTGGGCTTGCGAGCTCAAGATGCCCCATTCTTTCTCTTCTGACCTTGCTTTGAGTAACTTCAACTCCGCATTTTTCACAGACTACGCCTCTATGCTTAAGTCGCTTATATTTCCCACAAAGACATTCATAGTCTTTCACGGGTCCGAATATTTTTGCACAAAATAGTCCGTCTCTTTCTGGTCTGAAGGTTCTGTAATTAATGGTTTCTGGTTTTTTTACCTCACCGTATGACCATGATCGGATCATTTCAGGGGAAGAAAGACCAATTCTTATATGATCAAATTCTTCGGTAAAAGGTTTCTGATTAAAAATATTGAGTAAGTTTTTCATATTCAGTTTCCAGCTTATTTGTCATCGATTCGTTTTTTAGGATCTGCAACTAAATCCATATTCAAACCCAGAGATCTAATCTCTTTCATGAGGACATTAAATGATTCGGGGATTCCTGTATCAACTTCATTGGTTCCATCTACAATTTGCTTGTACATTCGTGTCCTGCCTTGGACATCATCTGATTTAACAGTCAGTAATTCTCTAAGGGTATGCGAAGCACCATAGGCTTCTAAAGCCCATACCTCCATTTCACCAAATCTTTGGCCACCAAACTGAGCTTTTCCGCCAAGTGGTTGCTGCGTTACCAGACTGTAAGGCCCCGTTGATCTTGCATGCATTTTGTCATCAACCAAATGGTTCAACTTAAGGATATACATGTAACCGACTGTAACTGGACGATCAAAAAATTCACCCGTTCTTCCGTCAATCAGCTTTGTTTGTCCAGATTGAGGTAAATCAGCTAACTTCAGTAATTCTTTTATTTCATTCTCACCAGCTCCATCAAATACTGGGGTCCCCATAGGCACGCCATCTTTGAGATTTTCAGACAATTCTATGATTTCCTCATCTTTTAGCTTATTGAGAGGAACCTTTTCAGATAGCTTATTGGTGTTGTACACCTTGTCCAAGAAAGTTCGTAATGCTTTCACACGCGCAGCACCTTCTTTTTCTTTCAGCATCGCCTTCACCTTGTTACCAAGTCCTTTTGCCGCCCAACCTAAATGAGTTTCTAGTACTTGACCCACATTCATCCTGGATGGCACACCCAATGGATTCAGTACAATATCAACGGGTGTTCCGTCTTCCATGTATGGCATATCTTCGACAGGAACAATCCTAGAAATAACTCCTTTATTTCCATGTCTTCCGGCAACTTTATCGCCTGGTTGAACACGTCTTTTTACGGCAAGAAATACCTTAACCATTTTTAAAACGCCCGGAGGAAGCTCATCGTAAGCTTCAATTTTCTTTCTTGCAGCTTCTAATTTTTCTTTAAACTCATTTTCAAGCTGTTTATGTGCCTTGTAATAAGTTTCAAGCTCTACATTTAATTTTTGATTTTGAAGCTTAATTTCAAACCACTTATGCTGCTCCATTGATTCAAGCAAAGCCATGTCTATTTTTACAGTCTTTCGCCCAATCTTAGCCGTTTTATTTAAAAGGAGTTTCTCAAGTCTATTAAAAATATCTGACTCTACAATTCTTAACTGATCCTTTAAATCTTTCCTAATTGAGTCAATATCAGCTTCTTCGATTTCATTTGATCGATCGTCTTTTTCAACACCTTCTCTTGAAAATACTCGTACATCTATGACTGTTCCATCCATGCCAGACGGAACCCTTAAGGAAGTATCTTTCACATCAGAAGCCTTTTCCCCAAAAATTGCTCTTAGAAGTTTTTCTTCAGGAGTAAGTTGAGATTCACCCTTTGGTGTAATTTTCCCGACAAGTATATCTCCGCCCACAACTTCCGCGCCTATATATGCAATTCCTGATTCATCTAGCTTCCTCAATGCTGAATCACCAACATTTGGAATATCTGCCGTAATTTCTTCTGAACCCAGTTTTGTATCCCTGGCAATACACTGCAACTCTTCTATATGAATAGTCGTAAATCTATCCTCTTGAACCACCCTTTCAGAAATAAGTATAGAATCCTCAAAGTTAAAGCCATTCCATGGCATAAAAGCGACAAATAAATTCTGACCTATTGCTAGCTCACCAAGACTGGTTGATGCGCCATCAGAAATCACATCGCCCTTTTCAATTAAATCACCCACTTTTACAAGCGGTCTCTGATTAATGCATGTGTTTTGATTTGAGCGGGTATATTTGGTTAGATTATATATATCGACTCCCGACTCTCCAGTAATCGCTTCAGCATCATTGACAGCAATAACTACTCTCGATGCATCGACAGAATCAACTACGCCCCCTCTCCTTGCAACAATTGTTACCCCGGAATCAACAGCGACCTTTCTTTCCATTCCTGTCCCAACCAGAGGCTTATCTGCTAATAGAGTAGGAACTGCTTGTCGCTGCATGTTAGAGCCCATTAGAGCCCTGTTTGCATCATCATGCTCCAAAAATGGAATCAAAGAGGCAGCAATAGAAACAATCTGTTTTGGAGAGACGTCCATAAATTCAATCGATTCTGGTGGCATCAGGGTAAATTCATTTTGGTATCTAGCTGAGATTAATTCATCAATAAGTTTATTCTTTCCATCAAGGGTCGTATTGGCCTGGGCAATAACAAAATTTCCTTCATCAATTGCTGAAAGATATTTAATTTTGCTTGTAGCCTTGCCATTAACAACTTCTCTATAAGGTGTCTCTAAGAAACCATAATCATTGACTCTGGCATAGATTGCCATGGAGTTGATTAGACCAATATTCGGCCCTTCAGGTGTCTCAATTGGGCATACCCTTCCATAGTGAGTTGGATGCACATCTCTAACTTCAAATCCTGCTCTTTCTCTGGTTAGTCCTCCAGGACCGAGTGCCGAAATTCTTCTTTTATGTGCAATTTCTGATAGTGGATTATTCTGATCCATGAACTGTGAAAGCTGGCTTGAGCCAAAAAACTCTTTTATAGCGGCAGAAACAGGTTTTGAGTTAATCAAATCTCTAGGCATCAGCTCTTCTTGCTCTACAAGTGAAAGCCTCTCTCTTACAGCCCTCTCAACTCTTATTAAGCCTACTCTGAAAGCATTTTCAGCCATTTCCCCAACCGTTCTGATTCTCCTGTTTCCGAGATGATCGATATCATCAACAGTATCGGAACCATTTCTTATATTTATTAGCGTCTTTAGAACATTGATTAAATCTTCCTTAGATAAAACAGAACTTCCTGTATCTTTATCATCGCTTACTCTTCGATTAAACTTCATCCGACCAACTTGTGATAAATCATATCTTTCGTCATTGAAGAAAAGATTAGTGAATAAATTATCCGCAGCTTCTTTGGTTGGTGGCTCACCTGGTCTCATCATCCTGTAGATCTCTATCAATGCCGATTCTTTGTCAAATGAAGGATCAATTCTTAATGAGTTAGATATGTAAGGACCTTGATCAACATCATTGATATAGATTGTATTGATATTCTTAACACCAGCTTCTTTTAGTGTCTCTATAAGCTCCATTGTTATTTCATCATTTGCATTGGCAATGAGCTCGCCGGTTTTTTTATCAACAACCTCTTGAGCAAGAATCTTGCCAGCCAAATCGCTGTCTTCAATTTCTAAAAATTTCTTACGGGTTTCCTTGATTTGCTTTATGTGAAGAGCATTGATTCTTTTACCCTTATTGACAATTACCTTCTTTCCAAATTTAATATCAAATTCAGCTATGATTCCTTTTAAATGGTCTGTATTAATTTCAACTTCAACTGCTTTTTTTGTTAAACGATAGGCATCCTTATCAAAGAAGATATCAATGATCTCTTGGTCAGTGAAATCAAGTGCATGAAGGAGAATAGTGGCTGGTATTTTTCTTCGACGATCGATTCGGGCAAAGATATTATCCTTAGCATCAAATTCAAAATCTAGCCAAGAGCCTCTGTATGGAATCACTCGTGCAGAAAACATTAACTTTCCTGAGGTATGCACACCTTTATCGTGATCAAAGAATACTCCAGGTGAGCGATGAAGCTGAGAGACTATGACTCGATCAGTGCCATTAATAATGAACGTTCCATGCTCAGTCATCAATGGGATTTCACCAAAATACACATCCGTTGTATCGCCTGTTTGCTTTATATCTTTAACCTCTTTTACTGTCTCCTTATCTGTATTCTTATCATAGGTAATGAGCTTGGTTTTAACCCTTAATGGAGCAGAGTATGAAAGGCCTCTTAATTGACACTCACGCTCACTAAACTCTGGATCATCAAGCCTGTAGCTGACAAACTCCAACCTAGCGTTTTTAGAGAAACTCTCAATAGGAAATAAGTTTTTAAACGTTGCTTGTAGTCCAACATTCTTTCTTTTTGCGGGATCTATGTCCCTTTGAAGAAAAGCTTCGTAAGATTTGACCTGAAGAGTCAATAAATCTGGAACATCGAGAGCAGGTTTTTGTTTTCCAAAATCTTTTCTAATTCTCTTTTTTTCAGTAAATGAAAACGACATATCTTTAAACACCCAAAAATGCCAAGTCAATCTCAAAGATTGACTCGGGTTAAATAAAATTAATTAGCTAGCATTAAACAGAGGAGATTAAATTGAATTATTTTAATTCGACCGAAGCGCCTGCTTCTTCAAGCTGCTTCTTTATCTCTTCTGCTTCATCTTTTGATACAGAGTCTTTAAGTGATTTTGGAGCTCCTTCAACTAAATCCTTAGCATCCTTAAGTCCCAATCCAGTGATTGCTCTAACTGCCTTGATAGATGCAATCTTGTTTTCACCTGCTGCTGATAGAATAACCTCAAATTCTGATTGTTCTTCTGCTGCTTCTGCTGAATCACCAGCCACTGGTGCTGCTGCTGCTGCTACTGGTGCTGCTGCAGTGACCCCAAACTTTTCTTCCATTTCAGAAATTAGCTCAACAAGGTCCATTACCGACATTTGAGATATCGCTTCTAAAACATCCTCTTTACTTGCTACATTAGCTTTTGCCATTTTTTTATCTCCTTAGACTCATCCCAAAAAAAGGATTGGGAATTTTATACAAATTTAATTAATTAAGAAACCTCTTCTTGCGTATCTTTCTGAGCATTTACAACTCTGACAAACTTTGTTGGGATTTCATTCATCAAACTGACCGCTTTTTCTATTGGTGCTTTCATTAGGCCGAGCAACATCGAATACGCTTCATCCTTGGTCGGCAATTTAGAGATTCGATCAATATCTGATACTGGAAATGCTTCACCATTGATAGCTAATCCAACTGTTTTGAGCTGTTCATTGTCTTTCGAAAAGTTTTTAAACAACCTTGCTGGTGAAGCAAGATCTTCTTTAGATAAAGCAATAATTATTGGTCCATTTAAATCATCAACAAGACATTTAAAATCTGTTTCTTCAAATGCACGCTTTGAAAGAGTATTTTTAACAACCTTCAAGTAAATATCCGATTCTCTTGCTTGATTGCGCAGAAGTGTCATATCTTGGACACTAAGGCCGCTGTATTCTGCAATTGCTCCAGATACTGATTCAGTCGCGAAAACATTCAACTCTTTTACAACGTTTTTCTTTTGTTCAATACTTAATGGCATCTCTAAATACTTCTTATAATTCTTTAATTTTAATTCCAGGGCCCATTGTTGAGCTCATAGTGATTGTTTTAATGAAGATTCCTTTCATAGAAGATGGTCTTGATCTTTTTATGTCATCAAGGAGAGCGTTGAAGTTTTCTTCAATTTGCTCGCCTTTAAATCCAACTTTTCCAATTGAACAGTGAATGATACCAGCCTTATCATTTCTATACATGGCCTGTCCTTTTTTAGCATTTGTGACGGCATCTTTTACATTCTTAGTAACAGTTCCATCTTTAGGGTTAGGCATTAAGCCCTTAGGGCCTAATATTTGACCAAGTTGTCCAACGAGCTTCATGCTTGATGGGGTTGCTATAACCATGTCAAAATCCATGTTTCCTGATTTTACTTCTTCTGCAAGATCATCCATTCCAATTTTGTCTGCACCTGCTTCTTTCGCATCAGTTGCTTCATCGCCTTCCGCAAAGACTGCAATCTTAAGTGTCTTGCCAGTTCCATTTGGCAGTGCAGCAGATCCTCTCACATTTTGATCAGATTGCTTAGGGTCAATGCCGAGATTAATTGCGACATCAATGCTTTCTTCAAACTTTGTTTTCTTAGAGCTTTGAAGGATTGTGATTGCTTGAGAAAGCTCGTATCTAGCTTCACTATCAACTGCTTCTCTATTCTCTTTATGTCTTTTTGAAATACTCATTCTGTAACCAAATATTAGTCTACTTCCAAACCCATACTTCTTGCGGTGCCCGCGATTATATTAAATGCTGCCTCATCGTCAACTGCATTTAAGTCATTTCCTTTAATTTCTATGATTTCTTGGATTTGCTTCTTTGTGACTTTTCCAACTTTTTCTGTATTTGGTGTGCCGCTTCCCTTATTCACTCCAGCAGCTTTTTTTAATAATGTTGATGCAGGGGGAGATTTGGTGATGAAAGTGAATGATTTATCTTTATAGACTGAAATAACCACAGGTATAAGGATACCGGGCTCAGAATTGGATGTTTGGGAATTAAATGCATTGCAAAAATCCATTATATTGAGGCCTGCCTGACCAAGTGCTGGGCCAACAGGAGGGCTCGGATTAGCCTGTCCTGCAGGAATTTGTAACTTTACTACACTTTC
>ERZ802830.2942-NODE-2942-length-14915-cov-14.2328_pt1 | contig 14915 bp, 16 predicted proteins | sample MGYA00345654_ERZ802830 | MGnify/ENA primary metagenome ERZ802830 (study PRJEB30503, sample SAMEA104212375) | marine metagenome | biome: Westerlies Biome; feature: [SRF] surface water layer (ENVO:00010504) within the epipelagic zone...; material: water... | reverse complement strand
TCAATATATTTTTTTGCATTATCCCAAGCTCCACCACCAGCTGTCATTGAAACAGCAACAAAAAGTCCTGTAATGATAACACCTAACAACATCGCCCCTACTGCAGAAAGTGCAGCTACCTGTCCGCCAATCATTAAAATAATGTAATACAAAACAACTGGTGACAGTACCGGTAATAAAGAAGGAATAATCATTTCTTTAATTGCAGCAACAGTTAAAAGATCAACAAGTTTTGCATAATCAGGTTTTTGTTTTCTTTTCATTATACCTGGAAACTTCTTAAATTGTCTTCTTACTTCTACAACTACTGCACCTCCAGCTCTACCTACTGCTTGCATACCCATAGAACCAAATAAATAGGGCAACATTCCTCCAATTAATAATCCAACCACTACATAAGGATTAGATAAATCAAAAGTCACAACAATACCTTCCAGAGCTGATCCAGCTTCTTTAGAAAAATGTTTAATGTCCTCGGTGTAAGCAGCAAACAAAACCAAAGCACCTAAGCCTGCTGAACCAATAGCATAACCTTTTGTAACCGCTTTAGTAGTATTTCCAACTGCATCTAGAGCGTCAGTTGTTTTTCTTACTTTTTTATCCAAATTAGACATTTCTGCAATACCTCCTGCATTATCTGTTACTGGTCCGTATGCATCTAAAGCAACAACCATTCCAGCCAATGCAAGCATCGTAGTTACGGCAATGGCTATACCAAAAAGACCAGCAATTGCGTTAGTAGCTAAAATACCAGCAACAATTATCAAAGCTGGTATTGCAGTTGCCTCCATAGAAACAGCTAAACCTTGAATTACATTTGTCCCATGTCCAGTTGTAGAGGATAAAGCTACAGATTTAACAGGTCTATAATTAGTTCCAGTATAATATTCTGTAATCCATATTAACAATCCTGTTATGACTAAACCAATTACTCCACAATAATATAAATTCATACCATTAAACGTTTTATCATTAACAGTATATTCATTTGAAAAACCAATTACATAATCTGTAACAGGCCATAATATTATTAGAGAAGCTACAGCAGAAACTATAAAACCTTTATATAAAGCATTCATTACGTTTTTATCTCTACCTAGCTTTACAAAAAAAGTACCCAATATAGATGTTAAAATACAAGCTCCACCAATTGTTAATGGATAAATCATCATATTTAAGTCACCAACAAAAAATATTGATGATAAAACCATGGTTGCAACTATTGTAACAGCATATGTTTCAAATAAATCTGCTGCCATTCCTGCGCAATCACCCACATTGTCACCAACATTATCAGCAATCACAGCAGGATTTCTAGGATCATCCTCTGGTATACCAGCTTCAACTTTACCAACTAAATCAGCTCCTACATCTGCACCTTTTGTAAATATACCTCCACCTAATCTTGCAAAAATAGAAATTAGAGAAGCACCAAAACCTAATGCTACTAAGGCGTTAACAATCTCACGTTCATCAACATTAAATTTTAATAACATAAAATAATAAACAGCAATCGATAATAACGCTAATCCAGCAACTAACATTCCAGTGACAGCACCTGATTTAAAAGCCACTGAGAGGCCTTGCGCTAAACCTTTTCTAGAAGCTTCAGCTGTTCTTACATTTGCTTCAACAGACACTAACATGCCAACATATCCAGCTATGCCAGATAAAGCAGCTCCAATAAGATAGCCAAGTCCTACCATTGGGCTAAACGCAACACTTACAATAATTAAAACAACTACACCAACCAACGCGATAGTTTTATATTGTCTTGCCAAATATGCTTTTGCACCAATTTGAATGGCTGAAGCTATATCTTGCATTTTTGCATTTCCAGCGCTTGAATTAAGAATATTTTTTCCTGTAAAAAATCCGTAAACTATTGATAAAAAACCTGCTCCAATTGTGTATAATAAAATCGTCTCTATTGATGTACTCATGCTAACCTTAATGTTATTGGTTGTTAATTTTAAGTCCGCACAATACAAAAAAAGGTAAAAAAGACAATAATTAACTTTTAAAATTGATGAACATATCCTCTGTTAATAAGCTCAATTTGCTTACCTTTTTCATTAATTATAATGGATTTTTTATTTTTGGAAACTATTTTACCTATTTTAGAAATTTTAATACCATAAACTTTAGATAGCTTGTTTATGATTCTAAATTTATTTTCACTAGCAGTGAATAAAATTTGGTAATCATCTCCATTAGATACTAAACTTATTTTTTTAATTTTTTTCATTTTCATTAATTTTCTAAGTGTTAAAGAAATAGGTATATTTTTTTCGCTAATAACGAATGAAAGATTTTTTTGATTATTAATTAATTTTTCCATATCAGCTATTAGACCGTCAGATACGTCAATTGAGGAACTTGCTATATTTAGTAATTTTTTAGCTAATTTAATCTGTAGTTCAGGAAGATAATATTTTTTAATAAAATAATTACTGAGTAATCTACTAACTTTTATTTTTTTTTTTAATATTTGTAAACCAACATAACTATCACCTAAATTTCCAGTAACATAAATATCATCATTCAATGATGCTTTATTTCTATAAATAATTTTTTTGGAATAACCTATTGATGATATTGTAAATGTAAGATTGTTTGAAAATGTTGTGTCGCCACCAGACAAAAAGATATTAAACTTTTTTTGTTCGTCTTTTAAAGCTTTGGATATTTTTATTAAATTTTTTTTAGTAAAGGTTTCTTTATTACCAGATCCAGCAATAAAATATAATTTTGGCTCAACGCCTTTGCATATCAAGTCAGAGATAGAGGATCTTAATATTTTTTTTATAACAAGATCAGGATTTTTAAAATCAAAAAAATGATTACCTATATTGTAGGTGTCAACAGAAACTACAATTTCTTTTTTTTTGTCAAAAAATACATCATCATTTAATTTTAAAGCTGATTTATTTTTTTTTGCAATTTTGGAAAAGTATTTTTTTATTAGTTCAAATTCATGCATTTATAAATCTTAATTTTTTTCCTAAATTGTCCAATAAAGCGTTTAAATATTTGGTCTGAGAATCTTCAAGAAAAAAATTAGATGAATTCAAATATTCCTTTATTATTATATTAAGTGATACATTCGGTTTATACATAAGTTCATAAGTAGCAGCTTTTAATATAGTTTGGAAAACTTTATCCAGATTTTCAAAAACAAAATCATCGCCCAATTTTGTGTGAAGTTCATCTAAAATTAAATCATTTCTCTCAATAGTGCCAAGAACTATATCTTTAATGAACTTTTTAAATCTATGTTTCGGAAATTGTAAAACGTCATCATCATTATAAAACTTCCCGTATAGTTTTTGAATAATAATTACTCTTGGATTTTTCTTTGGGTTGAAATGAGTTCTCATTTTTGTGACAATATAGAAATAACAGCACTAGCTGCTTCTGCGCCTTTTTTTTTTCTTTCAATTGCTTGTTTCATATTTAAACAAGTGATAATCCCATTACCAATTGGTTTTTTGTTTTTAATGGATAAATCCATAATAGCATTAGTTGATGCTTGCGAAATAAAATCAAAATGAGGTGTTTGGCCTTTAATAACACATCCAAGTGCAATAAATGCATCAAATTTTCTAATGTTTTTTGATATTGTAACCGGTATCTCAAAAACACCTGGAACTTTAATAATTTTGACACTATTTGATTTGGGTATTATTTTCTGAGCACTTTTTAATAAACCGATTGAAATTTCTTTGTAATAGTCAGCTATAACTATCAAGTATTTCTTCTTCATTTATATTAATTCCTGTTTGGTAATTTTAATTCCATATCCATCTAAACCAATTACTTTTTTTGGTGACTTTGTAATCAATATCATATTTTTAATTTTTAAATCTTTAATTATTTGAGCACCTATACCATAATTTCTGATTAATTTATCGTTACCTTTTTTATAAAAATCTTTATTTTTATAATCTTTCAATGTTTGTGTGACTGATTTTAAATTAGAATCTTTTATAAATACTAATACACAATTACTATATTTCTTGAAGTAGTTCAGGGTTTTATTGAATGAATTTGGTAATTCTTGTTTAATTAAATAATTTTGAACTACATTAGAAGAGATCACACGAACCCTTGGAGTGGTACCTTTTTTGATTGCACCCTTTACCAATGCAAAATGTTCTGCACCATCTAACAGATTTTCATAAATTCGTATTTTATACTTTTGTTTTTTAAATTCAATTTGACTATGTTTTTTTAATCGAATAAGTTTTTCCTTTTTAAGTCTATATGCAATTAAGTCCTCTATTTTAGCAATTTTTAATTTATGTCTTTTTGCAAAATTAAAAAGATCATCACCTTTAGCCATTGTTCCATCTTCATTCATAATTTCACAAATAACGGCTGAATTTTTCTTTCTTGCTAACTTTGAAATATCAACAGATGCTTCCGTATGTCCTGCCCTTACCAATACACCTCCATCTTTAGCTATAATTGGAAACACGTGTCCTGGAGATACTATTTCATTTTTGTTAACATTATTTTTTGATGCTATTTTAATTGTTCTTGATCTATCTCTAGCTGATATGCCAGTTGAAATACCTTTTTTGGCCTCTATTGAAACAGTAAATGCAGTTTTGTTTCTGGACTGGTTAACAGGCGACATTAAAGTTAAATTTAGTTTTTTAGCTTGATGACTGTCCATTGCAAGACAAATTAATCCTCTTCCATGCTTGGCCATAAAATTAATATTTTTAGGACTTGTGTCTGAGGCTGATATTACTAAATCTCCTTCATTTTCTCTCTTTTCATCATCAACTAATATGAACATACCTCCTCTTTTAGCAACACCTATAATGCTTTCAATTGGAGCAAAATTATTTTTTGTCATAAAAATAATTTCTAACGTATTTAGAAAGGATATCTATCTCAATATTTACAAGATCAAATTTCTTTAAAGTTGATAGATTAGTTTCTTTAAATGTGTGTGGAATTACCCAAATCTCAAAACCTTTTTTTGTAACTTTTGATATAGTTAACGATATTCCATTTACACATATAGAAGCTTTTTCAATAAGGTGATTTCTCTCTTTTTTAGTAATTTCAAAACTAAAAACGTATGATTTATCCACTTTTTTTATACTAAGGATTTTTCCAACCGTATCGACGTGACCTTGGCAAATATGACCTGAAATTTTTGTTCCATATTTTAAGGGTAATTCTAAGTTTATGAGATCTTTATTTTTTAAATATTTAAATTTTGATCTCACTATAGTTTCTTTCGAAAGATAAAACTCCATGAGTTTTTTTTGATAAGAAATTAAAGTTAAACAAACACCGTCGCATGCTACAGATAAACCCATATCTTTTTTGGTAACATTTAAATCACTTTTTATAAAAATATTTAGACCCTTAGGTCTTTTAATAATTTTTTTTATTATTCCTTGGTTGTATATAATTCCGTTAAACATATTAAAACTTATAATGCGTTATAGTATCATTCCCAAAATAGGATTTTAATTTTGTTTTTGATTTGGATCTCTTATTAAGTAAATTTAAACAATTGAATTTAATATAATCTGAATTAGTAGATATTTTTTTTTTACTTTTAAACAAATAAAATTGATTAAATAATCTTTCTTTAAAAAAACCTAGAGTTAATTCATTTCCACCTTCAACTAATACATTTCTTAAACCAAGTTTGTAAAGTTTTTTCATAATCAACTTAATATCTAGAGCTTTTTTTTTATTAATTCTAGATTTAATTAATTTAGTATATTTTGTTAAACTCACAATTTTGCTTTTTGACGCTTTGTTGTAAAATATTAAAGTATTTTTTTTATCAGCAGTTTTAAAAATATAGTTATTTATTTTAGAATTTAGATTTTTATCAAATACTATTCTAATTGGTGAATACTTTTCTAAACCTTTTAATCTACAATTAAGCCTTGGATTATCTGTATTAAGTGTTTTACTTGAAATAATTATTGAGTCATTTTTGTATCTAAGAAAATGAGTAAATTTATCTGAATGGATATTTGTTATTTTATTTTGGTTTTTGCTATAAATTAGATGATTTTTTGAAATTGCAATTTTTCCGGTTACATATGGCATTTCTTTTTTTCTATTAAAAAAATAAGGCATATAAAATTTTTTTGTTTCTTTTTTTAAAAGACCTGTTTTCACAGTAATTTCTTTTGACTTTAAGATTTTAAAACTTTTATTTTTGACCCTTTTGTCAACATCTTCTATGGAATATATAACTTCGGATATTTTTGAATTAATTATCTTTTTTGTACACGGTGATGTAAGTCCATAATGATTACAGGGTTCTAACGTGACATACATTTTAGAACCAACTAAACTCTCATTAGCGTGTTTAATCGCATTTGCTTCTGCATGTGGCCTTCCATTAAATGATGTTTGACCAATTGATATTATATGATCATTTTTAACTATCACACATCCTACCGAAGGATTTGTACCAGTTAACCCTTCTCTTGCCTTTGCCAACTTTAGGGCAATACGCATGTAGGATTTATCTTTTTTAGAAAAACTAACTTTTTTTTGAGACATCAAGTTTGTCCACAAATTGCACAAAATCTTGCTCTTCTCTAAAATTTCTGTAAACAGATGCAAATCGAACGTAGGCTACTGGATCTAATTCTTTTAAACCTTCCATTACCATCGTTCCAATTGTGTTTGTTGAAATTTCATTTTGGCCAAGTTCTTCAAGCGCTCTTGAAATTTTACTTATAAATTTTTCCGCGGTCCCAGTGTCTATAGGTCTTTTCTTAAGTGCTATGTATATAGATTTAGATAATTTATCACGATCAAATGCTGATTTTCTGCCATTTTTTTTAACAACCATTAATTCTCTAAACTGAATTCTCTCAAAAGTGGTGAATCTTTCACCGCATACGCACATTCTCCTACGTCTAATAGCGGTACCATCTTCTGTTGGGCGTGAGTCTACAACAGATGTTTCACCTTTTTTTTCACAAGGGCAAATCATTAATTAAAGATTCTTATAAATTGGAAAAGAAGAAGTTAAAGCAATAACCTCATTTTTAACCTCATTTTCTATTTTGCCATTATCTGTGGGGTTTTGGGATAATCCTTTAAGTGTTTTTGTTATTAGCTCACCAACTGTTTTAAATTCATTTAAGCCAAAACCTCTCGTAGTAGCTGCTTGCGTACCAAGTCTAATGCCTGAAGTAATCATCGGTTTTTCTGTATCAAAAGGAATACCATTTTTGTTACAAGTAATATTGGCTCGTGATAAACTTTCAGCCGCCAAATTACCTTTTACATTATAAGGTCTTAAATCTACCAACATAAGGTGAGTATCGGTTCCATCTGAATAAATTTTAAATCCATTATTTTTTAAAGTTTCAGCTAAAATTTTTGCATTAGCTAAAACTGATTTTATATAATTTTGAAAGTCAGGTTGTAAGGCTTCTAAAAAGCCTGCAGCTTTAGCAGCGATTACATGCATTAACGGTCCACCTTGATATCCTGGAAAGACAGCTGTATTAAATTTTTTTGCAAGATCTTCATAATTGGTTAATATTATTCCACCCCTAGCACTTCTGAAAACTTTGTGTGTAGTTGATGTAACCACATGAGCATGATCACATGGATTTGGATAACCTTTACCTGCAACTAATCCTGAAAAATGTGCCATATCAACCATTAAATATGCTCCAACCTTATCAGCTATTTCACGAAATCTTTTGAAATCTATTATTCTTGAGTATGCACTACCACCAGCAATAATCAATTTCGGTTTATGTTCTAGTGCTAATTTTTCAACATTATCATAATCGATCAATTCAGATTCTTTATCAACGTCATAACCTATTGCGTTAAACCATTTTCCAGACATTGAAATTTTTAAACCATGTGTAATATGACCACCAGAATTCAAACTCATTCCCATAAATGTATCGCCTGGATTTAGTAAAGCTAAAAAAACAGCTCCATTTGCTTGTGCACCTGAATGGGGTTGTGCATTGGCAAACTCACAATTAAATAATTTCTTAAGTCTATCAATTGCTAAGTTTTCTGCGACATCAACATGTTCACATCCATTATAATATCTTTTACCCGGGTAACCTTCAGCATACTTATTTGTTAAAACAGAGCCCTGAGCTTCCAAAACTGCTTGAGATACTATATTTTCAGATGCAATTAGTTCTATGTGCTGTTGCTGTCTTATTAGCTCGTCTTGAATTGCTTTATGTAGCTCAGGGTCTTTAACAGATAAACTATCTTCAAAGAAACTTTTATAACTATCATTTAAATAATTTTTTTCACTAGACATATTTTTATATTTTTTTAATTCTTTTAGAATGTCTTCCACCTTCAAATTTTGTATTTAAAAAAACGTTCACAAGATTTAAAGCTTTTTTTGTAGATAACAATCTAGAACCTAATGTAATGATATTTGCATCATTATGCAATCTTGATAATTTAGTAGATTTTAAATTAAAGCATTGAGCAGCACGTATATTTTTGTGCTTATTTGCTACAATATTCATTCCTATGCCTGAACCACATATCAAAATACCTCTATTAACTTTGTTCATTTTGACTTTTTTGGCAACTTTATGTGCAAAATCCGGGTAATCAGCTCTAGCATCATTTACTGGTCCTAAGTCTTGATAATTCATTTTTTTTTTTGATAGATATTTTTTTATTATTTCTTTTAATTTAAACCCAGCGTGATCAGAGGAAATAAATATTTTTTTCAAATTAATTAAATTTATAATCTAACACGCATGCAACTAAATGAATTCTATTCTCCTCTCCTCCATTAAATGCATTGTGATACTTAGTATTATTTGTAACCCAAACAGAACCATCGGCTGGCATGTGCTTAGCCACGTTATCAATTACCATTAAACATCCAGGATTTGTTATAATTGGTATATGAAGTCTCGGTTCTGGATCTCTGTGCCAACTTAATGTTGAACGAGGCTCTTTAAGTAGAATTCTTACTCGTCCTAATTTAAAATTTTTAGATAAAGTATCATAAACTTCTTTAAAATAAGTATTTTCATAGTCCTTAATAAATTCACTGTACTGAGACTCATCAATTTTAATATCTCGTGTGACTTCTTTTCCTGATTTATCAGGTTTGGTCCAATACACACCTCTTGCTTTGTTGCCTTTAACTGAGTCTGGATCTCCTGGAATTTGAGTTAATGAAATTGCTCCAAAATGAGTTACACCAGCATCTTCAAACTTTTTTATCTGGACTATTTGATTATAAGCTTCTTGAAGTTTGTCTATATCAAATTTAATACCTTGTTTTTGAAAATCTCTAAAATCTAAAACTCTTTCGTCTTTTTTTATATTTAAGTCCACAATATTTGTGCTATCTACGCTCATTAATTTGTTTTGTACTTATTTTAATATATATTTGTATAATACATTTGTCGCATTTATAAAGATAATAGAGCATGATTACAGGAAAATATCCAAGTCTTAGATTGAGGCGAAGTAGAAAAACTTCTTGGTCTAGAAGACTAATTCAAGAAAATACATTAACTCCTAATGATTTTATTTTACCTATTTTCCTTGTTGACGGAAATAACAAGAGAGAAAATATACCCTCTATGCCAGGCGTTTATAGGTATACAATCAATAGGATATCTCAAATTGTTGACAAAGCACTTAAGTTAGGAATACCAATGGTAGCTCTTTTTCCTAAAACTAAAAATTCTTTAAAAGATGAAATAGGATCAGAATCGCTGAATGAAAATAACTTAGTATGTCAGGCTATTCTAGAAATAAAAAAAAAATATAAAAATCAAATAGGTATTATGTGTGATGTTGCACTAGATCCATACACATCTCACGGACATGACGGATTGATTAAATCTAGTCAAATTATTAATGATCAAACTATCGAAGTATTAATTAACCAATCATTGCTTCAAGCTGAGATGGGTTGTGATGTATTGGCTCCATCTGATATGATGGACGGACGAATAGGAAAAATAAGAAAATCATTGGATAAATCTAAATTTCATAATGTTCAAATATTGTCATATGCTGCAAAATATGCCTCTAACTTTTATGGTCCATTCAGAAATGCAGTAGGTTCGAATAAATCTCTTAAAGGTGATAAAAAAACATATCAAATGGATTTTAGAAATAGTGACGAAGCTTTAAGAGAAATAGCTCTAGATATTAAAGAAGGAGCAGATATGGTAATGGTTAAACCGGCAATGCCATATTTGGATATAATTAAATCTATAAAAGATAAGTTTAAAATACCAGTTTTTGCATATCAAGTATCAGGGGAGTACAGTTTGATAGAGACTGCAATTAAGAAAAAGCTAATAAATAGTGATGCTATATATGAAAGCTTAATTTCATTTAAAAGAGCTGGAGCAAATGCAATTGTTTCATATTATGCGGACAGGATTAATAATATCCTAAAATGACTATTTTAAAGAGTTTAAAAATACCAGTCTGCTATTTGGATAATTTAAGTTATTGGGTTTCAAAATAGACTTTTCAAGATAATCCCCTACTAATTTCAAGCCAATTAATAATGTTTTAATATCATTAACCTCTATATCTTTATCAATCAAAAAGTTAGGTACGTATTTTTTTTCATATAATGAATCTGCATAATAAACAATTTCATTATTCTCTACTTGTTTTTTGACTAGGCTTTCCAGTTCAAGATCATATCCAACTAATTTAAGTAATTCTAATTCCCAAAAAATATATTTTTTTAACCAGTTATTTTCCATTAAAATTTCAAAAAAATTTTTTATAATAAGATAAATATTTCTATTTTCTTGAGACTCAGCTGTCAAAATCTTAACCAGATTCATAGCAGATGTAATACTGGATAATTTTTGCTTATGATCAAAATAAAGTGGACTATATGCATTAATTATTTCAATCTTAAAATATCCAATTCTATTTTCATTTTTGGAGCTATAATTAACATGTAAGTGGTTACCGATTTGAAGGTAACCTTTAATTTTTTTAGATATACCACCAAAAATAATGCCTGGCACTTTTCCATGATTTTGGGTGTAAATTTCTGCTATTATAGAATTTTCATTATATCTATTCTTACTTAATAAAAAACCTTGATCCGTCCAATTCATATTTTTTTAAAATCTTTCAAACACTCAATAGCTGCGTTTTGCTCTGCATCTTTTTTAGAATTGCCCATTGAGTAAAAATATTTTGAATTTGGGAGCTTTACACCTACTTTAAAAATAGGTTTATGTCTTGGTCCGGTATTAGAAATAAGCTTATAGGTTGGAAGTTTTTTAAATTTTTTTAAAGATAATTCTTGTAATGTAGTTTTAGCATCAATTTGGGTAATGACGCTTTTTTTAATCTCATCCTGCCATAAATCTAAAATAACATTTTCGACATTATCAAGTCCCTTTTCGAGATATATAGCTCCAACTAAAGCCTCACAACTGTCAGAAATTATTTTATCTTCAATCTTAATTTTTTTATTAGAGGGATTAAAAGTTTTTATAAATTTATCTAGATTTATTTTTTTCGCTACAGAAAGACAAGTTTTTTTATTAACTAAAGATGCAAATTTCTTATCTAAAACACCTTCTTTTTCATTTGGATATATTTCTAAAAGCTTTTTTGCAATTACGAGACCAAGAACTCTATCCCCTAAAAATTCAATTTTTTCGTTGTTTTGTTCCTTATCGAAACTTTTGTGGGTAAGTGATTGAATTAGTAAATTTTTATTTCTAAAATTAACTTTAATTTTTTTTTCTAAGTTATGATAACTAATTTTCATTAATTAATTTTATTAAAAGTTCTTTTAAATCTCACTGATTTATGCCATTTCCAAAATTCAAAAAAACTTCCTATTTTTCTATCTGATGAAAAAAAAATAAAACGAGCTTTACCAACTAAATTATCTTTATGGACATACCCAACACTAGTTAAATATCTGCTATCCTTAGAACAATCTCTGTTATCACCTAAAAAAAAATAATGGTTTTTTGGAACAGTAAAAACATCTGAATTTTGATAGGTAAATTCTTTTAAGTATACTGAATGAAATTTTTTACCATTAGGTAATTTCTCCTCAAACTTAAAAACATCGATTGAATTATTTCCACAAAATATTTTAGTTTTTATTTTTAGTTTTGATTTTAAAATTTCATTGTTATTTAAGTACAAATTTGCATCAATAAATTGAATTTTATCACCTGGTAATCCAATTAATCTCTTAATATAATCAGTTCTATTATCAGCGGGTGTTTTGAATACCACAACATCCCCTCTTTTTGGTTCTTTAAACATAATTCTTTTACTCAAAATTGGTGGACTAAATGGAAACGAATGCTTGCTATAACCGTAAGAATATTTTGTAACAAACAATCTATCACCAACTAACAATGTAGGTTCCATTGAAGATGATGGTATATAAAAAGGTTGAATAAATAATGATCTAATTACAATAGCAATTATCAGCGCATAAAAAAGGGTCTTTATATTTTCACTAAAAAAGTTTTTATCTAATTTCATAAGGATTGAATTATTGTAAATGCGGTTGAGTAATCTTTTTCATCAGAAATAGACAGAAATGAATTAAAGTTTTTAATTTTAAATTTATTTTTAACAATTTTTATAATTTTTTTATTTTTGACATACAGAGGTTTTCCTACCTTATCATTAACAATTTCAATATCTTTAAATTCTAAACCTGACCTAAATCCAGTTCCTAATGCTTTTGAAAAAGCTTCTTTTGCAGCAAATCTTTTAGCAAAATAAGCAACTTTATTTTTGTTTTGTTTAGATAATTTAAGCTCTCTATCGCTGTAAATTCGACCTAAAAATTTTTTGTTTTTAAGTAAATTTTTGATTCTATTATTTTGAATTATATCTACTCCTATACCAATAATTTTCATCTTATTTTAATAATCTTTTAAAATTTTTGATTACCTTCGGTAAACCATGAAATATTGACTCACCTATTATATAGTGGCCAATATTATATTCTTCAATTTCACTAATTTTTGACAGTAATTGTGTAGTTTTATAATCCAAACCGTGTCCAGCATGAACTTCTATTCCTAAAGTATTTGCTAATTTTGAACTTTTTTTAATTCTATTAAGTTCTTTAATATAATTATTCTTTAACTTAACATTATTAGACAATTTTCCTGTATGTATTTCAACACAGTCAACATCAAGTAATTTTGAAATCTTAATATCATTTATAGATGGATTAATAAATAAACTAGTTCTTATTTTAGCTTTTTTAAATTCTGGAATAATTTTTTTTAATTTATTAAAGTTTTTTTTTAAATTTAAACCACCTTCTGTTGTAATTTCCTTTCTATTTTCCGGCACTATGCATATATAGGAAGGCTTAATTTTAAGAGCATTTAAAATAATATTTTGGTTCATAGATACTTCAAGATTAACTAATACTTTTTTTAAACTACAGATTTTTTTAGCATCATGATCATTAATATGTCGCCTATCTTCACGAAGATGTATTGTTACAGAATTGGCTCCACACTTAATTACATATAGTGCAGCATTAATTGGATCGGGGTGTTTTTCCCCTCTTGCATTTCTTAATGTGGCGACATGGTCAATATTTACACCTAATCTTTTCACTTAATAAATCTGCTTCCTGGTGTACTTACTGGTATAGACTTAAGTTCTTCAGGTAATTGTTTAGTATTATATACCGGCACTGTTATTTTTAGATGTGAAATAATTTTTTTTTTTATTTTTAATGATTGTTTGGAAGATCTATCTATGATTGATGCAAAACCTAATAATTTAGCATTTGCTTTCTTTATTAGTTTAACACACTCTAAACTAGATTTTCCTGTTGTAATAACATCTTCTATAATTAATACATTAGCTCCTTTATTTATACTAAAGCCTCTACGAAGCGCAAATTTTCCTCTAACTCTTTCGCAGAAAATTGTTTCTTTTTTTAATAATCTACCTATTTCATAACCTATAATTATTCCACCCATAGCTGGAGCAAGGATTAAATCTATTTTTTTATATTTTTTTTTTATTTGACCAGCTAATGATTTACAAATTTTTTGGGCTAAATTTGGGAAGCTTAAAAGTTTAGCACATTGTATATATTTTGAAGAATGTAACCCTGACGATAAAATAAAATGTCCTTCCAATAAGGCATTAGTTTTTTTTAAAATATCTAAGGATTTTTTGTGTGAAAGCATTTCTTTTTTCTTCGTGTCTGATTATCTTAAATTTTATACCTTTTTGCTTTAACTCTGCAATAAAATTTGTAAAATTTTTAAGATTTCTAATAATTAGTTTAAACTTAAAATTAATGTACTTTGGGTTTTTACCAACCATTTCTAAATTTGAGATATTCAACTTGTGACTTCCTATCAATGAACTTATGTCACCAAGCTGCCCGGGTTTATCGGGCAATGACATCCATAATGTTGTGTTATATTTTTTTGTTTTTTCCTCTTTTTGTTCACCTTTGTCATGCCAGTAACGTCTAATAGCCGCTCTAGCTTTCCCGGTCTTTGTTGTAGGTATCCAATGAAGTGATGGTGAATGATTTTTAGATGTAATAATATTAATTCGATCTCCGTTATGAAGAATAGTTTGTAGTTCACTTTTATTTCCATTTATTTCACAACCAATCGCTGAATTTCCAATTTTTGTATGCACGGCATATGCAAAATCAATTGCTGTGGCTTCTTTTGGCAATTTTATTACAGAACCTTTTGGGGTAAAACAAAACACGTTTTCCTGGAACATTTGAAGTTTGGTATACTCATATGAGTGCTCTGGATTTTCATTTTTTTCTATAATTTCTACTAGATCTTTTAACCAATCATATTCTTTCCAACTTAATGAATTGAATTTTTCTGAAGATTTATATTTCCAATGTGATGCTATGCCTCTTTCAGCAAATT
>ERZ802830.2941-NODE-2941-length-14918-cov-19.7969_pt1 | contig 14918 bp, 14 predicted proteins | sample MGYA00345654_ERZ802830 | MGnify/ENA primary metagenome ERZ802830 (study PRJEB30503, sample SAMEA104212375) | marine metagenome | biome: Westerlies Biome; feature: [SRF] surface water layer (ENVO:00010504) within the epipelagic zone...; material: water... | reverse complement strand
CTGCATTTTGCCGCCCCCATACCTGCCGATATGCAGGGCCTGATGGATACGTTGGCCAGCGACCGAGACGACCTCCACTGAAGTCACACAAATGATGTCTCAAGCACCTCATGCCAGCGCCTAGCGGTTGGCTCAAAGCGCGCTGGGCAGCACCCGCGCACATCGTTGCAGGCACGACCACGCGACATGGCTTGGTCAATGCAGGCGCGAGCCGCCCAGCGGCATTGGCGAGCTACAATCTTGGTCTGAAGGTGGGTGACGATGCCGCTGCGGTGGCTGAGAACCGAGCCAGTTTGCAGGCATTTCTTCAGCAACAGCTAGTGGTCGAAGCCCGCGCAGGCACCCATGCTGCCGCCCAACAACTGCATATGCAGTGGCTGGATCAAATACATGGCAATGCCTGTATGCCTATCGATCGTCGTCACATAGAAGGGTTCGAACATCCGCCTCAAGCAGACAGCATGTGGAGTGACCTGCCAGGCGTCGCGCTGGCGATCCAGAGCGCGGATTGCGTGCCGGTAGTGCTGACAGATGCTAGCGGCGAATTGATTGGTGCCGCCCACGGCGGCTGGCGCGGGCTTACCAACGATGTGCTGGCGGCCTTAATCGAATCCATGCCCATCAGTCCTGACAAGTTATGCGCTTGGATTGGCCCATGTATTGGCCCCGGACACTTCGAGGTTGGCGAGGATGTCTGGGGGTTACTGATGGACGACTATGCGTCTTTCGTGCTCGAGCATCCCGGCGACACCAGCAAACGGTTTGTGGACTTACCCCATCTTGCTGAGCATCAGCTAGGCGTCAGCGGCGTGACTGAAGTGGCGCTGAGCGGCGTGTGCACCTACGCCAGCGCAGACATGTATTCGCATCGCCAAGCCACTCAGCAATATGGGCAGGGTGCCCAAACCGGTCGTATGGCCACGGTGATTTGCCGCGGGCAGTGAAAACCCTGTTGTTTGTGGGCAATGCCTTCATTGACATGTCGAGCCTGAATCACAAGAATAGCGCGCTTGCGCGCGCAGGGGCGCTCGAAAGTCAGTTCGAAGAGCGACGTTCTGCGGCTGAGTCCATTTCAAAATCAATAGCTTACAAGTCATTACGGCACGCGTGTCGAGGGCAAGCTATCGCTGCAGACAGCGCTGCAGGAACTCTGAAACGGAATGATCCTTTTGAGGTGCGCTCAGCGACTAAGGTGCGCTCAGCGACGAACTGTGTGACGACTGCGCTTGATCGTTCACCAATGGCGACCGACACCACAACAAGCAAATGAGGACGAACATGGCGGAAATGCTGTCCGGCGGCGATATGTTGATCCGTGCGCTGCAAGACGAGGGGGTGGAGTACATCTTCGGGTACCCCGGTGGCTCAGCCCTGCACATCTACGACGCAATTTTTCGCCAGCAAAAAATCGAGCATATTCTGGTGCGCCACGAACAAGCGGCCACCCATATGGCCGACGGCTACGCGCGCTCGACTGGCGATCCGGGTGTCGTCCTCGTCACCTCAGGACCCGGCGCGACCAACGCCATCACCGGTATCGCAACCGCCTATATGGACAGTATTCCCATGGTGGTGATTTCCGGTCAGGTCCCCCGAGACCTCATCGGCACGGACGCCTTTCAAGAAACCGACATGGTGGGCATTTCGCGTCCGGTGGTAAAACACAGCTTTATGGTGCGCGATGCTGCTGAAATTCCAGCCGTGGTAAAGAAAGCTTTTCATATCGCTACCACCGGTCGGCCAGGCCCGGTGGTCATCGATGTACCCAAGGACACGACGGATCCCAGCGCGACCTACGCATACGAATATCCAAGCGAAGTAAATCTGCGTTCCTATAAGCCCGCATTTGCGGGCGACCGGACGCAGGTAAACCGGGTGGTGCAGGCGCTGCTGTCTGCCAAACGCCCAGTTTTCTATGTGGGTGGTGGCGTGATTCAGGCGGATGCAGAAGACCCACTTCGCGCGCTGGTGAAGGCGAGCCGGGGGCCAGTGGCATCAACTCTGATGGGTTTGGGCGCATATCCTGGTAGTGACGAACAGAGCCTTGGCATGCTGGGTATGCATGGCACCTATGAAGCCAACATGGCCATGCACGAGGCAGATTTGATCTTGGCCTTGGGGGCACGCTTTGATGATCGGGTCACTAACGATCCGAATAAATTCTCCCCCAAGGCGACCATCGTACATCTCGACGTGGATCCTGCCTCCGTGGACAAAATCATCTCCAGCGACATCGCGCTGGTGGGTGACGCGCAATGGGTACTCAATACCTTCTGGGAGGCTTATCAAGAACAAGAAAGTCTGCGCGATGACGCTGCGCGACAAAAACAGCAGCAGGATATGGAGCAGTGGTGGCAGCAAATCGAACAGTGGCGCAGCGCCCACGGCTTGAACCACAACCTTGAGCCAAAGAAAGATCAAAGCATCCTGCCTCAGCTCGCCGTTCAGACCCTATATCGTGTCACCGAGGGCGAGGCCTTTGTGACCTCAGACGTTGGCCAGCACCAGATGTTTGCCGCCCAGTACTATCACTTCGATGAGCCACGGCGTTGGATCAATTCCGGCGGTCTCGGCACCATGGGCTTCGGACTACCATCAGCCATGGGCGTGCAAATGGGTAACCCGGATGCGGTCGTGGCCTGTGTGACTGGCGAAGGGTCCTTCATGATGAACATGCAGGAGCTGTCCACCTGTCTGCAGTACGGCCTACCAATCAAAATCATCAACCTGAACAACCAAGCCTTAGGCATGGTGAAGCAGTGGCAGGATATGCAGTACGGCGGTCGCCATTCGCAGAGCACCTACAGCGATTCGCTGCCTGATTTTAAAACCTTGGCGGAAGCCTTCGGCCATGTGGGAATTCGCGTCAGTGATGCCATGGAACTCGATGCTGCCATGGAAGAGGCCTTTTCCGAGAAGTACAAGAATCGCTTGGTCTTCGTCGATGTTTGGGTTGATCCCCATGAGCATGTCTATCCCATGGCGATTAAGGGCGGAGCCATGAGCGACATGATCTTGAGCAAACCTCAGGAGGCCGCATCGTGAGAAGTATCCTAGCGGTTTTGCTGGAAAACGAAGCCGGTGCGTTGTCGCGGGTTGTCGGGTTGTTTGCCCAGCGCAACTACAACATCGAATCGTTAACGGTGGCGCCCACGGAAGATCCCACGCTGTCGCGCCTTACGCTCACCACCAGTGGCGACGAGAACAAAATCACGCAAATTCGTAAACAGCTCGACAAGCTGGTCGAAGTGGTTCGAGTGGTCGATCTTTGTGAAAGCCCCCACGTCGAGCGCGAACTGCTGCTCATCAAGGTCAGCGCGCAAGGCGATGCGCGACAAGAAGTGAAGCGCTCGGCAGATATCTTTCGTGGGCAGATCGTCGATGTCACCGCCCAAACCTATACCATCCAATTGGTGGGCCCCAGCGCGAAACTCGACGCCTTTGTGAAAGCCGTCGAAGACAGCGGCGTGGATGCGACCATCTTGGAAGTGGTGCGCACTGGCGTCTCCGGCCTCGGCCGCGGCGATCACGTGCTGTCGCTCTGAGATTAAATTAACCAAAACCAACGCACAGGAAAAAATCATGCAGGTGTATTACGACAAAGACGCAGACCTCTCCATTATCCAAAAGATGAAGGTGGTCATCGTAGGTTATGGCTCTCAGGGCCATGCCCACGCCAATAACCTTCGTGATTCCGGCGTCGAAAATGTCGTCATCGCGCTGCGCAGCAAGGCGTCGGGCTCATGGCCCAAGGCCGAAAATGCGGGTTTTCAGGTAGCCGAGGTAGGCGAGGCTGTGCAGGGTGCCGATTTGGTGATGGTACTGGTGCCTGATGAACTGCAAGCAGCGCTGTATAAAGAAGAGATCGAGCCGAACCTGAAAGAAAATGCGGCCATCGCCTTTGCTCATGGATTCAACATTCACTTTGAACTGATCGAAGCGCGCAGCGATTTAGACGTGCTGATGATTGCACCTAAGGGCCCGGGCCATACCGTGCGCTCTACCTACGTCGAAGGTGGAGGCGTGCCCAGCCTTATCGCGATTGCCCAAGACGCCACCGGCCAGGCCAAGAACATCGCCCTGTCCTACGCTTCAGCCAACGGCGGCGGACGTGCCGGCGTCATCGAAACCACGTTCCGCGAAGAAACCGAAACAGATCTGTTTGGTGAGCAGGCCGTGCTGTGTGGCGGCGCAACTGCGCTGGTGCAGGCAGGATTCGAAACGCTGGTTGAAGCAGGCTACGCACCAGAGATGGCCTACTTTGAGTGTTTGCACGAGCTGAAGTTGATCGTCGACCTGCTCTACGAAGGTGGTATCGCCAACATGTGGTACTCGGTATCCAATACTGCCGAATATGGTGGTCTAACCCGAGGCTCCCGAGTGGTCACCGAAGAAACCAAGGCCGAGATGAAGCGTATTTTGACCGAGATCCAGACCGGTAACTTCGCCAAAGAATTTGTGCTGGAAGACCGCTCCGGTGCGCCTAGCATTAAGGCCATGCGTCGCATCACCTCTGAGCATCCTATCGAAGAAGTTGGCGAGCGCCTGCGCGGCATGATGCCGTGGATTCAAGCGAATCGTTTGGTGAACAAAGAAATCAACTAAGCGTTCGTCAAGCATGATGCCCATCTGTCGAGAAACCGTTGGGTGAGCCATAAGGCTCGCCCGATATCGCGCCAAGTCAACTGTCCATGAAATATCGCTTGTAACTTGAGTAGGTATGGCCAAAGTAACGGCTTCGATGCGTCCGTCAGCGGCGATGGTCGCAGACAATGGTTATTGGCAATAAAAGAGTCCGCAGCGCAGGAATATCGTGATGGAACATGACGACAAACCGACATTGCAGGTAGTGGGTGACGAGCAGGGCGATGCGGAGTCCTTAAAAGCGACCGCAGAGCCCTCGCAACGAGGCCTCGGGCGACGCGGGGTTTATCTACTGCCCAACCTCATTACTACCGGTTCACTATTTGCCGGATTCTACGCCATCATTACATCGATGAACGGCCAGCCACTGACCGCCTGCCTAGCGATTTTTCTCGCCATGTTGCTGGATGGGGCAGACGGCAGAATCGCCCGCATGACCGGTACCCAAAGTGCCTTTGGTGCCCAATACGACAGTCTGTCTGACTTAGTCGCCTTCGGTGTTGCGCCAGCCTTAGTTGCGTTTTCTTGGGGTTTATCGGCACTTGGCCAACTTGGCTGGGTTGCAGCCTTTGCCTATATGGCGTGCGCAGCACTGCGGCTGGCACGGTTCAATGTCGATGGTGAAGAGGGCTCCTTCACTGGCCTTGCTAGCCCCGCAGCAGCAGGAGTCATCGTGTTCAGCATATGGGTAGCGCTGGAGCAGGGTATCGCTCAGCCGCCCATATTTGTTGCGCTGATATTTGCTGTGCTCACCATCGCCGCCGCACTGCTAATGGTGAGCAACTACGAGTATTTCTCGCCAAAGAAAATCAACTTTCGTGAGCGCATTCCCTTTGTCACCCTGGTGCTCATCGCCATGGGCTTCGCCATCGCTATGATCGATCCGCCAATGATCATGATGGGCATCGCCTTGGTCTACGCAGCCTCTGGCCCAACCAAGAGCATTTGGCAAAAACTCAGGGGCACAAGCAGTCCATAGTCACAGATAGTCGAAAGAGGGCAGTCCATGCTGATACGCAAACCTGACCGCATTCTCGGTTCTGAGATTACGCCAGAAACCGTCTACTACAATCGGCGCCAGTTCATGGCTGCGAGTTCGGCGGGACTCGCAAGTTTGGCATTGCCGACCATCGCCAAGGCCGGTTTGCAGGAAGACGACGAAATTACCCCTGAAGAGATCGTTACCCAGTACAACAACTTTTACGAGTTCGGTACAGACAAAAGCGATCCAGCCGCCTATGCCCATGAAATGACGACGGATCCGTGGAGTGTGACGGTCTCGGGTGAAGCGAACAAAACTGGCACCTTCGCCTTTGAGGACATCATCAAAGGCCTCGACGTAGAGGAGCGCGTCTATCGATTCCGCTGCGTTGAAGCCTGGTCCATGGTGGTGCCGTGGATGGGCATCCCGCTGAAAGACGTGCTGGCCCAGTTTGAACCCACCGGTAACGCGAAGTTTGTTGAGTTTGAAACGCTGTATCGACCCAGCGAAATGCGCGGCCAACAAGGGTTCTTCTCCAGCATCGACTGGCCCTACATCGAGGGCCTACGCATGGACGAAGCAACGCACCCGCTCACGCTGATGGTCACCGGCCTCTATGGCAAGGAACTACCCAACCAGAACGGCGCGCCTTGGCGACTGATGGTGCCGTGGAAGTATGGTTTCAAAAGCATCAAATCCATCGTCAGCATCCGCTTTACCGAGCGAGAACCGCTGAATACCTGGAAGCAATTGCAGGCCAGCGAGTACGGGTTTTATGCCAACGTAAACCCAGCCGTATCGCACCCGCGCTGGAGTCAGGCAAGCGAACGGCGCCTGCCAAGCTCGCTGTTCAACGTCAATCGCAGACCAACACTGCCCTTCAACGGCTACGCCGACGAAGTCGCCCATCTTTACGCTGGAATGGATCTGCGCAAGTACTACTGATGCTTCGTCAGTTTGCGAAACCAACCTTGGCGTGCGCATTGCTGCTGCCATGGGCGTGGCTTGCATACGCAATCTACCTAGAGACTCAGCAAACCGGATCGGGTCTCGGCGCGGATCCGGTGGAAGGTCTGCTGCACTACCTAGGTGAGTGGGGCATGATCGTGCTGCTTTGCGCTTTTTCAGTCACACCCCTCAGCCGCCGCCTAAGCTGGCCATGGCTGATACGCAGCAGGCGTATGGTGGGTCTGTTCGCCTTCGCCTTGGTTGCCGTGCATGCCGCAGTATTTGCCGTTTTCTACGCGCAGCTGAAGTGGCAGATCTTGCTGCAAGAAGTGACTGAACGGCCTTACATCACGCTGGGTATGGCCAGTTTGGTGATTTTGAGCCTGCTAGCGCTGACCTCAACGCGAAACTGGCAGCGGCGTCTTGGCAGCACCTGGAAGCGCCTGCACCGGTGGGTCTATCTCGCCGTACCGCTGGCGCTGCTGCATTTGCTTTGGCTGCGCAAAGACGGCTACGAAGATCTGGTCGTCTATACCCTTTGGGCGACCGTACTGGGGGCAGAGCGGCTTTACGCGTGGCGTGTTCAGCAAGCACGTGCTGTCATCACCTCCAGCTAAAAAGCGCCAGTGTATGCTTCATGATGGCTGTCGGTGTGATCCCCACCGCAGCCTGCGAGGTCGTTGAACGAAAATCTTATATGTGTATAAATTGCTCGCTATATACACACCATCAGTGAGACGAGTGCTGCACTTATGAGAACAAATATTGTGATCGACGATGATCTAATGGACGAGGTGCTTGGGGTTACTGGGCTATCGACAAAGCGAGAGGCCGTAGAATTGGGTCTTAGAACCCTGCTCAAGCTCAAAAAACAACAGGGCATCCGTCAGTTTCGAGGCCGATTGCGTTGGCAGGGAGATCTTAATTCAATGCGAAAACGCCGGTGATCTTTGTCGATACCAGTGTCTGGATCGACTACTTCAACGGCAACGATACCGCCGCGACTGATCGCCTCGACACAGCGCTGCAGGGCGAGGCCGTTGTCATAGGAGATCTCGTGTTGCTTGAGATTTTGCAGGGATTCCGCCGTGAGGCCGACTACCAACAAGCCAAACTCTTGCTCGAACATCTCGCGATTTACGATCTACTTGGCCGGGACGCCGTTGAAGAATACGCGCGGTATTTTCGTATTTTGCGTAAACGCGGTATCACCATTCGTAAAACCGCTGATGTCATCATCGCGGGGTTTTGCATCGTGAACAGAATTCCACTGCTATTCGAAGACAAAGATTTCCGACCCTTTGTAAAGCACCTAGGCTTGCGCTCAGTTCTGCAGGCAGCTTGAAAATAACCCTTAGCCTGCAGCCGCTGGCATCGGTTAGCATCTTGTAACGCACCCAATTCGATTTTCACTTCATGTCTTTAAGCAACGCTGTATCCAATAAACCATTGAGCAAGCGACAACGACGCATGTTGCAAGACATGGGTATCGACGTGTTCACGACACGTCATGTAGCGTCACCCGAATTGCATGATGAAAACCCGACAGGCAGCGAGACAGGCAAAGAGACAGCCAAAGAAACAGGTAACGAAGTGCTACCGTCGGCATCAGAAGTCTCACCGCTGGCCGCATCCCGTACCGCGTCAATGTCCGATGCAGAAACCCCACCAAATATCCCAGAAGCCGGGGAGTCATCACAGGATGCTGCTGAGTCATCTCGCGTTAGCACTGTGCGCATCGAGCTAAACGTCGTCGCCACATCCTCCATGGTGCACTTGGGCGAAGTCCCGCTATCCGCTCAAGAGCTGAGATTTTTGCAAGACCTCGCCAGCGCGCTGCACTGGGCGCGCGCGCGCAGCGCTTTAAACGACAAACTTCGTAACACGGAGTTTCGCTGGCCGATTGTCGAAGCGGCTGGCACCCCAGAACGCGCCGTTGCCGTGTTTTGCCAAAAGCACCAGATGCTCTCCGGCGAGACGCCTGTGCTCATCACGCCTGCTACCCAGGCGGCGCTTACCCCTTGGATCAGTGCAGAAACCTCCCATTGGATACCCATCGAGACGCTCGGTGAGGTCTCTGGTCAAGGAGCGGCAAAAAGAGCCCTTTGGCAGCAGGTGATGCAGCGCTTGGACTCTTCTAAAAGCTCCAAAAGGTCTGCAACGGACTCGCCTTGAGGTCACCCAAGCAATGGCTGCGGCCGCTGACCTGGACAGATCTGCCAGCCGCACTCGAGACGGAAGCCGCCTGCTACCCGCAGCCGTGGTCGCGTAACACGTTCGTTGACTGCCTGGAGGCAAAGAGTAAGGGTTATCACTGCGTTGCTCTGATGCTGGACGAGTCGTTGGCTGGCCACTGCATCTTTACGGTCATCATCGATGAAGCGGAACTGCTGAACTTTTGCTTAGCACCTGCCCATCAAGGCCAAAGGCTAGCGAAACCCTTTCTCGATCAAGTGCTGGCAGATATGGCCGAGCAAGGTGCAGCGAACGTCTTCTTGGAGGTTCGAGAGAACAATGAGCCCGCGCTCCGTCTTTACATGGCGGTGGGTTTCAACGAGATCGGTAGGCGGAAAGGTTACTATCCTCGCGATGGCGAGAGGGAAGACGCTCTCTTGATGGGCCGATCCGCGTAAGGATAATCGGATTCGGGCGCGAGAAAACCTGGCCATGAAATCCGTAGAAATGCGTACGCACTCAGTAGAGTTTGGTAAAATTCAGGGATCAAGCTCTCATTGCCGAATTGGTGTACAACCCTCGTGTACGAATCGGTGTATACCCGCAGGATCCAGTCTCTATGAGTTCGGAATTGCTTCAGCAAATTCAGCAGCGTCGTACCTTCGCGATCATCTCTCACCCCGACGCCGGTAAGACCACTATGACCGAGAAGCTTCTGCTGTTTGGCAACGCCATTCAGTTGGCAGGCACGGTGAAGTCGCGCAAGTCAGATCGGCACGCAACCTCTGACTGGATGACCATGGAACAGGAGCGCGGCATTTCGGTGACTACATCGGTGATGCAGTTTCCCTATGACGGGCGTGTGGTGAATTTGCTTGATACACCCGGCCACGAAGATTTTTCGGAAGATACCTATCGCACGCTTACCGCGGTGGATTCCGCTTTGATGGTGATCGACGGCGCCAAGGGCGTAGAGCCGCGAACGATTAAGCTGATGGAGGTATGTCGCCTGCGCGATACGCCAATCATTACCTTTATCAACAAGCTTGATCGCGAGATTCGAGATCCTATCGAGGTGCTCGACGAGATCGAGGACATACTGCAGATTCAGTGTGCGCCCATGAACTGGCCAATCGGTATGGGTCAGCAATTCAAGGGTATTTATGAATTGGCCACTGACCGTCTTGTGTGTTTCGAGAAAAGTCAGGGGCACCACATCTACCCCTATCATGTCATTCAAGGTCTCGACAGTAACGAGGCCCGCGAGTTGTTGGGGCTCGATTACGCTGGCTTTGTCGATGAAATCGAGCTGGTGCGTGGTGCCTGCCATGAATATGACCAAGACGATTTTGAAAAAGGTACCGTCAGCCCGGTGTATTTTGGTACCGCGCTGGGTAACTTCGGGGTGCAGCAAATGCTTGATGGCTTCGTGGAGCAGGCTCCTAAGCCTCAGCCAAGAGCCACCCACGACCGCATGATTGAACCCGAAGAAGGCAAATTTTCCGGTTTTGTGTTCAAGATTCAGGCGAATATGGATCCTAAGCACCGCGATCGTATTGCTTTTTTGCGGGTGTGTTCGGGTACCTATCGGCAGGGCATGAAGTTGCGTCATCAACGCCTCGGCAAGGATGTGCGCATTGCCGACGCGGTGACGTTTATGGCCGGCGATCGCGTGCAAACCGAAGAAGCCTTCGCTGGCGATATTATCGGCCTGCACAACCACGGCACCATTCAGATTGGCGATGCGTTTTCGGAAGGCGAGAACCACGAGTTTATTGGTATCCCCAACTTTGCGCCGGAGTTGTTCCGTCGGGTGCGAGTCAAGGATCCGCTGCGCAGCAAGCAGCTTGAAAAAGGTGTGCAGCAGCTGGCAGAAGAGGGCGCTACGCAAATGTTCAAGCCCCTTGCCAAAAACGAGCTGATCGTTGGCGCGGTGGGCGTACTGCAGTTTGATGTGGTGGCATTTCGCTTGCGGGATGAGTACCGGGCCGAGTGTATTTGGGAAAATACCAATACGTTCACCGCGCGCTGGATTCGCTGTGACGACGACAAAATGCTCGCTGACTTTCGCAAGAAAAATGCCGAGAATCTGGCCATTGATGGCGGCGGCTACCTGACCTACTTGGCGACAAGTCGAGTGAATTTGCAGGTCATTCAGGACCGCTGGCCGGACGTGGTGTTTAGCAAGACGCGAGAACACTAACACTGGAACTAGGCAGGGGTTTGCTTTGCAGGGAACGTCATCGCAATACACTGCTGATCCTTCGCTGGTCGAGGCGTTTAAACGGCTGTCAGAGGATTCGCTGAACGAGCTAGAGGCTGCGTTGCTGGTCGCCCGGGTGGTCGACGCCGATATCGACATCGAACGAGTTCGTGAACGCATTGCGAGCTTGGAAGCAGCAGCACGGTCTCAGGGTGCTGTCGATGTTGAGGGTCTGCTGGATCTTTTGCGCACGCAGGGCTTTGCTCAAACGTCTCTTGCTGATGTCGATCTCAGTCACAGCAGCATCGATTGGCTGCTGCAGCAACACCAAGGGCTACCCATTGTCGTGGCGGTGCTGGTCGTCACCGTGGCGCGTGGACTGGGTATGCTGGCGGAAGGGGTGAACTATCCGGGCCATTTCTTGCTGCGCGTCGACGATGCGCTCATCGACCCGCTGGCCATGGCAGTGGTAGATGAAAGTTCCCTGAGAAAAATCCCTGGTTTAACGAAAGATCAGATGCTCTCGCCTGCCAGTCCGGTCACCATGGCGTTTCGCATGCTCAATAATTTGAAGGCCTACTACATGCGATTTGAGAATTGGCCTGCCATGCTCTTGGTGACGGCCTATCAGATGGGCATTGTTCATGACGAAGCCAGTTTGCTCAGTTTGGTGCACTTTGAGCGAGGCGAGTACTGCCAATGGATGAACGACGATGACGCGGCGCTGACGGAATATGCGCGCTGCGCCCAGCTGAGTCCAGATGGTGAGTTGGTGACGCGAGCCAATGCCCGAATGGAGCAATTACTTGCCGGTGACCGAGGTTCGGTGCACTAGACAGGGAACCAACCCGGTTACCACTTGCAGTGCAACCTAGGTCATATCCTCAAACGGATTATCCTCCGACAGCACGATTTTTTGCGCAAAGCCCGGCACGGTGATCTCTTGGTCGGTAATGGTTAGATCCTCACCCTCCAGCACGCCTTCGCCGAATCGATAAATGGGCGCAATCTCACCATCGTCGGCGGCATGGTTGTAAGTTTGTGCTGTCTGCTCTGTGGTTTCCCGCTGCTGTTGTGCTGCCGCCAATGCTTTAGCCCCATAACGCTTTTCCAGCATCTGCTCGGTTTGCTGGGGTGACATAAAAAATCCTGTGGCGTTGTTGCCGCCGAAGCCCTTGGAGTTCACAAAGGCGCCGCGCATCGTGTCTATGCCGCGCTCTTCGTCCTGCATGGGAAAGTGCAGGCGGTCTTGCGCGACATCGTCGGCAATATGATCAATGGTTTTAATGCCGGGAATAATGCCGTCTTGCCAAGCCCCCAAGATGGCCGCGAGTTGGTCGCCGCCTGCAGGAGCCAGAGAGTGGCCCACATAGGATTTGATCGCGGCGATGGTGAACTGGGGTATGCCAAAGGCCTTGGCCAACTCGCTCATTATGGCGGATTCGGTTACACGGTTCTGCGGCGTGCCGGTGCCATGTGCATGCATGTAGGTGCTGTGGCGGAGCCCTTCTTTACCCAGCAGGGTTCGCGCCGATGCCATGGCCTTGCCGACGGTAACGTAGTTGCCTATGCCAGGGCCGGGTATGGATTTTTTGTAACCGTCGGCGTTGACGAAGACATCGCCCACAGAACCTAGGATGCGTGCGCCGCTTGCCATGGCCAGCGCGTCGTCCATCAACACGATCCAGACTGATGACTCCGCTAGGGTAAAGCCCGCGTTGCTGGAAAATGGTCGGCAGGCACGGCGGTTGTTGGGTGCGGTGCTGCTATCCAGCGCCATCAGCGCTTCGTCCTCGGCGAGTGCGCCCATGGTGCGGTAGCCTTCGATAACGCTCGGCGTGATCGGCGCCTCTGCGTTGCCCACCATCACGATACGCTTTCTGCCGCCGCGAATTTCGTCCATGCCGCGTTTGACGTTGTACAAAAACGTCGCGCAGGCGCCCAAAATGCCGGCGGTTTCACCTACGGAGCCAAGCACGTAGGCGTTGACGAAATCGCCAGGCATTTCTGGCAAACCAAGCGCTAGGTTTTTCGCCGTTGTGCGTTTGCCGACGAGGGCGTTTTGCATCATGCCGGCGTAACCGTCCTGGTCGAGCTGGCCCATGGCAGAGCCGGAGTACACGCCAATCTGGTCAGGCCGCACCAGACTCTTGAGTTCATCAATGGTGAACCCGGTAGAGCGCAGTGCATCGGATGCGCCATAGACCGTCATTTGCAGTCCGCGTGGATGGCTGCGGCTGGCATAGAGCGCAGCCGGATCAAAGCCGGTTGGTAGCTGCCCTGCGCTGGTAACGCGGCTAGGCCGCAGGTCTTGAACCAGTACGTTTAAATCACCGACGCAGCGCACTAAGGCCTGTTTGTCGTCTACGCTCGTCACGCTCCAACCTTCTGGCAGGGTTTGGGGTAGCTGGCGTTTCGCAACGACAAAGGTGTGCTCGTTGCCACTGTCTTGGCCAAGATTCATGGCGTTGTGCCAGGCAATACGCTCTACATCAAAGTGTTCGATTTTGCGCACCAAGGTGCCATCGAGTATTTGCGCTTTCGCGTCAGCGCTATCCAGCGCCGTAAGGCCCATCAGTTTGGCGAGGCTGCCGAGCGTTCTTTGTTGCGCTTGCTGCGGCAGGGCGTCCAGCACCATCCGACGGTAGGCGTGATCAAATGAAACGCGCCCAGCGGGATTGATGCCGCCGCTGCCAACAATTATGGGTAATGGGGTGCGTTGCTGTGTCACGTAAACTGGCTCATAAACATTGGCTCACTCTAGTGTTGAGTTACCGCTTGCTTGACTGTTGTTGCAGCGCGCCGTTTAGGCGCGCTCTAGGGCCACCGCGGTTGCTTCACCGCCGCCGATGCACAGCGCGGCAATGCCTCGCTGCTTGCCATGTTGCTGCAAGGCGTGGGCCAGCGTCACGATGAGGCGGCTGCCCGTCGAACCAATGGGGTGGCCCTGGGCGCATGCGCCACCGTAAATGTTCACTCTATCGTGGGACAGGTTAAGTGCCTGCATGGTCAGCATGGTCACCATGGCGAACGCTTCGTTTATTTCGAATAAATCCACCGAGTCAGCATTCCAGCCGGTTTTGGCCAACAGTTTTTCAATGGCGCCGATGGGGGCGAGGGTGAATTCGCTCGGGTGAATGGAATGGGTGGTGTGGGCGACGATGCGCGCCATGGGTTCCCGGCCATTGAGATTGCTCTCGCGCGTCAGCACTAAGGCGGAAGCGCCATCTGAGATGGAAGAGGCGTTCGCTGCGGTAATGGTGCCATCGCTCTTAAAGGCGGGTCGCAGCGTCGGAATTCGATCCACCTTGGCCTTACCGGGCTGCTCGTCATCCTTGACGTTGGCACCGTCAATCTCCATGGGCGAAATCTCTGCGGCAAGGCTGTCGCGTTCGATGGCTTGCAAGGCGCGGTTGACTGACTCAATGGCGTAGGCGTCCATGGCTTCGCGTGTGAGTTGATGGCTGTCTGCAGTAGCTTGCGCAAAAGAACCCATGGAGCCGCCGGTTTCCGCATCTTCTAAGCCATCGGTAAACAACGAGTCCTGCATGTTGGCGTGGCCCATACGCAAACCGCCCCGCGCCTTAGGCAATAGATAGGGTGCGTTGCTCATGCTCTCCATACCACCGGCGATGACTGTGTCTGCACTGCCTGCGGCGATCAAATCCATGGCCATCATGGTGGCTTTCATGCCTGAACCACAGACCTTGTTGAGCGTCGTCGCGCCCACGGCATCTGGCATATCTGCCATACGCATGGCTTGCCGAGCAGGTGCCTGTTTAAGTCCGGCGCTGACGACGTTGCCCATGATTACTTCGTTGATTTCGTCCGCATCAACGCCTGCATTAGCCAAGGCACCTTTGATGGCGTGGGCGCCCAGGGCCGGAGCGCTTTGTTTTGCTAGTGCGCCTTGAAAGCTGCCAATGGGTGTGCGCGCTGCGCCCAGTACGTAGATGGGTTCGCTCA
>ERZ802830.2940-NODE-2940-length-14918-cov-21.0098_pt1 | contig 14918 bp, 14 predicted proteins | sample MGYA00345654_ERZ802830 | MGnify/ENA primary metagenome ERZ802830 (study PRJEB30503, sample SAMEA104212375) | marine metagenome | biome: Westerlies Biome; feature: [SRF] surface water layer (ENVO:00010504) within the epipelagic zone...; material: water... | reverse complement strand
ATAGATGATGTTCTAGAGGAACTAAATAATAGGCTTGGCATATCAGGGCACAAAGAAAAGAGTTCCAGAAAGAAAAATAAGGAGAAATAAATGGGTATAGGCGGAATTAGCATATGGCAAATACTGATAATTTTAGTAATTGTGTTGCTTCTGTTTGGAGGCACTAAAAGGATTAAAAATTTGGGTTCAGACTTAGCCAATACAATTAAAAGCTTTAGGAAAACTCTTGATGAAGAAGACGATAAAAAATAATGTTCGACGTTGGTTTTTTTGAAATTTTAATAATTTTTGTAGTTGGAATTATTTTAATAGGACCAGAAAAATTACCTGAAGTCTTAAAATATATATTTCTCACAGTAAGAAAGATAAAAGATCAATTCAATGATGCTAAGGAAGAAGTATCAAAAACACTTAACCTTGAAGAAGCCCTTCTTGATGAAAAAAATAAAGAAATATTAGAAGATCTTAAAGAAAGATAATCTTATGGAAGAAGCCTCTCTTGTTGATCATTTAACAGAACTAAGAGTTAGACTTGTTAAATCAATAGTAGTTATAGCTAGTTGTTTTATTCTACTCATTTATTTTTCAAATGACATTTATCAGTTCTTAGCAGAGCCTTTGCAAAAATTCTTACCTTCTAATTCTTCCATGATTGCAACTGAAGTAGCATCTCCATTCCTTGCACCCCTAAAATTAACTCTATTTGTTTCACTTATGATCTCCATGCCTTATTTTTTTTCTCAAATATGGGGATTCGTAGCACCAGCTTTGTACAAACAAGAAAAGAATCTGAGCTTCTCTTTGTTATTTTCAAGTGTTGTACTTTTCTATTTAGGTATTATCTTTACCTATTTTTTAATTTTACCAATTGTTTTCAGCTTCTTTACTTCGTCAGCTCCAGAAGGCGTTTTGGTTATGACAGATATTAATAGTTACCTAGGTTTCGTGCTAGGAATGATGTTTGCTTTTGCCATTGCATTCGAAATTCCTATTTTAATATTTCTCTTAATATGGAGTGGCGTATCCTCATCAGAAAGCTTATCTAAAAAAAGGCCTTACATAATAGTGGGATGCTTTGTAGTTGGCATGCTGATTACTCCTCCCGATGTAATCTCTCAAACTTTACTTGCAATACCTGCCTGGCTGTTATTCGAATTAGGTTTATTCTCATCAAGATTGATACTTGAGAAAACTAAAAAACAAGAGACAGATACAAAAGACTTATAGATACAGAGAAATAGCCTCCTAAAAGGTCATATTTTTCGAAAATGGACTCTTTTAAACCTTAATTGCATGTTTTGGTACATAAATTTGGCATACAAATTGCATAATCTAAGTGTTGTGTTTGGAGTCAAAATTGGAAATTTTCAGCTTACTAGTGTTACTTATAACTGCAGGTGCAATTGCAGGGCTCACAGCTGGTCTGTTTGGAAATGGTGGAGGCTTTGCTATCGTACCTGCGCTTGTATTACTTTTCTCAGTTCTAGAATTTCAATCTGAAAACCTAATTTTTGTGGCGATAGGAACATCACTTGCATGCATAATATTCTCTTCAACAAGAGCACTTGTTGCACACAATAAAAGAGGGGCCGTTGACTTTGATATATTAAAAGCCTGGGCACCTTGGCTAATTATTGGAGTAATGGTTGGGGTTATTATCGCTTCATATACTCAGGCTAACGAGCTATATCTGATTTTTGCTTGGGGAGTACTATTTTATGGTTTCTATTTTCTATTTCCTCAAATATTAGATCAGGTGGCAATGAAACAAAGAGAGATGCCAAGCGGAATTGCTAGAGCAGGTCTCGTTTCTTTCTTAGGTGGATTCTCTTCGTTGTTAGGTATTGCCGGAGGAACGATCACAGTCATAACAATGTCAGTGTGTAAGAGACCAATTTATCAAGCTGTTGCTACAGCATCTGGAGTTGGAGTCATCATTGGCTTAGTCGGAACTGTAGGATTTTTCATTTTAGGAATGAATGAACCAGATCTTCCTTATGGTTCTGTAGGTTTCGTAAATCTACCAGCAACAATAATTATTAGTTTGATCTCAATTTTGACCGCACCAATAGGCGTTAAGTGGGCGCATAGTCTTGAAGAACAAAAATTAAAAAGGCTATTTGGACTTTACCTACTGCTGGTTTCATCTGGAATGTTTTGGAAAGCAAACCTTTCAGCATCAATAATTTAGAAGGAGAATAATATGAAAAATAATAAACTTACAAGAAGAGCGCTACTTAAGGGAGCCTTGATAACAGCTGGTTCTGTAGCTGCAGCTCCCATACTGGGTCAAACTCATAAAACTCAGTCTGCTGTTGGAGCTATTCCAAGAGTGGTTACAGGTTCATCCCAAAAGGTAAGTTATGGACCTTCAATGGGTATTGCCAAGTTAAATGCTAATGAAAATCCCTATGGACCTAGCCCTATGGCTTTAAGGGCTATGGAAGAAGCAATCAAAAGTGGATCTTATTATGTGTCTGCAGTACCAAAACTTAAGGCAATAATAGCCGAACGAAATAATGTTACTCCTGAACATATTTTAATTGGTTCCGGTTCAAGCGCTCCTTTGCAATGGCTAGCAACAAAAGTTACAAGGAAAGGCCATATACTTGGACCAGACCTCTTCTGGGATACGACCACAAAAATGGGTAGTGCTAACAATGATTATGGCATTAAAAGATTAGCTAAGACAAAAGATCTATCTATTGATCTAACAAGCATGTATAACAAAATGTCATCAGATATTGAAATGGTTCAGGTCACAAATCCTAATAATCCGACGGGACTTACTTTATCTCCAAAAGATCTAAGATTGTTCTGTAAAAAAGCTTCTAAGAAAGCAATTGTCTTGATTGATGAAGCTTATAATGAGCTCACATCTAATCCTGATGAAAATACTATGATCCCACTTATTAACGAGGGTTATAACGTAGTGGTGGCTAGAACCTTCTCCAAGATCTATGGTCTTGCAGGTATGAGAGTAGGTTACATGATTGCAGACCCAGAATTAATTTCTAAAATTTCGTCTTTTGGACTTGGAGATTACTCTTTGAATCAAGCTGGTGTGGCGGCTGCGATTGCATCCTATAATGATGAAAAATTCTTAAGATACTCCAAAGAGAAAATTGTAGAGGCAAGAGATATGTTGCGAGATGCTGTCAAAGAAAATGGCTTGAAACCCTTACCAACAAGCACGAACTTCATGTTTGTAGACCTTGGATCTCTAAATGCAGAAGAGTTCAGAAAAGAAATGGAAAAAGAGAAAGTTCTAGTTCGAGGCATTTATCAAGACTATGTAAATTGGTCAAGGGTCAGTACTGGGAAAATAGCCGATGTAAAACAATATATTAAAGCGTTACCAAAGGTCCTTGATAAAATAAGTTAATTATAAAATTAATTTTCAAACCAAAATGTAACCGGTCCGTCGTTTACTATATGTACTGACATGTCTGAACCAAAACTACCAATTTCATACTTAAATTTTTTTTCTTTAAATATTTGAGTAAATTCTTGAAACAACTGTAAGCCAACTTGAGGTTCAGCAGCTTCAGAAAAACTAGGCTTTGTGCCTCTTTTTGTTCCTACAGATAAGGTCACCTGAGGAACAATTAATAATTGATGGTTAGTTTCAAAAAGACTTTTGGATATTTTCCCCTTTTCATCATTAAAAGTTTTAAAGTTTAGTAACTTTTCTGCCATTAATTCTAAATTCTCTACTGAGTCATGTTTGTCAAATCCTACAAATGCCAAAATACCTTGTTTTATTGAACTGACAATCTCACGATCAACTTCAACTGATGCGGTTGAAACTCTTTGAATGAGCAGCTTCAATTAGTTTTCTAGAGAAATATCCCACTTCCCTTCTGAAGCAAGCTTATTCATCAACGCTCTGTGAGACAACGCCTGTTGAGCCAGAGTTGAATTTTCTATTTTGCCCATCCAAGCTTTTAGTGCAGGTTGCTGTAAAGCCCTTCCGTAAGAGAAACTTAATTTCCAATTAAATCCCCCAATCTTATTCATAGCATCCAAGTGAGCAGTAGCATCTATATCAGACTGTCCTCCTGATAAGAATGTAATACCAGGTAAATCATCAGGCACATAAGCCTTAAGGCAATCAATAGTCTTTCGGGCTACCTCTTCAACATCGGCTTGATCAGAATAATTAGATCCAGATGTAACCATATTGGGTTTCAAAATAGTTCCTTTTATGTCAACACCTTTTTCTAAAAGGTAAGTGAATAAGGCATCTAGGCAACGGGAAGTTGCTTCAAAACAATCATCTATTGAATGATTTCCATCCATCAATACTTCAGGCTCAACCATTGGAACCATATTATTGTTTTGAACGATTTTTGCGTAATCAGCAAGGGCTTCCATATTTGCTGAAATAGCTTCAGAAGAGGGCATGTCTTCTCCAATGTTAATAACTGCTCTCCACTTAGTAAATTTAGCGCCAAGTTCATAATATTCTTTTAATCTTTCATCAAGGCCTTCTAAACCCTGAGTAAGACTCTCCTCTGAATCACCTATTTGTTGCAAACCTTTATCAACCTTGATACCTGGCAAGGAACCTTGGCTAGTTATAACATCTACCAAAGAAGTACCATCAGCGGCGTTCTGACGTATAGTTTCGTCAAATAATATTACTCCTCCTATATTTCCTTTCATGCCTTCAGATCTAAAAAGTAACTCTCTATAGTCTCTTCTATTATCCTCGGTAGACTCTACTCCTATTGAATCAAATCGTTTAGTACATGTAGGATTGCTTTCATCTGCAGCTAATATTCCTTTTCCTTCCGAAACTATGTAACTTGCTGTCTCACTTAAACTATTAAAATTCATTTTTTCTCTCCAAATATAAGTTTAATTTACTTTATCTATCAAAGCCTCAACTCCGGGAAGTTTTCTCCCTTCCATAAATTCTAAGAATGCTCCACCTGCAGTAGAAACATAATCCAGTTTACCCAAAACTCCTGCCTTTTGTGCTGCAGCGATGGTATCGCCTCCTCCTGCAACTGAAAAGCCCTTTGAGGAACAGATCATTTTAGCTATTTTTATTGTCCCCTTATCAAAATTTTCCTTTTCAAAGAATCCAAGAGGACCATTCCATAAAATAGTTCCAGCATTCATTAAGATTGCCTCCAAATCAGTAAACGATTCGGGTGAAACATCAAAAATTGCTTCATTTTTTGCTATAGATTCGATAGAGGTGAGTCTGCCGGGTTTGTCAGGGTTATCCGAAACTATCACAAAATTAGGAACAATTATTTTTGGATTTTCTAATAGTTCTGCTGCCTCTGATAGCATGGACTCTTCAACTAAAGACTTACCCACTTCATTGCCCTTTGCTGCTATGAGGGTATTGGCTATTCCTCCTCCTAGGATGATCTTATCCATGGATTTAGAAAGGGAGTCGATAAGAGTCAGTTTGGTAGATATTTTTGCACCGCCAAGAATTGCCACTGAGTTTTTCGAATTTTCTTTTACTTTAGATAAAGCTTTTAATTCCTCGTCTAACAATAAACCTGCACAAGCATCATTAGAAAAAGTAATTACACCTGCTGTAGAGGCGTGAGCTCTATGTGAAGTGGCAAATGCATCCATTACAATTAAATCTCCTAATCCGGCCAATCTCTTTGATAAATCGATATTATTAGACTTCTCACCAATACAAAATCGCGTATTTTCAATAATTGAAATTTCCGGGATTTGTTCTAAATTTTCAAACTCACCTAAGTTATAAAACATTATTTTTTTATTTAATAAGCTCTCCATTTCGTTCACGACCGGTAGTAGAGAAAATTCCTCTTGAAATATATCATTCTCTTCTGGCCTGCCTAAATGACTCATGATCACTAATTTTGCACCAGCATCAATAATGAAATTTATAGTTGGTAGGGATCTTAGAATTCGTTCATTATTAATAACTAAACTATTCTCAACGGGAGTATTAAGATCTAATCTTAATAAAACAGTCTTGTTGCTTAAGTTTATCTCATTAAGCCTTTTATATTGCATTTCTACAGGCCGAGTTTTGAGATAATTTGTTCTTTAGTAAATCCAAAATGCTCAAAAAGTACATTTCCAGGAGCTGATTCACCGAAGGAATCCATTCCTATAACGTCACCTTCAAGGCCAACATATTTTCTCCACCAATCAGCTTGAGAAGCCTCAATGGCTACTCTTTTTATACCTTTGCCAAGAATAAATTCCTTGTATTCTGCTGATTGAGAATCAAACCTTTCTGAGCAAGGCATCGACACAACTCTAACTGGAGTCCTATCTTTCACTTCCTCAGCCACTGACATAGCAAGCTCTACTTCGGAACCTGTAGCTATGAAAATTAGTTCTGGCTCGACTTCAGGCTCCCAAAGGATGTAGGCACCATTCTTAATAGAATCAACCTGATCTTTACTCCTCTCGAAGTTCGGCAGCCCTTGTCTAGATAGTATTAGTGCCGTGGGTTTATCTATATTTTCCAGAGCAGCTAGCCATGAAATAGCTGTCTCAGAAGTATCGCAAGGCCTCCATGTCTCTAGGTTAGGTGTAGTCCTTAAGCTTGTTAAATGTTCAACAGGTTGATGGGTAGGGCCATCTTCTCCAACTCCTATTGAATCATGAGAATATACAAGTATTGTCTGTATCTTCATTAAAGCAGCCATTCTTACTGCATTTCTAGCATAATCTAAGAATGTTAAAAAAGTTCCTCCATAGGCTTTTACACCACCGTGCAAAACTAAACCATTCATAATTCCAGTCATTCCAAACTCTCTGACACCATAGTTAATATAGTTTCCAGAAAAATCATTCGCTCTTATTTCTTTAGTTCCATCCCAATTTGTATTATTTGAACCTGTAAGGTCTGCAGATCCACCAAATAACTCTGGAATTAGAGGGCCCAAAATATTTAAAACTTTTTGAGAAGAAACTCTTGTAGCAATCTTGGGAAGATCTTTTTGAACTTCTTCAATGAAAGAATAAATACTATCCTCGATTCGATCGGGTAAATCACCAGCAATCAATCTTTTTAATTCACTTGCGAATTCTGGATTTTCGGAAGCATATTCTTCAAATATTTTATTCCAGTCTTCTTCTTTCTGGTTTCCTATATTTCTTGCATCCCAGTCATCATAAACTTCTTGCGGGATATCAAAAGGATCATTGGGCCAATTTAATTCTTTTCTAGTTAAATTTATTTCATCAGGATCTAAAATGGCTCCATGGGCAGCCGCTGTACCTGACATATTTGGCGATCCTTTTCCAATAACCGTCTTACAACATATCAGAGTAGGTTTATTGCCATTAGATTTTGCTTTAATGATAGCCTGATCTATTTCTTCAAAATTATGGCCATCTATATTTGGTATAACTTCCCATCCATAAGATTCAAATCTTTTGGGAACATCCTCAGTGAACCATCCTTCTACATTACCATCGATAGAAATATCATTATCGTCATATAAAATTACTAAATTTCCAAGACCGAGGGTTCCCGCCAAAGAACAAGCTTCATGAGATATACCTTCCATTAAACAACCATCTCCAGTAAATACATAAGTCATGTGGTCAATGATTTTATGTTTTTCAGTATTAAATTTAGATGCTAAAGTTTTTTCAGCTATCGCCATTCCTACTGCATTAGCAATACCTTGTCCTAATGGCCCTGTAGTAGTTTCTACGCCTGGTGTTATTCCAAATTCTGGGTGGCCAGCAGTTTTTGAATTCAACTGTCTAAAATCTTTTAAGTCTTGGATAGATAAATCATAACCTGTGAGATGCAAAAGTCCGTATATAAGCATAGAACCATGGCCATTCGACAACACAAATCTATCTCTATTAAACCAGTCAGGATTTCCAGGATTGTGAATTAAATGATTCTGCCAAAGCACTTCGGCGATATCTGCCATTCCCATGGGCATGCCTGAATGTCCAGAGTTCGCCTGTTTCACAGAATCTAAAGCCAAAATTCTTAAGGCATTTGCTGATTGGGAGCTTGAAATCTTACTCATTTTTTTGGGCAACTTATTGTCGCCGAAATATTTTTTTATGTATATAGAAATACTAATAAAAACATTGTTTTTTTCAGTAAAAATAATAGTTTTGTGTAAAATACTCGCTCCTTGGCAATGGAGACAATATGTCTGAATATAAAATATTTACTTCTGAATCTGTTTCGGAAGGACACCCAGATAAAATGGCAGATCAAATTTCTGATGCTGTACTTGATGCAATGCTCAAAGATGATCCTGAATCAAGAGTTGCCTGCGAAACCTTAGTCAAAGATAACTTAGTTGTTCTCGCTGGAGAAATAACAAGTGGATCTGAACCAGACTTAGAAGCCCTCACAAGAAAAGTTATTCTCGATATAGGCTATGACAGTATAGATGTTGGCTGTGATGGAAACACATGTGAGGTAGTTAATGCCATCGGTAAGCAATCTCAAGATATTGCACAAGGTGTTAACGAAGGTGAAGGTGAGGATTTAGAGCAAGGTGCTGGAGACCAAGGCTTAATGTTTGGCTATGCAACAAATGAAACAGAGGTATTAATGCCAGCTCCAATTACTTACTCTCATAGACTTGTTGAGCAACAAGCCTTTATTAGAAAAAGCAATAAATTATCGTGGCTAAGACCGGATGCTAAAAGCCAGGTAAGTTTCGTTTACGGGGAAGATGGCAAACCTCAATCTATTTCTGCTGTTGTATTGTCAACTCAGCATGATCCTGATGTTTCTCAAGAGGATCTAAAAGAAGGTGTCATGGAAGAAATTATCAAACCTATCCTTCCTTCTAATTGGTTAAATGAGGATACAAAATATTTCATCAATCCGACAGGAAGGTTTGAAATAGGTGGTCCAGTAGGAGACTGTGGACTCACTGGTAGAAAAATCATCGTTGATACCTATGGTGGTATGGCTAGACACGGAGGAGGTGCTTTTTCAGGAAAGGATCCTTCTAAAGTAGACAGATCTGCTGCTTATGCTGGAAGGTACGTGGCAAAAAATATCGTAGCTGCCGGTTTGGCTGATAGATGTGAGATTCAGGTATCCTATGCAATCGGCGTTGCTGAACCAACCTCAATAAGTGTTAATACATTTGGAACATCTAAAATTGATGAAGAAAAAATTTCAGATCTGATTAGAGAACATTTTGATCTTAGGCCTATGCAATTGATCAATATGCTTGATCTTAAAAGACCGATTTACCAATCTACTGCGGCCTATGGTCACTTTGGAAGAGAAGAAGCAGCATTCACTTGGGAAAAAACAGATAAAGTCGAAGCATTAAAAGGATAAATATTATGAGTAATAAAGATTACAAAGTAGCTGATATGGAATTAGCAGATTGGGGAAGAAAAGAGATAGTTATAGCCCAATCTGAGATGCCTGCCTTAATGAAATTAAGAGAAAGATATGGAAACGAACAACCTCTTAAGGGAGCTAAAATTTTAGGTTGTATACATATGACTATACAGACGGCAGTTCTGATAGAAACTTTAACCGCACTGGGTGCAGAAGTTAGATGGTCTGGATGTAATATTTTTTCTACTCAAGATCATGCAGCAGCAGCGATAGCTGAATCAGGTGTACCAGTATTTGCTTGGAAAGGTCAAACCGAAGAAGAGTTTAACTGGTGCATAGAACAAACAATTTTATCTGATGGAAAACCTTGGGATGCAAATATGATTCTTGATGACGGAGGTGACCTGACTTCGATGGCCCATGATAAATATCCTGAAATTCTCGAAAATATCCATGGCATAACAGAGGAGACAACTACTGGCGTCTTAAGACTTAATGAGATGATCGAAAAAGGCGAGCTGAAAGTTCCAGCTATCAATGTAAATGACTCAGTAACTAAATCAAAGGCTGACAATAAATATGGTACAAGGCATAGCTTAAATGATGGTATCAAAAGAGGAACAGATATGTTTCTTGCTGGTAGAAAAGCCCTGGTAATTGGATATGGCGATGTAGGTAAAGGATCTGCACAAAGTCTTAAACAAGAAGGAATGGTGGTTAGAGTCACTGAAATAGATCCGATTTGTGCCATGCAGGCTTGTATGGATGGTTATGAGGTTGTCTCACCTTATATAGATGGAATTAATAAAGACTCTGAAGATTCAATGAATAAGCCTCTACTAGAGGATACTGATCTAATTGTCACAACAACTGGTAACTACAAAGTTTGTGATAAATATATGCTTAAAGCTTTAAAAAATGGAGCAGTGGTTTGCAATATTGGTCATTTTGATACCGAGATAGATACACAATACATGCGTGATGAGTGGCAGTGGGAAGAGGTAAAACCGCAAGTTCATAAAATCTTTAGAGATACTAAAGCTGGTGAAACGCCTGATATGGACAGCGAAGACTATATTATTCTTCTGTCAGAAGGACGACTTGTTAATCTAGGCAACGCAACAGGTCACCCATCAAGGATTATGGATGGCTCATTTGCAAATCAAGTACTTGCACAAATGTATTTATACGAAAAGAAATTTGCTCAGATTAATGATGAAGATAAGAAACAAGAGCTTATCCGAGTTGAAGTATTACCTAAGAAATTGGATGAAGAGGTAGCTTCTTATATGGTAGAAGGATTTGGCGGAGTCATGACTAAACTATCTTCTGATCAAGCCGAATACATCAATGTACCCGAAGAGGGGCCTTTCAAGTCAGAAATATATAAATACTAATCTGATTATTCAAAGATAAAATTCCAAAATATTTAGTTTTGGAGTTTTCTCCGCTTTATACTAAGCATTGCACATAAGTGATGCACAGTTAGTAAACTGAAAAAATAATGTTATGGCAAAAAAAGAAAAAGAAATAAATCCTCTATGGGGAGGTAGATTTGAATCTGGGACTGACGATCTTGCTCAGTCATTTTCTGCATCTATTGATATAGATAAAAGACTGTTTGAAGTCGATATCAAAGGATCAATTGCATACGCCGAGATACTAAATGTGGCAAATTTAATAAATTCCTCTGAACTAAAAAAAATAAAAAAAGGTCTCAATAAGATTTTAGATGAGATAAAGCAAGATAAATTTAATTGGGATCCGAGCCTAGAGGATGTTCATATGAATATTGAGTCGAGGCTCGTAAAAATTGCTGGTACAGCCGCAAAAAAAATTCATACCGGCAGATCTAGAAATGATCAAGTAGCTACAGACTTAAGGCTATTTCTAAAGGACCAAATAGACGAGATTCTAAACTTATTAATCTTGCTTCAAAAATCCTTATTAAAAAAAGCTGACAAAAATACCGATACTTTGATGCCCGGTCTAACTCATCTTCAAATTGCACAGCCTGTGACTTTTGGACATCACCTAATGGCATGGTTCGAAATGCTATCTAGAGATTATTCGAGGTTAGAAGATACAAAAAAAAGAATGGATGTCATGCCATTAGGTTCAGCTGCATTATCTGGAACAAGATTCAATATAGATAGGAAATTCCTTGCTAAGAAGCTGGGCTTTAAAGATATAAGCAGAAATTCTATGGATGCAGTGAGTGACAGAGACTTTGTTCTGGAGTTAGCTTCTTCTTTATCAATAGTAGGAATTCATCTTTCAAGAATTTGTGAGGAGATAATAATTTGGTCTTCAAGCCAATATAGTTATATCCATTTATCTGATGAAGTGTGCACGGGCTCTTCGATAATGCCTCAAAAAAAGAATCCTGATATGGCAGAACTAATTAGAGGAGGTGCCTCCAAAACAATCGCTAATCTTATGGGGCTTCTGTCATTGATGAAAAATCTTCCATTAACTTATAACAGGGATTTACAAGATGATAAGGAATACATTTTTAGCAGTATAGATTTCACCAAAGATAGCCTTGAATTACTGTCACTAATAATTGAAGGGATGGAGCCTAATATTGAAAAAATGAAGAGTGATTGTTTTACTGGTCAAATAACTGCAACCGATTTAGCAGACTATCTCGTTGAAAAAGGTATTGCATTTAGGAAGGCGCATGAAATAGTTGGTAAGATTGTTGCACATGCAGAAAAGAAGAAGGTTCAAATCTTTGAATTGGAAATTTCTGAGTTAAGAAAATTTTCTAAAATAATAAACGAAGACGTTACAAATTACCTGAATCCTCAGAAAACAATATTATCCAGAAAACAGGTAGGTGGTACGGCGCCCTCGCAAGTTAAAAAAGAAATAAAAATAGCCAAGAAAGAATTAATCAGGAAGCAATCATGAATATTTGCATGAGAATCTTACTATTATCGTTTATTTTTAACTTGTCTTCCTGTGGCAATAAAGTTCCTTTAAGGTTACCTGACAATCCTGAAACTTTTTTTTCTTACTATGAAAGAAATTGAAGGACAGCTTTGTATTGAAAATATTCCTGTTATTAATTTAGCAAGAGAATATGGCTCTCCCATATTTATCTATTCTGCAGATCAAATTAAAAATAACTTTGAGAGGTATCAAAATGAAGTTGGCAGCCATGATCTGATTTGTTATGCAGTAAAAGCGAATTCTAATCTTCACATTTTAAAATTATTGTCTGAACTTGGTTCTGGATTTGATGTAGTTTCTGGAAATGAGCTCAAACGTTGTCTGACGGCCGGTGCAGATAAGAACAAAATTGTGTTTTCTGGCGTAGCGAAGTCAAATGAGGAAATAAAATTAGCAATAGAAAACGATATCCTCTCTATCAATATAGAGTCATATGGTGAATTTGAGAGAATAGCAAAAATTTCTGAACGACTTAACAAATCTGTAAATTGTGCACTAAGAGTTAACCCCGATATAGCCATTGGTTCTCATAAATATATTGAAACAGGATCAAAGACTTCAAAATTTGGTTTAGATAGTGAAGCAGTCAATAAAATATCAGACGAAGCAAGAGAGAATAAACTCGTAAATATAACTTCTGTCGCATGTCACATAGGCTCTCAGATTTCTGACGAAAATCTAATTCTGAAAAGCTTGGATGTTATAAGTGAAATTGCAAATAATCTTTCAGCAAATGGGCATGCCATTAAATTTTTAGATATTGGTGGTGGCCTTGGCATCCAATACAAAGACGAAGAAGAAGGAGATCCAAAAATTTTAATGGCAGGAGTGAAAAACAAATTAGAAGGTAAGGAATATAAGATAATACTAGAACCTGGTAGATCGATCGTTGGTTCTGCGGGAATTCTGGTCACAAGGATAGAGTACATAAAAAATGCAGGTGGGAAAAAATTTGCAATTATTGATGCAGGTATGAATGATTTGATTAGGCCTTCATTATATGAGGCCTGGCATGAGGTAAAAGAATTAGAAAATAGAGAAATATCATCTGATACTTACGATTTAGCAGGTCCAGTTTGTGAGACTGGGGATATACTTGCCAAAGACCGGAATCTGAAAATTTTACCTAATGACTTTGTTGCTTTCATGGATGTAGGTGCCTATGGTTCAGTTATGAGTTCAAACTATAACTCTAGACTTAAGCCTATGGAGTTACTTGTTAGGGGCGGTGAAATTGAAGTGATAAGAAGAAAAGAAACATTTGAAGATCTCATAGCTTTAGAATCATAATCAGTTATGCCAATAGACTTATACATTTACTCAGGGCTTGGGAATATCATTGCCATTATTGATTCTTTAAGAAATGATATTTCTATCAATTCAGAAGATGTACTTAAAATATATCAAAGTCACAAAATAGATTTTGATCAACTCATAATGGTATTGCCTCCAAAAGAGCCTGAAAATAATTTCGATGCAAAAATATATAACAACGATGGATCTATTGCGTCAAATTGCATCAATGGCGCAAGGTGCGTTTCTAAATTTATAGAAGATCACTCTTTATGTGCTTCAAAAAAAGTTAAAGTTAACACTGATGGAGGTATCTGGTATCTAGAATCATTGAGTGAAGATGTGTTTTCGGCTTCTTTCGAGTTTTTAGAAGAAATCAATCAGGTTACATTAGATATTGGAGGGCAAGATTTATTCCTAGACTGTATAGAACTTGGAAATCCTCACGGAGTAACATTTGCTGAAAGAGACTCTAAAATAGATCTCGCTGTTGTAGGTGAAAAGCTCCAAGTTAATAAATTATTTCCTGATGGAGTTAACTTTGGCTTAGCAAATAAAGTTAATGATAATGAGATCAATCTAAAAGTTTACGAAAGAGGTGTTGGAGAGACCTTGGCATGTGGCAGTGGGGCTTGCGCCGCTGCTGTAATAGGCATATCAAACAAAGGGTTGTCATCTCCAGTAAAGGTAAACTTCAATCAAGGAAGCATTTTGGTAGACTACAAGATAGGATCAAGAAAAATATATGCTGAAGGTTCTGCAACTTTTTTAGAAGAAATAGAAATCAAAATTTAATGCCAAAAAAATCCATTGATGCAAAGCAAGTAGAAGAATTTCTAGTCCTAAATCCTGATTTCCTCTCGAGCAATTCCCATATATTAGATTCAATAGAAATAGTTCATAAAACTGGTGGAGCAGTCTCTTTGATTCAAAAACAAGTTGAAGTTCTTAGAAAGAACTACGAATCGACCTCTGGAAACTTACTTGAATTGCTTGAAATAGCTAAAACAAATGAAGGTATCTTCGAAAAAACTAAAGAACTTATCTTAGATTTAATTGTGTGCAAAAATTTAACAGATGTAATCGCAACAACGGAAAATTCTTTCTCAAATAAATTTCAAGCAGATGCCTGTAAAGTCCTGTTCTTTAAAGAAAACCCTAACTTGCCAAAAGGCAGAATTCTTGATGCCAAAAAAGCACATAAACAAATAGGAAAAAAATATAATGCTTCGGATATATATTGTGGCCCCTTGGATAAAATAGAATCAGACTATATTTTTGACAAAAAGACAAAAATTAAAGATTGTGTTTTAGTGCCCATTAAAAATACTGACTGCCCTGGAATGCTTGCATTGGGTTCTAAAAA
>ERZ802830.2938-NODE-2938-length-14924-cov-5.64174_pt1 | contig 14924 bp, 10 predicted proteins | sample MGYA00345654_ERZ802830 | MGnify/ENA primary metagenome ERZ802830 (study PRJEB30503, sample SAMEA104212375) | marine metagenome | biome: Westerlies Biome; feature: [SRF] surface water layer (ENVO:00010504) within the epipelagic zone...; material: water... | reverse complement strand
GTCTCCAGTCCATTGGTCTTGTTGATCCGAGGAAGCAGATCTTACAGACAAAATTTCATCTTCAAAAACCTCGCTAGCCTCATTTCCCCATGCTTGCCTGACATAAGTAACAACATTGGCAATTTCCCTGTCATCTATTTGCACTGCAGCCATGTTTACCGCGGCAGAAGTACCGTACTTTTGACCTTTAACAACAATTTCCCCCTTAAGCCCCTTGAGGATAATGTTAGTAATTAAACCTGGATCAGATGTAACCCATTTAGACCCATCCAAAGGAGGATATTGACCAGCAATACCCAGACCATTTGCTTGGTGGCAGGAGGCACATCTTGCTGCGAAAATCTTCCCACCGGATTTAATCTTTCTTTCGAAACGACGGGTTTCTTGTTCTTCTGGTGATAATTCGACAATTTCTAGTGGCGGGTGAAGCTGAAAATCGTTGGTTGTGTGTGCCAATTGGATCGAACATATGAAGATTAAGCAGCCAAATACGAAAACAAAAATGAGGGGAGTGTGAAGAAAGCCGCTAGTCGGCTCATGCTTGATCTCATTTAATCGGACATGTTCTTCAACTAAATCTGTGTCTTTCATCCCTGATGACCGAATTTCTTCGTTGCTTTTATTTTCAAGGCTCATGTTTTCAATTAATCGGAAGAATCGTCCTTTTGCAACTCAGCGTTTGTCCACATCGAGGTAAGTTCGCGATCTTTTTCTGAATCACGTACCGCTTTTACCTCTTCTGGTGAGATTGCGGAAACTGAATTCCCCCATTCATTTCGTATGTATGTAAGCACATCTGCTATTTGTTGGTCATCCAAAGGGGAAGCTAAAGGCTGGCCAAAACCTTGCATGACACCAACATATTTTTCTCCATTAACAGCAATTTCTCCCTGTAGACCATGAATTGAAATCTTGATAAGTCTTTCCTTATCACCAAGTACCCAATCGGAGTCAGCAAGTGGCGGAATTGCTCCAGGTTGCCCTTTACCGTTTGGTAGGTGACATGCAACGCACATTCCGCCACCAGATGATACTTTCGAGTAGATTTCTTTACCTGATGTAATTTGTTGACTTAGCCAAGTAGGTAAGGAGGAAGAGTTTGTCTCGGAAATACTGGTTGATGTATCAACTTCAGATAAAATAGTTTCATCCTCTTCCTCCCCATCACTAAAGGCAATTTCTGGCAATTGATAATTTTGGTGGAGAGATTGCAGATATGAAACGATACGGTTGGCTCGCAAAGATGGGATAATATATATTTCAGATTTATCTATGGTCTCTGTTTTGATTGAGCTTTCTGTTGGGGATTTTGAGATTTTGTAAAGAAAAGGACTAGGTTGGCAGATTGAACCCTCTACCACAGACTGTGGCATAAACAAATGTCTGTGTAACCATTCACTTGAATATTCCCGTAGTCCAACATTTGCAAGATCTGGGCCAACGCGGTTGTGCCCAAGGAGCACTTCATCCTGTAATATATAGTCTCTGGGTACCGAAGGTCTCTTGCCCCACCCCCGTTCAACATCGAAACCTGATTCTTCAGATCGAACTTGTTGTGTGTGACATGTTACGCATCCTAAAGATAGATACTCCTTGGCTCCAAGTTGTGCAATTCCAGGCATCGATTGAGGATAGAGGTCTTCGCCTTTAATTATGCTACCATTTTCTTCAAGTGATTCGGATGTTTGTGACAAGTCGCCATATTGATTTTTGGCACCTACCACAAAAGCAAGCCAGGCAAATGCAAGAGTTAAGAAAATATATAGGGAGAACTTGAAGATATTATTCATCGAGCGAACTTTTTCTCTGGTCTAGTATTCAAGTATGTAAAGGGGTTTGGAAAGAGCACTTTCCATACATTCAAGACAAATACAAGTTGTGAGAATCCTAAGATAACAAATGCAAATTCAGTAATGAGGAAGTAGGGTTTTACCGATTCGATAACGGTCACCCAGGCTAGAGAGGGTTGCTGGGCAAGAACTCCGTGGGTAAGTCCACCTATCAGGTAGGCAAGGAGGAGCCCAAAGACGCCAAGCGCGGATGTCCAAAAGTGAAAGTTTTTGGCGGCACTACCAATTTCACGACCAGTTAATTGAGGTAAAATATGATAAACAACGCCAAAGATAATCATGCTGAAAAAGCCGTACACTCTTTGATTGAAGTGGAACTCATTGATGATTGAGAATTGGGTGAGTTTAGCCACAGCTGGAATTGAAAAGATAATACCGATGTAACTTGAAATAGTGTAAGAAAGAGTTCCGAAGATAACAAATCGTAAGGGAAGATAATTCCACACTTTGGAAATGTCCTTAAAGGCAGTGGAATGGAAATTTGTGGACGCAACAGCAATCGGAAAAACCATTGCAATACTCATAACAGTACCAATTGCAGGAACCCACATAGGAACTGGTCCTCCTTCGAGATGGTGAACCACCGACCAAGGGGCAAGAGCGGCGATACACCAAAAACCAAAAATGGCTAAGTAATACTTATCGATCGTACGGTTAAGCACGGAAGGAATTATATAGTAGGCACAACCAAGAGCAACTGGAGTCAACCAAAGCCATATTATATTTTGACCAAACCACATGGATAAAATTGCGGGTAGAGTTCCGCGACCAGGATTTATTTCTAAGCCGTTCCATGCAAAAAGAAATAAACAGGGGAACCAAATGATTGCAGCAACGATAAACCATTGAGGGGCGATAGTGATCGTTTGTTTACGGGTTCTAAAAACAACAAGGATAAGAAATGCAATGATCAAATAAGATACAAATAAGGCAGGCCAAACTTCTTTTGGCATTTCTAGTAATTCATGGCCGTGCATATGCCCGTCCAAAATTCCCGCAATTCCAAAAGTGATTGCCAAGTTCCACACCGTACCGGCGAATAACAAAAAGATAGTTCCTCTTACTGGAGATTGGGAAAGACGGGAGAGGATCCAAAGACTAACTGCAAAGATAGAATTCCCCCCCCAACCGTACACAAAAGCATTAGCTTGAGATATCTTTATCTTTCCATAAGTGAAAAATTCATAGGCAGAAAGGAAAAGAGGGTCTGTGAGTTTCGCCGCGGCGATGTAGGCTAATAAAGCTGCTGCAAGCAACCAAAGACCGGCTGAAGCTACGAAAAAGGAGACTGCAAGCCTTGCGGACTGATCAATTTGTTGTTCTGCAGATTTCTTCACTTGTTGTAGGTCTCGATTATGTCGTCCATTACAGATTTAAGAGTCGAATTATTATCAGAATAAAATGCTTCTACTTGATTTGTGTAAGCAGAATTCTCTACTTCATATTTTTTAATAAGTTCCAATCTTGTTTGTTCGACTTGGTAATCCACATCTGCTGGTTCATCAGGTTGCATGACAGATTGGAAAAGAAAAAAACCTGCCAATAAGACTAAGACGATGAGTAGGGAAAGGAACACATCGCAACCATCTGACTTATTAAGCTCGGAATTACTCATGATGATGAATGGAGTCAATAATACGAGGATCCCGAATCGGGATAATTTCGGCGACTTTTGAATTAAAGCTTTTAAGCACGCTCCATGCACATAGACATCCAATGCCTAAGAAGCTAAATATTCCCCAAAAAAGATGACTTCCAAGCACGGGTCGTGCCTCAAACCCAACATAAGCACCGGGGGCAATTTCACGTCCGGGGATGATATTCCAATAAAGATCCAAAAGGTGAAATACTAAAATCCAGGAAACAATAAAAATAAGACGGGGACCATTAACTTTACTTTGGTAAAACAAAAGATAAAGAAATGGAAAAAAGAAGTGTCCAAAGATTAAACCCATACTGACCCAAAACCATCCAGATCTTTCACCGGTATTAGGATTGATTTCGCGGATGATATACCAAAAGGTTTCTTCTGGAATATTAGCACTGTAGATAAGAAAATATTGTGAGAAACTGATGTATGCCCAAAATACTGTGAACGCGAGAGACAGGCATGCTAAATCATACTGGTGAGCTTGTTTGTACAGACCGTCTAGAGGAGCTTTTTTAGAAGACAAATAGAAGCAACAAATGATTGTCACGGCAAGTGCAGCTCGTATTCCGGATGCAAAATACCAAACGCCATACATGGTTGAAAACCACTGGTACTCTAAACTCATGAATAAATCGAATGCACCAAAAGTAAGGGCCAAGGCTGCAGCTGGAATACCAGCGGCAGAAACTTTCATTCCGAGGTGAGACCATTTAGGGTCACCGTCAGTATCTTGAGTGAAGGAAACTTTACGGAGCCAATAACTAAGGCCGCAGAATATTCCAAAATAAGCAATAAGACGAATGGTGAAAAAGCCCAAATTAAGATATCCAGCCTTTTTTTGGTGAAGGACATCTTCTGCAACGGTTGTAACATTGAGGGCTTCCATAGTTGGAGCGTCTGAATTGATCCATGTCCAAAGGATGCCCGACTGATCTCCTCCCAACCAACCTACCAAAAGTAAAGGCAAGAGAGTAAGACCGAGCCATGGGAAAGCTGCTAGGCCATGTTCCTGTTGGCGACGAACAATAGGAGTCCAATGAGAATTAAAGACTCGAAAGATCATGATCAGCATAAGTAAACCTATAGCGATGCTCAGCCAGAAAGAAGAGGCCCAAAGCCAACCGAGAAACGGGCTTTTATCTCCGGTTGTGACTCCATAAGCTAGGCCGACTAACCCTACCAAAAGACCAATCAATGAACCAGCCAGAAGTTTGGTAGATAAATCAAACCCGGGTTTCGAATTGTTGCTAGTTTGAGAACTCATCAGTTTTGTGACTTGGTCGTTGCAGTAGCAGAACTGACATAAGATTGTAGAGCACGAACATAAAGAACAATGGCCCAACGCTCCTTGGGAGTAAGTTTATCTTTAAGTCCAAGCATGACTCTTGATGCTGACCCCATGCTGATTGCATGGAAAATTTGACCATCAGTCCAAGGGGCACCAGCTTCAAGGTAATTTTGACCTGATTGATCAGAGAGATTTCTGGGTTTAATCCCCAAGAATTGAGACATCACACCACCACCATTACCGTATTCTCCGTGACAAACTGCACAGTGAATATCGTATTTCTCCTTGCCTAGACGCATGAGTGAAAGGTCAACAGTCTGTTCGTCTGGAATTCTATCAACCCATAAAATGTCTTCAATCTCGCCATCCCTGAGTTTGCCAGTCCTGAATGCTAAATTCTGAAACTCTGGTTTGGATGAAAAAACATTGGTTAATTCAATGGCGGTTCCACGGATGGCTGTTCCAGGTACAGGCAAGCGGTCTGCTTTTCTATCATCAAAAAAAGAGTTTTGGGTCTGCGATTTGTATTTGGCTTGCCGATCCATGTCCGGGAAAACTTCAAGAGGAGTATTTTCAGTGAAATCCCCACGGAATCCCAATATTGAAACTACGGTTACAATAAGGATCGCAAAAATAGGAAAGAAGTATCTCATCAAATTATTCGATCGGTTCCCGTATCATAGTAACTGACTTTCCTCCAAGATTTTTAAGGAAATCCTGAGTGTCATCATCGTCAAATTTAGGATCTTCAACCTCAATAACGATCATGAATTTATCGTCTCCAGTTCGACCGAATGCTTTATTTTCGAAAACTGGATGGTTATGCCTGGGAAGGCGATTCAGGAAAAACATGCCGAATAAGGTGCCAAAAGCTGCAAATAGAATGGTCAACTCGTAAAACACCGGAAAAGGATAAATTGGACTAAAATATGGTTTTCCTCCAACAATTAATGGATAATCGAAAGCATTCATAAACCAAACAATAATCATTCCTGTAAAAAAGCCAGTTACTCCTCCTGCAAGAGTGAAGCATGGAACCTTTGATCTAGAATAGCCCATTTGAGCGTCTAGACCATGGATAGGAATAGGGGTGTAACATTCCCAGTTCGTATATCCTTCTTCACGGACTTTTCCTGCTGCAGTAAAAATATCTTTTGCAGAGTTAAAGGTTGCAGAAATACCGTACTTAATATCCGTGCTGGTACTCATACCTTATTTAATGCTTTCCTCCATGTGGGTCAGCTTGGGGCATGACTGATTTAACTTCTGCCATGGGCATTAAAGGCAAAAATCTAAGAAATAAAAGAAAGAGCACAGAAAAGAATCCAAATGTACCAAAGAATGTGAAAATATCCACAACCGTAGGAGAATAATAACCCCAACTGGAAGGAAGAAAATCTCGGGATAAAGTTGTATTCGCAATCACGAATCTCTCGAACCACATGCCAATATTTACAAAGATTGAAATGATCCAAACCAAAGGTGTGTTTTCACGAATTTTCTTAAACCAGAACAATTGGGGACAAATTACATTGCAAGAAACCATGATCCAATACGACCACCAATAATTTCCGAAAGCACGGTTTATAAAAGCAAAGCCTTCATAGGAATTAGCACCGTACCATGCGATGAAAAACTCCATCGAATAGGCATAGCCAACCATGCTGCCTGTGGCTAAAGTAATTTTACAAATATTATCTATGTGCTTTTGTGTGATCAGGTCATGTAACCCGTAGATAGCTCGTATTGGAAGTAGCAAGGTTAGAACCATTCCAAATCCTGAAAAGATTGCCCCAGCCACAAAGTAGGGAGGGAAAATCGTGGTATGCCATCCAGGCAAGTTGGCCACCGCAAAGTCAAACGAAACAATGGTATGGACTGAAAGAACAAGTGGAGTCGATAGACCAGCCAATAATAGATAAGCCATCTCAAAATTTCTCCAATGGTTATTAGCATTTCTCCAACCCATGGCTAAAACTCCATAAAAATATTTACGCCAGGTTTCTTTTGCTCGGTCTCGAATCACAGCTAAGTCAGGAATCATTCCCATATACCAAAATAAAATTGAAACCGTGGCATAGGTCGAAACTGCAAATACATCCCACTCTAATGGACTACGGAATTGTGGCCAAATCGCATTGGCATTCGGGATAGGGAAAAGCCACCAAGCAAACCATACCCTACCCACATGGAACAGGGGAAATATTCCTGCACAAAGAACGGCAAAAACTGTCATGGCTTCTGAAGCCCGGTTGATGGAAGTCCTCCATTTTTGTTTAAGCAGGCAAAGAATCGCAGAAATTAATGTTCCGGCATGTCCTATACCGATCCAAAAAACAAAATTTACAATAGCCCAACCCCAATTGACTGGGTTGTTGTTCCCCCATACCCCTACCCCAGTAGATACAAGATAAACGAGCCCCATTCCGGTGAAGCTGGCAATGCAGAGGGCTGTGATAAAACACCACCACCACCAAGTAGGCGTTTTGGCCTCAACGATACCACAAATTTTTTCGGTAACCCAATGAAAGGTTCTTCGGTTCTCGACAAGTGGGGAATCTTTCCATGGAGCAGGTTTGACCTTGGCTAAGATCGCTGGTTTTTCCAGCTCTTTACTAACGGATGGCATGTTTAATGATTGTCTGCTGACTTTCCTGATCCATGATTTGCGGGATAAGCCTTGTCACTGTATTCCCTGTAGGAGTGTGGCTTCTTAGTGTAGTCCGGCATTTGAGGGTTAGGATTTCGGACTTTAGCTAAAAAAGTGGTGCGTGGTCTGGTGTTAAGGTAACCCAAAACTGAATAATCTCTGGGATTCGTCTTAAGCTTACTCACTTCGCTTTCGGGATCAGATAAATCTCCGAACGCTATTGCATCAGATGGGCAAACCTGTTGGCAGGCTGTTTTTATTGTTCCATCGGGAACCTTCAAGTCCTCGGTCTCAAGACTAATATCAGCTCCATCTTTCCCGCTACTAAGTTTAGCGGATCTTTGAGCCGTAACCTTAACTTGGATTTTAGATTGTTGAATTCTTTGAACACAATAAGTACATTTTTCCATTACCCCTCTCATGCGTACCGTAACATCTGGATTCTTGCCCATATCAGGCAAGGAATCATTTTTGTCACCGAGAGGACCCTCATAAAGTTCATCAGTTTCTCTTTTATTCCAATCGAAAAAGTTAAAGCGACGGACTTTGTAAGGACAGTTATTCGCACAGTAACGGGTGCCAACGCAACGGTTGTAAGCCATGGCATTAAGCCCTTCTTCGTCATGCACAGTAGCATTTACTGGGCAGACAGATTCACAAGGAGCAGTTTCGCAATGCATGCAAGCGACGCCTTGATAAGAAACTTGAACATCGGATGGTAGTTCTGCACCTTCCCTGTTAGTTGAACTAAAGTAGCGATCGAGTCGGATCCAATGCATTTCACGACCACGCAAAACTTGATCCTTACCCACAACGGGTATATTATTTTCGCTCTGACAGGCAACTACACAAGCACTGCAGCCAGTGCATTGATTTAAGTCAATGGACATCCCCCACTGATGAATTCCGAAAGTGTCGGAATGTTCGTAAGTATGGTCGGGGTGTTCGTAGGCCGAATTCCCTCGTGGGGTGGATGTGGTTTTTTCCTTTAAAGATGCATCTTGATCTTTACCCCACATGGGTGGTGAGTGAGACTCTGCTCCCATATGTTGTGCGAAATCTTCGTGCTCGGAGTAATATTTTGCATTTGTTTCCCTGACAATAGCTCTGCCTTCCATAGACCAATGCTCTTGGACATTGGCTAGGATATGAAATTCTCCTGTCGGTTCCATTGATGCTCCAGTACTTATCCTATTACCATTCACATGTAATAATGAGGTGGTATTAAAGCCAGTACCTGAACCCACGCGACCCACCCTGCTTCTTCCTAGTCCCACAGTAGAAACAACTGTGTAATCAGCCAAACCTGGTTGCACATACAACGGGGCTTCGATCTGATGATGGTCGTCCACCAGAATTTTGACAAGTGGAGCTTTCTGTTTTCCATGATCGAACACGGCAGCGTCTGGTGCAATTTGACCGCTTTCATTAAGCATCGTTGGTTTGGGTAACAAACCTAAATCAGGATACTTCGCATCGAGTTCTTTTGCTAGGACAGAGCTTATGAGAATTGCATTATCCCAGGTTAACTTGGTAATAGGTTGAGGGCATTCCATCATCCAACCGTTGTTGGCAAATTGACCATCCCAAGCATGAAAATCTGGAATTAGTAAAACTTCAAGAGAGTCGGTAGAAGGAATAATATCATTTGCCGTAAGGCTCAAAATGGGTCCATCCGCATCTGGGAGTTCAGATAGGATGGAAGACTGGCGATTTAAAATCCCTAATTTAAGGAAATTTTCAAAGCTTTCATTCAATTCATCTAATTGATCAAAAAATCCTTCAACAACATCGTGTGAATTTTCTGTTTTCCCAAGTATAGATGAAATCACCTCAACATCTGAAAGCGTGTCAAAAAGAGGGGCAAGCAATGGTTGTACAGGAACTATGTAATCATTTGACCATGTACATCCCAAATCCCATGATTCCAAAAAGTGAGACTGCCCAATGTGGTAGTCACAGAATTGCGAAGTTTCATCGATAGAATGCGAGATTCGGCAAGAGGTAGTCACATCTTCTAACAATTCTCCCCAAGCAATATTTGGACAATTATAACACGGGTTACCCCCGATGAAAATTAAAGTCTCAATTTCCTTATTTTCAAGGGATTTGACTAATGAAGAAAGGCTGTTTGCACGACTTTCAATTTTAATGTAGGAAATACATTCTTCTCTGTTCTCTAAAATTTCGTTTATTTTGAAAGTTAAAAGGTGTACCGCCTGTGGCAGATGACTTCCAGCAACAACCAACGATTTCTTAGGAGACTTGAGTAAATCTACAACACATTCAACAGCCCATTTCTCATGGGGCTTGGCACTTTCAGAAATAGTCTGCACGTGTTTGGAAAGCTTGCTTTTATCTTTACCAGTGGCCGTGAGTAATTTACTAAGAATAAGAGCAGAGAAAGCTTCTATTTCGACGGAAGACAGTCGAAGCCTGTGATCTGCTACACCGCCCGTTACGGTAAGATCTGATTCGACCGAATAAAGCCTGTTCATCTTTTTGGTGTCTTCAGGTTTTAAAACTTTTCTACCTTGCATAAAAGTTTTCGAATTAACCGAAGAATTGGGCTCGCGATGTCCGAGGAAATCAGAATCTAGTGATAAAACTTTTTTGGCTTTGGAGAAGTCGGGGATGGCTCGAACTGAGAATTCGCACCCTAAGGCATTTGCGAGGCTTTGTTCTTGGCTGAAAAAGTCAATGGCTTCGTGTTGGAAGTGTTTGACCCCTTTTACCTTGAGTTCTTTGAGCAATGAATCTCGCACAAGAGAAAAGGAGGAATCCGTAACTATGCCAATTTTATCCATATTTTCCACCGAAGAAATCGTATCAAGAATTTGAACGGATGGAGTTTTTTTCCAACGGATGGAGGAATTACCAGATTGGTTGATTGTTTCTTTTGAAAAACAACCTCTTGCCCGGTCAGGGTCGTATAGATCAAGAAGACTTGCTTGGGAATAAACATCTGTGCTTCCACCACTGCTGATATGACTGGGATTACCTTCTATCTTGGTTGGACGACCTTCGTGAGATTCTACAATTAAAGGTATAAATCCTCCTGAAGTGGGGCGGGCGCTCGAATAAAAAGTGGGAACCCCAGGAATAAGTTCTTCAGGACTTTTGCCATGCGGTAAAATCGAATGTTCTGGCCGGCGACAACCAGTCATGCCGAGGCCTGCCAGTCCAAAAGAAGCGGCCATCAGTTTAATGAAACCTCTTCTTTGTACACCATCCATCAAACTAGCCCCTTCTGGAAATTCTTTCTCAACCCAATTTTTGAAGCCTGGTGTATCAGCTAAATCATCAAGGCTTTTCCAGTATTCTTTGCCTTGTACTTCTTGTAAATTTTTGTTTTCGCTGATCATCTATGGCATCCAGTGCAACTCAGTGGAGGGTTGACTCCCCAATTTTTCTTGATTTCCAAGCCTGCATGTAATTGAGCCAAGCTATGCGACTCGCCTTTTTTATGAGGTGCCTGCCAGTCTAAATTGGTAACTTCATCAAGTGGACGAAGGGACTTCTCAGGATTTCGGTGACAGTCAAGGCAAAATGACATGCTTAAAGGTTCAGCGTGGTGAACTACTTTCATCTGGTCGATTCGCCCGTGGCACTCAACGCAACTGACTCCACGGTTAACATGGACTGCGTGGTTGAAGTAAACATAATCAGGAGTCTTGTGAATTCGAACCCAGGGCACTGGAGCACCGGCGTTTAAAATACCATCTTGGTTCACATCTTCCCCATCGGATAATAGCCCGTCCTTGTTTTTGTCTTCCCCGAAGTAAGAATCTCTGATGGGAGCAAGAAGAGGAGAATCGGCTTTAACGTTTTTGTGGCAAGACATACAAACATTGGCACCGGGAATGTTTGCATGGGATGATTTTTCAACGCCGTGGTGGCAATAGCGACAGTCAAGTCCAAGTTGTCCCGCGTGGAACTCGTGATTGTATTCAACCGGTTGGGTTGGTTGATAGCCAACCCTTGTGTACTTTGGAGTTGAGTAGTAAGTAATTCCTGCTGTAACTACACCACCGATTGAGCCTAAAGCTATGATAAGCTTTACTGGAATAGTGTTGGTCCAACGAGGAAAAATGTTACGCATCAAATTTAAGAGTAGATATAAATAACATTACTGTTCGTCGAACAAGCACAAAAGCAGAAAGGCAAGGAGATGTAGACCACGAATATTTAATATGTAAAGCGGCATTTTCCTACAATATTAAAATTTCTAAAGCTCTACTATTAATAAAACTTAATGCTTGGTATTAGCAGGATTTCCATTCAATGAATTTGATTGCGTGTTTTTTTATAACTCAAATGCTAAACATCTAAATGAAATTGTCTTCAGAAAGGTCGGAAATTGTTGTGATAGGAGGTGGGTTATCCGGCATATGTGCATCCTTGATTGCAGCAAGGCAGGGAAGATTGGTATGTCTTATCGAAAAGGAACCTATTCTCGGCGGGAAAGTTGGAAAAGATCAAAGATTTCCATTGGACGAATTTAATTCTTTACCGCAAGTTTATCAGCGGGATTCAGGTTTAATAAACGAAATTTGGCATCTTCTGTTTCAACGAAATACAGAAGGTACTTTCATTGGCCAAGCCAGAGTTTTTCAAGATTGGTTATTAAGTGAGAAGCGAATTAAAATCTTCTTCGACACTGAACTTGAATCTGTTCGATTTGAAAAAGGAAGAATTCTTTCAGTGGTTGGCTACAACCGAAAGCTTGATTTTAGAGCTGCTTTTCAGGGAAAATATTTTCTTGATTGCACTGGAAGTGGACGAATTGCTGAACTTTCCGGGCTCGATGGTGAGAAAGGTGTGGACCGTAATGAGTTAAATGACACAAAATCTTTGCATCCGGAATTTGATGAAGTCTATGGTGGATGTTACATAACCATTGAGCGTGGTGAAGGAACTTATCCCTTCGCGTGCCCAAGCTGGGTAAAGTTGAAATGGGAGGATAATCATCTCGTACCCAGGGTGAATTTAATGAAATCTCTGGAAAATGATTTGGCCGGTGAGCACCTCATAGAATGGCAAGGAATTTCTACAAACAAGGAAATGGATTCCAATGAATTGGCATTTGCCGCATGGGACTTCCTTAAAAACCGCTCTCCTATCTGCAAGTTAGCTGAGAATCTTAGATTATGTCATATTACCAAAAATATTTGTCCGCCCCTGTCGTTCAGATGTCAGGGTGATCGAAAGTTATCATTGAAAGATCTTACCGATGGCGAAAAATTTGACGATTCAGTTGCCGTCGGTAAATCACCCGTGAGGCAAAATTTTTCCCAGATTTCCTCAACGCAGGAAAAATCACGGCTTATGCAGCCTTTTGAGCTTCCTTTGAGCTCGATGCTGTCCAAGGCTTGTAAAAATCTACTTTGTGCAGGCTCGAGTGCTTTCGCAACGGAGTTAACTTCCCGAAGCTTAGGTTCTTCCAGCTGTTCGTCACAGATGGGGACGGTCATTGGTTTAGTCGCCGCCTTGAGTGTTGAAAAAAATAGACTGCCCCGAACCCTTGCCAAAGAAGGGTATGTGGATGAGCTTCGAAGGCGGCTGAGTAGAATTAATCATCAATGTTCTCTTAGATACATTGAGGACGCGGACAATCTTGCGTTGTCTGCTTCGGTAGGTGCTTCCTCTACTTTGTCGGATTGGTCAGAAGCTACTGGCGGGATTGTTCAAGAGATTGAATCCAATCATTGCCAATTTCAGTTCCCAGTTACTTCTAATCATATAGAGACCTTGCAAGTCTGGCTTACCGCCGCTGATCAGCAGGAATTAAGCTTTAAGCTTTTGGAAGGAGCCGGGTATCAAAATTCATTGCCTGGTCTGTGTATTTATTCCGAAATCGTAAAGCAAAAGGGAGGAAATAATCAGCTTACTTTGGATCTTGGATTGGAAATAAACTATCAAGGGTGGTGCTTTCTTGAAGTGGGTTCAGATAAACCATTTCGAGTGCCTCTAGTAAGCGACGGCCCTGTTGGTTATGTATTACATGATAAATTATTATCCCGTTCGAAGGGTCACGCCCGTAAGCTTCAAGGATTTCAACCTGTCACTTCAAGAACTTCAATTCCTTCTGCCGCACCCAAAGTTAAGGTGACCCCTACCCCCCAAGTCTATGGACCCCAAAATGTTGCCAATCCATTTTTTAAGCCAAATTCATTGCCTCAATTATGGATCTCTAAAGCCACAGATTTTCAATACCCTGAATTTATCGAATTTGAATGGAATAATCTTCAGGATATAAGCTGTATTGAGGTTAGTTTCGATCCGTCTTATGATTTCATTTACCCCAATTCGCCAACTTCGATGGAGGTTGCTAACTTTCAATCTTTAGTTCGCGATTACCGGATTTATGCCACTGGAGATGATTCAAAATCTGAACTGATCGTGGAGGTTACCGATAATCAATTGCCTTTTGTCTCTCATACCTTTGATCCATTTCAGGCAAAGGGGATTGAGCTGGAAATTCGCTCCACTCATGGACTTAATCGTGCCCAAGTCTACCAGCTACGTGTTTACTCATGATTTTTGGAAATATTCACCTTGCATACTTTTGATAGGGTATTCATATTTTACCAGTTGATATGAGAGTTCTTGCCGTCCTTTTCCGTTTATTTAGTTTGTTGGGCTTGTTAGCATTGGCCGGCTTGCTTTGGTTCAAATTCGACACTCAAACCAAGCAACAGGTGTCTTTTCTGGATGAGGTAATTGATGATGCTTACACAATCATGCAGTCTGAAAAAGACGCTCAGTGGAAAGATATTTCTGAAAAACGAAGTGCCTTCAATGATACCTTTGCTTCCAATGAGCAAATACCTGATGGGGAGAGCAATTTATTAGCTGCAGCCGCAGATGCCCTACGATCTTCCGAAGATGGAATTTACAGAAATCAAGATTATCGAGACCTTCTAGATAATACATCCAAGGAATATGGGCCAGGTTCAATGTATTGGGATGCTGAATCAAAATTATGGAAAATTTCTGATGGATTTACCTTAGAATCTCCTGCCGGATTTAAGAACCCATTTGAAGATGACACCAAGTTCCCTTTCAAAGATTTGAAGAAAAAAGATGGTACTGTTTTAAAAGGGGTTCCGCGTCACCAACGCCTTAGGACCGTAATAGGAATGTTTTACAAAGACCGTCATGATAAATACGGGGAGATTGTGAAATTGAGGGGTATGATCGTGGAACGTGATGAAGAACTACGGCAATATCAAAATATGTGGGCTCGAGAGAAAAAGCTTAAAGAGGATACCTTGGACGAACTGGCTGATACCCAAATTAAACTTAAGGGAGTTGAGGCTGACCTAGCGAACGAAAAGCAAGAACGCCAAAATGAAAAAGAGGCAGCTGATCAACAGATCATGGTTCTGAACACACGCGTCGCGGAGATGGAGTCAGATAAGCAGGAAACGGCCAAAAAATTTGAGGCTGAGATGGACGCTCTGTTGGAAGAGCACAAACAAC
>ERZ802830.2936-NODE-2936-length-14924-cov-16.1124_pt1 | contig 14924 bp, 20 predicted proteins | sample MGYA00345654_ERZ802830 | MGnify/ENA primary metagenome ERZ802830 (study PRJEB30503, sample SAMEA104212375) | marine metagenome | biome: Westerlies Biome; feature: [SRF] surface water layer (ENVO:00010504) within the epipelagic zone...; material: water... | reverse complement strand
GAGGGAATTTCCTGCATGTCTATTTACAATTCATATAACTGTGGAGTTCTTGGTTTTCACACCAAAAGAATTGCTGAACAAAATTTAATAGGATTAGGTTTCACAAATGCGCCAGCTTCAATAGCCCCCATTGGAGGTATTAAGCCAGTAATAGGAACGAATCCTTATTCATTAGCAGTACCCCTAAATGGAAAACCTTCAATTATTATAGATCAATCAGCCAGCGTTATAGCAAAAAGTGAAATTTCTGTGAGAGCAAAAACTGACGAACCAATACCAAAGGGATGGGCATATGATAAAGATGGTAAAGTTACGACAAATGCAAAAGAGGCTCTTAAAGGAACAATGGCTCCTAGTGGTGGTTACAAAGGTTTTAGCACAGGATTATTGGTTGAAATCTTAACAGCATGTGTAGCTGGAGGAAACTTAGGCACACAAGCCTCATCATTTGCAGGTGAGGATGGCGGCCCCCCATCTACAGGTCAATTTTTTATAGCTATTAATCCAAAAAAATTTAATCGAGATTTTGAATCTCGTTTAGAGCAACTTCTTATTTCCATTGCATCCCAAGAAGGTTCCAGAGCACCTGGTTCAAAGCGATTGAAAGCATTTGAAGAAAATATTAATAAAGATATTTTTATTTCAGATGAACTTATGAGTCGTATCGATCAAATTTAATTATTTTTTTGTAACAGCATATGGAGCAAACGTAGCATCAGTTTTTTTAGTTCCTGAACTAATATTTTTAGCAGGGATACCAACCATTATTCCACCTTTAGGTACGTCTTTAGTAACAACAGCATTTGAGCCAATACGTGCACAACTCTTTACTAAAACAGGGCCCAATATTTGAGCACCAGATCCTACAATCACATCATCTTCAAGAGTAGGGTGTCTTTTAACGCCTACTTGTTCTGAGGATTTAATAGCAGGAGATATTCCACCTAAAGTTACTCCATGATAAATAGTAACGTTGTTGCCTATCTCAGCTGTCTCTCCAATCACAACACCCATTCCATGATCAATAAAAAAATTTTTTCCAATTTTTGCAGCAGGGTGAATTTCAATTCCAGTCAAAAATCTAGATAATTGTGAGATCATTCTTCCTAAAATTTTTAAATTAAGTTCCCAGATGAAATTTGCTATCCGATGAAAGAACACTGCTTTAACTCCCGGGTATGTTAAAATAATAAGTAATAATGAGGTCGCTGCAGGATCTCTGGCTTTAATGGACTCAATATATTTTTTTAAATTATCAATCATATCTATTATACAGATAAGGCTTATCGCTCTAAGATCAAGTCTTTAATCAATAATTATATAAATGAATGGAATTAATTGTTAGATTGATAGTTAAATGTTCACAATAGAAAAACCAAAACAAATACATCTACAGAGTTGGAAGAATATAATCAATGAGAGTGCCTCATCAAATTCTTTTCAATTTAGTGAAGTAAATTTTAGTTTATTTTGGACGTGTGTATTTCAGGATGATTATTTTGCTTTTGCAGCAAAAAATGAAGATAAATTTATGGGAATTATTGTAGCTAAAATTAATGAGACTTATTATGAAAAGAATATTGTTTTAGATGTTCTATACGTATTGCAAGATTTTAGAAAAATTGGTGTTGCAAGATCTTTAATGAACAAAGTAGAAGAAATAGCAAAAGATCAAAAGCTTGATCTAATAATTAAAGGAGTAGAAAAAAGTAATTTACTCGCTCAGAAGCTTTTTAAAAATTACACTGTTGTTAATAGAACAAGATATCTAAAAAAGCATAATTGATTTTGATTAATTTATATTATATTTAAATATTATGGCTGATCCCGATAAAAATGGTGAAAATTATGATAAGAAAAATAGATGGGTATGGATTATAATTGTTCTAATTACGTTGAGCTCAGTTTATGTAATGTCAAAAATATTTATTCAGACACCTTGGCAGTACCTGCAGTAGCTTTAAGTTTTCTCTCAAATTCTCTTAATCTTTTATAAACACTAGCTAACTCAATAATCGTTGGCCAAGATTTTAATAAATATTGCATTGATCCTTCAACTCTTCCAAAGGCACGGATAATTTGTTGCATTACACCAAGAGTAATTACTCCTGCAACAATTGCTGGTGCTAAGAATACATAAGCACTTAAAACATTAGCTTGTAAATAGGCAATTCTGCCAATATTAAAGTACAGGTAACGAATATATGATACAAAATGAATTTTTCTTACGTCGTCAAATAATTCTTCAATTGTTTTAGGACGAACAGTTTCATCATCTTCAGCAATCACTAATACTTTCCTGTAAGCCGCTTCTTGTTTTTGTAGATCATATTCCACACCAACAAGGCGAAGGATAATTCCAAGAAGAATTAAAAAAATAGTTCCACCAACTGACCATATTAATGCACCAACAACTAAACCGTATTCCCAATCACCAAAAAAGAATATTGGAATACCAGCACTGAGTCCTAATAAAATTGGTAAGAATTGAACAATAATCATAACAGACTCAATTAAACTAGTTCCAAGACCTTCCATTATTCTTCCAAACTTTATAGTGTCTTCTTGAACTCTTTGAGCCGCTCCTTCAATTGTACGAGCATAATTGTAAACGCTGTGATACCACTCCACCATTGCAGTTCTCCATCTAAATAAGAAATGGGCAGTGAAGAAACTCACTAAAACAGCAATAGCAACATAAATACCAGCAAGAGTAATAAAAGACATTAAGCCGGCCCAATATTCCTCAATAGTAATCGAATTAGGCTCAGCAAGAGCTTTTTGAATCATATCGTAAAAAGTTCCAAACCACTCATTGATTTTGACATCGATTTCTACCTGAACCCACAGGCTTCCTAAAATCGCAGCTGATCCAGCCCAAGCCCATAAAAACCATTTTTTTGAATTAAAAAATCTGAACATTTAATTTGCAACAATATGCGAAAAATTACATTTTTTGAAGAGTTAAGTGCTTCAATACGCTTAATTTATTTTAATACCTAATTACTTATATAATAAGACAATGCCAAGCATTAAAGATATTAAGAAAATTAAATTAAATGATGTGTATGTATATTTCGGCCCTGAGTCAATTGTTAGTGAAATAGCTGACAGTATGGATTTAAAGAATATTGGAGCAGTTCCAATATTAGACGATCAAAAAATATTATTAGGTGTTGTATCAGAGAGGGATATAGTTAGGAAATGTGTTAAAGATGGAAGAGATCCAGATTTAGTATCAGCATCAGACATTATGACCACTGAAATTATAACTGTAGATTTAAAAATGTCCTCAGAAATAGCAATTAAAATTATGGGTGAAAATAATATTAGACACCTTCCAGTTGTTGATGACCAAAATAAATTAATTAATTTTATATCTCACAGAGACTTAATTAGCTCTGTAAGAGGGAGTACTAAGCTAAATATAATTTTGATTACGTTTATTTGTATGATCATCCCAATAGTATTTTTGACTAAATCATTTGGCTGGATATGAAAACTAAAGGGATTATTCTTGCCGCTGGTAAGGGTACAAGATTAATGCCAGCAACAATTCCAGCCTCAAAGCCATTATTGCCATTGTATGATAAGCCAATGATTTATTATCCTTTGGAAACATTAATTAGATTAGGTATTAAGGATATCTTATTTATCGTTCAGGAGGATGACCTTTTAATATTTAAAAAAACATTTGGTTCTGGTTCTGATGTAGGTCTTAATTTTTCTTACGAAATACAAAATGTACAAAGAGGTATAGCTGATGCATATTTTATTGCTGATAAGTATTTAGATGGGAACCCCTCAGTTTTAGCATTGAGTGATAATGTCTTTCTTGGCAAAAAATATTTTGATTATGCTAATTCAGCTCTTCTTAAGATGCAAGATGTAGGCGGAAGTGTATTTGGATTACCAGTTCCGGATCCAGAAAAATTTGGTGTCATAGAATTAGATGAAAATAATAATATTATTGGCATAGAAGAAAAGCCATCGAAGCCTAAAAGTAATTTGATAATTCCAGGGTTTTATTTTTTTGACTCAGATGCCTCAGAGTATGCAAAGACACTTAAACCGTCGAACAGAGGCGAGTTAGAGATAACTGATTTAATTGAGATTTATTTATCCAAAAAAAAACTAGCTTTAGAAATTTTAGATAACTCAATTGTCTGGCACGATACTGGAAATGCGAATGCTTTATTAGAAGCAGCCCAAAAAGTAAAACTATATGAAGAGAATAATGAATTAAAAATTGGTTCTTATGAAATTGCTTCTTTTGAACAGGGCTTTATCAATAAAAATGAATTAAATAATATAGCAGAAAAATTAATTAAATCTGATTACGGAAAATATATTAAAGAATATTTAACTAATATCTAATTTTAATCCCATTTTGCTGACTCATTGTTTAAAAAGGTTATAACTTTTTGTTTAAACTGAACTTTCTCATTTTCATCTGTTATCATTTTATCTAAGTCAGTGTCTAAGCTAGAAAGTATCTTGTTTTTGGAATTCCATTTAGATTTATCATCATCATTAAAACGTTCTTTTATTTCAAATTCATAATTTCTCTTATCATTTTCAGGTAGAGTATGAGGAGCTATTTCATATAAAATTCTTATTGCAATTTCTTTGTATCGGTCGTCTTTAAAGTGTTTTGCAATTTCATATTTCTTTTCATTCGGAGAAGTGTGAAAATCAATCATTAGTTTTTTATCTTGATGTGATGGAAAGCTTTCAAAAATTCTATCTTCAACATTAAAAGGCTCAGGCCACTCTTTTTGATTAGAAAGATGGAGTTTGATCAACCTTGAGCAAAACTGTTCATTTTTTTTTATAACATTTGCTCTATTTCTTAACTCATCCACACCTAATTCTGCATATTTAGTATCTTTGAATGAATAACTTTCATTCAAAAGTGTTTTTGATTTTGAGCCATCAAAAACCTCACAAATTCTCCTAGCCCCATCATTCATCTTTTTAAGTAGATCTTTGTCATCCAAATCCATAAGCTTAGTTGGATCAGTATGCAAATTATAAACTAGATAGTGATGATTTCTTCCTGGAATACCACCTATAAGAGTTTGAGATTTAATCGTCGGTCTTCTTCCCCAAAAAGTAGTATTGGTGAATACTAAATTTTCTAACATAAATTTTTTAGGAGTATCTCTATGACGAAATTCATAGGCTGCATTCCAAATTTTTGGACATCTCACATTTAGTATCTTATTAAGCTCTAAGGTGACAAGGCTATCAAAAACAGCATCGTGTGGTCCTGCTTCATAGCTTATTGAAATCTTGTTGAGCTTAAAAACTTCTTCTAATTTGAGTATGGGGTAACCTTGATCGTCAGTATTAAATTTTATATGTTCTGGGCTGTATACTGAGACTAATCTTAATATATCAAAAACGTCCATACGCACATTATTGTTTGTTACTGTCATATAAATCTCAGGTAACAAATTTTGATAAAGTGCCTGCCTTAAAAAGGGTTCATCAAAGTTTATATTATTAAAACCTACAAAAATTGCAGATGATGATGACCATTCTTGAAAAGTTTCATACAATTGAGCGCTTGCTTCGTAATAATTTGGATAATTATTTTGTATTAAACTTCTTGGATCAACACCAGTTGTGATTAACGCACCTGGCTCAAACCATTTTCCCTCTCTTAATTTGCTATGTATTTCTAATTTATCTTTAACTTCAAAGTTATGATCTGTTAATACAGCGCCTACTTGAGTGATTTGATTAAATTTATCATTTCGCCCTGTCGTCTCCAGATCCCAAAAAATAAAACGATCACTCATATTTTAAAAATTATATGCATTCAATTTGCATAATAAAGTTCTACTTAAAAAATTTAATATTTTGAGAATTTAAATAAAACTAGCTCCGGAGGAATAAGTAAGGATAGGAATAAGGTTGGAGCTAGTTTATTGAATAAGAAATTTTTACTAAAAATCTGTTCAAAATTAAATTGCAGAAATTAAAAAGTAGCTGTGCAAAATATGCATAGCTATAAATATTGATTTTATTGAATTTTAAATAATTTTTTAATTTTCTTATAATAAATTAGTGAGCAATCAGCACCACAAAAAAATACCTTTTTTGGGATATTATAAAATTTTGGATCGGCCCAATATAGTGGTTCTATAATTTTCTTTTTGCATACTTCACAATTATTATTCATAAAATTATCTTAAAAATTTAATTCTACAATTCTACTTTCTTCAATTGGTTCAGGGTTAAAATAAGGGACAGACCCATAAAGTCTGTTGTTTAAGTCCAATATTTCATCATAGTGCTTCATCATAATTTTATTAGGACTAGCATGTGGTGCTATTTCTTTCAGATTTTCAATGATTAATTCAATGTTCTCAGGTGCAAATTTTCCTGCAACCCCTAAACTTGTTGCAGTAGAGCGACTTATACCCATATGGCAATGAATTAATATAGGTTTGGTCTTATCCCAGTCATCAGTAAAATCTAATAATTCTTGAGCATGATGTTTTTCAGGTAATATAAATCCATCTCTAGGCTCAGATATATCATCAATTAACATTTTAAGGTGTCTATTTTTATCCATACCTAGGGGTGTCTCAGGTTCAAAGTTTTTATTAATGATGGTTAGCATTTTATCCGGATTGTATTTGTCAACACAATCTTGAATATCTGCTAATCCACATATAATTATTTTTTTTTGCATAAGAAGTTTTATTAATATATAGCTTTAATAAGTATTAAGAAACAATATTTATTTTCATGATATCTCAATTAGAAAGTCTAAAAAAATTTTCTTCAGTTGTTGCGGACACCGGAGATATAGACAGTATACAAAAATTTAGCCCTGATGATTGTACGACAAATCCATCTTTAATATTTAAAGCAGTTCAATCCAATAAATATAAAAAACTTTTTGATGAAGTATTAGCTAATTCAAAAAGTAGAAAATTTAATCAATTAAATGATCAAGTTGATTATATTGCAGATCAACTTGCAATAGCTTTTGGAATAGAATTGACAAAAATAGTGCCAGGTTACGTTTCAACCGAGGTGGACTCTGATTTATCATTTAATACAGAGGCAACTGTTGAAAAAGCCAAACAAATTATCAATAGTTACGAACAATCTGGAGTTCCTAGAAATAGAATTTTAATAAAAATAGCTGGAACTTGGGAAGGTATTCAAGCTGTTAAAAAATTAGAAGCGGAGGGAATATCATGTAATTGCACATTAATATTTTCTTTAACCCAAGCTGTAGCGTGTGCAGAGGCGGGTGCTTTTTTGATATCACCATTTGTTGGAAGAATTCTTGACTGGTTCAAAGCAAACAGCTCAAAAGACTATGATGCAACTAACGATCCTGGTGTCGAAAGTGTTGAGAAAATTTATAATTATTTTAAGAAGTACAATTATAATACGATTGTAATGGCTGCATCTTTTAGAAACAAAGAAGAAATAATTAATTTAGCAGGATGTGATAAATTAACAATAAGCCCATCTCTGCTTGAAGAATTAAATAAATCAGAAGGGGATTTGGATCAAAAACTATCACAAAATCAATCTAGTCAAATTGACATTGATAGAATAAACGTAAACGAAAGTTCTTTTCGTTGGCATCTAAATGAGAATCAAATGGCTTCCTTTAAGCTTGCTGAGGGAATTAGATTATTCAACAAAGACCTACTAAAACTCAAGGAAACTATTAGAGAACAATTATAATTATTGCCAAACTTCAAACAAAATTATAAATAATATCTATGCAAAATAGAAAAAATATCACAATTCTCAGTCAATATTTATCTAGCAATATTTCGAAATTAGGTTTTTTCTTATTAGGCATTATCCTTTTGTCTGTATCTAGTAAAATAAGTATTCCATTTTACCCAGTTCCTATGACTCTTCAAACCTTTGTGGTTTATTTTATTGCTGCCTCTATGGGCATGGTTGGGTTCTACTCAACTTTATCCTATGTTATTCTCGGGTTAATAGGATTACCTATTTTTGCTGCTGGTGGAGGATTTGGCTATATGATGTCGCCAACCTTTGGCTTTTTGTATGGCATGGTTTTAGCTTCTTTTGTAATCGCTTATTTTTCAAAAAATTTATTTAATAAAAATTTACTAAAGGTCACTTTTTCAATATTGATTGGGGCGGCTATAATTTTTGTTTGTGGATTATCTCATCTTGCTGGTTTTATTGGTTTTGAAAAATCAATTAAAGCTGGTTTATATCCTTTTATTTACAGCGAACTTTTAAAAATAGCATTAGCTATCTCAATTTCTTATTTGTTAATAAAAAAAAATTAACTTGGAATAAACTTTAAAGCAAAACCATTATTGCAGTATCTTAGTCCAGTTGGTTCTGGACCATCTTTGAAGACATGACCATGATGACCGCCACATCTGGCGCAATGATATTCTTTTCTTGGTATTACAATTTTAAAATCTGTTTTAAAACCCAATGAATTTGGAATGTAATCAAAAAATGATGGCCAACCAGTTCCACTATCAAATTTCATATCAGAATTAAATAAAGGAAGATCACATCCAGCACACTGATAGACACCGTTCCTTTTTTCGTTATTTAAGACACTTGTACCAGGGCGCTCTGTTCCTGACTGTCTAAGTATATAATATTCCTCTTCTGTGAGTTTTGCTTTCCATTCTGTTTCTGTTAGCACTAATTTTTCCATGGATAATAAAGGTTTCAACCCAACTAAACACCCTCCTAAAGTAAAAGTTAAAAAAAATCTTCTATTCAAAATATTAGTTCTATTTTAAGAATAAAAAATTAAAAATGAATATAATTATTTCTTTTTTGCTCTTCGTTTGGCGCGACGTTTTCGAGAACCGATTTTACGTCTGCCACGATGTTTTTTAGGATAACCCATGACGGCGTATAATAGATATTTAACTTAAAAAATAAACATATTTTTTTTCTACCATTAATATAATTTATGCGGATGAAATCGTTTTTCCTCATATTAATCAGTGGATTAATACTATGTGTAGGGAATGGTTTTAGAATGTCTTTAGGTATTTACGTTCCTGATTTATTAGGTTCAACTGTTTTTAGTGCTTCATTAATCGGACTAACATATGGAATTTTTAATTTACTGTGGGGCTCCATGTCACCTATAGCAGGGGCATTTGCTGAACAAAAAGGGTATGTAAAAACTCTCTGCGTAGGATTTATCGGTGTCTCTTTATCATTTTATGTAGCATCATCCGCTGTTGACCCGATTCATTTCTTATTTGGCATTGGCGTTATAGGCGGACTTTCTGCTGGAGTAATTTCTGTACCAGTTATTATTGGAGGCGTGTCAAAGTTTTATGCAGATGATAAAACACAAAGTACTGTAACAGGGATATTAATGTCTATTGCTGCCTCTGGTATGTTCATATTTACACCGATAAATCAATTTTTAGTATCCACATATCAATGGAGTTTATCATTTCAAATAACATCTATTTTTTTCTTATTTATGATACCTTTATCCTTAATTTTTTTACTACCTAAACCTGAAAAGAAAAATAAAAAAGAATTTACCAAAAGAAAAATCTCAGATGTTCTTCAAGAGGCTTTCAAAGATAAAAGTTATAAATATTTAATCTTAGGATTTTTTGTTTGCGGCTTACATGTAGCTTTAATCTCAAATTATCTTCCAGTTTTTACAAAATTAAAAGGACTTGAAACTACTATTGCCGCAACGGGATTAACATTAATTGGAATATTTAACATGATGGGTACTTTAATATCAGGAAAGATTTCTGGAATTATTAAAAAAAAATATGTCCTTTCTTTTATTTATTTTTCAAGGAGCATAGTAATATTCTTCCTATTAATTTTACCAACTAATAATTTTGTTGTTATTGGCTTTAGCTGTCTAATTGGCTTACTCTGGCTCTCAACAGTTCCTCCAACTTCAGGTATTGTTGCAAATAGATTTGGAACACGATACCTATCAACTCTTTTTGGTATTGTAATGGTTTCTCATCAAGCAGGTGCTTTTTTTGGATCTTTTGTGGGTGGCTTAGTAATAGATGCTTATGGTTCTCTTGACTTAGCATGGATAATGGCAATAGTTATCTCATTATTTTCTGCTTTTATTCACCTACCTATTGTAGAAAAAGAAAAATCAGAAGAAGTTTTTGCCTAAAATTAACCCATTCTTTATTTTAATAATAGGTGCCATTGCGATTGCTTTCTCCCCGATCTTTGTAAGATTTTCTGATGTAGATCCAATAATGACTGCTTTTTATAGAATTTTTATAAGCTTGCCCTTTTTTTTATTTTTTTCATCTTTCAATATAATTGAGAAAGTTAAATTTCCTGAATTTAATAATAGTTACGTAATTTTTCTAGTTTCAGGTATTTTTTTTGCTCTAGACTTGATTTGTTGGCACTGGTCAATAAAACTTACCACTGTCTCGAAAGCTACCTTTTTATCAAACCTCGCTCCAATAGTAGTTATTATCTTTTCCTTAATTTTTTTAAAAGAGAGATTTTCTAAATTTTTTTATTTAGCAGCATTACTGTCTATGGTGGGAATGTTAATGTTGCTTGGTGAGAGCTTTAAATTTAACAAATCACAATTTATAGGAGATCTTTTAGGAGTGTTAACAGCAGTCTGGTACGGAAGCTACATAGTTACAATTAGTCAATTAAGAAAAAAATATAACTCAACTTCTATTATGTTTCTTTCAGGAATAGTGACAGCAATAATTCTTTTAACTGTTTCAATACTTTTTGAGCAAAGTTTGATTCCACAATCCTTATTTACAATTACGATAATATTTCTTTTAGGATTTATTTGTCAATTTATGGGACAATCATTTATTACGTATTCTTTGGCATATTTATCTGCATCTCTCTCATCTCTATGTCTTTTAATTCAACCCATCGCCGCAACAGTTCTAGCCTACTTCTTCTTTCAAGAAAAACTGACAACAATTCAGTTTTTTGGAAGTGCATTAATACTAATAGGAATTTATATCGCTCGAACAAAATATGAGAAATAACATTATAAATGTTGTAGGAGGTTTGATTATTAAAAATCAAAAACTATTAATTTGTCAGAGGACAAAGAATAAAGATCATGGTTTAAAATGGGAATTTCCTGGAGGTAAAATTGAGGATAAAGAAACAAAGGAGATAGCACTAACTAGAGAAATACAAGAGGAGCTATCAATAACTATTCAAAATTATAGTTTTTTGATTGACTACTTTTACACATACAAAGACTTAGATAAGCACATTCATTTAAATTTCTATTTGATTTCAAAGTATAAAGGTGAAATTAAAAATAATTTGCATAATAATCTGAATTGGATTGAAAAAGAGGACTTACCTAGCTATGATTTTCTTGATGGTGATAAAAAAATTATAGATCAAATTATCAATAATGAGCTTAAAATTTACTGACTTAAAACAAGATGGATACGAAAGAGTATTACTAGCTGAAGAGCGTGTAACTGGTTTTTATTCTATAATAGCTATTCATAATACAAAAAGAGGTCCTGCTCTAGGGGGATGTCGTTTTTTTGGTTACCATGGTGAAGATGATCAAAAAAAAGATGTTTTGAAACTCTCAAAGGCTATGACCTATAAAAATTCTTTAGCTGACTTAGATTTTGGAGGTGGAAAAGCTACTATTAACTCTAGGGTTTCTAAAAATAAAATGTATGAACTTTATGGAAAAATGCTGGATCATCTTGATGGTTCTTACATTACAGCTGGAGATATAGGCATAGTAGATCAAGATTTGGTCGAACTAAAAAAATATACTAATTATGTTTGTAGTACAAAAGGAACAGATTCAGGTCAAAGCACAGCATACGGTGTTTTTAATGCGATATTGGGCTACAATGAATTTAAATATGACTCAAGTTCAATTGAAAATAAAAAAATTGTTCTTAAAGGTTTTGGAAAAGTTGGATCTAGACTAGCTCATTTTTGTAAAGAGGTAGGGGCTATAGTAGAGGTTGTTGATTTTGAGTCTAATAGAAGTCTTATTGAGAACGCAGGATTTAAATTCCTTTCAAAATATCAGAATACATCTTTCGATAGCATAGATATATTCTCTCCTTGCGCAACAGGAGGAGATTTAAATACAGAATTTATTGAGTTTGCAAATTCTGTTAAAATCGATTGTGTTATTGGTGCTGCAAATAACCAATTAGAAAATAATACTATTGAGAAAAATTTATTTGATATGGGTATTACTTTTTGTCCTGATTATTGTGTAAATGCTGGAGGGGTAATTATTTTAGCGTTACGTTCAAGTATTAAAGAGGATATGGAATATTTAGATACTGAAGCAAAAAATAAACTTATTGGTATCAAAAACCAGCTAATTAAAATTTTAACTCTTTCAAAAGAAAAAAACCAACTCACAACCGTTTCTTCGAATGAACTAGCTGAGGCAGGATTTCAATAGTTGAATTACTTCCAAATATTTTCTCGTTCAGATCAAGTTGAACGTATGACATTTCTTGGATACTGGATACTTTCTTTAATTATTTGGTCTTTTATGATGAATATAAGTCTTATCATAGTGATTTTATTCAGTATTCTTGGATATCATTTAGTTTGCAAACCCTTAGCCTACGTTCTTCATAAATCAAAAAGAATTGTTATCAAATATTTATTTGATGGATTTAATATTTTTGAAGCTTATTACGCTGGTTTTGAGCCAGGAAGAATTGCAAGAATATTTTTAAAATTAATATTCTTTTTTATTACTTTAGTTATAGCAAAAATATTTATGGAAGGTTATTTAGCCTTTATCAAATAAACTCTTTGTAACAAACAACAATTCTAGAGACGAAAGTTATTAAACATAAAACTCCAAATATAATTGATATAAAAATATAAAAATTAGGCAATAACAGACACAAAATCATAAAAATAGTTGTTTCAGTTCCTTCAATTAACCCAGATGAGTAATAAAAACTTTTAGGTAATTCTTGATTTAACTCTGAGCTATGATGCGTTTTATCTAACTGCGTCTGTAGTGCTGCTTGTGCAAGAAATGTTGTACCTGTGCCTATATATAAAAAAAGTAAAACCATGGATATGATTGTGTAATTACTATTACTCAATCCAAAAGCTAAAACAAATCCCGAGTAGATAATAAAATCAAAGACAATATCTAAGTACCCTCCCAATGGTGTAGGAATAGTAAGTCTAGCCATTGTTCCATCTAGACCGTCGCAAAATCTATTTAGCATTAATACTACAAGAGCAAGAAGATAAAATTGAAAAAAAATAAGAATGCACATAGATAGACCAAATATTAAACCTAATATGGTCATATGATTTGGTTTTATTAGTTTTATAAAAATTTTTGCTATAACAACTAGTGGTTTTTGAGTGAATTTTTGAATTTGGCGATCAAACATCTGTGTTATTGTGAGGCTAGAATAATGTTACTATATTTACATGATTCAAGATATTCCACTAACTATTGCTTTTTTAGCTGGTATTTTAAGCTTTCTTTCTCCTTGTGTCCTACCTATTGTTCCAGGATTTATATCATACATAGTTGGTAAATCTTTTGCTGATTTACAAAATGCATCAAGTGTGAACAGTCTTAAGTTGCTCCCCTATGTCTTGTTATTTACACTAGGTTTTTCCTCTGTTTTTATAATTATGGGAGCTTCAATCGATTTTTTAAGTGATATTTTTTTTGATTTTAAAAGGCAGTTAAATTTTATATCAGGAATATTAATCATTACTTTAGGACTTTACTTCATTGGTATAATTAAAATCCCTTTTTTGGATTTTGAACGTAAATTGAAGTTACAAGGTTTTCAAAATAACCATTTTTTTCCTTTTTTAATAGGAGTTGCATTTGCTTTTGGTTGGAGCCCATGTATAGGACCAATTTTAGGATCAGTATTGGCTGTTGCTATTAAAGATAGTGTAAATGGAGTTATATTATTGTCTTTTTACTCAATGGGTTTGGCAGTACCTTTTATTATTGTTGGTCTTATGATGAGTAAATTATTGATCATGACTAGTTTTTTAAATAGATACATTCGCTATTTTCAATTTATTACTGGTATAATTTTACTTATCACAGGTGTGTTAATTTTTAATGGGTCAATTCAATCTTTAGGCTTTCAACTTAATTCAATTTTACCCTCATTAGAAATGCTTCTAATCTAGTGAATTTATCAAAAAAATTATTAATTTTATTTTTATTAACAATAATATTAATTTTATGGACAATATATTTTTTAAATAAAGATTTTTTTCAACTTCAAACATTTTTTTCTAATTTAGAAATTATACAAAATTTCATATTACAGAATTTCTTTGTTTCAATATTTATAGTTATTCTTTCATATAGTTTTTTAATAATGTGTAATTTTCCATTTGCTTCTTTGTTATCAATGATTAATGGTTTTTTATTTGGAACATGGATAGGGGGCACTATATCTATAGTTGGAGGAACACTTGGAGCCTTCGGTGTTTTTTTAATAGCTAAATTCTTTTTTTTAGATTTTATTAAAAATAAATTTTTAAATAAATATTTATATATAGAAAATTACTTTAATAAAAATGATCTAGAGTTAATGATGTTAATTCGAATTATCCCAGCAATTCCATTTTTTTTACAAAATTTAATTTTAGCTGGTCTTGGAGCTCATAATAAAAAATTTTTTTATACTACTTTAATTGGACTGGCCCCATGGTCATTTATTTTTGGTAGCATAGGCCAAGGTTTGGAGGAAATTTTTTTCAACAAAACTGAACTTAGCTTTTCTCTTATAGCACAGCCAGAGTACTTAATACCTATAGGCTTTATAGCTTTTTTAATAATTTTGATAATCTTTTTTAAAAAAAAGTTTAAAAAGTAAGCTTATTAATCAATTACATTGATTAATTTATCTCCAGATCTTTTTATTTTTCCT
>ERZ802830.2935-NODE-2935-length-14928-cov-13.5181_pt1 | contig 14928 bp, 12 predicted proteins | sample MGYA00345654_ERZ802830 | MGnify/ENA primary metagenome ERZ802830 (study PRJEB30503, sample SAMEA104212375) | marine metagenome | biome: Westerlies Biome; feature: [SRF] surface water layer (ENVO:00010504) within the epipelagic zone...; material: water... | reverse complement strand
CATTTTTTTTAGACTTATATGGAGCAATTTTAGATTTATTGTTAGCAATTTTTTTTGGAGCTTTCTTAGCTACTACTTTCTTTACTGGTGCTTTCTTAGCTACTACTTTTTTTACAGGTGCTTTCTTTGTTGCTACTTTTTTTACAGGCGCTTTCTTAGTTGCTACTTTTTTTGCTGCTACAGTTTTTGTTTTTGCCATTAATTAAATTAAAGAATTTATGAAATTTTAGGGTGGAGAAAATATCAGATACTGAAGAAATTAGCTAGCTTTTTCTTAATTTATTTAAAACTTCTTTATATCCATTTGGATCTAATCTAGGCCCAAATGTTTCAACAATCTTCGAAGATGCGTAGTTACCAAACTTTGCACAGTCTGAAATATCTATACCTTGAATATATGCATGCATAAAAGATCCGGCAAACATATCTCCAGCACCATTAGTATCAATAGGTATTATTTTTTCAGCTTCAGCTATATGCGTAACCCCATTTTCTACAACTATACTTCCTTCAGAACCTTTGGTAATAATAGTCATATATGATTTAGATTTATAAAACTCTTCAGCTTCACTAAGATTTTCTTTATTTGAAAAGGCGACAGCCTCGTCATCATTACAAAAAATCATATCAATTCCGTATGATTCTATGAGTTCAAATTTATCTCTAAAGCCATGAACAATTCCAGCATCTGAAAGAGACAATGCTTTAATCGTATCTTTTCCCTTTAAATGCTCTAAAACAGATATAACAGCATTAAAGTTATCATCACTTGTAACCATATAACCTTCTATATAAAAAATTCTAGAATTTTCAACAACTTCAAAATTTATGTCTGAAGCTCCAAGAAAAGCACTTACACCTAACATGCTGCTCATTGTTCGTTTCGCATCAGGAGTGACTAATATCAAACATTTGCCGGTAGGCATATCTGCATTTTTTGAACTAATACCGATATGCTCTACACCAGCAGAGCGCAGGCTATCAAGGTACTTTCTTCCATCTTCATCGTCAGCAACCCTACATACATGATGACACTTAGATCCATAATTTGCTGCAGCCACTAAAGAGTTAGTAGCAGAGCCACCGCAATCAGACATGGACTCCGACCCCATTTTAATAAGTTTATTTATTATTGGAGCTTGCTCATCTGCAGATGACAGAGTCATTGAATCAGCTTCAAGACCAATTTCAGACAGGAAACTTTGATCAACTTTATATTGAGTATCTACGAGAGCATTTCCAAGGGCACTTATGTCATATTTCATTTTTTTATATCTCCGTTTTGAATAATTTTTTCTACTATTTCAAGTGTTTTATCTATTTCTTTATCTCCATGCTTTAGAGATATAAAGCCTGCTTCAAATTTAGATGGAGCAAAATATATTCCATTTTGAATAGCGGCATTAAGAAAAGAGCAAAAAAGTTTATCATCAGATTTAGATACATCTTGAATATTTAGTGGAAGATTTTCTGAAAAGAAGAAACCAAACATACCGCCAATCTGATTAGTTGAAAATGGGATTCCCGCAGATTCCATAAGCTGTTTCATTCCTATTAACATTTTTTTTGCATTTTTTTGTAATGTATCAAAGGGATTAGTTTCAATAATTAATTTTAGAAGAGCTGAGCCAGCAGCCATTGCAAGAGGATTGCCAGATAAAGTTCCTGCTTGATAAACTGGGCCTTCGGGAGCAAGGTAATCCATTATTTCTTTTTTACCACCGAATGCACCAACTGGTAGACCGCCTCCAATTACCTTGCCTAAAGCAGTAAGGTCTGGAGTAATTCCATATATTTCTTGAGCACCACCAAGAGACACTCTAAAACCACTCATAACTTCATCAAAAATCAATAACGATTGATTTTTAGTAGCATAATCTCTGAGTGTATTTAAGAACTCTTTAGTTGCTGGAACAAAGCCCATATTTCCCGCTATTGGTTCTACTATTATTGCAGCAAGATCATCTTGTACAGAATTGTATATTTTAATAAAAGCATCTACATCATTATAAGGACAGGTAATGGTAAGTTTAGCTAACTCTTTAGGCACACCAGGAGAGTCTGGCAACCCAAAAGTAGATACGCCCGATCCCGCTTTAATTAATAACGAATCTACATGTCCGTGATAACATCCATCAAATTTTATAATTTTATTTTTTCCAGTAAAACCTCTTGCAAGCCTTACAGCACTCATTGTTGCTTCAGTTCCAGAATTAACCATTCTAATTTTTTCTATAGACGGAACACATTTTATAATTAATGATGCAACATCATTCTCTAAAGAGGTTGGAGCTCCGTAACTAGTTCCAAGATCGGCCTGTTTTTTTATAGCATTTACTATATCTGGGTGCGAATGACCCATGATCATGGGCCCCCATGAGCCAATGAAGTCAATGTATTTATTCCCATCCGCATCATGCAAATAAGCTCCTTGAGCTTTTTCAAAAAATATCGGATTACCATTTATATTTTTAAAGGCCCTAACGGGAGAATTAACTCCGCCAGGCATTAATGATTTAGCCTCTTTAAAAAGTTCTATCGATTTATTTATCTTGTTCAATTTGATGTTTTTATGGTTTCCTTAAGCACTATATATTATCAACAATATATCTTTTTATAAATTTATCTTTTTAGCAAAATTATCTACATCGTCCCAATTTGTGAACTCATAAACATTCTTTGTATCAGTTGGGCCTTTTGTTATCCACATAATTAGCCGTATCATAAATTTGTCTAAAAAATTGTAACTTGGATAATCTATCTTTCCAGCAAATACAGCAATTTTAGTAGGTTGCCATTCAGATAGGGATAAAAATTTTTGAACATATGGATTCGTTGCAGGTGTATTTTTTTCTGGTTTTCTTGCGACCACATTCACAGAAAAAAAAGCTGCGTCAGCTTCAATCAGACAGCCGCAATTACTTTTTATGAATTCATAAAGCTCATCTTTATGTTTGCCATAACGAATACTCGCACCCAGTATAATATTCTTATAGCGAGAAATATTTTCATTTTTGGCATTATTAACAGATATTATTTTGGTGTTATTACTATCACCAATAACCGATAAGATTCTTTCACAAATCTTAATAGTTTGACCGTCAGTTGTGGAGTAAATTATAAGATTTTGATACATTTTTAATCTAAATTTTTATTTTGTTAATATTTTATATTGTTCTCTAATATAATATATATTGAATGATATAAATTTTTAAATGGTATATTAATTATATGGAACCAAACTCCATCACATTAACTGCATCTGCTTCGTTGAGAATATTAAATGTTCTTAAGGATACCACTAATTCAAAATTTAGAGTCTATGTCACTGGTGGTGGCTGTTCTGGTTTTCAATATGGTTTTAAGTTTGATAATGATGAAGCTTTTGACGATGATGTTATAGAATTTAAAGATTTTTCTGTGTTGATTGATTCAATGTCTTATCCATATTTATATGGCTCAACTTTAGACTTTGTAGAGGATCTGTCTGGAGCTAAGTTTGTCATACAAAATCCTAATGCCAAGACAACATGTGGATGTGGAGAATCTTTTACGGTTTAGATCTTACAATTGAGCCTAGCAACCCTTTAACATATTTATTATTTCCCAACTGAACCTTCAAAGTTTCTTTTTTCATCCTTTTATATCCCATCCAAGCAAATGCCATAGATTCAATTGATTGTGCGTCTAGTTGCAAATCATCAGACACGAGCACATCAACACCAACTAATTTTTTTATTCTGCCCATAAGATATCTATTGTTACTTCCGCCTCCACATACGATCAACTCATGACATGCATGATTATTTTTTTTGATTGCTATTGCTAATGATTGCGCGGTAAGCTCAGCAAGAGTAGCAAGCACGTCACTAGCAGAGAGAGTTAAAAAACTTTTTGATAAAATATTTAAGTTAAATAATTCTTTACCAGTTGACTTAGGAAATGACTTGTTAAAAAAAGGATTTTTTAACAAGCGGTTCAGTTCTTGCTTATCAATAACACCTTTTGATGCAATAGATCCTTTGTTATCAAAGGGTTTATTAAGGAACTTATTACAATATGCATCCATCATAGCATTGCCTGGACCAATATCTGATCCCCAAATCTGCTTTTTATTTTTGATATAAGAATAATTTGAAATACCACCAATATTTAAAATTATTCTGATGCATTTTGATTTGTAGAAAATTTCATTATGAAATTCTGGTACAAGTGGAGCACCAGCACCACCAAGTGCTATATGCATATTTCTAAAATCACTCACTACAGGAAGATCAACTTCATTAGCAATTATATTTGGATCTCCAACTTGCATTGAAAATGGATATTTTTTACCTATTTCATGCCTAATAGTTTGGCCGGATATGGCAATGCAATTAATACTAGATTTTTTAATATTACTTTTAGCAATTGCAATATTAATGGCTTTAGAAAATATATGACCAATTTCTTTGTTAAGTTTTCCAAGGCCACTTAAGGAAATAATATCTGACTCTATCGCATTTCTAATTTTAGTTTTCAATCTAGCAGGTATTTTTTGAGAATAAAAATATCTAAGATTAATTCCTGAATTGATTTCAATTATTGAAACATCAACTGCATCATGGCTTGTACCAGACATTGCTCCAACATAAATTTTTTTACTCATTTTTAATAGGATTCAAAGATTCTAATTTAGATAGCATTAACTTATTATCATTTAATAGTGTATCAAAATCAGATTTAAATTTTTTACTGATTGGTTCAGCAGATGGTAGTTCAAGCTTAACTGGATCAACATGCTTGTTTCCAATTTTGAATTCATAGTGAAGGTGAGGACCTGTTGCAAGACCAGTACTTCCAACATATCCAATAGTTTCTCCTTGAATTACTTTTTTACCTTTCTTTAGATTCTCTTTAAATTTACTAAGATGACAATATCTTGTTGAATAATCATTCGAATGCTTAATAACTATCTCATTACCACAGCCATTCCTTCGCCCAGCATAATAAACTGTTCCATTGCCAGTTGTCCTTATAGGAGAGCCTGTACTGGCTGCGTAGTCAACTCCGTTATGTGCTCTAATTTTATGAAGTACAGGATGCATTCTATTGGGATTAAAATGAGAGCTTATGTAAGCAAAATCTAATGGAGCTCTTAAAAATGCTTTTTGTAAATTATTTCCTTCATTATCAAAGAATTCCTTCTTGTTTTCATTTACAAAAAATCTATTAGCAGAATAGGTTTTTCCATTATTGATAAATTTAGCAAGAATTATGTCTCCATTTTTTACAGCCGCGCCATCAGAATAAGGTGTTTCATAAACAACATAAAAAGAGTCACCTTCTCGGATATCAAAAACAAAATCAATATCCCAGCCAAATATATATGCAAAATCCATAATAATACTATCTGGAATATCTGCCATGAGAGCTGCTTCATAAAAAGATGATTGAATCACTCCACTTTTATATGATTGAATAAGTTCAACATCTTTTTTTACCTTCTTAATTTTTATCTCATTGGATATATCAATTAGCAATGAGTTCAGATTGTCTTTGAAAATTTCAATGCTTGTAATATTTTCACCAAGATAACTAAATTTCATCGAATCTCCTGGTCTAATCTGTGATAAAAGATTTTCTTTATCTAGTCTGAATATCCTATATGCAGTAGTTAGCGGTACTTTAAAATCTTCAAAAATTATAGATAGATTTTCACCATTCATTACTTCATGAATTTCATATGATGTAACTTCTAAAAGAGGTTCTTCAAAAGAATCAAAAGATTGAATTTGCTCTTCTGGAAGAGAAACATCTGTAGCAAAGTCGATATATAAAAGTAAAATCATTATGACTGAAATAAAAAAAGTTAAAAAAACTCCTTTTGTAGGTACTTTTTTAAATCCAACCATCAGTCTTCTTGAATATTGAGCAGTTCGGCATTTCCTCCAAAAGCAACCGAATTTTTAGATACTACTTTCTCATCAAGAAATTGCATCAAATAATTAGGCCCACCTGCTTTAAACCCACTGCCCGATAGACCTCTGCCTCCAAAGGGCTGAGAGCCGACAACAGCCCCAACCATATCTCTATTGATATAGATATTGCCCATTGCACATTCTTTGCTGAATTGATCAGCCCTAGATTCAATTCTGGTGTGAATACCCATGGTGAGACCAAATCCACTATTATTAATATCGCTTATTAAATTTTTTATTTCAGAAGACTTAAATCTCAATACATGAAGGATCGGACCAAATTGTTCTTCAGTTAAATTATTAATAGAATCAATTTCTATGATTGTTGGAGAAATAAAATTTACCATATCCATCTCTTCCGATTGATACACGCTTAATCCAGCTTGTTTTTTTTCATTAATATAATTTTCAAGTTTCTCTTTAGAGCTGTTATTTATAATTGGCCCAATATCAGTATCAAGATTTTCAGGATTGCCAATTTTTAGCTCCCTCATATTGCCTTTGATCATTTCAAGCAAATCATCATAGATCTCTGCCTGAATGCATAAAACTCTGAGAGCAGAACATCTTTGCCCTGAACTATCAAAGGCAGATCGAACAATATCATCTGTAGCTTGCTCAAGCAGAGCACTTGAATCAACAATCATCGTGTTAATGCCGCCTGTTTCAGCAACAAGAGGTATGATTTCTTTTTGATACATATTTAGGTTGTTTTGAATTTTCTTTGCAGTTTGCAACGAACCAGTGAAGGCAACGCCGCTAAGATTATTTGTTCTAGATAAAATATCACCGTACTTACCATCCCCTAAGACAAGTTGAAGACTATTCACAGGAACCCCATTTTTATGAAATATTTTTGTAACTAAAAAGCCTAGAATCGAGGTATGTTCAGAAGGTTTAACTGTTACCTTGTTGCCTGTAACCAATGCTGCACTAATTTGACCTATCAAAATAGCAACTGGAAAATTCCATGGACTTACACACAAAAAATGGCCTTTTGCTGAATAAAATAAATTATTAATCTCACCTGTTGGACCTTCTAATAATGAATCTTTTTGATCTATTTCAATCATTTGATTAGAGTAATATCTTAAGAAATCTATCGCCTCTCTAATTTCATCTACAGCATTTTTAATAGTTTTACCTGCTTCATTCATTAAATAGTAAATAAGCTGATATGGATTTGCTTCTATTTCATTGGCTATATTCATTAGAACTTTTGTTTTTTCTAGGACAGACACATTCTGCCAATCATGAGAATTATTAATATTTAAAATATCTTCAAGAGAAGTAATATCATCAAAAGTTACAGAACCTATTTCAGAATTATTTGATAATGATTTTATAATTACCCTAGAAGAATTATTCTCTTTTCTTTTGTTATAAATTGATACAGCATTTACAGAATCACTCTTATATTCAATTATTTTTTTATTGACAGCTTCAAGATTTTCCATTTCAGTTACATCCATTCCTTTCGAATTGGCTCTATTGTGAAATATATTACCTGGAAGTGGAATATCTTTCTTTTCATTTTTTAGTTTTTCATGAGGGCTAGACGCAAGAAATGATGAGTCTGTATCAGGATCTAAAAGCCTGTTAATAAAAGAGCTATTTGCACCATTCTCAAGAAGCCTTCTGACGAGATATGGGAGTAAGTCTTTGTATTTACCAATTGGGGCATATATGGATGTAATTTTATTATTATCTAAAACATCATCGGCACACTTATATAAAAGTTCACCCATTCCAAATAATCTTTGAAATTCATATTTCTTGTCTCTTCCTAGATAGTTAATTGCAGAAACAGTATGTGCATTGTGAGTAGCAAATTTTGGATAAATAGAATTAACCTCAAAAATTCTTTTTGCACAAGATAGATACGAAAGGTCTGTAATTGATTTCTTTGTGAATACTGAATAATCGGCATATCCATAAACCTGAGCATGTTTTATCTCGTAATCCCAATAAGCTCCTTTAACCAATCTTAGATGCATCGAAGTTCTTTCTTTAAGTAATTCTTCCAACCAATTAATTGTGGATAATGATCTTTTGCCGTAGGCTTGTAAGGCCATACCAAAACCAGGCCAGTCTCTTATTTTTTTTGATTGAGCCATGATTCGAATTATTTCTAAACTAATTGAAAGCCTATCTTGCTCTTCTGCATCAATAGTAATTTCAACGTCTTTAGATATTCCAAGCTCAGTTAAGGAAATTAATTTAGGTATCAAAACTGTCTTAATATCATCATATTTGCGCATTTCATAACTTGGACACAAGGCTGATATCTTAATTGAAACTCCGTTTCTAGTTTTGTTTGCTCGGTTTAAATCGCCTACGCTACAAATAGCATCTTCATAGGAAGAATAATAAATATCTGCTTGCTGTTTATTTCTTGCGGCTTCACCCAACATATCGAATGAAAAAATAGAGTCATCTATATTTTTTATTTTATTTATATCATTAAAATTTCTACCCATTACAAATTCTTGGCTCAAGATATGCATTGCAGCAATCACTGCATTTCTTATAGGAAACTCACCTGATTTAGACACTATTGATCGCAGAAATGCATTTGGATTTTTTGACCACTCAATTGGAGTTTTAACTACTTTACCAGCTAGCAATAAGCCCCATGTTGATGCATTAACAAATAAACTATCTGCTTTATTTAGATGATCTATCCACTTACCCTCAGATAGTCTTTCAGAAATTATTAAATCTCTTGTTTTGCTATCTGGTATGCGAAGTATAGATTCAGCAAGGCACATCAGAGCTACACCTTCTTGATTATCTAAACCGTACTCACTTAAAAACGCATCAAGTTTTGTCCTTTCTTTTTTATTTTTTCTGCAAGCATCAATTATCTTTTGTGCATTCTCAGAAATTGACGGTATCTTTAAAAATTCTGTATCTTTTAATAGATCTGGAACAATTGATGATTCAGGTATAAATTTTTTATTAGAATTCATATCAATATTTTAATCTTATAATGTTAACTAGCAACTTACTCATTCTATTAATTGAATAAAAATACTATGATAGGCATATGGATGAAGCTCTAGCATTAATTAAACGTGGTACAGACGAAATACTTACTGAAACTGATCTAAAAAATAAATTAGAGACCGGTAGACAGCTCATTATAAAAGCTGGTTTTGATCCAACTGCACCTGATCTTCATTTCGGTCATACAGTTCTTTTAAATAAACTAAGACACTTCCAAGACTTGGGCCATAAAGTTATTTTTTTGATTGGTGATTTTACTGGTCAAATAGGCGATCCTTCTGGAAAAAACAAAACAAGACCTACTTTAGATTCTAATGCGCTTATTGAAAATGCCAAAACATATGAAAAGCAAGTATTTAAAATTCTAAAAAAAGAGTTAACTGAAGTTAGATTTAACTCTGAATGGTGTAATGATCTTGGAGCCGCTGGACTAATAAGTTTGGCCTCTAAATATAATGTCGCTAGAATGCTTGAGCGTGATGATTTCAATAAACGTTATAGTTCTAATCAAAGTATTGCAATTCATGAATTCTTATATCCTTTGGTTCAAGGCTATGATTCAGTTGCCTTAAATGCAGACGTTGAGTGTGGGGGTACAGACCAAAAATTTAATTTATTAGTTGGAAGAGAACTACAAAGAGCATTTGACCAGGAGCCCCAGGTTGTTCTAACTGTTCCCATATTAGAAGGCTTGGATGGAACGAACAAAATGTCAAAATCATTAAATAATTATATTGGTATAGAAGAGAAGCCAGAAGAAATGTTTGGAAAAATTATGTCTATCTCTGACGAACTGATGTGGAGATGGTTCGAGCTCCTGAGTTTTATATCAGATTCAGAAATAAATAATTTAAAAAAACAGGCTGATAAAGGAATGAATCCAAGAGATATCAAGTTTATTCTTGCTGAGGAATTGGTTGATAGATTTCATGAAGCTGGCAATGGAGCTGAATGCAGAGATTTATTTCTACAAAGATTTCAAAAGGGAAGCTTGCCTAAAGACATTAAGGAAATAGAAATTAATATAGAATCAGATTCGATTCCATTATCCAATTTGTTAAAAAACACCGAGATGACATCTAGCACTTCTGAAGCAATGAGGCTAATAAAACAAGGTGGTGTAAAAATTGATTCTGAAAAAGTATTAGATCCTAAACATGAAATACAAAAAGGATTTGATGCTATCTATCAAGTTGGCAAAAGAAAGTTCTTAAAAATAAAGGTTAAATAGTGATTAGAGTTTTTGTTATTTCAATTTTATTTTTTTTAGCTGGCTGTGTTCAGGACAGTCCAAATGTAAAACAGATATCAAATTTAAAATTTTTTGTTGAAAATCAGGGTTTTGAGGGCATTAACGTTATCGAAAAAGGTCTTCATTATGCTGTTTTAGAAAATGGTGATAGCAATACTAAATCACCCCAATTATCAGACACTATTACCGCACATTTCCATGGAACACTTACTGACGGGACCATTTTTTGGAGCTCTGTTGAATCTAATAAACCATTAACAGTTCAATTATCCGATCTTATAGAAGGGTGCCAAAAGGTTATTTCGTTAATGAAAAAGAATGACAAATGGCGTGTATATATTGATCCAAGTATGGCTTATGGGGATGAGGGCAGGCCAGGCATTCCTTCAAACTCAATCTTAATTTTCGATATTGAATTATTAGATATTCAATAATTATTCATTAATCACAGTTAAGGCATAGCCATATATTTCAGCTATTTGATTTATTTGTTTATCTTTTGGGGTTCCCGCTCCATGACCAGCTCTATCTTCAATTCTTATTAAAATTGGTTTTTTACATCCTTGAAACTCTTGAAGCTTCGCAGCAAACTTAAAAGAATGAGACGGAACAACTCTATCGTCTCTTTCGGCAGTAGTTATTAATGTGGCAGGGTAACATTCACCTTTTTTAATATTATGCAGGGGAGAGTAAGCAAGAAGATTTTCAAATTCTTTTTTATTATCTGGTGACCCATAATCACTTTCCCATGCCCATCCAATCGTAAATTTATGAAACCTAAGCATATCAAGAACACCTACTTGAGGAATAGTAACTTTGAATAAATCAGGGTTCTGTAACATTGTAGCTGCAACTAAAAGACCTCCATTCGAGCCTCCTTGTATTGCTGTTGATTCAGGTGATCCAATTTCTTGACTGTGAAGATATTTTGCAGCATGTGCAAAATCGTCAAATACATTTTGCTTGTTAAAGAGCATTCCATCTTCATGCCAAATATCACCATACTCACCGCCACCACGAAGATTAGCAACTGCAACAACACCTCCTTGATTCATCCATGATAAAAATCTTTTGCTAAAGGATGGAAGAATAGAAATATTAAAACCACCATATCCATAAATTAAAACAGGAGTATCTTCAGTAATACTTAATGATTTTTTGTAATTAATATGTATAGGAATTTTAGTACCATCTTTAGATTCGTAAAATCTAAAATCAGAAATATAATCATTAGAGTTAAAATCTTTTAGACTTTCTTCCCAAAAAATTTTCATTTTCATTGTATTTAAATCTATTTCGTATATTTTTTTAGGTGATACAAAATTTGTGAAAGAAAAGAATGTTGAGGTATCTTCAAGGCCACCCCCAAAACCTGAAATAGAACCGTTTTCTGATAATGAAAGAGATTCTTTGTATGCTCCTTCTAAGGAATAAAATTTTACCTCTGAAAAAGTATCTTCTAAATAAGTAACAGCAATAGAATTATTGATGATATTTACACCTCTTATAGAATTTGAACCTTCCATTATTAAGTCGTTCCATACAAAGGACCCATTTTTAATTTCTAAGGATACAACTTTCCCATTTTTTGCATTTTCTGTTGTGTAAAACCAGTAAATGTTATCTTTATGATTTAAATATTGATATGCTCCAATTAGCTCATCTATCAATGGTATAAATTCACCACCTTTCTTTAATTGAACATACAACCTATTTCTTTCATCTGTTCCATTAGATATTGTTAGAAATTTAACCTCTGTATCTTTTAAAACATTAATGCCCCAGCCCCATCTTGGCTTGTTTATATTTTCATATATTATTTGATCCTCTGACTGAGGAGTTCCTAATTTATGAAACATTAATTTAGGAGCCGTATTAACTTCTTTTAAAAGCTCATCTTTAGGCTCATCATATTTTTGGTAATAAAATCCAGAATCATCATTTTCCCATGATGCAGTTGAAAATTTTGCCCAGTAAATTTGATCTTGAAGAGTCTCACCTGAATTAATATTCAGTATTTTCCAAGTTCTCCAATCAGAACCACCATCTGAAATTGAATAGGCTATTAATGAAGCATCATTGCTAATACTTGTGCCACCAAGAGACATTGTTCCATCATCTGAAAAATTATTAGGATCAAGAAGAACTCGCTCCTCACAACCATCACAATCTTTAATCATAAGCTTGCTTTGTTGCCACGTACCGTCATTAAAATAATAAAAAGTCTTATCTTTGACTTTATAAGGAGTACTGATTGACTCAGTTTCCCAAGTTTTATTTAGATTCTTATTAATTGATTTTTTATATTTATTTTTACCAATAAATTCTTGTGTAAATTCATTTTGTCGACTTACCCAGTCTTTAGACTCTTCACTAGTAAAATCTTCAAGCCATCTGTATGAGTCCTCAATTTCATAACCGTGGATAGTTTCAATAAAATTGTCTTTTTTAGAATCTGGATACGTGAATTCAGAGGATTGATTTGAGCAGTTTGATAATATAAAAATTAGTGAGAAATAGTAAATTATTTTGTTATTCATAGCATTAATAATACTTTACAATTCATTCATGAATCAATTTAATAGTGCTTGGAATTTTTATTTTAATAATTGGCAGTATTTTGCTGTTCTTGCTGCACCTGTATTTGCAGTAGAAATAGCAACTGCATACTTATTATTACCTCTTGAAAATATTTCTCCTGAAAATATAGCTGAGTATTTTGGAGACAATATTTTCTCTATTGGAATACTGAGTGCAGTTGGTACAGTTTTAAGTGTGGGTTTTTTGGGTAGCCTATATCTATCATTTAATGCCAAGAGTTCTTCATCAGAATTAGAGCCTGTGACCGCTCTTTTAAGCGGTGTATATAAGTTTTTTCCATTATTTGGAGCTTACGTATTATGTATTATTGCTGTATTCTGTGGCCTTTTATTATTAATCTTGCCAGGCATATATCTTGGCGCGAGACTGGCTCTATTTCCAGCTTTTATTATGCTCGAAGGTAAGGGTGTTATAGATTCCTTAAAATTATCCTGGGAGGAAACAGATGAGCATGGTGGAACATTGTTTGGCTTAACAATATTTTTTATATTACTAACTACAATAATTTCAGGGATATTCTCTTCCTTATTGGACCAAGGAATTATTCAGTTATTAATTTTGGGTATTGTTGAATACGTAATAATTATTCCATGGGTTTATGTTTATTATAGTCTTTATCAGTCTCAAAAAAGTCAATAAAATTAGCACCTTTTATCTCTTTTATCTTTGATAGATAAAAGTTAAAATGCGCTTCCGTTCAAAACGGGTCTGTAGCTCAGCTTGGTTAGAGCGCACCCCTGATAAGGGTGAGGTCGGTGGTTCGAGTCCACCCAGACCCACCATTAATATAGATTATTAAATTTTTTAGCTAATCTAATAACAGCTAAATATAGTATTGGTGGCAATATTAACCATGGAAGTTGTGTCTGAAACATAACAGACCTGCTATTAAACTCAAACAATACTGGGTTAAATGTATTTCCTGTCGGAATTAGTGGAGCCCAAGATAGGTTTTTACCTTCACCAAGTTGATCATAGTAAAGAAAGAGCTCAACAAATATATTTTGACCAACACACCATATAGCTAATATAAAAAAAGAACTCCATTTCCAACTATTAAATACATTATTTTGTTTATTACCTACCAACCATATCAATGATAGACCACCAAGACAGACAGTTCCTGCATCTGCCAGCGAATTTAAAATCCAATTAAGATGAAGTGGTATCCATTGATTTAAGATATCTGATCTCCTCTCTATAACTGATTCGCCATTTATCAATCCATAGGTGAACCATATCTCCCAACCAAGAGCACACACAATAAAAGAACCCATATAGATAGCAGGTACCCATTTTGGAAGCTTAGAGTAGTATTTTATTAAAATAAGAATTGGAATAATTGAACTTGCATAAACAATAGCTATGAATCTTATTTCTTCAAATGACATTCTTTAAAACTACCATACTTCTTTCACTTTATTAAATATTTGGCATACTTAGTTGTTATGAAAAATAGCATTAACTCAAAATCAAATATGCGAAAAGTTGCACTTACTTCTTTAGCTGGAACAAGTATCGAGTGGTATGACTTTTTTCTTTATGGTGCTTCAGCTGCATTAATATTTCCAACAGTATTTTTTGGTGAGTCCTCAACCTCCACAGCATTAATCTTGTCTTTGCTTACTTTTGCAGCTGGATTTATAGCAAGACCAATAGGTGGAATAATTTTTGGACACTTTGGTGATAGGGTTGGTAGAAAAAAAACATTGATAATGGCACTAATTTTAATGGGTGTCTCATCAACATTAATTGGCCTGCTTCCAACCTATGCAATGATCGGAGTCACAGCTCCAATTTTATTAACTTCTTTGCGCTTTGCTCAAGGCCTAGCAATAGGAGGTCAGTGGGGAGGAGCTATGCTACTTGTAACTGAAAGCGCTCCATCCAATCAAAGAGGCTATTACGGAGCCTTTGCTCAGGCAGGAGTTCCAGTAGGCGTAATTCTAGCAAATCTTGCATTTATTATTACTGGAGCATTAGTTTCTGAGGAAGCTTTCTTCTCATGGGGCTGGCGCATACCTTTCTTAGCAAGCGCAATATTAATAGGCATCAGTATGTATATTCAATTAAATTTAGAAGATACAAAAGCATTTAAAGAACTTC
>ERZ802830.2934-NODE-2934-length-14928-cov-25.4263_pt1 | contig 14928 bp, 13 predicted proteins | sample MGYA00345654_ERZ802830 | MGnify/ENA primary metagenome ERZ802830 (study PRJEB30503, sample SAMEA104212375) | marine metagenome | biome: Westerlies Biome; feature: [SRF] surface water layer (ENVO:00010504) within the epipelagic zone...; material: water... | reverse complement strand
TGAAAGCCAATTTTTTTGAATTCAATCAAAATTTTAAACATTGTCCTAATTTTAAGGTATTAAAATATAACCAAGAAAAATTTATTTATTTAAATTTTAAAGATAAAAATTATAGGTTAAAAAAATTCAACTCAGTTGATGATCCTCATAAATTATGGATAAACCTTTTAAACAAAAATTTAAATTATCTTCAATCTAATATCGACCCTAATAATTATAATAAAATTGTAAAATTTACTGGAAATAATCCTAAAATACTTTCATACCAAAATAACCTTGTCAAAATTGAAACTAAAAGCTACTTTAGTGAAAAACAGTTTCAATTTTTATTAAATTTTTTCTAGTGCAAACATTTCTTAATTTAAATACAGACGATAAAAATATTTTAATTTCTAATGAGAATTCTTTAGCAATTAAATTACTTGAAAATAAATACAAATTTTCAATTATTGTCGGACCAAAAAAATCTGGAAAAACTATTTTAGCTAATAAATTTTTAGATATTAATGGAGCAAATATAATTGATAATATCCCAAGTAATCTTAATTTTAAAAATAATACTTTCTTGGATTTGAATAAATTACCTTTTAATGAAGAACCTTTTTTTCACTTCTTACAATATTTCATAACTAATGATATTGGATTAACTATTTTCACCACTTCTGACCCTCATCAAGTTGATAGTAAATCATTGCTAATACCTGATACCCTTTCTCGTTTAAAATCGTTTAACATAGCATCAATTGAAAACCCTAAAGATGATTTGCTATTTAAATTAATTGAAAAATTTTTAAAGTTTAAGTCTATTTCTGTGTCTGGTGATATTATTAGAGGGATAATGGCTTATATTGGTAGAACTTATATAGATGCTTATGATGCCTCTGAAACTATTAATTATTTGCTTTATCAGAATAACCATAATATTAATTTGTCTCTAATTAGACAGCATTATGAACAATTATAGAGATAAATATTTAAAAGATATTAATAAATCTTTGATTGACCAAAAAATCACAGTTTCTGGTTGGATCAATAGAAGTAGAGATCATGGAAATTTACTATTTCTAGATTTAAGAGATTCTACATCCTTACTTCAATGCGTTGTTGATAACTCCTCAGAAATATTTACAGAACTCTCTAAAATTAAAAACGAAGATGTTTTAAAAATTTCAGGAATAATTAAAGAACGAACTAAAGAAACAGTTAATCCTATTTTAGAAACTGGAGAAGTAGAATTGCAAATTGAGTCATTTGATATTCTAAGCTCTTGTTCTAGAAGTCTACCTCTAGAAGTTAACTCCGATAATGATTATGGAGAAGAAGTTAGATTAAAATATAGATACTTAGATCTTAGACGCAATAAAATGCAAAAAAATATTAAATTACGTCACAATGTAATAAATCATGTAAGAAATTTTATGAATAAAGAAGGGTTTATGGAGTTAGCAACTCCTATTCTTACTGCGCCTTCACCAGAGGGTGCTAGAGATTATCTAGTTCCATCTAGAATTCATAAAGGTTCCTTTTATGCACTACCCCAAGCTCCCCAACAATTTAAGCAATTATATATAGCTTCAGGTATAGATAAATATTTTCAAATAGCTCCTTGTTTTAGGGATGAAGATAGTCGTGCTGATCGATCTCCAGGTGAGTTTTATCAAATTGATATGGAAATGAGCTTTGCTACTCAAGAGGATGTATTGGATATAATAAGTAGATTGCTATTTAACGTTTTTGATCAATTCAAAGATAATAGTAAAACCCTTAATAGCCTTCCATTTCCCACTTTATCATACAAACAAAGCATGGAACAATTTGGATGTGATAAACCAGATTTAAGGAACCCGCTAAGGCTAGTAAACGTAACAAAGTACTTTGAAGGTTCTGGTCTTAAAATCTTTGAATCATTAATTGAAAAAGGGGCAATAGTAAATTGTGTTCAAGCTCTTGAGTCAGAGGGTAAACCAAGAAGCTTTTATGACAACTTAAATAAATGGGCCATAGAAGATCAAGGAAAAAAAGGTCTAGGCTATATTAACTTTGAAAATAAAGAGGCTAAAGGCCCTTTAGCTAAAAATTTTAATTCTGAAAAATTAAATTCCTTAATCAAAGAAAATCATTTTAACCAAAAAGATGGGCTCCTTTTTGTGTGTGATATGCCTCATGACTCCTATGATTTTGGATCCAAAGTAATAGCAAAGGCAGGACAGGATTTAGGCCTGATTGACACTAATAAGTATGAGTTTTGTTGGATTGTAGATTATCCAATGTATGAAAAGGATGCGACTACTGGCAAAATTGATTTTAGTCATAATCCTTTCTCAATGCCTCAAGGGGGTATGGGCTCCCTTGAAAGAGAAGACCCACTTAATGTCTTAGCCTATCAATATGATATTGTTTGTAATGGCATAGAACTATCATCTGGAGCCATTAGAAATCATAGACCTGATATAATGAAAAAAGCATTTGAAATAGCAGGCTATGATGAAGAAACAATAAAATCAAAGTTTAGTGCTTTATACGAGGCTTTTCACTATGGAGTTCCTCCACATGGTGGGTGCGCCCCAGGATTAGACAGAATTATTATGCTCTTAAGTGATAATGAAAACATACGTGAAGTAATAGCTTTTCCTTTCAATCAAAAAGCCCAAGATTTAATGATGAATGCGCCAGTAGATATAAGTGACAGACAACTCAAAGAGTTAAATATTAAAAAAATTTAACGATTAGTTTTAAGAATTTTCTCAACATCTTCGATAGTAAGGTTTTCTCCATCAAACTCTGGAGGTATTTTGTAGTTCATAATACCAATTTTAAAATAATACTTTCCAGATTTTCCTTTGTACAAATTAGCTCTTTGCCTTCTTCGTTTTAAAGTTCCAATTTCTCTTACTTTATTAGTGGGTTTATTTTTTTTAATATTAATAAGTTCAATAGCCTGCTCCAAAGTTATTTCTAAAACATCAAATCTTTTTCCTAGGGATGCAAAAATATCTTGATTTATTTCTATATCATTATTCATTTTTTTTTCAGTGTATTTAACATAAGGACCATAGGCTCCAATATTAGCAATAACTGGTTCTTCAGTATCTGGATAGACTCCAAGAGTGATAGGTAATTTTATTAATTGACTAGCTATATTCATACCAATTGTATTTTGATCATAGCTTTTTGGAAGGGTAACTCTTTTTGGTTTTTCTTCATCTGTGTCTTTCCCTAATTGTAAGTAATATCCATATGGACCTAAATGCACAGCTATATCCCTTTTTGAATCCGCATCTACACCTAAAGTTCTGGGAAAAGTAATAATCTCATCACCTTCACGATTTTTTGGATTAACTTCTTTTACAAAGGCACCAATTGAAATAGTAAACTTACAATCAGGGTAATTTGAGCAACCAATAAAACCACCCATTTTTCCAACTTTAACTCCTAGGTTGCCATCACAATTTTCTGTTAAATTTGCCCAAGAGGAGCATTTAATATCAACATCTCCACCAATTTTTTTAAAAATCACCGGTGAGAGTTCATCGTTTATAACATCAATTACTTCCCTGTTGGGTTTGCCCATTACTTCATTTATGAAAAATTCAAAATCTTTCCAAAAATTTAAAACAATATTTTTCCATTCCGCTTTATCAGCTGCTACATCATCAAGTTGATTTTCTAAATCAGCAGTAAATTTGTATTCAAGAAATTTTTTAAAATAATTACATAGAAAAACATTTACAACTCGGCCTCTATCATTAAGGATAAATGATTTACCACTTTTTAATACATAGCCTCTATTAACAATTGTTTGAATAATAGAAGCATAAGTGGAAGGTCTTCCAATCTCCAATTCTTCTAATTTTTTTACTAGACTTGCATCAGTATATCTTGAGGGAGGAGAGGTAAATGACTCAAGTACCTCAACTTCATCCACTTTGTAGATATCATTTTCTTTTAAATTATCTAATAGTGAAATTATCTGTTCCTCGTCTTCTTCTTGCAAATTGTAAACTTTTTTATATCCATCAAAAATAAGCTTACCTAAAGTTGCTTTTAAAGTTATGTTTTGTTCCTTGCATTCAATTTTAAGAGTATTCTGATTTGTTTCAGCACTCGTCATTTGAGAGGCTATAGTTCTTTTCCAAATTAAATCGTAAAGCTTAAATTGATCTTCATTTAAGAATTCCTTGATATCATCCGGCTTAATTGAAATATCTGTTGGTCTTATAGCCTCGTGAGCTTCTTGAGCATTTTTTTTTCTTGATTTATATTCAATTGCTTTTTCAGGTATATACTTACTACCATAATCTTTAGAAATATTTTCTCTTATAATATCTATTGAGTCTTTAGATAAGGTAATACTATCGGTTCTCATATAGGTAATTAAAGCAATTGTTTCCTTATTTATATCAACCCCCATGTAAAGACCTTGAGCTATTGTCATAGTCTGACTTGCACTAAAATTTAATTGACTATTAGCAGTTTGTTGAAGACTAGAAGTATTAAAAGGAGCCTTTGGTTTTCGAGAAATGGTTTTCTCATCAATTTTTTTAATAAAAAAATTATTAGTATTTAAATAATTTTTAGCTTTATTTGCTAAATCCTCATCTTTAAAGAAGAGTTTATCAACTTTTTCACCCTCAAGTGTAGTAATAGTTGTGTCTAGCTTAGCTCCATTCACTTCGCCATGAATATTTAACTTATAAAACTTTTCAGGTTCAAATTGTTCAATTTCTATTTCTTTTTCGTAAATTAACCTTACGGCCACAGATTGAACTCTTCCTGCGGATCGGCTACCAGGCATTTTTCTCCAAAGCACTGGAGATAAACTATATCCAGCTAAATAATCCAAACTTCTACGTGCTAAATAAGCTGAAACTAAATTATCATCAACTTTTCTTGCCTCATCAAAGCTTTTGATGACTGCATTTTTAGTTATTTCATTAAAAGTAATTCTTTCGAATTTATTTTTATCTATTTTCTTTTCTAAAGACTTTACTAAATGCCATGTTATGGCTTCTCCTTCACGATCAGGATCTGTGGCTAAATAAATTTTTTCATAACCTTCTGCTTTTTTTTCTATGTTCTCTAGCATTTGAAGTCCCGCAGAGGTTGTTTCCCAGTTTAGTTCAACGTCACTATAATCCTCAGTTACTTTTACTCCATCTTTCTTAGCTAAATCTCTAAAATGACCAACTGTTGCTATGACTTCAAAATCATTACCCAGATATTTATTAATAGTTTTAGCTTTGGCTGGAGACTCTACAACTAGTAAATTCATGATTATAAATTTATTTTATTTTCTTTACCTTTAATTAGTCTTTTAATATTGGAACTGTGTTTTAAAAATATTAAAACAGAAATTACAAATATAATTACTTTATTCAAGTTGCCATAAATAAAAATTAATTCATAGGTTGTCAAAAGAAATATTGATAAAAGCGCTCCTAAAGATGAAAGTTTGCTAAATTTCACAGTTAAAAGCCATATTCCCATTGCAAAAATAGTAACTATAGGGGAGAGAATTAAAAAGCCTCCAAAGTAACAAGCAACACCTTTTCCTCCTTTGAATTTAAGCCATATCGGAAAAATATGACCTGTTATTGAAAAGAAAAAAATTAAATATTTAAATTTTGAGAAAAAATTAGGGTCGAAATACTCAATGACTAATAAAGCAATGATTGGTTTTATTGCATCAAGTAAAAGAACTACAACCCCAGCCTTTTTGGAAACACTTCTATATACATTTGTGGCTCCAATATTGCCTGAGCCAGTTTGAGTAATATCTTTGTTAGTTAATATTTTTGTGACTATTTTACCAAAAGGGATAGAACCTATAAGATAAGCTACAATAAAGAATAATATCATTATTTAAGAATATATTTTAAGCAAGCCATTCTAAGATAGACCCCCATTTCTACCTGTCTAAGGATTAGAGATTTTGGGTAATTGTCTAAAACTTCATCGCTTATTTCTATATTTCTATTCACTGGTCCAGGGTGCATCAAATAAGGCATATTTAAAAGATGTTTACTTCTTAAACAAAAATCTCTTTTGAAAGAAGTCATCATATTTTTTGAGCCTTTTGGTATTCTTTCTTTTTGCACTCTTAACATCATAAGAATATCTAACTTTTTAATAGAATTGAGATTTTTATGAAAAACTACTTTATTATTTATTTTTTTAATTTCATTTTTATTTAAAAAATAGGAGGGAGCAATAACATGTACTTCATGACCAGTTTTTGAGAGAAGCTTAATGTTAGAGTGAGCTACTCTACTATGTTTTATATCACCACAAATACCAATCTTAATTTTTCTATTTCTAAATATTTCTTTAATTAAACAATAATCAAGCATTGCTTGTGTAGGATGTTCATTTGTACCATCACCAGCATTTATTACAGGTATACTATGTTTCTTTTCAATATCTCTTGGAGAAAAATTATTTTTATCTCTTATTATTAACGCGTCTGGTTTCATACTAATTAATGTATCCATAGTGTCATTAAATGTTTCACCTTTAGACAAAGAACTTTTTTCAAAGTTAATATTAATTGAATTATGTCCAAGTTTTTTAGCTGCAAGTTCGAAACTAACAGTGGTCCTAGTAGATGGTTCTAAAAATAGATTAAATATATTCTTTGATTTTTTTTGGATTGAACTTTTATTTGATTTTTTAAATTTGAGAGCGAGGTCAGCAATAGATTGAATATCTTTTGCAGAAAGGTCGTCAATGGAAGTGATCTTTTTATTTACCACTAGGGGAGTTTTTATACAAAGTTAAAAAATCATCAAGTATTAAACATGCACTTTTTTCATGAATACTATCTTTAGAAGTTTTTTTTCCTGATTTATAGCCTTTACTTGATAATCTTTCATCAATAAACAATATTGGCTCAGATATGATTTTCTCTAATTTTTGGGAGAATTTTTCAACATTTTGAATCATCTCTGATGCCGATCCATCCAAATGATAGGGCTTACCTATAATTATTCCGTAGATATTCTCATCGTTAATTATTTGGCAGATTTTTGTTAAAATTTCTTCTTCAGTAAAAGTTGAATAAGGAACAGAGATTATATTACTGGGGTCGCTGACAGCTACGCCAATATGCTTTAAGCCATAGTCTATTCCAAGAAATTTTTTGGCATAAATATTGCTTACAAAAAAATCTGATATACTATCGACCACCATTATGAGTGATATAGATATTAAAAGAATTTCTTATTTAGCAAAGCTAAAATTACCTCAGGAAAAAGAGGAATTTTATGCCAATTCCCTTAAAGAGATTATTAATTGGGTAGATAATCTAAAGCAAATTGACACAAATGAAGTTAAACCTTTGCACAATGTCACTAATACTACTGAGTCAATAAGGAACGATGAAATTAAAAAATATAATTTAGTCGAAGAAGTTCTCAGCAATGCCCCGGAAAGAGCACAAAATTTTTTTAAAGTTCCAAAAGTAGTTGATTAAATGAAACAATCAATTAGCCAAATTAAAAATTCCCTTAAAAAAAAATCGATAAGTGTTGAAGAGCTTCATGACGAATTTTTCAAAAAAGCAAAATTAAATTCTAATAACGCTTATAATTTAATAACTGATAAAGCTCAGAACAAATCTTTAATTGATGAATCACAAAAAAGATATGATAATTCAAATTCCCTTCCTCTTGATGGAATTCCCCTGGGTATCAAAGATCTATTTTGCACTAAAGGTGTAAGAACTACAGCTTCATCTAAAATTCTAAGTAATTTCATTCCCAATTATGAGTCCTTTGTTACTCAACAATTGTTAAATGATGGATCGATTTTTATTGGAAAAAATAATTGTGATGAATTTGCTATGGGTTCTTCAAATGAAACAAGTCACTTTGGACCTGTGATAAACCCATGGAAAAATAAAAATGAACCAAATAACAATCTAGTACCTGGTGGTTCTTCAGGAGGTTCTGCTGCCGCAGTTGCGGAGGGATCTTGTGTAGCCTCAATGGGTACTGATACTGGTGGTTCTATAAGACAGCCGGCTAGTTTATGTGGCATAGTTGGTTTAAAACCAACATTTGGATCATGTTCAAGATGGGGGATAGTTGCATTTGCTTCCAGTTTAGATCAAGCGGGTCCTTTAACAAATTGTGTTGAAGATGCTGCTCATATTCTTAATTCAATTAATAAATATGATTTTAATGACTCTACAAGCTCGAACCACAAGAGAGATGATTATGTCAAGGATCTCAACAAAAAATTTGAAAAAAAAATTAAAATTGGCATCCCCTCTGATTATCTTAAGGATGTTAGTCAAGATATATTAAATCAAATTGAAAACGCTAAAAAAGTTTTATCTCAACATGATATTGAGTTCATAGATGTCGAATTTACTACAACTGAATATGCCCTATCAACTTATTATATATTAGCACCAGCAGAAGCTTCATCTAATCTTGCTAGATATGATGGCATTCGCTACGGAGTTCGAGAAAAGGGAGAAAACTTGGATGATATTTATTTGAATTCTAGAACAAAAGGATTTGGGGATGAAGTTACAAGAAGAATTCTTATAGGTGCATATGTCTTATCAGCTGGCTACTATGATGCTTATTACCGACAAGCTCAAAAAGTCAGGAGACTTATAAAAAATGATTTTGAAAGAATTTTGAAAGATGTAGATTTTATTTTAACACCAACCACTCCTAATGAAGCTTTTAAGATTGGTGATAAACTGGACCCAATATCTATGTACAAAAATGATATTTATACAGTTCCTACAAGTCTAGCTGGCCTTCCTGGTGTGTCTATCCCATCAGGGCTAAGCTCTAATGGGCTACCCTTGGGCATCCAATTTATAGGAAACTACTTCCAAGAAAAAAAATTACTACAATTAGCTGCTCTTGCAGAAAAAGAATTGGCCTTTAATGAGTAACAACTGGGAAATGGTAATAGGGCTAGAAGTCCATGCCCAATTAAAGACTTCTTCTAAATTATTTTCATCTTCACCTAATCAATTTGGATCTGAGCCCAATGAAAATGTCAATTTTATTGACTCAGGTATGCCTGGAATGCTTCCAGTTTTAAACTTTGCTTGTATTGAAAAAGCTATTAAAACAGGTTTTGCTCTTAATTTTACTATAAATAAATATTCAGTATTTGAGAGAAAAAACTATTTTTATCCTGATTTACCTCAAGGATATCAGATTAGTCAATTTGAGTTTCCCATTTTGACAGAGGGTTTTATTAATATTGACAATGGGCAAGATCAAAAAAAAATAAGGATTGAAAGAGCTCATCTAGAGCAAGATGCAGGAAAAAGTATTCATGATATAGATCCTAAATATAGTTTTATTGACCTAAATAGAGTAGGCACACCTCTTTTAGAAATAGTGTCGTACCCAGATCTAACCTCAGCAGATGAAGTTGTAAATTATATGTCTTCTCTAAGGCAAATTCTTATGTACATAGATGTTTGTGATGGAAATATGCAAGAAGGATCTCTAAGAGCTGATGTTAATCTTTCAATTAGAAAACCAGGTGGAGATCTAGGAACTAGGTGTGAAATTAAGAATTTAAATTCGTTTAAATTTATAAGGCAGGCAATTGAATTTGAATTTCAAAGACAAATAGGAGTTCTTGAGAGTGGTGGGCAGATAGAACAAAATACTATGCTCTTTGATACCAATACCGGAGAAACAAGAGCCATGAGAAGTAAAGAGTTTTCTCATGACTATCGATACTTCCCTGATCCGGATTTATTGCCTGTCAATATTACTCAAGAACAGATTGACAATATTCAACCTACTTTAGGAGAACTGCCTAATCAAAAACTAGATAGATACATCAGTGAATTAAAAATTGAAAAAGATATTTCTAAAATAATTATTTCAGAAAAAGAAAATACAGAAGTTTTTGAACAGATGGTTAATGATACAGAAGTTCCTCCTAAATTAATTGCTAGTTGGCTTGTAGGAGACATTTTTGCTTTTGTTAAAGAAAATAACTTAGATGTAAGCAGTCTGATGAAAAAGACAAAAGTTATAGTTGAGCTTCTTAAATTAGTATCAGATGATGTGATTTCAAATAAAGTAGGAAAAGAAATACTTCCTAAAGTTCTTAAAGGAGAGGGAAGTCCCTCGGAGATAGTTAAGAAAATGGGACTTGAGCAGGTATCAGACTCAAGCGAATTAGAAAAAATTATTAATGAGTCCCTTCAAGATGAGGAAGATAATATAGCTAAGTTTCAAGGGGGATCTGATCGTGTTTTGGGATATTTCGTTGGAAAGTGTTTAAAAGCGACTAAAGGAAAAGGAAATCCTAAATTAATTAACAAATTACTTTTAGAAAAACTCCAAAAATAAAACTTTCTTAAAATCCGAATATTATCATTTTTGTAATGATGTGATATTATGCATGACAAATAGATGAATTTGTCTATATTTCGCCTACGAATTGGCTATAAAACCATTAGGAGAGGTGGGTGAGTGGCTGAAACCAGCGGTTTGCTAAACCGCCGTATGACGCAAGTTGTACCGAGGGTTCGAATCCCTCTCTCTCCGCCAAAAAAAATATTATGTATTTAAAAAAAAATAGGACAGAATAAGAAATGCTTAAAGGATCTATACCTGCAATTATTACCCCATTCACTAAAGGTGAAGTAGATTACGATTGTTTTGAAAAACTTCTTAAATGGCAAATTAAAGAGGGTATTTCAGGAGTAACTGTTTGTGGTACAACTGGAGAATCACCAACTTTATCTCATGATGAACATATGCAACTAGTAGAGTTTGCTATTAAAGTCTCTTCAAAAAAAATTCCAGTAATAGCTGGAACAGGTTCTAACTCAACTAAAGAAGCAATAGAGTTTACTAAACACGCATACAAGTCTGGAGCAAGCTATGGTTTAGTAGTGACTCCTTATTATAACAAGCCAAATCAGATTGGTTTAATAAATCATTTTAAAAAAATTGCTAAAGTTACACCTTTAAAACAATTAATTTATAATATACCTGGAAGATCTATTGTTGATCTTTCGTATGATAGTTTTAAGCAGTTAAATAAAGTTTCTAATATAGTGGGCATCAAAGATGCTTCTAATGATATGTCTAGACCACTAGTTATGAGAACATTTATGAAAAAAGATTTCAATTATTTATCGGGAGAAGATGGAACTATTGCAGGTTTTCTTGCTCAAGGAGGACATGGATGTATTTCAGTTACAGCTAATGTAGCTCCAAAATTAACTTCAATGCTTCACCATTTTTGGCTTAAAAAGAATTATAAAGAATTTGATAAAGTAAATTTAAAATTAGCCCCTTTATCACAAATACTATTTGCTGAACCAAGCCCTACACCTGCTAAATACGCTCTTTCATTAATGGGTAGATGTAATTATGAGGTTAGAGAGCCTTTATATGAGCTTAGTTCTCAAACAAAAGTGCAAATAAAAAAAACTATTAAAGATCTAAATTTTATTTAATTGTCTATCCAAAATCGCAGAGCAAAATTTGATTACGATATCAAAGAGGAATATATAGCTGGCATTGTCCTTGAAAGTAATGAGGTCAAACCTCTTCGCTATGGAAAAGCATCAATACAATCGAGTTTTATTAATGAGCAAAAAGGAGAAATTTATATTAACAATTTTGAAATAATCTCCATGGACAAAAATTTTGACTCAAAAAGGAAAACTCGATCTGTTAAAAAACTCCTTCTAAACAAGAGGGAAATAAAGAAAATATTGGGTCTTTTAACCACAAAGGGCTTTACCGCTGTTCCCATAGAGATTTTTTTTAACGAAAAAGGCCTTGCTAAAGTAAGATTTGGAGTGGGAGTAGGAAAAAAGAAATACGATAAAAGAGAAACCATTAAACAGCGAGAATGGAGTCGAAAAAAACAAAGAATTATGAAAAATTAATTATTATCTTGAATTATAAGATACTTTTTCATATAAACCTCACATGGCAAGAGTAACAGTAGAAGATTGTACAAAAAATGTGGATAGCCTATTTGACTTAGTGTTGTTGGCTTCCCATAGGGCTAAAGTTTTAAATGCTGGAAATGAAGCTAACATTTCAATAGATAATGACAAAAATACAGTTGTAGCACTTAGAGAGATTGCTGATGAAAAAATCAGTGTTGATGAAGTGAAAGAGGATATCATCAAAAGTTATCAGTTAGTCCAAGAAAAAGAAGAAGAAAACGAAGATCATCTTCTTGAAGAATAAAACTTCATTTTAGTTTATTATTTTAGCTGATGTTTCAAACCAGCTATTTCAAAAGCAGCTATGGCGATTTTAAATCTGCATTGGAGTCTTATGATAAGAATTTCAATGAAGATCTTTTTATCAAAGCCATTGAAGTAGCAGAAAATTCTCATAAGGATCAATTTAGAGCATCTGGTGACCCCTACATAGTCCATCCCTACGAAGTTTGCAAATCACTCATTGATCTTAAGTTAGATACCGAAACAGTAATTACAGGTCTTCTCCATGACGTTATTGAAGATACTTCCTTTTCGAAACAACAACTCAATAATATCTTTGGATCATCAATCACAAGTCTCGTTGATGGATTAACTAAAATAGACTTCTTAGAAGAAAAGAAAATTACAAGATCTGAACAAGAGGCAGAAAATTTTAGAAAACTTTTAATTTCTACTGCTAAGGATATAAGAGTTTTGATTATTAAATTAGCTGACAGGCTACACAACATCAAGACCATTCATTTTTTTAAAGATATTGAAAAAAGAAAAAGAGTTAGTAATGAAACTTTGCTGATATATGCTCCTTTAGCAGAAAGATTAGGATTTGAAAATTGGAAATATACTCTAGAAAATATTTCTTTCAAAAATTTACATCCTGATATTTTCAACAGAATCAATGACAAAATTGATAATTCTTTTAAAAACTTAGAGGACTCTTTTTTAGAATTAGAGTCAATTATCCATAAAGCTTTAGAAAAAGAAAATATAGAATTTTCTATTTATCATAGAAAGAAGAACCCTTACTCTATATGGAAAAAGATAAATAAAAAAAATATTGATTTAAATTCAATTTCGGATTTGGCAGCTGTTAGAATAATCACTAAATCAACAAGAGATTGTTATAAAGTTTTAGGAATTATTCATAGAAATTTTTCAGCAAAGATTGGAAGAACAAAGGATTATATTTCTAATCCTAAGCCTAATGGTTATAGATCTATTCACACAGACGTAATTTTTACAGGCAAGATATTTGAATTACAAATTAGATCTCGAGCTATGAATATGATTGCAGAAAATGGAATAGCTGCTCATTGGAGGTACAAGTATTTAAATAAAGATCAAAAAGATCAAAATGTTTATTCTTGGCTGAGAGATGCAGTAAACTATGTAGAGGAAAAAAATGAAAAACATTTAATTGTAAATAAAACTTCACAACAATTTTTTGATGAGCAAATTTATGTTTTTTCACCTAAAGGAGATTTGTTCACACTTCCAATTGACTCTACTCCAGTTGATTTTGCATATACAATTCATACAGATATTGGTAGCAAATGTTCCGGTGCTCTTGTGAACGGACAAGAAGTTCCTCTAAAAACTAAATTAGTTAGTGGAGATCAAGTAGAGATAATTCTAAATGAGAAAACCACTATATCCCCTTTATGGATAAGATTTGTTAAAAAAGAGAAAGTTAGAGAAAATATTAGATACTTTTTTAGATCAAAAAGAAGAAGAGAATTTGAAAAATTAGGAAAAAAGATATTAAAATATTTAGCGAAGTCTAAAGAAATTGAAGCCTCTGAAGGAATGCACGATCAAATTTTAGATCAAACAGATCTAAAATATAAAAATAAATTATTTGAAAGTGTGGGAAGGGGTTTTTTATCTAGAAAAGATTTAGATAATTTATTTAAAAAATTAGAGAAAGGATTTGTCAAAAATATTTTTTCATCTAAAGACCATTCTGAAAAAGTTGATGTTACTAAATATGAAAATGGTATTGCCATAAATTTTGCAACATGTTGCTCACCTATTAGCGGAGATGACATTATCTCAGTTATGTCTTATGGGAGAGGTCTAGTTGTACATAGTACTATGTGTGATAGCTTAAGTTATTACCACAAAGATAATTTTTACCGTTCTCATTGGGGCACTAAGAAAGACCAAAAAAATTATAGCTCTCGTATAGAAATAGTAATTAAAAATCAGCCTGGAGCATTATTCAACATAACTTCAATATTTGATAAAAACCATATTAACATTGAAAATATTCGCATCGCAGAGCGATCTAAAAAATACTATACCTTTATAATAGATATAAGTATTAACGATTCTGAAAAATTAAAATTTTTGCTTGCTGAAATGAAAACATTAAGCCAAGTTGATAAAGTCAAAAGACAATCATTTAAATATCAATGAAACTAGGAGTCAACATAGATCACATAGCTACTTTACGCAATGCTAGGGGTATGAATAATCCAAGCTTATTAAGAGCTTTAAAAATTTGTGAAAAATCTAAAATCAACACTGTAACAATCCATTTAAGAGAAGATAGAAGACACATCAATGATAAGGACCTTAGACAATTAAAAAAAAATTCTCAATTACCAATTAATCTGGAGATGGCCCTAACAGATGAGATGTTAAAAATAGCAAAAAAAATTAAGCCTGATTTTATTTGCCTCGTTCCTGAAAAAAGGAATGAAATTACTACTGAGGGTGGTTTGAATTTAGAAAAAATATCTAAAAAAAAACTGAATTTACTTCTGACAATTTGTAATTCAAATAATATCCAGTTAAGTGCATTTATAAATCCAAAGAAGAAAATTATAGATACTGCTAAAAGTTTAGGCTTCCATACTGTTGAATTACATACTGGTCCATTAGACAGAGAGAAAGTCAACAAACTTGATATAAAAAAAATTAATGAAATGATTAAATATTCTTATAAAAAAAATTTAATT
>ERZ802830.2933-NODE-2933-length-14933-cov-27.289_pt1 | contig 14933 bp, 16 predicted proteins | sample MGYA00345654_ERZ802830 | MGnify/ENA primary metagenome ERZ802830 (study PRJEB30503, sample SAMEA104212375) | marine metagenome | biome: Westerlies Biome; feature: [SRF] surface water layer (ENVO:00010504) within the epipelagic zone...; material: water... | reverse complement strand
ATAGACAAGTATGGTATTGGGGTGGGGAAGCAGACCTTCGTGTTAATGGTAAGAAGATGGAATTAACCAGTCTTCCTGCTGATGAATGGTCAGGTGTCGTCAACGATGCTGGAAAGTTCTGGGATGATGTAGCAGCCTCTTCTCCAAGAAGTGGTAAAGTTGTGGAAGCATTCAAATTGTATGCTGAAACAATGGAAAAAGCTGGATATCCTTACAGATAAAGATAATAATTAATCATTCTCACCTCATATCTTATGGGGTGAGATCACTTAATCTTAACAAAAATATATTAAATTTATGAGTATAACTTTTAGTCAATTAGAAAAAAAAATTAAATCTAAAGAAATAGATACAGTTCTTGTATCTCTTTCAGATATGCAGGGCAGACTAGTGGGAAAAAGAGTTACTGGTAAAGCTTTTTTAGACTACGTCCATAAGGAAACTCATTTCTGTAATTATCTCTACACAGTCGATATGGATATGTACACAGTGCCAGGTTTTAAATCTTCTTCTTGGGAAACAGGTTACGGCGACATGACCGTTATACCAGATCAAAATACAATTAAAATACTACCTTGGCTGGAAAAAACTGCCCTAATCTTAGGAGATGCTTTTGAGCAAGACGGTAAAACTCCAGTAAATCATTCAACAAGACAGATCTTAAGAGAGGCTATTAGTAAAGCAAATAAGATGGGCTTTGAGCCAATGCTAGGATCTGAATTAGAGTTTTTTTTATTCAAACAAACCTATGATGAAATTCATGCTAATAACTATAAAAATTTAAAAGAGACATCATGGTATATCGAAGATTACATGATATTCCAGACCACAAAAGAAGAACCATTCAACCAAGAATTGAGAAATAGTTTACTCGAGTCAGGTATTTATGTGGAATGTACAAAAGGAGAGGCATCTCCTGGCCAACAAGAAATTAATGTCGTCTTTACAGATGCCCTTAATATGGCTGATAATCATATCTTAATTAAAAATGCTGCTAAAGAAATTGCCTTTAAGCATAACCGTGCTGCAAGTTTTATGGCTAAGTATAACAAAGATGTTTGTGGTAGTTCTTGTCATATACACAACTCTTTATTTGATAAAAAAACAAAAAAAAATATTTTTGCTGACTCCAAAGATAAATTTGGTATGTCTAAAATTTTCAAAAGTTATATAGCAGGGCAAATTTTATTTTTAAGAGATTTATCTGTATTTTTAGCTCCAAATGTGAATTCTTATAAAAGATTTCAAGAAGGGTCTTTTGCTCCTACCACTGCAGCATGGGGAATTGATAATCGCACTGCAGGTTTTCGATTAGCGGGTCATGGAAATTCAATTAGAATTGAATGCAGAGTTCCAGGTGCTGATGTTAATCCGTACCTTGCATTTGCAGGATTAATTCAAGCAGGTTTATATGGTATTGAAAATAAATTAGAACTCGAAGAGCCTCTATCAGGCAATATTTATCAAAACAAGAAAGCTAAAAATGTACCTGGCACTCTCAGAGAAGCTATTGATTTAGCCAAAAAATCTAAATTACTCCCAAAAATATTTCATGCTGATGTTTTAGAACATTATATTCACGCTGCTCATTGGGAACAGTCAGAGTATGACAAATCAGTAAACGACTGGGAACACAAACGTTATTTTGAAAGAGGATAAAAAGGAGAATATATGCAAAATATGAATTGGAATTATCCAACCAATATCTGGTTCGGTGTTGATAGAGCTAAACAAATACAAGAAGCTTGCAATCAATTAAATGTCAAAAATCCTTTAATTGTCACTGACCCAGGGCTTTTAAAAACTCCTATTATTGATCAAATCAACTCCGATCTTTCAAAGAAAACAACTGTTTATTCCGAAGTCCAAGGCAATCCCACTGGCTCCAACGTTACTAATGGCGTAAAAGTTTTTTTAGACGGCAATCATGATGGTGTAATTGCTATTGGCGGAGGCTCTGGAATGGATGCAGGAAAAGGAATTGCTTTTTTAGCTCATCAATCTCTTCCTCTTTGGGACTTCGAGGACATTGGAGATTGGTGGACAAAAGCGGACTCCTCGGTAATTAAACCCATTATAGCAATCCCAACAACAGCTGGGACTGGATCAGAAGTAGGAAGAGCAGGTGTATTCCTGAACGAAGATAATCATAAAAAGAAAATTATATTTCATCCTAAGATGCTACCCGAAATTGCTATTTTAGATCCCTCTCTCACTTTGAATTTACCGAAAGGAATAACTGCTGGAACAGGAATGGACGCGCTAGCACATTGTATAGAAGCATTTTCCTCTCCCTTTTACCATCCCATGGCCGAAGGAACTGCAGTTGAGGGACTAAGACTCGTGAAAGAAAATATTCAAGAGGTCTATCATAATGGAATTAATATTGAGGCTAGAGCGCATATGTTAGTTGCTTCTATGATGGGTGCTGCTGCTTTTCAAAAAGGACTTGGAGCAATACATTCAATTACTCATCCAGTAAATTCCCTCTACCACACTCATCATGGAACAACAAATGGAACTGTAATGCCATTTGTTTTAAATTTTAATAGAAGTGTTATTGAAAAGAAGTTTGATCGACTGGCTAAATTTTTAAATATTTCCAATGGTTTCGAGGGCGTAGTCAATTGGATAATTGAATTAAAGAAAGAAATGGAAATACCCGAAACTCTAAAAGAAATGGGAGTTAAAAAAGGAGACGAAGTTAAATTGGCACCATTGGCTCAAGAAGATCCTAGCACAGGAGGAAACCCTTTAGAAATGAGCGAAGATAAATTTCAAGAACTTATTTTAAATTGTATAGAGGGTAATTACTAAACTTTTAGAAACTGTTTATAAGCTTTTTTAGAAATACAGGCCACAACATCACCGTTAGATTGAAAATTTAAAGCTTTCCCCTTCCAATCCGTAATGATGCCACCCGTTTCTTCAATAATATTTACTAATGGTAGGTAATCAAAGGGCTTCAAAAAAGACTCAACTACAAGAGGTATTCTTTTTTCAGCTAATAGTCCATATTGCACGCAATCCCCTCCTAAAGTCACATACTGAGTTTTTTTAACAAGTGAGTTATATTTTTTATTTTTGCCTGAAGATCTAAAAGCAGTCATTCCAGAAGTACTAAAAAATAAATCCTTTAAACTTAAAACTGATGATGATTTCTTTAGTTTTTTACCATTACAAAATGCACCATTATCTTTGATACCTATCCATTTCTTTTTTAATTGAGGGCAGTTGATGATACCGAATACAGGAACACTATCGATGCATAAAGCAATCAAAGTTCCATAGCTCCCATTACCATTTATAAAGTTTTTAGTTCCATCTATTGGGTCAATAACCCAGACATGAGATGAATTAATTTTTTTATTATTATACTCTTCCCCATAAATTCCATGGTTTGGATATTTTTTCTTTATTAAAGATCTTAGATTTCTTTCAATTGTTTTATCTATCTTAGTTACAGGGGATTTATCGAATTTAAAATCTACTTTTAGATTATTAATTGGGTTTTTTTTAATTATTTGCTCTGCATGATTTACAAGTTTTTTTGCAAAAACTAAATAATCATTAATTTCTCTTATTTTTAAACCCATAAAATAAATATATATTAAAAAAACACGTCTACTATTTGAAATTTAATTAATACTACCAGAGAGTTTTTGAAATATGAGTTCAAAATTTTCTGAAGTTTGAGCTCCATTAATTACTATTTGTTTATTTACTATAAATGTTGGAACACTATCAATCCCCATCTTTCTAGCTTGTAGTTCTTCATTGGCTAGGGGTTCAATATTATCTTTGTTTGATAAGTAGTTCTTAAATCTATCCTCATCAATTGAATTATTGACAGCTATGCTAAGTAATACATTTGGATTTCCTATATCTTCACCTTTTAAAAAGTATGATTCAAATAAGTCATCAAGAACTTGTTCTTGAATATTTTTCTCATAAGCTATAGCTAATAATCGATGGGAATTAAATGAATTTGGTGTGACTTCAATAGAGTCAAAGTTAAAATCTATTCCCTCTTTTAGGCCTTCTTCACGGATATTTTCATAGACTGTTTTTGCTGCATCTGCACTTCCAAACTTTGAAACTAAATATTCTTGCCTGTCCATTCCATCAGGAGCCATACCTGGATTTAGCTGAAATGGTCTCCAAGTTTGCTTAAATTCTAAATGACTATGTTTAGTGATAGCATTATCTAATCGTTTTTTTCCGATATAGCACCATGGACAAATAGTGTCAGAAAATATATCAAGCTCTATCATTTTTTTTATTTATCAGTGATGTCATAATAAAATAGTAATTCAAGATTATTTTTTAATTAATAGTATTTAAATAATACTGCTTAAAATTATAAAATATCTTATCATTATATAAAAGTTAGGAGAATCATGATGGTCGAAAACTTTAATGGAATTTTTTATTTAATAATTTTTTTAGTTATCTTAGTTATGAATGCTTTTTATGGTTACAATACTTTGTTTAATACTAAAAACTTTATAGGCAAATATGGTATTGATGTGACGGCAGCATTTTTTGCAAGATTTGCCGGTGCTATGATTGTTGGTGCAGTTTTAATGCAGTTATACATATTGTTTAGAGGCACAGTAGCCACTTGGGCATTTTTTAATTTTATGTTTATTATCATGTCGATAATAGCTATATCCGCTTATTATACCGGTGAGGTGGATAAACTAGGTAGAACTGATCAATACTCAAGGGAAGGCTGGTTATCTACTGGTGGTTTAGCAATAGGGTGGGGTATCCTTTGTTTTGGACTATCTGATAAAATTTATATCTAACGATTTCTGATAAAGTAGATAAATATTAAAGAAGTTAGATACATAATTACACTATAAGTGGCGGCGGGGACTATATACAGCCCGCCTCCAAAAACACTTATACCTACAAAAATTGCTAAGGTTCCATTTTGCAGCCCACACTCTAAAGATATAGCTTTTTGTTGAGCCGAACCTGTGCCAAAAGTTTTTGCCCAATAGAAAGCAATTACCATCATCAAGATATTTAAAACTAAAACTACAAGACCTGTTTGAGCAAAATATTCAATCAGATTTTCTCTTTCAGCCAGTATGGCCCCAATTAAGACTAAGACAAATAAGATTGTTGAAAGCATCTTAGAGGCTTTTTCTATTCTTTTTGTCAAATATGAAAGAGATGCTCTAAAAATCATACCTAACAAGACTGGCAAAGTTACAATTAAAAACATACTGATTGCTATACCTGTAAGAGAAATTGAACCTAGGGTTGTATCTGAGATATAACCCATTGATATTCCCAAAACAATAGGAACCGATATAACACTTAATAAGCTCATTACAGCGGTCATGGAAATTGATAATGCTACATCACCCTTAGCGAATGAAGTTAAAATATTTGATGTAACTCCCCCTGGAGCAGCAGCAATTAACATTAAACCGATTGCTAACTCCGGTTGAAGCGGCCATACAAAAACTATAATTAAGGCAACAATTGGTAAAAAAATTAATTGACTTGTTATGCCTATTAAAAAATTTTTTGGATTTTTTGCAACCTTGACAAAATCTGAAAAAGAAAGTCCTAGACCCAAGGTAAACATAATAAAAGCTAAGGCTAAAGGAAGAACTACATCAGTAATGAAATTCATAATTTACTATAACAAAATGAACATAAAATTATATCTCATATCCCGTCTGTTTTTTCTCCTTATCAACAAGCTCCACAGGATATCCTGTTGCCCTAAAACTAGTGTTATACTTATCTTCTAGTCTTTTTACGACCATTGAAGACCAAGCTCGACTGCCAAATTTTTCTTTGGCATCTTTAATGATTTCTAAAACTAAAGGTGATATCTCTAAATCGATACCTAACTTTGTTGCCAGACTTTGAAATAAACCTACATCTTTTTCAACAAGGTCCATTGTAAAATTAATATTATAAGAACCATTTAATATTACTTGGCTTTCTGTTTCATGAACAAAAGAATTACCTGAAGATGCAGCTATACCTTTAAAAGTTTTATCTAAATCTAAGTTGAATTTACTAGCTATTGTCCAAGCTTCACCAAGGGCAACTAAATGAACGGTAGCTAAATAGTTAGTAATAACTTTTAAAATTGATGCTGTTCCAAAATCACCTGTATGTAAAATTTTTCTACCTAAACATTTTAAAACAGGCAAAGCTTTTTCAAATCCTTTTCTACTACCTCCCACAAAGATTGATATATTACCAGTAGCTGCCCTATGGCAACCTCCGCTTACTGGAGCTTCTAATGCAATGGCATTTTTACTTTCTATCAAAGAGGCATGTCTTTTTAACTGATCTTCATCCGTAGTGCTCATTTCAATCCAAATTTGATCATTGCGAATATTTTTTATTAGCCCATCTTCTGACTCCAAAACTTCGGCGCATGCTTTAGGAGAGGGAAGACAGGTAATAATAATGTCAGTTTTTTCAACAATATCTTCAATAGATTTTGAAACCTTACAACCGTTAGACTCAAACTCGTCAGTAATTTTTGTGTCTTTATCTAAAACTATGACATCAAATTGATTATTTAAGAGGTTATTGGCAAGCTTACCTCCCACATTACCAAGTCCTATAAATCCTATCCTCATATAAGCCTCCTAATTATTTAATTAATTTTTACCTTATTTTTAAATTTTAATATCGAATTATTTTAATAGAATTAATTTATGACAATTTATCTTAGAACTGAAAAAATTATATCTGATTGGACTGACTATAACGGACATATGAATTTAGCTTTTTATATTCATTTATTTGACCAAGGATGGGATGTTTTACTAGACAAATTTGAGATGGGAGGAGAGTCGGCTAAAACGGAAAAAAGATCAACTTTTGCCGTTGAGTCTCATACTAAATATATTCAAGAAGTTAACGAAGGTGATGAAGTAGATATTAATCTTTTATTCTTAGACAGAGACGTTAAAAGAATGGTTTATCAACTTGAGATATTTAATAAAAATGGAAATTACCGTGCTGCAACGACAGAAGTATGCTCTCTATATGTAAATCTTGATACAAGAAGGGTGACAGAAATTGAACCTCACAAACAAAAGCTTATGGATTTATTCATTAATGAAAACAAAGAAAAATATTCTCCTATTGAGTTCCATTTAATTGATAAATTAAAGAAGTAAAAAGATTTTATTTTTAAACTTAAAACAACCTTTTAATTTTATACACATATTATAAACAGAAAAATTTAATTCTTACCAATTAGATATTGTTTCTAATTATAAAGTTTAATAACTTAATAAATGTAGAGGGGAGGAAACTTCCCAAAACGAAGAAGGAAGCCAAAACGGCAGAGGCTCTGACAAGGGAAACCAAGTTTGAGTCGAGGCAGTTAGGGCTTTCTTCTATTTATTTTATCTTAATTTTTCTTAGTGTTTCTATAGTTTATCTGTTCACCTCATTACAAAAGGGTTTTTCATAGGTTCGTCAGATATATTAATCCAGGTTGTTTTGGTTCTTGTGTAGTCTAAGATTGATTGCTTGCCACCTTCTCTTGCATAACCTGATTGGTTAAAACCTCCAAAAGCAGCAATAGGGGAGATAACTCTATATGTATTTACCCAACAAATACCTGCCTTTATTTCTTGCGAAACACGGTGAGCTCTAGCTAAATCCTTTGTAAATAATCCTGATCCAAGACCGTATTTAGAGTCATTAGATATCTCAATTGCCTCTTTCTCAGTGTCAAATTCTATAATTGAAATAACTGGACCAAACATTTCTACTTTGAGAGTTTCAATTTGTCTATTTGGGCAATGAATTAATGTTGGTTCAAAGTAATTACCATCTTGTTCTATTTTTTTTCCTCCAAATATAATTTCACCACCTTGTTCGATTGATTTCTTTAAAGTTTCTTCTATTAAATGGATTTGCTTTACAGTGCAAAGAGGTCCCAGGTTAGTTTTAGGATTAAGAGGATCTCCTACAACTATAGATTGAGCTTTTTTTTCAATAAGTTTAATTAATTCTTGAGTTATATTTTTATGAACGATGACTCTACTACCTGCTACACAAGATTGCCCAGAAGCTCCAAAGTTTCCTGCTATAATTCCATTAGCAGCACTTTCTATATCAGCATCCTCAAAAACTATCAGTGGTGATTTCCCACCTAATTCTAAATTAGTAGCGGCAAAATTATTGGATGAGTTTTTAATTATTTCTCTAGCGGTATGAGTGCCACCTGTAAATGCAATTCTATCAATGTCTGGGTGAGATGTTAAAGGTACAGAACAGTTTTCGGCGTCTCCTGTGACAACAGAAACAACACCCTTTGGAAAACCACACTTTTCTATCAGATTTGCCAATTCAAACATAGCGCAAGGAGCTATTTCAGAAGCCTTTATAATAATACTACATCCTGCCGCTAGTGCAGGAGCTAATTTTGTTGCTGTTAAAAACATCTGAGCATTCCACGGCACAATTGCTGCAACAACTCCAATCGGATGATGAGTCGTAAAGGCATGCATATCTTTTTTGTCTATCGGGAGAGTAGAACCCTCAATTTTATCGGCCATTCCAGCAAAATATCTATAATATTCTGAGACATACTTTGTTTGAGAAACAGTCTCGGCTAGTAGTTTTCCACTATCTTGTGTCTCTATTGATCCCATCTTTTCAGCATTTTGCTCAATTAAATCAGCAAGTTTAAATATTAATTTCCCTCTCTCAGTAGCTGTCATAGATTTCCAAATGGGGTTACTTAACGCTGATCTTGCTGACTTTACAGCTAAATCAATATCTTCTTTATTAGCACAGTCAAAAGAAGCCCAAGCCTGATTATTATGAGGGCTATGGGATTGCATAACTTGACCATCTGATCCAGCTTTCCATTCACCATTAATGTATAACTGATAGTGGTTTTTTAATTTATCCATTAACTAAATTTGGGCATTACTTCTGATATAAATTTTTCTAGAAAGATTTTTTTATCCTCAATACTCAAATGAGAGTCTATCCAAATAGAATATTCATCGAAACCTAAATCTTCATAGCGCTTAACATTATCAATGACCTCTTGCAAAGTACCTATATTTTGATTTTTTAACATTTCTTGAGGAGAGCACATTTCATTATTATTAATTTCTTCTTGAGTTAAGGGATCAAGAGTACCTTGACTAACAGAACGATCATTTTTAAACCAGGCGCCAAAGTTATTATAAAATTTTGATACTGCTACGGCTCCTTTCTCAATATCATTTTGATCAGTCCCTATATAGCAATGGTTTAGTATCATAGAAAGAGGTTTTGGTTTATCTGGAAACTTCTCACAGGAATCATCAAAGACATTTTTTAATCGAGTTATTTCATCTAGACCTTTCCAAAGAGGAGTGACTTGTACATGCCAATCATTAGCAATAGCAAACTCATGACTATTAGGATCTCTTGCAGCTATCCAAATGGGAGGTCCTTTTTTTTGTAAAGGCTTTGGTATGGATGTAGTACTTGGAAACTGAAAATATTTACCTTCATGTGCGTAGTCTCCTTGCCAAAGCTTTTCTAATGTAGGTACAATCTCTCTCATTCTTAGACCAGCTTCCATAGCATCCATTCCAGGCACCAATCTATCATATTCATATAGGTAAGCGCCTCTAGCTAGTCCTAATTCAAGTCGACCATTAGATAAAACGTCTGTCATAGCAGCTTCCCCAGCAAGTTTTATAGGATGCCAAAAAGGAACTATTAATGTTCCTGTTCCTAGCTTGATTTTTTTGGTATAGCGACATAAATCAGCAATAGTGATAAAGGGATTGGGAGCAATAGCATAATTCATTGCGTGATGTTCCCCTGTCCAAATAGCTCGCATATCACTCTGATCGGCCATTTGACAGAGATCAATGAAGTCCTCATAGAGTTTTGTATAGGACTGATCAGGATTATCTCTAATCATGTGAACAAATAATGAAAATTTCATAAATTTAAGTACCTTCCTTACTTTAAACTCTTAATAAATTGATTTAAATGAAAATTAAATTTTGTTGAATGTGTTAACTGTAAAATATGCCTAGCATTCTTAATAATAACATAATTACTTTTAGTTAACTTAGCTAAGTTTTTCGACATCAATGGAGTTGAATTGAAATCCTTTTCCCCTGTGATATAGAACATAGGAACTTTTATATTTTTAATAATTTTTGAAGAGCTTCCTTTGAATTTGGAAAAAACATCGTAAGCCATTGAATAGCCTTTAAGATTAAATTTTTTATTCAATCGAAGTAGGCCCTCTATAAAATTTGAAAATTCTATAATTTTCTTTGACTTTGAATTCCCAAACCATCTTTGAACAAGGTTATCTATAGTAATTTTTTTTGAGGGGTTTTCTTTTAACTCCTTTGCTCTTTTTTGAACATTTTTTAAAGCTTCACTAGATCGATTGTAAATAGGTGTTACAGCTATTCCTGATTTTAAAATACTTGAATTTAAACCTGCTATTTCTATTGTGATTAAAGCTCCAAAAGAATGACCAATCAAAATAGGTTTATTAATATTTTTTACTTTAATAAATTGAATGACTTTTTCAGAGTAACTTTTCAAATCAATTTTCTTTTGAGATAAAACAGTGCTTTTGCCATGTCCAGGAAGATCAATAGCATAAACTGTAAATTCCTTTTTAAAAAAATTAATTTGTTCTATCCAGCTCTCAGCTCTAAGTCCAAGACCATGGATTAGAATGATAGGCTCACCTTTTCCAGTCTTGTAATAAGCAATTCCGTTTGGAGATTTATTTTTTCGCAGGATCATCGATATCATTACCAAGTTCTTTTAAATCTTGATATCGATCTCCAATTCTATGATGGGGTCTTCCACCATTAGCTCCCCCCAGAGCAATGACAATCTCGTTAGCAGCAGGGCTATCAGAAATTGCAAATTGAATGGTGTGGTAATGAGATCTTTTGCCAGGATCATGTTTATCCATTAAAGGTATCATTATAGGGCCATTAGCGGGCGCTCTCGTGTTCGTAAACACTAGGTAAGATTTTGCTCCTACAGCGTTTCTATAAAAATTTCCAAATCGAAGGGTGTGAGTAAATGCCGATCCATGCTCTATTTCTCCTTCAGTCCCTACAACAGCCGCTTTACCGTAAGCTTCAATATTATCAGGGCCACCAGCTAGTTTAATTATTCTTTTAGAGAGCTCTTCTCCTAGAGTAGGGGCATATGCATGTATTTCAGGTTTTAGGTCTTCTATGAACTTTCCTGACCATGGATTTGTAATAACGGCGGCTACAGCAAAGATATGTAGAGGTTTTTCAGCCTTTTTGAAACCCTCAATGTGGACCAACTCAGAGTAATCAACAAATTTTCTGATTTCTAAACTCATTCAAGATATTTAATACTAGTTTTGTTATTATTTATATTAGTTTTTTGATTATTAATTAATTTTAAAGGATTGGATATTTAAGCTTTATTTATTTTCTTTAGCTCTTCCACAACTTCTTTGGCATGATCTTTTACTCTCACATTAGACCATATCTTATGAGTGACCCCTTTAGTATTTATTAAAATTGTTGTTCGAATAATCCCCATATACTCTTTACCAAGAAATTTTTTTAATCCCCAGGCCTTATACTTCTTCAATACTTTAATATTTTCATCAGATAAAAGATCAAATTTGAGTTTATTTTTAGTCTTAAATTTCATATGACTTTCTAAATTATCTTTTGAAACTCCAATAACTATTCCATTATTCTTTTTTATGACAGGTAATAATTTATTAAAGTCAATTGCCTCTGTAGTACATCCCGATGTATTATCTCTAGGGTAGAAATATAAAATAATATTTTTTCCAACATGTTTACTTAAATCAAAATTATCGTTATCTGTACTTGGAAGCTTAAAGGTCGGAGCTTTTTTATTTAAAATAGTCATGTTGATTTGATATGGAATTATATCTTGTTTAACAAGACAATTCTTATTTTAACATTAGATTTAAAATCTTTATTTTGAGGTAAGTAATTCAGTGGTCTTGATATATGGGCTATTTTAAAATAGGAATTCTTTCTTAATAATTTATCAAAATTTAATTTCTCCCAAAGATCAGTCCTTTGAGTAAAAATAAAGCAACCATTTTTTTTTAGATAACTAAATACTAATTTTAAAAGCAATTGATGATCTTCACAATAAGTCATAGCGCCAATTAAACTGACAACATCATATTGCGTATTAGATTTAATCTTTTTTTCAAAACTAGTCTTAAATAATTTTCTATATATTTTCTTCTTTTTTGAGATATCTATAATTTTTTTTGAAATATCTGATCCATCACAAATACATTGAGGATAAAATTTAGAATATTCCTCTAAAAAAAGCCCCGTCCCACAAGCTAAATCTAATAAATATTTAGGTTTAATTTTAATGTATTTATTTAAAATATTAACAGATTGCCCGGGGGCTTTATAATTCCAGTCTATTAAAGATTGTTCATAATTTTTAGACCAATCATCATAAAATTTTTCAACTTTTTTAGTATCACCTATGCCCTTAAGTAGTGATTTAACCATCTTAAAGGTTTTGATTTGTTGGAAGAATTACCAGATCTCTGATATTAGCACCTCTACCTCTAGATAATGCAAAATCAAAACAAGAAACTACTTCTTCTACATCTAAGGCATTTCCTTTTTTAATCATACTATCGATATACTTCTTATCTTTGATGGGATCTAAATCCCATAATTCTGTCATTATCATTCCTGGTGCTATGGAGATAACCCTAATATTATTTTTAGAAACTTGTGTTCTGAGACCGTGGGCAAAAGATTGAATAGCATGTTTGGACGCACTATAAATTGGCTCCCAATGAATTGCTTGATGACCTGAAATAGAACTCGTAATTGCAATATCTCCAAATTTATTTTTTTTCATGTGAGGTAAAACTAAATTAACTAATCTAAAGACACTTGTTACATTAACACTTATAACACGCTCCCATCTATCAGGATTACCAGATATAATTTTGTCAGGCTCGTACAATCCTGCATTGGCAATTAAAATATCTATTTTTTTAAATTTGGCAATTGAGTCACTTACAATTCTTTTAACATCTTTTGATTTCGTTAAATCAGCACAAATAAATAATGTATTTTTCTTGAACTTCTTTGATTGTTTATCTACTTTTTCTTTTGAACCACCCACAAGTATCAGTTTATAATTTTTTTTATAATAGTGCTCGGCAAGGGCCTTACCCACACCAGAAGTAGCCCCAGTTATAAGCATTACTTTATTTGATTTCATATTTTAAATATTTCCTCATTTATTTTTAATATATCATTTTATTATAGTGCTGCCGAGAGGAATCAAAATTACTTAATCACCCACATTAATACAACTTGTATTAATAGACATATAGAATAACTTTATTAAGTGAAAATATTTCTATTCATATTAATATTTTTTTCAAGTTTGAGTTGGGGATTAACTTTCAAAAACGGTGAGCAGACTGAAGATGATACTCCAAATTCTTATGAAAAATCAAATAATTCTCAAATAGATGGGGCATATCTCTTAAAATGGGAAACATTATTTTTTTCAGATGATAAAAAAACAATCATTGACAGTGAACCAGATGCAATTGATGAAGTCAATTTTGTGAATGGAAAGGTTAAAAATATAACGTTCAATGATGGAGTGTTGATTACAAATAAGTACAGAAAAAGCACAAAAATTAAACTAAAAAAAGACGATATTATTATCACTGGAAATTTAGATATAGATTGCGATTGTCCAGAAAAAGTAAAAATTATTTTGAAAAAGAAAATTCAAGATAATGTAATTATATATGAAGGAATGGCTCCTTGGGGCGGACAAGACTCTACAGAATATATTAAAGCTACTCTTACACAATTATCTTCTGATAACTCAGCATTTTTAGGTGACTTATATAAAAAAAATCTTGGAATAGAAAATCCTAATGACACAACATTACAAGGCTGGAATGGCTGGGAAGTTACAGGTAAAAAGGAGATGCAAGCATATGAAAATAAAAAAAATATTAAATTATTTTCCGTTGTAAATTCACCAACTCGGTTTGGAGAAACATCTTTTTTTATTCAAGCCCCAGGAGACGAATGTTTTCAAAGAGATGAGGATTGTAAACGCTCAAATGGTGAAAAACAAAAAAGAGTTGAGGCAAGACATGATACTGGATTTGAGGGAAATGTTTGGGTTAGCTCTTCTTTATACTTACCAGATAAATTTGAAATGCCAACTATGAAAAAAACACTTTTACAATTTCATAGTGACTACGACTATTTACCACCTATGTTTATGTTTGATATAATTAAAAGTAGAGGTTTAATTTGGTCTCATGAATCAGCTAAAGGTATTAATTTTTATCCAGAAGGTAATAATAATTGCTCTCCAGGTGCTAGTTTTAATAACGATGATCATCAATTTTGTAATGCAGAATTCCAAGAATACTCAATTCTAAAAACTGATGAGATAAAAAGAAATATCTGGTATGACTTTGTCTTCAACATTAATTTTGATAATAAAAATATAGATCAAGCTTTTCATAAAATTTGGATGAACGGTAAACTTGTCATATCAAAAAATAATCAAACATTATGGGAACAGTTACCCGAAATTGAAATAAATAAAAATAAGGTAGCATTTCATTTTGGTATCTACGGACCTTATTTAGATAAATCTCACCAAGAATATTTTGCAGATGAAATAAATTTTGCTAGAAACTGTGAAGATTTGGGTATAGATAATCTAGGCTATTCTTGTGAAGCATTAATCTCTCAACAAATCAAAGAATCAGAGCCTTCTAGAAAACAATTAGGATTTTAAAAAAATGGTGCCGCCGAGAAGAATCGAACTTCCGACCCCACCCTTACCAAGGGTGTGCTCTACCACTGAGCTACGGCGGCTTAGTTAAAAAACATTAT
>ERZ802830.2932-NODE-2932-length-14934-cov-11.9581_pt1 | contig 14934 bp, 6 predicted proteins | sample MGYA00345654_ERZ802830 | MGnify/ENA primary metagenome ERZ802830 (study PRJEB30503, sample SAMEA104212375) | marine metagenome | biome: Westerlies Biome; feature: [SRF] surface water layer (ENVO:00010504) within the epipelagic zone...; material: water... | reverse complement strand
CGTGGGTTTTTTGGACCGAATGTCAACCCAGAGACTGGGGTTGAGTTTCGCGGTGGGAAAGGCAATCTCTATGAAGGTGGCTTGAAGATTCCGTTTCTTGTTCGATGGCCTGGAGTAGTTGCGGCGAATACGGTTCGTGATCTTGTTTTTTATCAGCCCGATATTATGGCAACGATTGCTGACTTAACGAATACAAAAGCCACTGAAGATACTGATGGCATTTCGATTGCTCCGACGCTTCTCGGGGCAGACGGCTCGCAGGAGTTGCATGAAATGATGTATTGGGAGTACCGGGATCAGACGGCGGTTCGATATGGAAAATGGAAAGCGATTCAGCCGGGGAAGCCAAAAGGAAGCAAGAAGAATCAGCCATGGGAACTTTATGATCTGTCCAGAGATGTGAGTGAATCCACATCTGTCGCAGACAGCCATCCAGACGTTCTTGAGAAAATGCAAGTCTTTGCAGATGCCTCACATTCTCCAGTGGAAGCTGGGACATATTATGACAAAAGTAGAGAGCGTCACGAACGAGACCGGAAGGCAAAGTGGGGGACGTTGCGTGATGATCAAAGTCGCTTGAAAAATGTACAACGAATCCCTGGGCAGAATATCGTGCCGTTTGAAGATACGAAGTTGATTCGCTTTAGTAGTGAAAACAGGGCAAACGATCGACTCGCAGAATATGCAATTGATGGAAAGCCGAGTACCGTGTGGCACTCACAGTTTTCACAAGAAAAGAAAAAGCATCCCCACGAGCTAGTTATTGATTTGGGGCAAACCCGAATGATCAATGGCTTCTACTATCTGGCGAGGCAAGATAAGGGCTGGAATGGTGCCTTTGGAGAAACAGAATTCTATGTATCTGATAAAGCTGATCACTTTCCGGAAGGGCCGTATGTCCGATATCACTTTCAAAAAGAAAAGCAGGCTCAGCGGGTTGAGGGGGCAGAGATCTCATGTCGGTATGTGTTGGTTCGCAATATCTCTGAAGTGGCGGGCAATGATTTTGGATCAGCAGCTGATATTGCAGTAGTCTTGGCGAGGTAAGTTGACGGCGTTCTTTTTCGTAATGCGTACCCGTCCACGACATACGTATAAGATATCTGGCAAATGTGGGATGCAATGTCACAAACAAAACTCATTACCATTGTTCTTTCAGCATTCTTTGGCGTTGGTGCGATCACGGCATCAAATGTGGTTGCGTCCGATGGCAGGGCTACACAGGTCGATTTTTTTGAGACCACAATCAGACCCGTGCTGGTTGAGCATTGCTACGAATGCCATTCAGCCGAGGCGGGAGAAGCAAAAGGCGGCTTGCGACTCGATTCCAAGCAAGGATGGCTCGTTGGTGGAGACTCGGGGCCAGCAATCATTCCCGGCAAGCCGGATGAAAGCCATGTTCTTCTTGCAATAAATTACAGCGGCGACATGTCAGAGATGCCGCCAAAGTCTCGGCTCTCGTCCAAAGTTATTCGTGACTTTACTCAATGGATTGAAGATGGAGCTGTTGATCCAAGGGAAGACGAGGGGTCAGCGGTGCAGAAGAGAGTAATCGATATTGAGGCAGGGAAGAAGTTTTGGTCCTTTCAGCCACGTCAGACATTCTCAGAAGAATGTTCGATTGATGGGCTTGCTCGTCCACAGTCACCCCCTGCTTCTGCTGACAAACTTGTAAGAAGGCTCTTCCTTGATGTCATAGGGCTGCCGCCAACTCTGGAGGAGCAGAGGAACTTTCAGGCGGTCTATAGCAACGAATCTCCTGGAAGAGCAGTCGAGGTATTTCTAGAGGATCTCTTCGGTCGGAAAGAGTTTGGAGAAAAGTGGGCTCGCCATTGGCTCGATGTCGCTCGTTATGCAGATTCGAACGGAAGTGACTTCAATCTGACGTATCCCGAGGCGTGGCGGTATAGAAACTATGTGATCGAGGCGTTGAATGATGACCTTCCGTACGATCAGTTTCTTCTCGAGCAAATCGCGGGAGATCTTCTTCCGTATGACACTCTGGAACAGAGGAATCAGCAACTTGTTGCGACTACTTTTTTAATGGTCGGACCGAAAATGCTAACTGAACGAGACAAAGAGAAAATGCGTCTCGATATTGCTGATGAACAGCTCGACACAATCAGTCGAGCAACAATGGGGCTCACGCTTGGATGCGCCCGATGTCACGACCACAAGTTTGATCCAATTCCAACCACAGACTATTACGCATTGGCGGCCATCCTTCATAGCACCCTGACGACAGATGGCATTCTCATGAATAACGTCAATATTTCGGGGTGGAAAGAGACAGACCTTCTGATCAACGAAGACGAAAGGCAGCGGTTGGAAACGTTTCGTTCAAAGATAAAAAACATTGAGGAAAATATTCAGCAGAAAAAGCAGCAGAGGGATAAAGTCTTAGATTCAGTAGCCGGCGTTCTCGTTGACGATATCGATGCCACTCGAAAAGGGAAGTGGCGGAAGTCGACCCATCGTCCTAAATATGTTGGTGATCACTATCTTGTGGCAGATGATCAGGAATCGCCATTCTCAATTGAATGGAAAGCCGCGTTGCCTAAGCCAGGAAGATATGAACTTCGAGTGAGCTTTCGAGGTGGTAAAGGTCTTGCAACGAAGGCTCACTACACAGTGCACCACGCCGAGGGCGAAAATCAGGTTGTTGTTGACCAGACGGTCCTTCCTTCTATTGATCAGCTATGGCAGCCGATTGGCCAGTTTGAATGTGATACACACGTTGTTGTGAATCTTGCTGGGAGCGCGACAGACAAGCCGGTTCTTGCTGATGCCATTCGTCTTGTGCATGTAGAAGATCTTGAGAAAGATATGCCGACTGATACGTCTTCGTTAGACGAGGAGATTAAGCATCTAGAGGAGGCACTCGCAGGTATCAAAAAAGATAGCCCTAAAATACCGAGGGCTATGGCTTCTCAAGACAATGGATCAGAGCGCATCGGTGACTTACATATACGTATTCGTGGAGAAACAAAAAATATTGGAGAGAAAACACCGCGTGGATTTCTTCAGGTAGTGAGCTGGAATGGTGCGGCACAGCCTTCGATTCCAGCTCATCAGTCAGGACGAGTACAGTTGGCCGAGTGGATCACTGCAAAGGAGAATCCACTTACCGCTCGGGTTATGGTGAATCGGATCTGGCAGCACCTGTTTGGCCGAGGCATCGTGGAGACGAGCGACAACTTTGGTGTGCGGGGAACAGTTCCGTCGAACCCCGAGCTTCTCGATTTTCTTGCCGAAGAGTTTGTGAACAGTAATTGGTCAGTCAAAAGTGTGATTCGGAAAATTATTAGGTCAAAGGCCTATCAGCAGGCCGTTACTGAGTTTTCAGAAGAAATTGTTGAAAGAGTTCAATTTCAAAAACAGTACCGACGGCCTGCTCCGGCTGAGACAATCCGTGATTCTCTATTGGCACTTTCGGGGAAGCTTGATGGCGAGCCCCGCGATTCCGTTGTGAGTGAGTTTGGAATGTACGCTATTGAATCAAATGGAAAGCGGCATGTGTCGTTGGGCCAGACTGGCAAGTTGCGACAGCGAAGCGTGTATCTGCCCGTTGTGAGAGGCGCTATTCCACCGTCGTTGGCTATTTTTGACTTTCCAAACCCTGATCTTGTCACAGGGAAGCGAGCCACAACAACGGTGCCAGCTCAGGCGTTATTCATGATGAATTCACCATTTGTTCATGAAATGTCACATGCTCTAAGTTTGCTCTTACTGCAGAACAATGTGACAATCGAGAAAAGTATTCAGCAACTCTATCGGCGTGTTCTCATCCGACAGGCAGGTCATGATGAGGTGAGCAAGGGCAAAAAATATGTTGCTGAGTTGATCGAAGAGGGGCAGCCACTCGAGCAGGCGTTTGCTTCGTTTGTTCAGGTGCTATTTTGTTCAGCAGAATTTCGGTTTATTGAATAGTGACATCAGGAACACGTTATGAAGCAGTGTCATCAATTCACGGCGAGCCACGATCGTCGCCATTGGTTGCAGACAACGGCCTGTGGTTTTGGGGCTCTTGCATTTCAGGCTTTCGCACATCGTATTGCACGTGCTGCGGGCTCAGGACTTGATCATAAGCCTCAAGCGAATCGTGTCATTTTTCTCTTTATGCACGGCGGTGTTTCCCAGGTCGATTCGTTTGATCCAAAGCCTGCGCTCTCTGAGTACAACGGAAAAAAGCTACCCTTCAAAGGGATTGAAAACCTTGATGTGTCACTGAAAGACAAGGCAGGGTATGGCAAATTACTTGATACAACATGGAAGTTTCAGCAGTACGGAGAAAGTGGTGCATGGGTGAGCGAGCTTTGGCCTCACCTCGCAAAGCATGCGGATGATCTTTGCTTTATCAAGTCTATGCACACAAAAGGGACATCGCATGGTCAGGCCGTTTCGATGATTCATACCGGCAACGATAATCTCTTGCGGCCATCAGTTGGCGCGTGGGTGAGTTACGGCCTTGGTGCGGAGAATGAAAATCTGCCAGCGTTCATCAGTATTACGCCGCCAGCTGGTCATGGTGGAACTCGAAATTATGGATCAGCTTTCCTGCCTGCCCATCATCAGGCCACAGCACTTGGTCATTCATCGAGTAAAACAGAAGACGCAACGATTGACTATCTCCAGCCGGCCGATGCACATTCGGCACATCAGCATCGCCAGCTTGAGATGCTCAATGAGATAAATAAAAAGCATTTTGGGAAGAGTCGGGATCCACAATTAGATGGTGTGATTCGCAGCTATGAGTTGGCTGCTCGTATGCAAGGTGTCGCACCAGAATTGATTGATATCAGCAAGGAATCGAAAGAAACTCGAGAACTATACGGCATGGACCGGAAAGAAACATCAAGTTTCGGTCATCGTTGCCTGTTGGCCCGTCGTTTCTGTGAAGCTGGAGTTCGATATATTCAGGTCAGTACTCCGTACGTGTGGGATCAGCATAATAATCTTGTAAAGGGCCACACAAAGAACGCATTGAGTGTTGATAAGCCAATAGCAGGACTTCTTGAAGATTTGAAACAACGAGGTATGTTCGACGACACACTTGTCGTCTGGGGAACTGAATTTGGTCGTACGCCGGTTGCACAAAATAAAAATGGGCGCGATCACAATCCTGCGGGGTTTACTGTTTGGCTGAGTGGTGCTGGGGTGAAGGCTGGTTTCAGTCATGGTTCAACTGATGAATTTGGCTATTTTGCACAGGATGACAAAGTACATATGCATGACCTGCACGCAACAATTCTGCATATCCTGGGAATCGATCACAAAAAGCTGACATATCGTTACGCCGGTCGTGATTTTCGCCTGACTGATGTCTATGGTGAGGTCGTCAGAGATATTCTTGCATAAGCCCTATTCAAAAAACCAAAACGGCAAATGGCCGCATGAAACGTCCAACGATTATCTCGCTTGGTGAAGTGCTGTGGGACTTGTTTCCAGACGGTGAACGCTTTGGCGGTGCGCCGGCCAACTTTGCATGTCATGCTGCGATTCAAGGTGCTGATGTAACAATGCTCAGCGCAGTCGGCGATGACCAAAACGGACACGATGCCATAGGTATCCTCAGTGCATATGGCGTTGATGTGAGTCTCATGCAGATAATTCCCGATGCACCGACCGGGACGGTAGGCGTTGCACTTGATAACAATGGCAAGCCAACGTTTGTGATTCATCAAGGCTCGGCATGGGACCAGCTCGTTTGGAATGACGCAATGGCCTCGCGGATAACCACAGCGGATGCGGTCTCCTTCGGGACGCTGGGGCAACGCCATGCTGTCTCAGGAGCTACGATTCGTCGTGCCGTCGAGGCGGCCGCCACGAAGGGAATTCCTTGCGTTCTTGACATCAATCTCAGGCCACCATTCTTTGATGCTGAGATGATTCGTGACTCGGTTCAGCTCGCCAGCATTCTGAAACTTAGTGACGACGAACTGGTTGAGGTTTGCTTTGCCTGTAGCATCAGCAAGACCGACCAGCCCGAAGGAGATCTCAGAGGCCTGCTCGAGTTTGGCAGTCTTGACATGGTTGTTCTAACACGCGGCGAAAACGGAGCTGTGCTGGTTACACATGAGGGCACATTCACTCAGGATGGAATTGATGGAAATGTGATTGATACAGTTGGGGCAGGGGATGCATTCACCGCGGCTTTTCTCGTCGGTGAACTACGAGGTTATGCTCACGATCAGAACCTGAGAAAGTCCTGTGAGGTCGCAGCAGCCACCTGCGCTCACTCTGGGTCAGTTCCAGAAGCACGAAGTAACACATCGGACCATAGCGAGATATCTGATAGAGGAGCCGTCACATGAAAATGACATCAGCGATTTCCTGTTATGTGTTTATGTGCGCGTGTGCTGCAATCTTTAGCACGGCGACCGCACAGGATTTTGATCACTCGGATATTCCTGTCGGCGGTTCAGACAGGCCTAATATTCTGTTTTGTATTTCAGACGATCAAAGCTACGCACACACCGGTGCCAATGGTGATCCGGTGGTGAAGACGCCCGCGTTTGATCGAATTGCTCGTGAAGGGCTGCGATTTACTCATGCCTTTTGTGACGCACCGACGTGTGGGCCTTCACGATCAGCGATTCTTACCGGCCAGCATGTTTGGCGTTTAGAAGAGGCTGGTAACATTCATAGCACTTTGCCTGCAAAGTTCACAACGTACACAGAGCTGTTGGCTGAAGCTGGATACTCGGTTGGATATACAGGCAAGGGATGGAGCCCCGGCCGACTCGAGCCGGGAGGTCGAACAACGAACCCGGCTGGTGAGCCATTCAATCGCCATACTCTGAAGCCGGCTTTCAAAGGTATCCGAGCCACAGACTATGCGAGGAACTTTGAAGACTTTCTTACGCAGGTTCCTGATGGCACCCCATTTTGTTTCTGGTTGGGGACGTCCGAACCGCATCGCAATTACCAGCCAGGTGTGGGGAAACTCACGGGTAAAGATCCTGCGAAGGCTGTTGTACCGCCGACTCTCCCCGACAACGATATTGTGCGGAATGATATTCTCGATTACTTCGTTGAGGTTGAGCACTTTGATTCGATGGTGGCTCGCGCGATGGCCACCCTCGAAGCACGTGGTGAACTGGACAATACGATCGTGGTCATCACAAGTGATCACGGCATGCCCTTTCCTCGAGCAAAGGCAAGTCTCTACGATGCAGGCTCGAGAGTGCCTCTTGCCATTCGCTGGCCTCGTGGAATTTGTAACCCAGGTCGCGATGTGAATGCCTTTGTCAACCTCAGCGATCTCGCGCCAACTTTTTTAGAAGCCGCTGCGCTCAGACCACCAGCCATGATGACCGCACAAAGCTTGATGGAAATCTTTTTTTCCGGTGACGATCCCGTGGGGCGTCCTGCAGCATTCATCGCCATGGAACGGCATGATGGCTGTCGGAAAGGTGGAAAAGGATATCCCTGCCGTGCGATCCGGACGGAAGACTATCTCTACATTCACAACTTCGAATCCACACGCTGGCCCTCGGGGTCTCCCGATGTAAGTGTTTGCGCACGATCAATACCGTACGGTGAGATCGACACATCACCCACCAAGACATTCATGATGGAACATCGAAACGAACATGGAGTCGCGGATCTTGCTGAACTTGCATTCGGAATGCGGCCGGCCGAGGAACTCTATGACCTGAAGAACGACCCGTACCAAATGGTGAACCTGGCTGGATCAACCGCGATGACAGAGGCGCAGGCGTCACTTCGTGGGAAGCTTTTCGATCACCTGAAGAAAACCGGTGATCCTCGCGTTGTCGGTGGCACCGCAGACTGGGATTACTATCCGTACTACGGAAAGATCAGCACGAAGGGATGGAGCGTCGATGAGAAGCCTCGTTCGTCGAGCAGCCAAGGTCGATGAAGATCGAAAGGAGCGTACCGAAATCCTAGCTATCACGAAAGATGCCATGAGCAATCCGACGTATCTTCTTGCCAGTTTGCTCTTGATGCTCACGATGAACTCCGGCCCGTCTCTTGCGGCTCCCTTCGTATCCAAAGGGCTCTTCACCTATTCCGCCATTCCCGGGATTGTGCCATCCGACCGCTTTTCGGCCTGCGTCCGAGTCCACGACGACCAAGCCTGGCGACCACTTTTTACCATGGAAACGGTTGGTCCGGCCAAGACTAAGTCCGGTATCCACTCGCGTGGAATCTACGAGAGCGTTACCGGCCTTTCTTCATCATGGTGTACTTTCGAGATGGATGTGCCAGTGACAGTGGAGATCACCAAGCTCAGCCCCGGCGACATTGAGACATGTGTGATCCGACCTATCTCCCGCCAACTGACGCCGGTGATCAGTAATGACAAGCGTTCCGTCAGCTTCCAGTTAGAGCCGCGCTTTGCCGAGAAGACGACAGCCCGGAGCAAGCAGGTACCAGTGAACGTAGCCGTTGAGATCAACGGTCAGACGGATGAAATGATAACCGTCTTTGCCTCGCCGCACCTGACAGATAAGCCGCAACCTGATGATCCGGGTGTGGTGCAGGTTTACCCCGGCACCCAACCGCCGGTAGAGGGTGACTGGCAGACCCTCTACTTCATGTCCGGTGTTCACGATCTCGGCAAGAAGGCGCATCCCCTGCGCCCCGGCAAGCAGTACTACATCCCCGGTGATGCCTGGGTGGACGGCAGCTTCGGCGAGGGCTTTCGGAACCGCGCAGACGAAGCCAAGGTCTTTGGCTTGGGTGTAATTTCTGGGCGGAAGATCGGCTGGTACGAGGTTGAGCAGAAGACGGCCAGCAAGCCCATCCACCTATTTGGAGCCGACACCGTATTGGAGGGACTCACCTTCATCGACAGCCCGTACCACACCTCGATGGGCGGCAGCAAGGATCCGAAGCGTCCGACCGTGTTCCGTAATATCAAGACGCACAACTGGCGTACGAACACCGACGGCATCCACTTTTTTGGCAGCGGCATCGCCGAGGACTGCTTCATCCATGGGCAGGACGACTCGCATTACATCGCAGGATCCGCAGACATGGTGCGCTTCCGGCGGATGGTCTACTGGCGCGACGATACGTTCGGAGTTGACATGATCTTTACGGCGGAGGGTGGTCAGAAAACGCCTGGCAACAGCATCACTGAAGACTGCGACTCTATCTATAACAAGAGCACGTGGGGTGGGATTATCATTGATCAACGTGGCATCGGAGAGAATCGTTGGATCGATGGTGTGGGTATACGTGATTTCCGTATCGAGAATCCTGGTCGAAACAAACCCATCATAAAAATGTACCTGCCTGAGTATCCCTGCTCTTTCAAAAACGTGTTACTGAAAAATATCTCTGCCTTGACGGACAACGGGCATCCCTTCCAGATTACCGGCGGCGGGCCGGAGTCGATTATCGAGAACGTCACCTTCGAAGACATCAAGCTGGGCGACCGCTGGATTGAGGATTTCTCGCCACGCAATTTCACCCTGGCTTTCGTTAAGAACCTGAAAATCATACGCGATGGTAAAACCGTGGCGACGTACTCATCGGACATCGAGACAGACGCTGGGCAGATTCGTCCCGACCCGAGCAACCTGCTGAAGAACCCAGGCTTCGAGATCGCTGGCTTTGCGTGGAATGGCCGGCAGGTCGGTGCGGCGGTTGTGCCACCACAGGAAGGTCGCTTTGCCTGCCAGCCGGTGGACAACTTCAATAGTCGGAATCGTGTGAGTCAGCAGGTAACAAAAGAAGTAGAGAAGCAGGGCGGCGGACGCTACCGGCTTTCGGCCTGGATGCGAATCGGCAGTGGCAAAGGCGTTGGCAAGGTGGCACTACAATTCATTCAGGTCAATCGCCAAAGTGGCGAACAATACGTCGATGCCGTCACCATCGACCCGGTGGCTCTGAAAGCCGGTCAGTGGGTGCAGGTAGCTGGCGAGCTGGTCCTGCCTTGGAACCCCGAAAAATACGACTGGCTGCGATCTGTTCATTTTCAGGCTCAAGCACAAGGCAGATTCAAAGACCTGTACATCGACAGTTGTCGCCTGGAAGCCCAGAATGAACACACAGTGAGAGAGCGTTGATAAGAACCCCGAGATAAGAAGCCTCAATAGATTGCCCGGCATTGTTCGGCGAATCCACAATCAAAGCACTGCAGATGCATCTCTTGGAGAGAAACAAACGATGGGAACCCGGCAAACCAAATTTTTTGGAGTCAAGCAGAATTTTCTCTTTCGTTATAATATGACGAAAGGTGTGGTGATAACTATGTTGTGTGGGGGTTTGTTGGCGAACAACCGGAAGCTGTTGGCCCAGAATTATCGCTTTCGATTGGTCTGCTTTCTTTCGGCGTTTCTTGTTGGCCACGTGGCGGCTTTTGCTTCTGACAATGACGTTAAGATTCTGTTTCTTGGTGATCAAAAAGGCCACAAGCCTTCATTGCGGTTCCGGATTATCGAACCAGTTATGGCAGAGCGGGGCATCAAGCTCACCTATACCGAAGAGGTTGACAAACTCAATGCCCAGTCTCTCAGTAAGTATGATGGCCTCGTGCTCTACGCCAACATCGATACCATTAAGCCGTCGCAAGCCAAGGCACTGCTTGATTACGTTGCCTCGGGGAAAGGCTTTGTTCCAATTCATTGTGCGACGTTTTGCTTTCGCAATTCGCCCGAAGTTGTCGCGTTGATGGGAGGTCAATTCAAAAGCCACGGCCAAGGCGAAATGACTACTCAGTTAGCCGGTGTGGAGCATCCAATTTTGGAAGGTTACCAAACCTTTACGAGTTTTGATGAAACCTATGTCCACCACAAGCACAATGGGCAGAATCGCTTAGTGCTGGAATACCGTGCCGGCGGAGCGCAGTCAAATGGCAACACGCGTGAACCGTGGACATGGATTCGTACTCACGGCACGGGACGCGTGTTCTACACCGCCTGGGGACATGATAGTCACACGTGGAACCAACCGCATTTCCATAATCTGCTTGAGCGAGGTATCCGTTGGGCATGCGGCGCAGGTGAGACAGGAATAGGATCTGTCCCGTCCGTCGTGACGGCCCTACCGCACATGCGGAAACTTCCTCATGGCCTCAAGCCGTTTGAGTATGTAGACGTGGGGCCGGAGATACCCAACTACAACGCTGATCGTTCCAAGGGTCGATTGGGTAAACCAATCAAACTGATGCAACGACCGTCCCCGGCAGAAGAGTCCATCAAGCACATCGTGACTCCAGAAGGTTTTCACGTCGAACTCTTCGCGGATGAGAATGATATCCATGGAATAGAGGAACAAGGCAGACCGGAAGCCTATCCTGCCGGTAAACCGATCGCGATGAACTGGGATGAAAAAGGTCGCTTGTGGGTTTGCGAGACGGTCGACTATCCCAATGAACTCAGCGAGTCAGGAAGTGGCCGTGATCGTATTCGTGTGCTTGAAGATTCCGATGGCGACAACCGCGCCGACAGGTCGTCGGTATTTGCCGAGGGCCTGAGCATTCCCACTGCGATCGCTTTTCATCGTGGTGGAATTGTCGTACAGAATGGTACCGAAACGCTATACCTGAAAGATACAACAGGCGACGGTACAGCTGATGTTCGCAAAGTATTGATGTCCAACTGGACACTCGGAGACACTCACGGTGGCGTGGGCAACTTTCGTAACGGATTGGATAACTGGATATGGGCGATGCAGGGATACAACACCTCGTCGCCAGTCATCAACGGTGTGGAGCAACCGGCATTTCGCATGGGATTTTTCCGATTCAAGCTCTCGCAAGACGACGATCCGGTGGTCGAAAAGCTCGAATTCATACGATCGACAAACAACAATACGTGGGGGCTGGGTATCTCCGAAGAAGGGTTGATCTTTGGTTCGACGGCGAACCGGAACCCCAGTGTATTTATGCCGATCGCCAACCGTTATTATGAACGAGTGCGCGGCTGGACAGCATCACTTCGCCTAGGCACGATAGCTGACACACATCTATTCCAACCCATTACGAAAAAAGTTCGGCAGGTCGATCATCACGGCGGCTACACCGCAGCCGCTGGCCACGCTTTGTATACGGCTCGCAACTATCCGCAGCCCTGGTGGAACCGTACCGCATTCGTGTGTGGACCAACGGGCAAGCTTGTCGGTACCTTTGTGATCGAGCGTGATGGTGCTGGTATGAAATCCAGCAGCCCAATCAACCTGCTCGCCAGCAATGATGAGTGGACAGCTCCGATCATGGCGGAGGTTGGTCCCGATGGAAACGTATGGGTACTCGATTGGTACAACTTCATCGTGCAGCACAACCCAACGCCGCAAGGTTTTGAAACGGGCAAGGGAGCAGCCTATGAAACCAAGTTACGAGACAAGAAGTACGGCCGTATTTATCGCATCGTACCGGACAGACCGCGCGACACAGACTTTCAGCCTGTCAATAAAAAACTCACCAAAGTGGAATCGTGTTATGCCGATCAACTCACACATCCAACCATGCAGGTTCGCCTGCACGCACAGAGGTTGCTCGTCGAACACGGCGATACCGAGGTTGTTCCTGAACTCATCTCGCTGATTGAAGACCAAGCCGTTGATGGCATTGGCCTGAACGTTGGCGCGATTCACGCGTTGAACACGCTGCATGGACTTGGCGTGTTGCAGGACGACAGCAGTCCTGCATTCGATGCGGTCACGAAGGCTCTGACCCATCCCTCCGCTGGAGTGCGACTGAATGCTGTGCGAGTTCTTCCAGAAATCCCGGCGACGCTTGCCGCGTTACAGGAGGCCAATGTGATTGCAGACACCGATAATCAGGTGCTGCTGGCAACCCTTCTGAAAATGTCTGATTCATCCGGCGACAAAGCAGGAAGGAACCTTAGTGAATTGATCAACGATACGAAGATTCTATCGGATCGATGGTTGAAAGATGCTTTGACGAGTGCCGCTGCGATGCATGCCGATAGTTTCCTGGCTGCCGTGCTCGAGCATCAGCAACCAGTCGATCCGCATTCGAATGATTTAATCGTACGGGTCGCCGAGCATTTCGCTCGCACGCGTCCGACGAAAGAGCCCGTGTCAGAAATACTGACAGCAATGGCGAAGAGTTCCAACGAAACAAGGGATGCGATCATCAGGGGCCTGGCCGCTGGCTGGCCGAAAGATCACATCATCAAGTTGGATGCATCTGTTGATAGCGATCTTCAATCGGTCTTTGTATCAGCGTCTGTTTCCGTAAAAGCATCGTTGGCACGGTTGGCTGCATCCTGGTCGAACCAGTCGCTACAAAAGGAGATTGCTCCCATTGTCGCTGGATTCATCCGTCGGATTGAAGATGGGAATTCGGCAATCAAAGATCGAATCGGTGCGGCCAATGAACTGATGCAACTCGATTCTGGTCGCGTGGATTCAGCAGAAGCGATCGAGGGTTTGATTGGCCCGCACTCACCCATCAGTCTGTCGGTCGGTCTGATCCAAACAATCAGCCGATCAAAGGCGCAAGGACTCACCGAGCGGTTTGCTCGCATCAACAAGACCGCTACACCTGCACTTCGAGCTGAGGTCCTTCGCGTCATGTTGTCGCGACCAGAACTGACAACGCAGCTCCTGTCCTTGATCAAAGCAGGTGATCTGCACATTTCTGATCTTTCGACGCAGCAGGTTGGCGTCCTTTCGAGGTACCCGTCGGCTGAGGTTCGCCGAGGCATGCGAGATGTGATGCAGTCCAGTGGTGTTACCATCAGCAACGATCGCAACAAGTTGGTAGCTGCGAAAATGCCTCTCACGGAAAGGACTGGAGACTCAGGAATCGGCAAAGCGATTTTCACAAAGAACTGTGCGACATGCCATATCTTTAAAGGTGAGGGCAAAACTGTTGGGCCGAACTTGAATGGTATGTCCGTGCACCCAAAAGCCGAATTACTCACCCATATTCTCGACCCGAACCGTAGTGTCGAAGCCAACTATCGGCAGTACACCGTGCTTACAGTGGATGGTGTCGTGATCAGTGGCCTGTTGGCTGCGGAATCGTTGACCACCATCGAAGTCATCGACGCTCAAGGAAAAAGGCACACGATTCTGCGAGAAGATATCGAGGAGTTGATTGCATCGAGGAAGTCGGCGATGCCGGAAGGATTCGAGCAGTCGATCAACAATGAAGGCTTCGTAAATCTGCTTGAGTATCTGACCGAACACGAACAATTCATTCCTCTCGGATTGGAAAAGGCTGCCAACACGGTGTCGACACACGGCATGTTTTCGCGTCGCGACAACAAACATGAGCGATTGATCTTACCGAAGTGGGGAACGATCAGATTCAATGGCATTCCGTTCAACTTGATCGATCCACAGGGGACGACCGTTAATAATGTTGTGATGCTCAACGGCCCTAACGGTCCGTTCGCTCCGCAGATGCCAAAAAGCGTTAGCATCAGAAGTCGGACGTCAGCGAAAGGCATTCACATGCTCAGTGGTGTTGCTGGATGGGCCTCACAGAAGCCAAGCCAAGGCAAAGCGTGTCTGATCGTGCGGCTAAAGTATGCCGATGGAAAAGCTGAAGAGCATTCCCTGGTCGACGGACAGCACTTTGCTGACTATATCGGAACGTTCGATGTACCCAAATCGCAACTGGCGTTTAGAGCAGCCGACGGCGGACAGCTGCGTTACCTTTCGATCCGTCCCAAACGCGATGAGGTCATTGAGACGATTGAACTCGTCAAACCTGATCACCACACGGCTCCGCTGGTGGTGGCAATGACCTTGGAGGTACCGGGGTCGCACGTCGATGCCAAAACTCACGAGACGGACTGACCCCTTTCTTCCTGTGATGTAAAGAGAGAAGACACTTATGAATAGCATTCGGTTTACGTTGGTGAATGCGTTATTACTTGCCGTGTCCACATCCGTTCTTTTCGCGGCTGACCAGCAACCCAATATCATCGTTTTGTTTGCCGATGACCTCGGCTATGGTGAGCTTAGCTGTCAGGGCAATTC
>ERZ802830.2931-NODE-2931-length-14940-cov-12.1336_pt1 | contig 14940 bp, 13 predicted proteins | sample MGYA00345654_ERZ802830 | MGnify/ENA primary metagenome ERZ802830 (study PRJEB30503, sample SAMEA104212375) | marine metagenome | biome: Westerlies Biome; feature: [SRF] surface water layer (ENVO:00010504) within the epipelagic zone...; material: water... | reverse complement strand
AACTATTCATAATTGAGCCATCTGAAATGCCTCTAATATAAAAGTTAGATTTGCCTGGTCCAACATTATTAAATGTAACTGCAGGAGATATGTTAGCAATGTCTTCTAGACTTTTAATATTTTTTGCTTCTAGTTCATCTGATGATATGGCTTGAACGCTCATTGAAACATCTTGAATATTTTGTTCTTTTTTAGACGCTGTAACTATAACTTCTTCTACGTCGTCCTGTGCATGGAGGTTATTTGATTGTGATACTCCAATACCAATAGAAAGCGCACCTAGAAATGATAAAGCATAATTATTATCTTTAAATACATCTCTTAAAATTTCGGTTACTGGATCAACTTTTTTTTCAAATAATGGTTTAAGCTTTATTACTTGCATAATTTCCCCCAAAGATATATTAGCTTTTATAATAATAATACATTTGACATTGATTTCAAGGCAAAAAGAGTTGATTAATTGTGATTAAATAATCTTTCAAGTAAAAAATCATTGCCCCATTCATTAACAATTTGCTTACATTCACTAAAGTTAATATCGTATTGACTTGATGATCTGCAGTTTCCAGCTGAAGAATTATTGACGCCAGGCCAAGTATGACCTTGATTTATATTGAGTAAATTTACAATTTTTACTCCGTTTTTACAGTCAAAATATATAGATTCATTAATTTCATCAAATTCATCATAACTTGAAGATTTTTTTTGTTTACATTCAAATAATTCAGACCATCTATCAGTAATATCATTAATGGGCGTGTAATAATATTTATCCCAAGAGATAATATCAATTGGAGGAACGGTATCATCTTTTAGACCACCGTAAATAATATAATTAAAAGGATCCTTGGGTTCACAACCTAATCCAAGGGCTGGAGATCCTACTACATTTAAAACTCCACTTAACAAATCAGGATATTCACAAGCAAAGGCATGCGCCACCATTCCCCCGTTACTCATGCCAACAATATATATTTTATTAAGATTATATTTTTCTTTAACGTCATCAATAATTTTTTTAATAAATCCAATATCATTACCGCAGCTCGCCCATGCACATCTTCCTGCATCGCTACCTTCGCAATTAGAAAATTGAGGATAAGGTGTTGCATCTGCAGCACAAGTCTCTCCGTCAGGTGTAATAGTTTTAGAACCTGTTAAGTCATTCCATGATGATACGTATGTATTATTTAGAAATCTTCCAAAAGGCTTATTTTCGTAAAAATATGTACCTTGAGGATACACTGCAATGAAGTTATATTTATCTGCACTTAAATTAAAACCGCCTGTAGTTTCCTTTTCAAATCCAGATGCAGTTCCTGTATAACCATGAATACCAACAACCAGACTAGTTGTTTTTATATCGGTACTTGGTTTATACATTAAATAATGTCTTGATTCACCTTCAAAATTTACATCAACTCTCGTCATGTCCTCAGAAACAATATTTATTGATATTACTAAGAAAAATGTAAGTATAAATTTCATATTTTAATTATTGATAAATTTGACCAATGTATTGTAAGAGTTTTCCTTTGTGGTTTCACTAAAAACCTCATGCCTAGCTCCTTTAACGATTTCAATAGAAACATTTAAAAATAAGTCTGATAAAAAATTAAAGAGGCGCATAACTCCTTTCCCATTCTCTCCAACTGGATCATTTGAACCAGAAATCACTAATATAGGAATAGATTTATTTGATAAAGAATAATTCTGATGTTTAAAAACATTTAAAATTCCGTTTGCAAGGTCATCCCATAATCCATTTGTAACAGGAAAACCACATAATGGGTCAGAAACATAATTATCTACATTGTCATTGTCAGATGAAATCCAATCTTTTTTAGTTCTATTAGGTTTAAAGAATTTATTATATGAACCTAAAGTAATTCTATCCAAGAAATTGCTAACTGATCTTTTGCCGGATAATAATATCTGAATTTTTATGAGTATCTTCTGAACCCATATAATTCCTCTAAATGGTTTACTTGATCCTGATAACACCAAACCGTCAATAATTAAATTCTTCTGTAATGCAGATAGAGCAATCCATGAACCCATGCTATGAGCAAGTAAAAACTGCTTTAAATTTGGAAACTCTTGTTTGGATTGTTTTATTAATTGTAATAAGTCATCTACAACCAAACTCCAGCCATTTTGATCATTAAAAAACCCTTTTGGATTCATTCCTACTCTTTTTCCATGGCCTCTATGATCTATAGATATTACATGGTAACCATCAATGTTTAGTCTATTAATTATCCATTTATATCTTTTTATATGTTCTGCCATACCATGACTAATATGGATAATTCCTTTTGGATTTGGAGATTCTGATAAATACTTATAAATATGTTTTTTATCAATAGATATGCTATTACTCATAATTTATAATAAACTTATAACCAATTTATTTAAATAATTATGCAAGAAATTCATATTGCTGGAACGGGTGTTTGGTATCCTGAGGATGTTATTACTAATGATGAAATTGTTTCTTCATATAATGCTTATGTAGATAATTTTAATGAATCCAATAAAGACTCAATTGCAAGCGGTGATGTTATTGCATTAGAACACTCCTCTGTTGAGTTCATAGAAAAAGCTTCTGGAATAAAGACAAGACATGTAGTTGATAAAAAGAATATTCTTGATGTGGATAGAATGATGCCATCTTTAAAACATGAAGATGAATCAAGATTATCAATTCAAGCAATTGCAGGTATCGACGCAGCAAAAAAAGCTATGGATCAAGCAAATGTTACTCCAGCTGATATTGACGCTGTTATTTTAGGCACCTCACATAATGCTAGATACTATCCTGCTGTTGCAATTGAGATACAAAATGAATTAGGAATAGATGGTTACGCTTATGACATGCTTGTAGGTTGCTCCTCCACTACATTTGCAATCAATAATGCATACAGTGATATTGCATCCGGATTAGCAGATACCATTCTTGTTGTTAATCCAGAAATATCGACTCCAGCAGTAAACTTTGGAAAAAGAGATATCCATTTTATCTTTGGAGATGGATGTGTAGCATCTGTTATAAAAAGAAATAGTTCATCAGAAAAAACATTTAAAATTTTAGATAGAAAACTAATGACTCAATTCTCTAATAATATTAGAAGCGATTGGAGTTATCTTGCAAGAACTGCAACAGATCATAAAACATCAGATGATCTGATATTTAATCAAAACGGGAGTAGCGTCTTTAAAGAAGTCTGCCCATTAGTTGCGAAATTTATCTCTGAACAATTAGAAAAAAATAATATTAAACCTGAAGATATATCAAAATTTTGGTTACACCAAGCAAATGCAAGAATGATTAATCTTATTGTATCTAAAGTGATTGGGTCTGATGACTTTGATACAAGTTTAGCACCACTTCCTATTGAAACATTTGGTAATTTAGCAAGTGCAGGATCTTTATTTTCATTTAATCTTAATAATGATTTAAAATCTGGTGAAAAAGGGATTATTTGCTCCTTTGGAGCAGGTTATTCTGTTTGTTCAATATTAGTAGAGAAGGTTTAATTATGGGTCAATATGATGCTGTATGGGTCTTTATAATCTCGTTAGTTTTTGTGGGCTTTTATATTTATATTGAAGCAAGACCTAAAGGTTCAAATCTTTTTGAAAGTATTTCTAAGACTATCAGTCGTTTCTTTAGAAGTAGATAAATTGTTCAATAAAAAATCAAGCGTTTTTGTTTTCATCTTACTTGCTTTATTCCTGGGTGGTTTATCATCATCAAATACGGGTGATGATTCTTGGTATCAAGGTTTGTTAAAATCTCAACTTAATCCACCCGGCTATGTTTTTGGAATTGTTTGGCCAATTCTTTATTTGTTTATGGGTATAGCTGCTTACAGATCGTTTGATTTAATATCAAAATTATTTTTAATACAGTTATTTTTCAATACCATTTGGTCTTGGTTGTTTTTTACATACCATCTTCCATTAATAGCATTATTAGATATATGGTTACTGATATTTTTGAATGTAAAAATACTTTTAATGTTATATAAAAAAGATAGTTTATCTACAATTCTATATATTCCTTATATTTTATGGTTGTTGTTTGCTTCTTATTTAAATCTATTTATTGTTCTAAATAATTAGATAAAAATTCCTACAGTAAGGCCAGTCATACATGATGCTAATGTTGCTCCAACAAGTGCCTTGAATGATACTTTTATTAAATCATCTTTTCTTTCAGGAGCCATTGCAGTAATACCTGAAATTAGAATGCCTACTGATGATAAATTTGCAAAACCACATAAACTATAGAAAGTTATTAATTTTGATTTGTCAGAAAGTTCACCATTCTCTAAAGCGGCTAATCCAGGGTAAGCTACAAATTCATTTAAAGTTGTCTTAATACCTAACAACTCCCCAGCAATAATTGCTTCATTCCATGGTATGCCCATTAACCATGCTATAGGAGCAAATATGTATCCAAGAATAATTTCAATAGACAAATCAAAACCAAAATTATTTGAAATACCTCCCAAAATTGAATTAACAATATATACCAAAGCAATTACGGCTATTAATATTGTTCCAACACTTACAGCTATGCTTGTCCCATCCGATGTTCCTCTTGTAACAGCATCCATAGTACTTTTGTAGACTTTTGGAACCTTGTTTTCATTAAAATCTGTAATTGAGTTGGATGGAATCATAATATTTGCATACATAATTGCAGCTGGTACAGATAAGACTGACGCAGTAATAAAATGTTGAATTAAGTTTTCGTCACCAAATGAGCTTTCTAAAATAGTAATCAATGCAACCATAACAGAACCAGCAACTGTAGACATTCCAGCAGTCATTAAGATCAATAATTCTTTTTTAGACAATTTACTAACATATGGCCTAATAAGTAAAGGAGCCTCTACTTGTCCTACAAAAATATTAGCAGCAGCACCTAGACCAACCGGACCACCAATATTGAATAATTTCTGACATGCTTTTGATATGACATTTACTATAAATGGCAATACACCCCAGTACCATAATATTGCAGATATACATGCCATTACAATAATGTATGGGAGAACACCAAATGCAAATGTTTCCAATAATGATCTGTATGGATTTGCATCTTCAGAGGGTGGATATCCAAAAACAAAATTTGCACCTTCAATTGTTGCCTCTTGAAGAACTACAACTGCACTTCCTAGTAATTCAAAAAAATTAATTATGAAGGGAATTTTAAGCAAGACAATAGCGAGGAGTATTTGAGATAAAACTCCATAAAAAACATACTTATAATTTATTATTTTGTAGTTCTCAGAAAAAGGAAAAGCAATTGCTATTAGTCCAACAAAACCAACTAGTATCTGAATTAAAAAATATATATCCATCTAATTAATAAAGTTTTATTTCTTTTAGTCTTTTATCTAAAAATTCACTTGCAAGTATACCTTGGTCACAATTATCAAAAACTGATTTCAATATAACTGAAGGTGCTGGATGAAGAAAAAATGGAATACTATATCTTGAATTAAACTCACGTGCTTTATTTTGAATTACTCTATGAGTCGTACTTTTTAGTTTCTTATCAGTAACTAATTGCATCATGTCTCCGATATTACAAACAATTGCTTTTGAACTAGGTTTAACTTTTATCCATGACCCATCACGATGAAGAACTTCTAGTCCACCCTCCTCAGCACCAATTAACAAAGTTATCAAGTTTATATCTTCATGTGCTCTTGCTCTATGGAGGTTTGATAAAGACTTAATTGGAGGATAATGAATTGACCTTAAGAGTGAATTACCTTTTTCAACCCATGGTTTGAAAAAATTATAATTAAGACCGATTGTTTGAGCTATAACTGATAACACATTTATGCCAATTTTTTGTAACTCGTTATAAAGTTCGTCAAAATATATATTAAACTCTGGTAATTGATCAATAACAAAATTTTTTGGGATTTCCTTATCAAATGTCTCATCAATATTTGGTCCGTGATGCCAAAATTCTTTTTGATCAGGTATTTTTTCACCAACTGCTGTTTCAATTCCTTTCGGAGTGTATCCCCTAGCTCCTTTTGAACCGACAGAACTATAAGAATTTTTAATTTCAATATCTAAATTAAAAAAATCTCTTGATAATTCATAGCATTTCTCTACCAATTCGGACGAAAGACCATGATCAGTAATAGAAAAAAAACCGTGATTAGCCAAAGCTTCATTTAACAGTTTCACTGCAATAGTATTACCATTTTTTATGTCTATAAACGAAAGCTCTGGAATAGAATCTTGCATTTTCTAATATTAACAAAAAAGGCAGTATAAAACTGCCTTTTATGAATACTAAGTTATATTAAAATCTAAGAGTAACTCCTAAATTCATCTGCCACATTGATTGACCATTGTTTGTAGAGTAAAAATAACCATCATCTGGATCAACTCCTGTAATGTTATATCTGCCTTGGTCATCAGCACCATCTATTATTATTGCTCTGCTTACATTTCTACTTACCTCTTGCGCCCAGCCCTTTTCATCGTCTAAAAGATTAGCAAGGTTTTGTATGTCAAAGTATGCAATAAGCTTATAATCATCAAATAAATTAATATCTTGTGTAATCCTTAAGTCAATCCTTCCTTGATATGGAGAATCACATGTATTTCTTGGAATAATAACTCCCCTGTATTTACTGATGCATCCATCAGAGTTAACAAAAGCCATTACATCATTTGCAACGTCAGAGCTTGAAAATACAACATTAGGATCATCAGTACCAGTAGGAATATATGCTAAATCATATCCGTATCTGCCCTGACCATTAAAAGAATTACCATCTAATGTAATACTATATGGCTCACCGGATTTTCTAAGAGCAAATAGAGAGAATCTAGTATCGCCAAATTCAAAAAACTGGCTAGAGTATGAAAGGGCTAATACTAATTTATTTTCTGCCATAAAGGATGATCGTGCAGCAGGATAAAGTTCACCATAGCCCCTAGGCTGATAACCATATGATGAGCTATGTTGCGCTGATGTCATAGCACTGACATCTTCTTGCTCCATTCTGGTATAGCCTGCGTACATTTCAATACCATTATCAAAATCTTTTGAAAGTGTAAAAGTAAAAGCCTTACCTCCACCATCACCAGAATTAGTTATATAAGTGTTTTCATTACTATCAGTGATTGGTCTGCCATCAGCTAGGTAGCCTTCCACTTCATAACTGTAATCTTTGAAACTAACATCCTTATTTGTTCTATCAAGATTATATTCAACACTAAAGTCATAACCATTAGCAGTTTGCATAGCAAGTCTTAGGTTTCCTCTATATACAGAGATGCCCTCAAAATCAGGATCAGTTCCGTGTGTAAAACCAAAGAATGCACTTGAGCTGTCTAAAACACCACAAGTTGAAGCATCACTTCTTGCCCACCAAAATCTAGGATCAGTTACTCCTGTAACTGCTCCAGAATTTAAATTAGGTATTGGCCCAGCACATGATCTGAGCCTGCTATAAAATGAATCTGCGCTAGAACGACCGAAACCATTTCCGAAGAAAACCTTAGGTAATCTGCCCTGAAAAAGTCCATATCCACCAGTAAATTGTGCAGAAACAATTTTATCGTTTCCACCAAACCAAACATCTGATACATCCATATCAAAAGAAAATCTTGGTTGTGTTAATGAATAACTTACTTGAGCATTATTTCTAAATCCAAATCTACTCTGATATGACTCATTTAGAAGTGCTTGCTGTGGGATATCAAAATCATAATATCTAACACCGAAAGTTAATGTAAAAATATCACTAACTTGATACTCATCCTGAACATAAAAAACTGTTTCATCAATATCAAATCTTGCAGCAGGTAAAGCTGGATCATCACGTGTCAAAGAATAAGGTCCACCATGGTCAGTTGCAACCCTAAATACTTCGACTCTATTGAAATTTCCTGCATAATAATCCTCTATTGAACCGAAATTAACTTCACCGGTGTATCTATTAATAAATGAATTATAAATGCTTGATGAATCTGTTTCATAACCAAAAGTTAGATAATGAGAATCTAAAGCATAATTAACTTTAATTGACATCAATTCTTGATCAACTTTTATTAAATTATGGCCTCTATATCTATCTCCTCCTATATAAATTATTTCATCGTTATCATAGATATGAAACTCAGGAAATAATCCCCCGTAGCCTCCGTCTGGATTATTAGCGTCCTGCTCAAAATATCTATCACTGAATCTTATTCTTGTTGACAACCTATCAGACCATGTTGAATATAAATTTATAGTCGTTCTATCTGATTCAGGTGGTATTTCATACCAATTATTTGATGGAATTGGATTTCTTGAGGAATTATATCGAGAGTAGTATGAATCCTCAGTGATTTGGTTAACAATATCAAATGAGTGATTATCATTAATACTTCCTGTTAGCTTAATTATAGATTGTTCTTGTGTTGTAGGATAAGAAACGTTATTAAAATAACCAACATCATATCCATATGTATCTAGTGTAAATGCAGCAATCTCATTCAATTCAGCATTTGTTGTATTGTAAGTATTGACAGATCCAGAATCAGCTGCGCCCCATAAATCAGGTCTAACATCTTCACTTTCAGAGTAGCCAATAAAGAAAAATAATTTATCTTTTATAATAGGTCCTGAAAAAGTTATAGCGAGGGCATTTTCTTCAAAATCTGAGTATTCTTCTCCATTAGGGAGGTCACCAATATCTCCCTCATCTCTTTCTGTATAGTATATGGAACCACTAAATTTATTTGTGCCACTTTTAGTCACAGCACTTATAGTTCCTCCTGATGCTCCAGCTTTTGAGACATCATATGGTGTAATTTCAACTGCTATTTCATCTACGAAATCAACATCTATTGGGTTTTTCATTGTTGCAAAACCACTATCGTTCAGACCAAATGCGTCATTAAAACTAATTCCATCAATAGTGAAATCGTTTAAACGACCATTTTTACCCATAACAGAAACTTCTGTCTGTCTGGAATAAGCGTTATTTATTGTTACCCTTGGATCAAACTTAACGTAATCTTGAATGTTTCTTCCTATTGTAGGCATGTCCTGAATATCTTGGCTTGTCAAAACAGAACCACTTCTTACTTCAGTTCCAGAAATACGTGAACCAACCACAACAACCTCGTCAACATCGGCACCAACAAGACTTGCAGTTAATTTCAAGGGTTCTGTTGAATTTAAAGTTGCTATATTAATTATCTCAGTTTCAAAACCGACTTTAGAAATTGTGATTTTATATGGACCACCAATTGGTAAAAAATTAATATTAAAATTTCCGCCAATTGCAGTAACAGTTTTGGTTGTATTTGTTGGAATGTGAACTGCAGTTATAACAGCATCATCAACATTAACGGTACCTTTAACTCTTGCAGTTGTATCAACACTTGATTCAACTGACAATGCGAATAGTAAAATTGGAAGTAAAGTAAAAAGAAATTTTTTCATAATATCCTCTTAAAAAATTATGACTAAATCATATAACAAAAATTGTATTTGCACTATTACATTTATGTAAATTTTAGGTGAATTTCAATGATTCAATTCTAATTCTATTGAATTGAGTGTATTTCCATCAATATCTTTAATTTTTAATGAAATTCTTTTTTCAAATATCTCCAAAATTGAATAATTGACTTCTGGGTAAGTGACGCCAACTAGATATTTATCAGTTTCATCAAAGGACGAACCTGGTTTATTCATTGATGAAGAAGTTATTTCTATAATCTCACCCTTTTTATATATACCAGCTCGATGCCTGTCTCCAGAAAATAAAACTGTTTTGTCTTTAAATTGTTCTATTGAGTTGAAAAATTTATCTCTTTCATAAGGAAAATTGCTCCACTTTTCAAAACGATGATTTTCAGCAATGATTTGTATAGAACTAAATATGAACAAAAAATCAAACTCGTCTTTTAGCTGATTCTCAAACCATTTCCATTGATCAATTCCAAGGATTGTTGCATTTTTATCTCTATTTTCAGTATAGTTACTTTTTTTGCCAACTAGCTCTGATCTAAAAAATCTAGTATCTAGGAAAATAAATTTAAATCTTTTATCAAAGAAAGTTTCGTCCTTTGAATAATATATTCCGTCACGATTTGATCTTTCATCACTTTGGGATATTTCCCAAAATTCTAAATATAATTTTTGGGCTTTTCTTTTAAATCTGTAATCTCCTCCTCCATCATTTATTCCAAAATCATGATCATCCCAAATTGCATATACTTCTAGATCGTTTAAAAAACTTGGGAGAACTGTCTTTTGCTTATCATAAGCTCTTTTCATTTTTCTAAGTGATCCATATCGAGTATCTCCGTATACGTTGTCACCTAAAAAAATAAAATAATTTAAATCTTCCTTTTCAATTGGTTGCCATATTGGTTGAGGATAATCTTGATCTAGGCACGAACCAAGACCAATCTTTATTGATTCTGCGTAAATAAAGTTTGTACTGGAAGTTAGTAATAAAAAAAAGCTTAGAAAAAAAATTTTCATCTTATTTTTATCTTGTTTGACCCAAAATATTGCTCAAGACAATTTGGAATATTAATAGTATCTTTACCGTCAAAATTATTTTCAATAAGTGCAATTAGGCATCTACCTACTGCAAGTCCAGATCCATTAATAGTATGTGCAAAAATATTTCCCTCTTTGGATTTAAATTTTATATTAGAGCGCCTGGCCTGGAAATCTGTGAAGTTTGAGCATGATGAAATTTCTCTATATTTTTTTTGACTAGGCATCCAGACCTCGATATCAAATGTTTTAGCAGATGAAAAACCCAGATCACCAGTACATAATTCAACTATTTGGTATGGCAGTTCTAATTTATTAAGAATTTCGCATGCATTATCAAGCAAATTTTCTAGACAATCCATGGAATTATCTGGATGTGTTATTTGGACAAGTTCAATTTTTTCAAATTGATGTTGTCTAATCAAACCCCTTGTATCCTTTCCATAGCTCCCTGCCTCAGATCTGAAACATGGCGTATGTGAGGTTACTTTTATGGGCAAATCACCTTCATTGACGAATTCATCTCTAAATATATTTGTAAGGGGAACTTCAGCAGTAGGAATTAAGTATAAGTTTTCAGTTGTTTTAAATAAATCATCTTCAAATTTAGGTAATTGTCCTGTTCCTATCAAGGAATCTGTATTAGCCATAAATGGAACATAATATTCCTCATATCCATTTTTAATAGCATTATCAATCATGAAAGAAATTAATGCTCTTTGTAACTTTGGTAATTCTCCTTTAAGGACAGAAAAACGAGAACCAGCAATCTTGGCAGCCATATCAGTGTCAATATCCTTTGTGATTTCAAGATGGTCTAAAGTATTTGTTGAGGTTATGGTTCCATACTTTTTTACAACAACATTATCGTTTTCGTCTTTGCCATCAGGCACAGACTGATCAGGTATATTTGGTATATCCAATAAAAAGTTTAGTATGTCTTGTAAAAGAACCTGTAGCTCTTTATCTTTTTCATCTAATTCACTATTTGTTTTATCAATTGTTGTCTTTAATTGATCTACATCATCTCCTGATGCTTTTAGTTTTCCGAATTCTGCTGAAAGTTTTTTTCTATCAGCTTGAAGGTTTTCAACACTAACTTGTAAAACTTTTCTTCTTTCATCTAGTGATTCAAATTTATCTTTATCGAGTTCATAACCTCGTCTCGATAACATCTTTTTGATGTCATTAAAATTTTCTCTTAAGTTTTTTATATCTAACATTATTTAGAAATTATAGCTCCTGCATAGGTAGCCAAAATGCTTATTACTATTGTGAGCATTATATATGAAACAGCATGAATTAAATTTGAATTTGCCATCATCATTGTTTGATATGTAAAAGCTGACATTGTTGTAAATGAACCAAGAAAACCAATAACAAAGAAATAATATGTACTATCTTTAGTTGGCAATGCTAATCCAATAAAAATACCAATAAGGAAACATCCAATTACATTTACTGAAAATGTTCCAAATGGTGATGAGAGCGATAGATAATTTTCAAAAATTTCATTGATACCAAACCTTAAAATTGCTCCCAGACCCCCACCAATTCCTATAAAAAATAAGTTAGTTATCATTATCTTTAAAAAATTTTATTAAATTATTAACGTCCATATTATCTCTAAACTTAACTTGTAATGTATTTTCATCAATAAACTCAAAGTAAAAATTTTTATTATCTTCTACTATTGTAAAAGATTTATTTTGTAACTTTGTTATCTTGGAATTATCAATTGAGTTATAGAAAATAAAATCTATAAAAAAATTATTAAACTGATCTAAAGGAATATTTCTAATCTGATTAAATTCTAAATCATGGATTTCTACCCCAGCTTCATCAATAAAATAAATTTCTTTAAAAGGAGATAAGATATCTATTCGTATTGAGTTATCAGAATTTCTTTTAAAAGTTCCCTCAGATTTGTCATAGTCTTTATTGATTTTATTAAAGCTTGTTTGATTAAAGACTAAATCATTGTTAAAAAATGAATCTAATTCATCAACTGGAGAAGAATAAATAAATAAATTAAATATAAATAAAATATTTATAAACAAGTATTTCAAATTAATCTCTTTTAGGAACTAAGACTTCTCTTGAGCCGTTAGAACTCATTTCAGAGACAAGACCGGCCTCTTCCATTGTTTCTATTAATCTTGCAGCTCTGTTGTAGCCTATTCTAAGTTTCCTTTGAACAGCTGATATAGACGCTCTTCTTGATTCGATCACAAAATTTACAGCTTCATCATAAAGTTCATCCTGCTCATCTGAAGATCCCGATTCACTTCCCGACCATCCAGGAATTGGTCCAGTATCTTGTTTAGATGAAACAATGTCATCGACATAGTTTGGTTCTGCTCTGGACTTCCAATCATTTACAACTCTATGAACTTCATCATCACCTACAAATGCTCCATGAACTCTAACTGGAACTCCTACTCCTGGTGGAAGATATAACATATCACCATATCCAAGCAGCTGTTCCGCTCCACCTTGATCTAATATTGTTCTTGAATCAATTTTTGTGGAAACTTGGAAACCAATTCTTGTGGGAATATTTGCTTTGATTAACCCTGTAATCACATCTACAGACGGTCTTTGAGTTGCCAATATTAAATGAATGCCAGCTGCCCTTGCTTTTTGAGCAATTCTTGCAATTAAGTGTTCAACTTTTTTGCCAACCAACATCATCATGTCAGCAAACTCATCTACTACAACAACAATAGATGGAAGGACTTCAAGAAATTCTTCTTCGTCTTCATTTAATGGATTTAATATTTGCTTACCGCCCTTTTCAGCGTCTTGAATTTTTTTGTTAAAGCCTGCTAAATTTCTTACACCCATCATAGACATGAGTTTGTATCTTCTATCCATTTCAGCAACACACCAGCGAAGTCCGTTTGATGCATCTGTCATATCTGTAATGACAGGAGTTAATAAGTGAGGAATGCCATCATAAACAGCTAACTCTAGCATTTTTGGATCAACTAAAATTAATCTTACATCTTCAGGATCTGACTTAAACAATAAACTTAATAACATTGCATTCAATCCAACTGACTTACCAGAACCGGTTGTTCCAGCAACTAACAAATGAGGCATTTTTGCTAAATCAACTACAATTGAATTGCCTGAGATGTCATGCCCTAAAGCTAAACTTAAACTTGAAGGTGATGATTTAAAAGCCTTTGAGGATAGTATTTCTGTAAGCCTAACCATTTTTCTATTTGTATTAGGTATTTCAATACCAACATATGACTTACCTTCAATAACTTCAACAACTCTAACACTGCTTACAGATAACGATCTTGCTATATCTTGCGCAATGTTGGTAATTTTACTAGCCTTTGTTCCAGGGGCTGGTTGAATCTCAAACCTAGTCACAACAGGGCCAGGTAGAACAGATTCAACAGTTGCCTCTATTCCAAATTCTTCTAATTTTGTCTCTAAAAGTGATGCTATTTGATTGAGTTCTCCTTCTGATAGTGAGCTTCCATCATCAAGAGCTCTATCAAGTAATTCAGTACTAGGCATAACAGCTTTTTCTTTCTTTGCGTCAGGTTCATCAATAACTTCTTTTTTTTCCACTTCTTTTAAAGGATTTTTTGTTTCAATTGGAAGATCACCCTGTTTGAGATCTTTAGGAGTTTCTTTAACTGAAACTTCTTTTATTTGAGGTTCATTTGAAATTTTTGGTTTAGTAGATAGAGATTTTTTCTTTTGTGAACTTTTTTGCATTGCAATTACTATTTCCTTTGATTTAGTTAGTAATGACATCAGCATATCTTTTAATTTACTTCCAAGAGCTTTTAATAAATTCCAACTATAGTTAGAAATTACTATGAGTAATTTTCCAAACTGTTCTAATTTTTCTATCCAAGAAAAATTGAACGACAAAGAAGTTGTTGGAATCAGAAAGATAACAAGAAAAATTAAAGAGCCTATATTTCCAAATATTGATGATATCGCTTTTAAAATGGTGTTTCCAAGAACACCGCCAAAATTATTACCTAAATACAAATCTCCAATTGAGCAAAAACAAATAATAAAAAATAAAGAGCTTACAATTCTTACTAGTGTTTTTGTAATTGAACTGTAAGGATCCTCATAAAATAAAGTTTGAATAGACCATACACAACCAATTAATAAAATAGCATATCCACCTAATCCAACTAATGTGAATAAAAAGTCGGCAATTGAAGCGCCAAGAGGTCCTCCCAAATTTTGTATTGAGTCAGAAGAGTTTTTATTAAAAAATCCAGAATCAGAAATATCGTATGAGATTAATGAAATAAATATGTATAAAGATAACGCTATAAGAAAAAAACTAAAAAAATTCAAAAGAGTATTCTTTATATAAGGAGGCATTTATTTAATAC
>ERZ802830.2929-NODE-2929-length-14945-cov-6.18099_pt1 | contig 14945 bp, 14 predicted proteins | sample MGYA00345654_ERZ802830 | MGnify/ENA primary metagenome ERZ802830 (study PRJEB30503, sample SAMEA104212375) | marine metagenome | biome: Westerlies Biome; feature: [SRF] surface water layer (ENVO:00010504) within the epipelagic zone...; material: water... | reverse complement strand
GGAGGACGGAGCGGCCCGGGTACAGCGCCTCCAAGCGGCGAATAATGGGCGTGGAATCGGTCACGGCCTTCAGCCCATTTTCTTCCTCAAAAAAAAACGTCGGCATAAAAACCGGCTTAGGTTGTGCTACTCCCAGCGCCTCGCACGCTTGCTCGATCTGGCCCCAAGTCATCGCATAAGGCACGCGGCGGTAACGCAGCAATGCCAACATTTTTTGTGTATAAGGTGAAGCCGTGCCGCCTGCTAAACGAACGAGTGGTTGTGCCATCTTCTGCTTCCCTCGGGTATTTTTTCACCGACCTGAGCAAGCTACGATGCGCTTGCACTGAGCGTGATATATTGACATATCTAATGCCATTATGTAACTCTCTCGCATCGATAATCTGGACAACTTCGCGTATTGCCCGCCACTGCGCACAGCAGCACACGATGCACGCAGGCGGCGATTGAGGTATCGACTGTGAAGGTATCGACCATGAAGGTATCGACCATGGCATGGGTTTCTTTACGCGCCAGTAAGCGACCCCGCTACACATTGGCCTAAGAACCGCTTTACCGCATAACTTTGCCGTATAACTTTGCCGCATAACTTTACCCGATAAAAGGTGATCATCATGTCCCTCAGAACAAAGATCTGGTTAGCCCCGACCCTGCTCTACGCACTCTTTTTTGCCTGGTATACCGACTTTGGCGGCCCTTTGAGCGACGCGGAAATTGATCACTATGTGGACACCATGAGTCGTAGTGGCAGCGAACCCGAAGTGATCCGTTTTATCGAGCAGTTCGCTCGGCAAGATACGGGACGCCAGTTTCTGATGGTGAACAATATCGACATGAACGAGGATCCACCCGATACGGAGGGCGCCGAACCCGGCGAAAGCGCAGATGACCTCATGGGGCGTTACATGGCGCACATGATACCGGCATTGCTGATCAGAGCCTGCCACCCCGTACTGATGGGTTCTGCCGTCTACCCATCGATGGATATTGTGGGTATCGAAGGGGCAGAGAACTGGGATCAGGCGGCGTTATTTCGCTATCAAAGTCGTCGCGCCTTCCTTGATATCGTGACCAATCCGGCGTTCAAAGGGGAGCATCATTTTAAAACCGCCGCGCTGGAAAAAACCATCGCCTTCCCCATAGAGACCAACTGGTATCTCAGTGATCCAAGGCTCTTGCTGGGGCTGATGCTGTTAGCATTGACCGCCTTAGTCGACGGCCGGCGACTGTCTCGATTGTCAAAACAACCCGCCAATCCGGAATGATCGATCCGTCCCTCGCATCTCTCGGGGTCATTACTGCCGATTCTGAGGAGACACTGCCGATTCTGAGGAGATCGATTGGATTGACTGAAAGTGATCATGCTCAGGGCTCACATCAGCGATCAAACAGCTGGACACAACGCCTCGAGGATTAGTTAACCAACGACGTCCCGCCGTCCACCGGAATAATTTGGCCTGTGATAAAAGCACTCGCTTGACTGGCCAGCATCACCGCCACACCGGCGATGTCGCCCGGTTCACCCCAGCGACGCATCGGAATAGTCTGAAGCTCCTCTTCAAATGCGGCCTGGTCCTCGCTCAGAAATTCCGTCATCTTGGAATAAAATCGTCCCGGTGCGATGGCATTAACGCGAATGTGTGAGGGGGCTAATTCTGTTGCCGTGATCCGCGTTAACTGGTGAATAGCAGACTTTGACGCCGCATAACTGAACGTGTTGAGGCCATTACCCAACATGCCGGCGATCGAGCCAATATTGATAATCGCGGCGGTTTGCTCGGCGCTTGCTCTCGCTTGCAATAAGGGAGTGAGGGCTTGTATCAGAAAGAACGGACTCTTCACGTTGAGATCCATTACCTTATCCCAACCAACTTCGGGAACCTGACCAAAAGACGCCGCCCAAGCCGTTCCAGCGTTGTTGACCAACACATCGAGATGGGATTCTCGTTGGTTGAGTTCTGCAACCAGTTCGGTCAGACCCTCAGTGGTCGATATATCGCCAGGCAGTGCGACACAGTCTCCAAATTGACTGAGTGCCTCCGCCGCCTCCAGACAAGGCGCCGCTTTTCTGGCCGTGATGTACACGCGCTCGGCGCCCGCCTCCAAAAAACCTTGCGCCATAAAAGCACCGAGGCCACGGGAGCCTCCCGTTATCAAACAGACTTTGCCCTGCATCGAAAAAAGACTTTCGATCATCTTCACACTTCTCCGTGTCATTTCAGTGGGCCAAACCTAACTCGGCAAGCACAACCTTTGCGCCGATGTTATCAGTTGGGGGTGTAAACGTACTCGTCACCCTCAACAAATTGCTCAGCCAAGGTCTTGTCGACCATCACCGGGATTTGCACACTAGACTGATACAGCGGCCCTCGAGAGCTGAGCTGATGGGCCGCCAGCAAGGCGCTCAGTTCCTCGAGTTTGTCACTGCGGCTCGCAGCCAGATTGCGCTGCTCGGTGGGGTCATCGGCCAGATTGTAAAGCCACCGCTGGACGCCGTCGGTGGGTCGGTCGTTAACCTGCAGCTTCCAGTCGCCATGGCGCACCACCTGATAGTGACCGTTCTGCCAAAAAAGCGTTTCACGGTTCCAGCTATCACCACCCTCCTGAGTCGCGCCACCCGAGGCGAGGGGCAATAAATCAACACCGTCAATGACGACGTCCGTGGGTAATGCTGCACCGGCCGCTGCCGCCAAGGTCGGCATCATATCGATATGTGCTACTGGCGTTTTAACGCTCGTACCCGCAGCAATTTCCGCCGGCCATTTGACAAACAGCGGCACGCGAATGCCGCCCTCAAACATGGTGATCTTCCAGCCGCGGTGCGGGCTGTTAATGTCATCAATGCCAATATACCCCGGACCACCGTTATCACTCGTGAAGACCACCATCGTATTATCGGCCAAACCCTCTGTCTCTAAGGTTTCTAAAATGCGTCCCACACTGCGGTCCAAAGCGCGAATCATGGCCGCATAAACCCTTTTGCGGTGGGGCCTGATATCACCCACTGCTTCATAATCCTCTCTGGTGGCCTGCAGTGGCGTATGGGTTCCCCAATGCGCTAAGTAAAGAAAGAACGGTCGGTTCTTATTGGCTTGAATCACCTTGATGGATTCGTCCGTCCAGTAGTCAGTCAGGTAGCCGCCGGGTTTGAACCGGTCCTGATCGCCCGAATTGAATGAGTTAGCAAAGTTCAGCCGCGCCCATAAAAACTGATCAATAGGATCGAAAGGCAGTCTCGCATTTACCACCTCAGGATCATCCTCTGGCAAATAGAGCCCGCTTGCCATCAACAAACTGTCGTCAAAGCCCTGCTGGTGCGGCAGCATGCCCTTCGCGCGACCCAAATGCCATTTGCCAATATGTGCCGTGTAGTAGCCCTTTTGCTTCAATACCTCCGCAATTGTCGTCTCGGACGCAGGCAGGCCTTGTTGCTCATACGGTGGTTGACTCGACTCAATGGTTTTATCCCAAAAATTGGCAGGCAGATTGTTATCCATCTCTGCCGAGATCAGCGTGGTCGCCCTCCCCATACCAGATGGCATCGGCGTAAATTCGAACCCGGTTCGCGCGGGATAACGTCCCGTCATCATCATGCCGCGAGAGGGTGCGCACGTACTGGCACCCGAATAAGACTGCCGAAACACCGCGCCTTCGGCGGCAAGACGGTCGATGCCGGGGGTCTTGAGTTGACCGCCAGCAACCCCCCCACCAAAAGTAGAGATATCGTTGAAGCCCAGATCATCGGCAACGATCAAAATAATATTGGGCGGCTTACTATCGTCGGTGACGGCTGCTGCAACAGGGCCTTGCTGCCAGGGAATTGGCCGATTTTCGGCGACGTCATATTCGTTTTCCGAGGTGTACTTCACCACGGCCAACAGCACCTCAATTCGCTCAGACCACGCCACGCCCACCGCGACTACAGCGACCAAAAAAACAGAGAGGAGCACTTTTTTCACTGGTCATTGTCCTTTAGCCAAAGCCCTTGGAAACCGGTGGTTTCAATATTGATCTGACCGGCGAGTCCCGCACTGCGGTGCACCGAAATAGCCTGCATTTCAGGTGATTGCATGACTTCAAACATGGCACCACGGGAGGGCCAAACTGCCAGTGCCACCACATCCCACAGTTCTTCTACTTCACCCAAAGCGAGACGCGCCACATCGCCCTCAAAGCCAATACCACCGCCTATCTCTTGCAACAGTTTCTTCACGCCCTCCTCATACAAGGCATAGGCCTCACGGCCGCTTAGGTCAGTGTCTCGGCCATCTTCATAGGCTGCTTTGTCCTTGAACTTGAGGAGGTTGACCATACAAATTGGCCCTTCAGATACGGGCTCCATAAAGCCCTTAATCTGCTCTTTATTGGGATAGACCTTGTTAACCACTTTCATTGAGCATTCCTTTCAGGAGTTATTCTTCGATCTGCCTCGTCTCCGCTGAGCGCCGAGTTAAGACGTTAAAGGGAGCTGAGCACCTCATGTCGGACAACCCTTATGGACCAAAAAAATCGCTGTTCAGCCCCGGTCACCCCGCTATCGCCATACTTCTGTTCTCAAACAACAACTGAGTAATTGATCCAAATAAGGTCTGGTGATCACCGCCAGTTCCCCACAGAAAAGTAAACGGTCACTGGCACCCATCTGGTTAATCAATAGTCCCACGCTGAATGGCGCGACAGACAACATTACGTATCCTCGCTACTGAACAGGGAATAGCGCCTGCCTCTGGGGGTTGGTATTTTTTGCGCCTCAGGCAAGGTACAGATTCTGGCCATGTGAGTCGTACTGCCGTCGGCATACTCCCACACCAGTTGTTCGCCGGCAGGGCCTTGCTCAAGGTAACGCTTGACCACGGTTGGCCCCCAACCAAAAACATGGAAGTCCAAGACACCGTCATTCCAGACCATGCTGGCCGAGGTGCGCATGCAGTACTCTTTTTGGCCCATGGTGAACAAGACCGAGCCTTCGGTATCGTCAGTATTGAGGCCCGCCGTACTGTTAGGCCCATAGTCGTGGATCACTCCGCTGGACGTGACCACGACTCGACTACCGCACTGCTCTACTCGCTCTACGTGCCCTACATGCCCACCTCGAACGCCCAACCACAAACCTCGAATATCATCAGCGCCATCGGCCAATGGCTCGGTGCACTGAGCCAAAATGGGCAACGGAAAATGGGTATAGCCACAATTTGGCGTGTTGCCTTTGGGTATGTCAGCCGCCAGTAGCCCGCTGCCGTCAAGCGCTGGCAGATCGCAGTAATCGAGCACGCTGCCATCCCCGGAAAGCGTCGCCGCGTCGATAGTGAGTGGCGGTCGAGACGAAAAGTATCCCAGCCAAAATAGAAAAAGAAACAGACAGAGCGTTAGCAGACTCAGCACGGTAAAGGCTGTCTTGATCATGACTAAGATACCGCTCGGCCGGTTCATTGCCACACCTCAAGATTATCTGCTCGGCCTATCACGCGGTCGAGTTTGATCGATAACATCTCGTGCATGCCGCAGGCCTGCAGCATTTGCTTCACCGATGCTTGTTCGTCCAAGGGCAGGCCCGCATAAATGGCTTGCACTCGTTGTAACAGGTAAAAACGGTAAGGCGAGGCTAAAGCAGTGAAAGCGTGCCCTCGCACAGTGAACTCAGCCCTGCCCAGCAAGTTGCCCAGCCGACCCACCGCGGCCGCCCCTGCTTCAGGCTGTTGTTGAGCCAGCCAGTCATTAATCACCCCAGCAGCAGCACGAGTCTCGGGCACAAAGTCCTCCGCCACTGCCCGCAGCACCGCCAGCAGCGTTGCGGGTATCTCATCGTTGTTCAAAAAATCGGTGCCCGGCGTAAAAAACTCCGGCACGTCTTGGTCGGGGCGATTCATCCGTTCAAGCCATCGGTACACCCGCGGGGCACGCTGTTGCATCAATGACGCCGGATAAGGATCTCTTCCCAAATGCGCATACAGGGGTGCGAGCAATCCGTAATCGCCGACACAGGGTTTCCAACCCAACAGGTAGGGATACTGTTCAAAGTGCGCATTGAAGGCATCGAGATACTCTGTATACAGCGCCTCTACCAGAGGTTGAGATTGCTCAGTGACGCCAAATACATCGGTGACATGACGCATTCGGTTCATCATATGCTCGGTTTTTTCGGCGCGCTCTGGTGTATCTCGCTGCGCGTGCAAAAAGTGATATTGCACAAAATGGAGGTTGTCTGTTGAGAAATTCCAACGGTAGTGCATCGCGGGCCTTAGCAGCCCATCGTGACCAATCACGTCGAACAGCGCGCTGATAATCTGCTGGCAAGGCCCCTGTGGTTGGCTAGGGCGGCCATTGGCCGACTCAAAATGTTCAATGATCGCAGCGCCGTCCCGAATGACCTCTCCTGTCGGAGTGACCAGCGTCGGTATCGTCGCGAGCTTGGCCTTGGGCAACACCTCAGTCTTAAAACTTTCATGTCCGGTAGACCGCTCCTGAAAAGCAATACGCTGCTTAATGAGATAAGCGCGAGCCCGACCTGAATAGAGTGAATGGGACAGGGCATACAAACGATGCAGCTCGGTCATCTCAAAACGTCCTTTTTCATTCGATACGCCACATAAAAGGGCAGCAACAACAGCAGGGTCAGTAGGAAGATAAGGATTTGCTCCCCCGACTTTTTGTGAAGCGTGTTGAGGAACAACTGCTTCATCTGTGTGTAACCATCAGGAAGAGGCAAAACACCATTCTCTTCCTGATATTGCTGATAGCGAGACAGCATGCGCTGAAAGAGGGCCGGCTGTGTAGCGGCTAAATCCACCGTTTCACCGGGGTCTTCAACAATATTAAAAAGACGCCATTGCCCATCGCCCAGCGGCGCCTGATTGACCACCACCTTGTAATCCCCTTGGAACAAAGCTCCGTGCCCCGTTAACTCATATCCTACGGCGTCGTCCTCGCCGTAGACGCGCTCAATCTCTCCCCTCAATAGCGGCGTCAGGTCACGACCCATCAGCGGCAGTACCGGTCGCCCCGCATAGCGATCGCCCGGCAGCGCAGTGCCGGATAGGGCAAGAATGGTGGGGGTAATGTCGGTGGCCCAAGCAAATGCGCGACTCAGCTCACCCGGCCGTCGCACCGGTTCACCCGCAATGATCAAGGGCACACGCATGCCTCCCTCACCGGCATAAAATTTGTAGTGCGAGAGCGGACTGGCTGAGGCGCTGGCGAAGCTCGGGCCTATCGTATTAAAGCTGCCCTTCAGGCCCAAGCGATCATAATCTGAGTGGTAACCCAGCTGACGCGGACCGATACTTTGCGCAAAGGCCATCTGGTCAGCAGCGCCACTCGCTTCACTGCCGTTATCCGAGGTGAAAATGAAGATCGTATTGCCATACTGGCCCTGTGACTTGAGATACGTCACCAGACGACCGATGTGAAAATCCATGGCTTCGATCATGCCCGCATAGACCGCCATGCGCTTGGACTCGTAACGCTGGCGCTGTTCATCCAGCGCATTCCAGTCATCAGTCGTCGACATATCCACCATCGCCGTATCCGGTGGCACGATGCCCAGCTGCACCGCTGCTAAGCGCCGCTGATGACGCAGCGCGTCCCATCCCGCGTCGTACACACCTTGATATTTATCGATATAAGCCTGCGGTGCCTGCACAGGCATATGCACCGCCTGAAAAGGCAGATAAGCAAAAAAAGGTTTGCCGTCTTCACGGTTGCTATCGATGAACTCAATGGTCTTATCAACGAGAAAGCGTGAAGAGTAAAAGTCATCGGGTAAAGTGAAGCGCTCGCCGTCGGCGAACCAATTCGCCCGATCGTATAGAGGGATATAAGGACGCTGCTCCCAGTTATCCGCACCAGAATCCATCAACGCTAGGGTCCGCTCGAAACCTCGCCGACTGGGTCGTTTCTCTGGACTGGACCCCAAATGCCATTTGCCGGCCATATAGGTGTGGTAACCATTCCCCTCTAAAAGGGTAGCCACAGTGACCACGTTGTCGCCCAGTTCTCCCTGATATTGAGGCTGTGTTCGTTGCTCGGGCGCCAGTAGCTCTGGAATGTTCGAAACACCCGCAGCGTGGCTATCGACACCGGTGAGTAACATCGCTCGAGCGGGCGCGCAGTTGGCGGCGGTATGGTAGTTCGTGAACCGTACTCCTTGTTCAGCCAAGGCCGACAGCGCGGGGGTGCTGACCTCGCCGCCATAGGAGGCAATATCGGTATACCCCAAGTCGTCTGCGAGAATAAAAACGATATTGGGGCGTGAAGCGACAGTCGATAGCACATCGCTAACCCCCTCAGCTTCGTCGTTTGCCTGTACCACGGCAGTGGACAAGCTGAACGAGATCGCCGTCGCTACACCCCACCCACAGAGGCGAACAATGTTCACCAACTCACGCCTCGTTGGCCAGCCGGCGCGCGGCTATGAGCAAAATGATCGACACGATCACCTCAGGCGCAATGAGGTCCAAGGCCAATGCGGCATCGTGCACCAACCAGGCGACAATCCGCCCAATGGCCGTGAACGAGAGCAACATGATCGGTGGGTAATACCAACTGCGACGCCCACTGATGAGTGCTATTAATAGGCAACTCGCCAGTGTCAAAAAGAAGGCAGACATATCACCCACCTGAGAACTCAAGCCCACACCTTGGTCCAAGGTCAGACCAAACGTGGGAGCGACGCCAACAGGCGCAACGAGCCAACGCAATCCCGTTACTAGAAATGAAACCGAGAACAGAAACACCAGACCCTTTAATACGCTATTCACTTGTCTTCCCCTTTGTTCTGAGCCCAGGCCAACGCTTCACTCACTTGACCCCTTAATAGATCAGTTCCGCGCGCTCAGGATGCGCATCATGGTATGTGCCGTCTCGAGGCCTGAGTTCTGATTCTGACCCGTGACGAAGCGCTGCTCGTCGTCGGCAGTCACATGAGTCGCAAAAATATCCCTAAAGGCAGTCTGACTCTCAAACACAGCTCCCGCCTTGCGCAGCTCCGTCTCGGGATGCAGCGGTGTCATCTCGATACCCAGCTCCTGAATTTGCTTGTCAGTCACACCGGTCATGCGCCGCCCAGCGATCAACAGGTTGCCGTCGCGGTCAAGCGCATTCACTAACCCCAATACGCCGTGGCAAACGCCACCCATCACAGCCGCCTTATCACCGTAATACGCCTCGCTCACCTTGGCCGCCAGTTCGGGGGATTGCGCCAGGTCATAGGCCGCACCCCAGCCACCCGAGAGGAATACGATATCGTACTGGCCGATGTCGACGCCGGCGATAGGGATAGCGTTGTTCACTTTCGCCTGCGCCAGCGTGTCGTTGAGGTAACGCTCGTCTTCTGGCGATTTGACCATGAACCGCAAAGTTTGAGGATCAATAGGAATTTCACCGCCCTGAATACTGGCGAGATCCACGTCCATACCGCCGTCAAGGAAGGTGTAGTAAGGGTGGGTCAGCTCAGAAGCCATCACACCAGTGGCCTCCCCCTCAGTTTCACCCGGCGCCGCCAGCACGTCGTGACTGGTCGTGATAATTAAGGCGCGCCTACCCGGTAAGGATACCGTCGGTCCGCTATAGGCCGGGTGCAACCCCGCCTTATGCAAAATGGTCGGGAGTGACAGTAGTAGCAGGCCGCCTAAGCTGACGAGGATCAAACCACCTGTGAGCAATTTTTTCATGGGTCGCCTCCCGACGCGTTAGGGGCTCACACTCATTCGGTGCAGGCAGGATATTATGGCATATATAATGACATAATAAGGCGAAATCCATCAAGTCATGCCACGACGGTGTCGCTCAGTACCCAAGGGGGCACTCAAATCAAGAACCTGAAAATGGGAAGGCGTCGTGGATGTGGCGCGTGCTCAGCTGCTTTCTGTCTCAGACCATGCTGGCCCGGCTCTTAACTGGTCCGGCTCTTAACTGGTCCAGCGCTTAACTGGCTCGGCGCCTAAACAACAGCAAAGTGTCGTGCCGCCCATTACGAAGATCGCGAGCCACACAGCACGCCAAAGGCCAAGCGAAACACACGCGCTTAAATGGCAGGCCCACTCATAGACACGATGGCTTCTAACGAAGAGGGGCCCAGCGATTGCTCACCGAATGAATCATGGGTTCGGCGAGTATGAACGCCAAGTTGCCCAACGCTGACCTCTGCTCTGTCACGTCAGCCCTGTTCTCTCTCTGCGGCCATCACGTTTTTTAGCAACGTCCTAAGGAGGTTGATACTGTCGGCCTTATTGAGCCCTTGATGGGAACGCAATCTGTCCCACATTTCAAAAGAGGTGATTGCGTCGATCGACTCACGTGTCTCATCGGGCAGAGCGTGCAATTCAGGCAACAGGTTATCTAAGTCCTTGCGCAAACCGCGCTGGTTACGCGCATAGTTGTCACGCAATGTCTGATAACGCCACAGTTGGGCGCGGGTACCCTGTGTGATATTCGTCACGCTCTCGAAGGCGTCGGCGCGGCGCCTCACCATGGCATCAATGCGCTCCTCCAGTGTGCCGCTACGATCACCGCCAATAAAGAGCGCCTCATAAGAGTCACGTATATGATCGTCGATGGCCTTAAATAGCGACTCCATATCCTCGAAATGACGAAAAAAAGAGCGAATACCAACACCCGCTCGATCAGCGATCTGTTGGGCAGTAGGCACCAGGAAACCCTCCTCTTGCAGCGCGAGCACGGCGTCTACAAAGGCCAGTCGACTGCGCTCGCTGCGCAGCCGGCGTCCATCTACTTTGTCCTCGCTTACCGGCTTCAAAAAATCGCTCATACAGTGTGTTGACTTGATCTCGCAGTGTTCAGCACCAATTGTCATGCCTCGCTATTCTGGTGAAACGACAAGATGGTGGAGCCGTCACAAGCCAATGGCTTCTCCCCACCCTCGCGGCTTGCACCTTATTACTAAGGTTCTTTTTACTACGGTTACCTTAACAGAGCGCCAACCAATGAAATCAGTCTATCAGCGTTAGTCTAGCAACGCTTCGAACAGCTCTATCTCTGGCGCACCTGCAACCAATCCACCCAGAACGCCATTGGTCGGCAGAGCGTCCCATGCAGGTGTTACTTGAGTCAGTCTACTGAGCGGGTCCATTTTGAACGGAAGTTCCAGCAACCATCCGGTCGTCCATTTGGCGACGGCGATGCGCAATGAGTGACGTCATGTCATCGCGTTGGTGGCGGAACGCTATTCCTGCTTTGCCAAGATCTCAGCAACAGCCAATGCGCTGACATTATAAATCGCACGTGGTGTCGCCGAGTTCACCATAATATGCGCCGGTCGTTTGAGTCCGGACATATAAGGGCCAATCAGTAGACCATTCGCCGTCTGCCGGAGCAGTCCCAGCGCAATATTGGCGGCATCAAGACCGGGAAACACCAGCAGATTGGCTTTCCCTCGAAGTTGGCTGTCACCATAAATGGTGTCTCGGTAGGCCGAGTCCAACGCCGTCAACGAATGCATCTCGCCATCTATTTCCACATCAGGCATCTTAGCTCTGAGAATTTCGCTGGCTTGGCGCATTTTTCTAGCAGAGGGCGCATTCGAAGACCCAAAGTTGGAGTGTGATAACAGCGCCACACGAGGCGTGATGCCGAAATGCCTCACTTGCTCTATGCCCAGCAACGTTTTGGAGACAATTTGTTCAACGCTTGGGTCTAAGTCGATAAAACAATCTGTCAAAAACAGGGGGCCGTCATCAAATAATAGGGTCGTTAGTGTTGAAGCACGAACGTCGTGACCTTGTGTCCCAATCACCGATCGCAAAGTCTCGAAATGATCCGCAAATCGACCCACCTTGCCGCAAATCATCCCGTCTGCATCACCATTACGTAACGCCATGGCTGCAATCATCGTGCTATCGGTTCTCAGCAGCACACTGCTGCCCTCCACGGACACACCGCCGCGCCCCGCAATGCTATGGAAATCTCGTGAGTACTCGTCGTACTGGTCATAACTGCGCGGATTGATGACGTCGACATCTTCGCCCAGCTTGATTCTCAACCCCAGGGCGTCGATCACTTCGTTTATCGCGTCGGGACGGCCCACTAGGATGGGGCGCGCAATGGCCTCATCCACTACCGTTTGCACTGCGCGCAGCACAATCTCGTTTTCTGCGTCTGAATAGACGAGCTTCAAACCACTGTTAGTCGCCGCATTCACAACCGGCTGCATAAACATACCCGAGCGCGTGACGTGTTTGCTGAGGCTTCGCCGATAGGCGTCAAGATCCTCGATGGGGCGGCTCGCCACACCACTTTTCATCGCCGCCTCAACGACAGCGACTGGCACCCGCTCGAAGAGGCGCGGATCAAAAGGCTTCGGAATGATGTAGTCCGGGCCAAACTTCAGCGACTGACCGTCATAAGCCTGCGCCACCTCTTCCGAGGCCTCTTGTTGGGCGAGGTCGACCAGACCATACGCACAGGCAATTTTCATTTCGTCGTTAATCGTGGTCGCACCGCAGTCGAGCGCGCCGCGGAAAAGGAAGGGGAAACACAGTACGTTGTTGACCTGATTCGGAAAGTCCGATCGACCCGTGCCAATAATGGCGTCGGGACGCGCCTCGCGCGTTAGGTCGGGGTGAATCTCAGGATTGGGGTTTGCCATTGCCAGAATGAGTGGATTGGGCGCCATCTCTCTCACCATATCCTGCGTCACACAGTCGGCAGTGGACAGGCCGAAGAAAATATCAGCACCGACCATAGCTTCTGCGAGCGTGCGCTTGTCGGTCTTCCTCGCGTAGCGCTCCTTGAACTCGTTCATGCCTTCTTCACGGCCCTCATAAATGAGGCCCTTGCTATCACACATCAGCACATTTTCGCGTTTGAGCCCCAGGCTCACAATCAGATCTGCGCAAGACATGCTGGCCGATCCTGCGCCCGAGATCACGAGCTTAACCTCTTCCATTTTTTTCTCCGTGAGCTTTAGCCACGAGATCACAGCCGCTGTCGACACCACGGCGGTGCCGTGTTGATCGTCATGAAAGACCGGGATATTCATGCGCTCACGAAGCTGACGCTCAACATAGAAACATTCAGGTGCTTTGATGTCTTCAAGTACGATGCCGCCGAAGGTGGGTTCGAGGGCGGCGATAATAGTGACCAGCTTCTCGGGGTCTCGCTCATCGATTTCTAAATCGAAGGTATCAATGTCCGAGAACTTCTTCATCAGAACGGCTTTACCTTCCATCACTGGTTTGGACGCAAGCGCTCCGATGGCTCCCAGGCCCAGCACAGCAGTGCCATTGCTGATGACAGCGACGAGATTGCCGCGGGCGGTCACTTGCGATGCGTTTAACGGATCTTCAACGATGTACTCGCAAGCGTGGGCAACACCAGGTGAATAAGCCATGGATAAATCCGCCTGCGTTTCAAGCGGCGTTGTGGCTCTTACCTCCAGCTTTCCTGGTTTCCCCTCAATGTGGTACTTGAGGGATTCCTCCTTAAAGGTGGGCTTCTCCATCCGAGACTCCGAGTTGTCAGTCAGTTATCGCGTCTTCTGCATCATGATCCGATTAATCTTCTAGAAGACGTCCCGCAGCCGGTTATGGCCGCGAATCAAAACGCCACAAGTGAAACATGAATCAGCGCGTTAAATAATGAAAGTTTTACAGTCTGTGACATTGTTATGGTTAATCTTACGTCTCAGGAACCGTATTGGTTGCCGGTTGTCGGTTAGCGGTTTTCAGTCAAGGCTTTTTACCAGCCAGCATTGGTAGCAATCGCATCTGGTTTTGACCGGACTGGTTTCGACGATCCCGCGAGCACTGACAATGCGCACGCAACAAACCATTGCAGGCAATCGGTGCGCTCTAAACCAATGGGCAGTAACTCAGCACGTCGCATGAAGACCAATCGGTGGGCGAGAAGAGCGTCATCTGATGGCCCTCGTGTGCTCACCACCCTATGATGACAGTGTTCGATACGGGGTCACCAACGATTACAGGGAGCTTTATCATGTCGACAAACACCGCGTTGAAAGACTTAGAGGCTGTGCGCGACAAAAGGGGCTATCTACTCCCGCATCACGGGTTGTTAGCCCTTTCCGCACCGAATCTGCTACAGCACTACGATCAACTTTATTCCTCACTCACGCTCACAGATCGACACCTCGATCGACATGATCATGAATTTGTTTGGCTGGGAGTATTAATGAGTACCCAAGAAGCCCTTGGTACGCACCACGTGCAGCGCTTCCTCAACGCAGGGGGTACCACTGATGAAGTTGGTAGCGTAGCGGCAATTACCGCCATCGCCAATGGCAGTCGTCATCATCTTTTTATCGAGGATCACTGGACACCCCACCTGCCGGACGTCAATGCTGAACACCAGTACCTCTCGCTGTTCAACAAAATAACACCCGAACTCTCAGCACCCCTTGCCCACATCACTGCCTGTGCGGTGCATACCTGCGTCGGCAATTGGCGAGCATTGGACTGGCAAATACGCGCGGCCTATGCCGCCGGCACTGAGGAGATTTTATTAGCAGAGGCGCTGTCGCTTGCGATGTTTCCAGGCAGTGTTCCACACTACGTTCGGGCGGCAGACGTATGGCGGCAGCTGATCCTGAGCAAAGCCGTCGAGGCCTCCGAACCCTTTCAGCAATGGGCCTCGCTGAGCGGTCAAGGCGGGTTCGATGAGGCATCCCATGTGAAGCAGCCTTAATGTTTGACGTTAGGGCTCAAAAATACGCTCGTTATCAAGCCCTGAATACATCGTCGAAACATGCTAAAACTGCAGCTCTAATATGAGGTAAGGAGCCGTCAGTATGTCGCGAGTCGTTGTGTCCGGAGTCGTTGAATTTCCTCCTGAAGCGCGGGAGGACGCGTTGGTCAAAGGTAAGGCGCTTATTGAAGGCGCTTACACAGAGAAAGGGTGCGTTCACTATCACTGGACTGCAGACCTCAACCACCCTGGGCGGGTCATCGTGTTTGAGGAATGGGAATCGGGCG
>ERZ802830.2928-NODE-2928-length-14951-cov-12.7159_pt1 | contig 14951 bp, 12 predicted proteins | sample MGYA00345654_ERZ802830 | MGnify/ENA primary metagenome ERZ802830 (study PRJEB30503, sample SAMEA104212375) | marine metagenome | biome: Westerlies Biome; feature: [SRF] surface water layer (ENVO:00010504) within the epipelagic zone...; material: water... | reverse complement strand
CTCGTACCTTATTTTTTTCAAGCGATGCAATGACACGTCCAATTTGAGCATCGACATAGCTTACACATGCGTAATACGCGTGGAGGAGTTTTCTGGAGAGTGATTTATTAATCGGTCCCGACTTGGGTATTCCATGTCGCGTACGAAGTTCAAAAGATGCATGAAGCCCCATCGAGGCTCCATCCTGAGGAGGTTCTTGGGTAGTTGTTAGTTGTATTTCTTCCGGGTCATACAGGTCGAAATATTTTTTTGGAGCATGGAAAGGAAGGTGTGGCCGCACAAAGCCAAGTGCGAGAAACCATGGCTTGTCTTGTTGCACCAGTTCGTCGAGGGTTTGTATTGCGACGCCCGTGTTATACCCATCAACATACCCATCGTCTTCAACTGGCGCAGCCTCGAACGCAGGGCCATGAATCAGTCCTCGAGAAGAACGTTCTCCATAGATCGCAACCATACGATCTTTGTTTCTCGCATAGATCCTTTGGTTTTCAGGAAGTGCGTTGCCACCAGGATTTGTTGGGGGAGTGAGTCCCTTTCTATTCGGCTTGTAATTCCAGGAGTGCTGGTCATCTGTCATCCGCCCATGGAATATCTTTCCGCTGTATACAGCGGTATAGCCATGAGTAATAAAGTGTTGTGGCAGTGTTACGATTTGCGGGTTGAGATCGCGAAAGTATGCTCGGTTTTCAATTACACCAATTGTGTCGGGTCGGGATCCAGTAAGTAGGCTTGCTCGCGATGGCGAACAAATGGCTTCTTGGCAATATGCTCGAAGAAAACATCGGCCTTGCGTTGCTAGCATGTCGAGATTTGGGCTGTGAATACCCTTGTTTCCATAGCAACCAAGTTCAGGTCTCAAATCATCAATTGCAATAAAAAGAATATTCGGACGACTGCTGTTCGGTGCAGGGTGTGCGTCGTTCAAGGGGAAGAGGAAGTGAGTGAAGACCAGGCACAACAAGGGCAAGATGTTCCTTGAAGAGACAAAGAATGGTGAAAAGGAGGAGTGCATTGAAAGCCTCTCTTGTGAAAACCAGCGAAATCATAGCTACTGGAATGCTGCGACCGTTTATTGAGAACCATATGTTTAAAAGATAGGAAATTTAATCTTTTTTTAATATGAAAAAGGCTGTTTATTTAATTATGTGCAAAAACTTTTACTCTGCACTGATGTCCTCGCATGTCTCTCTGTCTCTCTGCGTACTCCTCACGTGTCTTTTTTTCATTGATGCCGTTGATCTGGTAGCACAAAGCAGTCCAGCAACAGGGAGCCTTCATGACACGGAGGCAGATCGGGCTGAAGAGTTTCTTGTTCAATATCGAGAAAAGGCAATGAAGCGATGGAGTCAGGATATTGAGACGCTTGAGCAGAGGGATGTCGTTCAGAGAGATCCAGAAGAGGCTATTCTCTTTATCGGGAGTAGTAGCATCCGGCGGTGGGACACTATTGAGATTGATATGGCACCCTACCAAGTCGTGCAGCGAGGGTATGGTGGTGCCAAGTACAGCGACTTAGCAGTTTTTGCAAAACGTTTGATTCATCCGCACAAGTACAACGCACTGGTTGTGTTTGTCGCAAATGATGTTCAGGGTAAATCAGGTGACCATTCGCCCCAACAGGTAGAAGAGTGTGCTAGGTACATTGTGGAAGTTTCCAGAAAACATCAACCGCAGTCCCCAGTTTTTTTCATCGAAATAACACCGACACGAAAACGATTTTCTGCATGGCCGTTGATTCGTAAAGCGAATGCCCGACTTCAACAACTGGCTTTGTCGATACCCGATGTTTATTTTATTGCGACAGCAGATCATTTCCTGGATCCCTCTGGGAATCCACGAGACGAACTGTTTGTTGATGACCAACTTCATCTCAATAGTAATGGATATAAAAAATGGTCGACATTGATTCGTCGAGAGTTAGATGAGGCATTTCAGTAATCCGAGGTCTAGAATGCTACCGTGACGGTTCCTCAGTCCTCCCATGAAAGGGGAATGGGGAGGTGCTAGGTATCGGGAGTATTCCGTGCGGTGAACGCGAAAGGTTGAAGTCATGTTCTCAAGTTTTTCTATAGCAATTCCTCCCGAGATTGGGGCCACCTGTGGAAGGGAGCCAGTGTCTTGGTACAACAGTTAGATGTGGGCATCCATGAATGCACATGAAGAAAGAATCAGGCTGACAGAAAGTAACGAGGAGTGAATCTCGGTATGGCAAAAAAGATCAAAGCAAAAGGGCCCGTTGTTGAACTCGATGGGGATGAAATGACCAGAATTATCTGGGAGTTCATTAAGGAGAAACTAATTCTTCAGTATGTTGATGTAGACCTCCGTTATTTTGATCTGTCGGTTCAAAGTCGAGACTCAACAGATGACCAGATTACGGTCGATGCAGCTCATGCGATTCAAGAGTGTGGCGTAGGTGTGAAATGTGCCACGATTACGCCAGATGAAGCAAGAGTAGAAGAGTTTGGTTTGAAGAAAATGTGGCGTAGTCCGAACGGTACGATTCGCAACATTCTTGGCGGAGTGATTTTCCGAGAACCAATAATTATTGGAAATATACCGCGGTTAGTTCCTGGTTGGACAAAACCAATTGTTGTTGGTCGTCACGCATTCGGAGACCAGTATCGCGCAACGGATTTAAAAATTCCTGGTCCAGGGAAGCTTACATTAACCTATGCCCCGGCTGATGGATCCGCACCTATGGAGATGAATGTCTATGACTTTCCGTCCAGTGGTGTAGCGATGGCAATGTACAACCGGGATGATTCGATACGTGACTTTGCTCGTGCAAGCTTTCGGTATGGTCTGGCGCGAAATTATCCTGTTTATCTTTCAACCAAAAACACAATCCTAAAAGCGTACGATGGCCGCTTTAAAGACTTGTTCCAAGAAGTGTTTGATGCTGAATTCAAAGAGGAGTTCGCAGCAAAAGGAATCACCTACGAACATCGGCTTATTGACGACATGGTGGCATGTGCCATGAAGTGGGAAGGTGGTTACGTTTGGGCATGCAAAAACTACGATGGTGACGTGCAGAGCGATATTGTCGCCCAAGGATTTGGGTCATTAGGCCTGATGACAAGTGTATTGATGACGCCTGACGGAAAGACAGTTGAGGCTGAAGCAGCCCATGGCACGGTCACGAGGCATTACCGCCAGCATCAGCAGGGAAAACCCACGAGCACGAATCCGATTGCGTCGATCTTTGCGTGGACGCGAGGCTTAGCACACCGAGGCAAGCTTGATCAGACACCCGATGTGACAGCCTTTGCAGAAACGCTTGAAAAAGTCTGTATTGGAACAGTTGAACAAGGCAAGATGACAAAAGATCTGGCCTTACTCGTTGGGAAAGACCAGCCATATCTTCAGACACAAGAGTTTCTGGATGCAATTGATGAAAATCTTCAATCCGCAATGGCTTGATGAGAACGAACTGCATGAAAATATCTTGTGTGGGGTCGTGAAGGTGTTTTCAAGTCCGGATAACTTTTTAATTGCTTGTAAAGGTGTTGCTGATGAAATTAGTCGAGTATGCCAACACATCTAGGTGCGCATCATTCTTTTGCGGAGTGCTTGTCTTTGGTCTTTCCATTCCCCACGTTGCTTGTGCCAACGAAAGCAATTCTGCACACCATCTCTTTATTCTTTCGGGGCAGTCCAATATGGCTGGCCTGAGGCCAGAAGAGTCTTTCATCCCCGATGTGGAGGAAGCATTCGGGAAAGACCATGTCATTGTTGTGAAAGATGCCCTTGGTGGGCAACCAATTCGTAGATGGTGCAAGAATTGGGAGACTGCAGATGGCAGTCGACCGGAGTCAACAGGAGACCTGTACCAACGTCTTATGGAAAAAGTTCAGGCGGTGACAGGTGATAAAGAAATTCAAACGGTTACTTTTATTTGGATGCAGGGCGAGCGAGATGCAAAGGAAAAGCATGGAGAGGTGTACAAAGCAAGTCTTGAGGGCCTACTTGAGCAGTTGTCTGGTGATTTGGAACGAGACGACATCAATGTTGTAATCGGTCGCCTCAGCGATTTTGATATGAACAATACAAAATATCCTCATTGGAATCTGGTTCGTGAGCAACAGGCCGCCTTTGTGCAGGATGGTCCACAGCGCACTTTAGTCAATACAGATGATCTCAATGATGGAGTGAATCGCCGCGGTAAAGAAATCAGGGATGACTTGCATTACTCAGCACATGGATATGTGGAGTTAGGCAGTCGATTTGCGAAAGAGGCCATTCAGTTGATTGAGGCCTCGAATGGACTCAGTCGTGGGCAGTAGTCAGGCGTTACGGGTTTGCCGTTACCTGCGTTGAATAAAAGTGTTAGGGGGACTGCTGATGGTGAATTCATATGCCAGAACCACTGGAATAGTTCTCGTGTTTTGGAATGCAATGCTTCTGCACGACCAGGCCGTATGTCGTGGTTCGGAACCAACTATTCCTAAGGGCCGTGTTCTTGTAATTGGAATAGATGGCGTTCGGCCTGATGCACTTCAAATTGCAGATACTCCAGCTATTGACGAACTTATTACAGCAGGTGCGTTTACAAATAACACGAAAATTCTCGGCGATCGCTATCGCGACAATGAAACAATCAGTGGGCCGGGTTGGTCAAGTTTTCTCACGGGAGTCTGGGCAGATAAACATGGCGTTAACGACAATACGTTTCGTGGTGAAAACTATGATGAGTATCCGCATTTTTTTGCGTATTTGAAGCAAGCGTTCCCCAAGGCTGTTACGGGATCATTTGTTGATTGGGAGCCGATTGACACGTTTATTCTTCGTGATGCAGATGTACGAGAAGTTTGTCCGGCATCGAGTCAAGATAGTTTGTCACAGAAGGATGAAAAACTAGCCAACAAGGCAGCGGAGTTCTTGGCCCAGAAAAATCCTCATGCGGTCTTTGTCTATTTTGGTCAGGTTGATGAAATTGGTCATCAGGATGGGTTTCATCCAAGTGTGCCAAGCTATCTGCAGGCTCTACAGGCTGTGGATGACCATGTAGCAAGCCTTGTAGAAGCAATTCAATCACGTCCGGAATACCTTGCAGAGAACTGGCTTGTTGTTATTTCTACGGATCACGGAGGTCGCGGCAGGAAACACCGTGGTGGTCATGACGTTCCGGAAATATTCACTACTTTTTTAGTAGTCAGTGGGAGCAGTTCCATACAAGGAGAAATTGAGGAGCCTTCCTATATCGTCGACGTTCCCGTCACGGCACTTACGCACCTTGGTGTCCCAGTCGACGTGGCATGGCAACTCGATGGTAAAGCTGTAGGGATAAGGCAAGAGTTCCTGAGCGATCATTAAGATTCGTTTGGAAATGCTTGCGTCAAGCAAGACGTTCTCACAAGTCGTAGTTGTTTTATTCTGATCTTGCACTACAGTTCTTGTAGTTTTTGGTGAACTGAGTGATACTTGGGAAATCAAAGTCGTATATTTGGGCGAAGGCGCCCCCAACAGAAGCCTTTACGTGCCAATTCCTGCCCAAGCGACTGAGACTGTTAAGCACGATATGCACTGGGAGTATGCCGTACCAATTGCAGCGATTCATGTCCTATCGTGTCTCGCTATCGTACCTTGGTGTTTTAGCTGGTTTGGAGTCATTGCTGCTGCTCTTGGCACGATAGTATTTGGTACCTTTGGGATTAATCTTGGCTATCATCGCCTGTTGAGTCATCGGAGTCTGTCAGTTCCACCATGGTTTGAGCGTACGTTGGCAACTCTTGCGGTTTGCTCACTTGAAGACACTCCTTCTCGCTGGGTCGCAAACCACCGTCTTCATCACTGTCATTCCGATGATGACCCCGACCCTCATTCGCCACGTGACGGTGTCGCGTGGTCGCATATGGGATGGCTTTTTCGTCGTGCTCCACACAGAAGATCACTTGATTTTCTAGACAAATATGCCCGAGATATCCTCATTGACCCTTATTATCGTGCACTTGAGCAACACCCAACTGCAGTCCTCTGGATATATATTGCCCACGCCATAGTGTTTGGGATTTTTGGCCTACTGCTAGGGCGCTTGATCTCAGGTGATTGGGCAGCGGGAGCTCAACTCGCTGTGAGTTTGATTGTTTGGGGCGTCTTTTTGCGAACCGTTCTTGTTTGGCATATCACGTGGAGCGTGAATTCACTTACGCATCTCTTTGGATATCGCACCTACTCGACAGGAGAAGATAGTAGAAATAATTGGCTAGTAGCCATACTAGCAATGGGGGAAGGGTGGCATAATAATCATCACCATGATCCAGTGAGCGCTAGTACTCAGCACAAGTGGTGGGAATTTGATATCACCTATTACGTCATCTTGCTGTTGAAGTCTCTTGGAATCGCATCAAACGTAAGACAGCCGCGACACATACGGCAGAAGCGGTGAGAATTCATAAAAGAGCCCCTCTGCTTTGTGTTAAAGCAGAGGGGCTTTTGTGTTGCCACTGTTAGTCAGCTTTTTTCTTTGGATTTCTTCCGGCTTCGAATTCTTCAAATGAAAGCTTTCCGTCGCCATCTTTGTCACGATTTTTGAACCATTTGTCGGCCTGTTCTTTCATGCCTTCTTTTTTTATAACACTTTTGAATTCTTCGAGTGATAGGAACCCATCTTCATCTTTGTCACGGTTCTTGAATTGTTTTTCAACACTCGGTTGTTTTTTTTCACCTTCTTCGCCACGTGTTTCGGCAATACCAAGAGGAGTGAGTGCCACAAGTGCAAGCCATGCTATGAATCGAAATGAACGCATTATCGTACCTCAGTTAAATTAGGGTTATGCTTTTCTCACGTCGCTTGGAGTGTAAGTGCTGCGTTGCGGGCACGCAAGTAAACCAGAGCGAGGGGAAACTTTTTGGTTAATAAACCTTCTCGAGAGGGTTTGCGATATTATGCAGGCATGTTGGAAAGAGTCTGCAAGAAAAGATTACTTTGACAGTTCCTCATATACATAGTTAGGGAAGTAATGAAACGCCATTTTTTTGTTCTTGCGACTGGATGTACGGTTATTTTTTTGCTGGCTTATTCCACATGCTCTTTACCCGCCGCTGGCGTGAACGGATCGGGCATTCCTGGTTCACCAGAGATGATTAAGTTGCACGAGCTATGGAAGCCGTTGAATGCTTCTCCGGCAAAGCAGCGAGGACGCGAGCGGTTCAATGGAAACAAGTACGGCATGTTCATTCATTGGGGGCTGTATTCTCAATGTGGCGGGGTTTGGAAAGGGGAGCGGATGGAAGAAGGTGGCACTGGTCCAAAGGTGGCGGAATGGATTATGCGACGAAAAGAAATTCCACGAGCAGAGTACGCAACACTTGCTAAAACATTCGATCCAGCAAAGTTCGATGCAGACGAGTGGGTTTCAATCGCTAAGGCAGCCGGCATGAAATACATGGTTATCACATCAAAGCATCATGACGGTTTTGCGTTATTCGATTCAGAAGTGAGCGACTTTAATGTTGTCAAAGCAACGCCGTTCAGAAGAGATATTATTCGTGAACTTGAGCAGGCGTGCGAGCGAGGTGGGATTGCTTTTGGTGTCTATTATTCCCACGCGCTTGACTGGCGTGACGGTGGCGATTCTGGGATGAAAGACTTTTGCTATGACGAGACGCCAAAGCAAGCCATGTTTGTGAATGACTTCGATCCCGCGGCTGTTACATTTAGCGACTACATCACTCAGAAATCGTTGCCCCAGGTTAAAGAGCTCGTCTCAAATTATAACCTTTCTGAAATCTGGCTCGACACACCGATCTATATTCCACCTGAGTTTAGTTTCAGATTTTATACGACGATTTACGAAGCCAACCCCGAGATTCTTGTGAGTCAGCGAATTGGGAACGAGTTCGGTGACATCGGAACCCCCGGTGACAATGTCATTCCTGATGAAGCAAGTGAAAATACGTGGGAAGGCATAGCGACAACAAATAATTCATGGGGATTTAAGTCGTACGACAAAGACTGGAAGTCACCACAAGAAACACTGTTCTGGCTTCTTGAAAATGTCAGTAAAGGAGGCAACTTTTTGCTTAATGTCGGCCCAGACGGAACAGGTATTATTCCGAAGCAATCGGTGGACAATTTGTTAGCAGTAGGCCGATGGCTCAAGGTCAATGGTGACGCAATATACGGAACAAAACCATGGGTGATAACGCATGAAGGTCCAACAGGCGTTTCGATCAAGGGAACCGAGCATCGCAGCAAGCACGGCTTTCAGCTTGATGTTACAAGTGAAGACTTTTGGTTTACGAAAAAAGGGAGCAAGTTGTATGTGATCGGGATGGTTTGGCCAGAAAGTGGCACTGCTACAGTTCGATCTCTTAACGAATACGCATTTACGGACATAAATCTTCTTGGTTCAGAAAAAAAGATTAGGTGGAGAAAAGAAGCAGAGGCTATTGAAATCGACCTGCCTGAAATTGAATCAAAAGAACTTGGTTATGCCTTGGAGTTGATTCGTTAGCCCGATGATGTTCGCTTCCTTGCGTTTCTCGTTGGAAACGGAAATTGAATCAGTCGCCTTTTCTGAGGAGTGATTGTTTCAGGGAGGCTCGCATTATTCATTCTTCACTGGCTGAAGATTGAAGGAATGAAATAATCGAGGATAGTTCTTCGGCAGTAAGCAACTTGGCGAGTTCTGGCATCAGAGATGCTGTTGAGGGAAATATTTCATCAATCTTCTTTCGAGAAATTGTATGAACTGTTCCTACAGCATCTTTCAGTACAACGGGATCTCCGGCAGACACTTGTAGCCCACTGGTGACTGTGCCTTTGGTCGTAAGAACAGTCATTGTTTCAAAACCAGTAGCTATCGCTGCGTGTGGCTTTAGGATGTCTTCTTGCAGTGCAATAATTGAATGCTTGCGAGCGATCTGAGTTAAATCAGGACCTATTTCACCACCATAGCCGTCAACGATATGGCATTTGGCACACCCAACACGTTCGGAATGAAATATAGCTCTGCCGAGTGACGAACTGCCGCTGACGTTTGAAAGTATGCCGGTTTGTAGAAGGTCTTTTCCTGTGCTGGATTGATCAACGAATATCGAAAAAGATATGTGGTCTGCGGTGTCTGGTACTTCCGATAAGACCCTGCAATTGACTTGTAATTGAAGTGGAGAGAAAGCACTTACGTCATATGCAATTACAGATCGACCTGTTACCTGTATTGCGGGCATCGTATTGTCTACGTGTGTCAATCCCGGAGAAACAGTTAGTGATGGTCGTTGGGGTTTCTTGCGGCGTGCTGATGTGACCTTAGTTTGACTTGGTGGTGGTCCGCTCGGAGTTCCTCCAGAAAAAGCCATTGTCCAAGGAATCTGTGTTAGGTCGACGGTTGATTCTGTTGTCGTAAGGATGGGAGCAACCCAGAGGGCTTCTTCTGGCTTGTTGTGGGTCGAGTCAACGACAAGATAAAGGCGTTTTGCGTTACGGATATCAATGTTGATTGCTGCCTTACCGTTACTTGTATAGACAGGTTGCCCCGGTGGAATAAAAGTTGTGTCGAGCCTCGTGCTTGGCTCAATCTTTTGAATCAGTGGTGGTTTTGGAAATATCTCGCTTAGTTGTATGTCTTTCCAATCATTTTGCAGGCGGTGCTGTCCCCACCAAGCGGCGTATCCGCGGATGTCTTTCGGGCCATGTTGAGCAATATCCAACATTGCTGAAGCAGCTTGAAAGCTTGAATTGAATGCAATGGCATCAACCATTTGTTTTCGATCGACGAGTGGTAATGTTCTAGCCATGGCTCGGGTTTTGAGTGAACCAACGGAGGCGTCAGGGTGCAGACGCCACGCTATTCCCGAGAGACGGTGATCCCATACAAGCGGATCTTCCGAATGACTCACAAGAATCTCATACGCTTCTTGTTCTTTCCCTTCACATGCTGTTCCCAAGGCTTCTAAATACCATCGGTCCCAGCCATCAAAACCATCGGCAAGCTTCTTCAGTAGTTCACGGCACGTTTCAAAAGGTTCGTCACGAAGAGATATCGCTGCCTCTCGACGAACAGAAGGGGCTGAATCACGGCATGCCTGCTCTCGGACGTGGAGCCAGAAGTCATGAATCTCATTCGAGGCATCTGGTTCTGATGCTGCGCGACGTAATGACCGAAAAGCAGCAACACGTATCTGTTGATTCTCATGGTGCAGCAATTCAGCGAGGCGATCGAAACCTTTTTGTCCACAGTTTGGCAAAAGCCACACAGCGCGAGCAACAAAGAACGGTTGGTCAGATTGTGAGAGTGCAATAATCTCTGGTCCGACATCTTTGCCGAGTGCCTGCAGAGAACGAAATCCGAGAGCTCGAACATGAACCGCGGGGCTTTTCAATGCACGAATCATTCCAGGAACTGTTGAAAGATCAAGTTTGTCTATCGTTGGAATAAAATCTTTTGGTGCTACCCGGTAGATAGATCCACTTCCTTGAGAATCCTGCATTCTATGTCCACCCACTCCAGGATCGTACCAGTCACTTACGTAGATGGCACCATCTGGACCGACAGCAACATCAGACGGTCTGAACATGCCGGAATGTATACTGCCAGAACGCAGCTTCATGAATAGAGAACGCTGTAGGGAGAATCCTGCCCCTTGTGATTTCGGTGAGTATTGAAAGACTTCTCCTCGTGCAGACTCGCATACGAGAAGAAGCCCATCCGGATATATCTTCTCGAAGCATCCATTCTCTCCAAAGACAACGCCAGTTGGTGCGCCAAAACCGTACACATCACCGGCAGGAATTGTGCCAGGATCTTCCTGACGCCACTCGGCAATTCTGGTTGGTTGCCCTGGTCGTTGATCTAGTTTCCATTTTCGTGACCCATCTGCTGAAGAGAATCCAGCATTACCGTACTCCATCAGCCAGGTAGTCCTACAGGCAGGTGGATCGTCGTTGTCAGCGTGAAAGACATCACCGAAAGAGGACAGGCTCTCCTCATATACATTTCTGAAATTATGACCAATTGGTTCAAGACCGGTGCCGTCAGGTCGTACTCGCATTGCAACACCACCGACCCATATCCTCCCATCATCGCTTTTTCGACCAGGGAAGTTTTCCTTGAGATGTGGGCTGCCGCCAGCGTATGAACTGCCAGCTCGAAGTGTCCAACCAGATTTATCCGTGACCGTATGCGGACCCCCGTTACCAGTATTAAAGTACCAATAACCATCAGGTCCGACAGTGACGCTGTGAAGGCTATGGTCATGGTCAAGGCCACTAAATCCGGTCAGGAAGACTTCTTTCTTATCGACATCCTTATTGAAATAGGTGTCGCCATCTACGTCGGTATAAATCAAGAGGTTTGGCGCACATGAGACAATAACCTGATTTCCTAAGACGGCTATTCCAAGAGGTGCAACAAGATCAATATCTCTAACAAATGTGTGAGATGCATCTGCTTTTCCATCACCATCAGTGTCTTGTAAAACAACAATCCGATCACCTTTTTCATTGGTGAGGCCGAGACCGTTGTTTCGAAAGTTCCGGTAGTTTACAGCTTCGGTAACCCAGATACGGCCGTCAGCATCAATGTCAAAGTTCGTTGGATTAAAAAGCTGTGGAGTTGTTGCCCATACTGTCGCTTCGAAACCATCAGCTATGTCAAATTCGCGAGCCGGTATATGCTCTGCTTTGAGCGAATTGGTCAGAACGAAAAAAAATAGTGCAAAGCATGAAGCAATTGCTAGTCGTGTAGTCATAATCTCTCAGAATGTCATGTGGTCTATTGTGGCCCTGCGGTAGTTCAATGAGTCAGATACCACCACCTTTTCATTCAGTTTGCTACGAAAGTGAGCCCGTTAAAACTATGTTCAATGAATCGATGTCTCGAGCTACAAATATCGTACATGAGTGATCTCCATAAAATTGAGGTAGTATTTGAGAAGAATGGAGTTTTAGCTGTAAATAAGCCTGCAGGCCTTCCAACACAGGCGCCATGGGGCATCGAATCTGTCGAGTCTTTGATAAGGCGGCAAAAGTTTCATCAACACTTTGAAGATGCGATTGAGTCAGGAGGCACGCGTCATCCTGGTGGGTTCCTCGGAGTACCGCACCGTCTCGATCGTGCGGTTTCTGGAGTCATGCTTCTAGCCTTGACTCCGAGAGCAGCCAGACAGCTTTCCCGCCAATTCGAACGTCGACAAATCCAAAAAACGTACGTCGCGGTTGTTGAATCAACAGATGCGTTACCAGTAAGCGAAGAACCATTTATTTGGCGGGATGCAATACGTAAAGTTTCGGGAGAGCCTCGTGTTGAAGTGGTGAAAACACATGACAGTCATGCAAAGCCAGCCTTAACAAAAGGTTTCGTGTTGGCATCTAGTAAAGATCGTTGTGTATTGAAGCTGCACCCAGAAACAGGCCGTATGCACCAATTAAGAATTCAGGCTGCATGTCGTGGTATGCCAATAGTTGATGACGCACTGTATGGGAGTGCATCAATGGAGGACATTGAAAACACTCGGCATCAGCCAATTGCTTTACACGCATGGTCGATTGAATATGACGATCCGGAAAACAAGCAGAGAGTCGCTGCACATGCTTCCGTTCCAGAAACACCTCGTTGGATGTGCTGGCGGGATGTAATCTCTAGTCGTATGCAAAGTGAATCTCAATAAGAAGCTACGTTACGGCATCTGTAGATTCAGGCAATTTCACTCTTAGGTATCGCCGCATCAGAATACGTCGAGTTGAAAATGATGGCCCTGATGGTACCGACGAGATTTCGGATAGTAATTTTGCCATGATCGATTGTAAACAGGCACACGCATCTCCTGAGGATAGCGATGGTAGAGATCATTTGCGCTTTTCATATATCCATCAGCGTAATAGTTCTGGGGATACCAGACATACGGATAATGGTAGAGACGATTCCAGTCGTGGGTGTTGTACGAGTTTGCCCACTGATAACCATAAGCCTGTTTGCCAGCTGCTGGTGGTTGTTGGGCGTGCGCAGGTAACGAATACCCCAGAAAAGCACTGGCAACAACTAGTGCCAGTGCATACGTATGCCACTTCATTCTATTTCCCCCCGTGTACTGATTCGGTAAGTCCGCGAACGGTTCTTCCGCACATCAGGAAAATTATCGGCAAGCGGGACGATCAGACTTCACGGAAAAAGTGGCATTTTCGGCATAATTTAAGAATTACGCCGTCTGCGTTTGCTCAGAAGGGAGCCGTCCCTCGGCCAATTCCTTATCCCATTCGTCCATAAGGGGCCAATGGGTGGCACAGGTGCCAAAGTCAGCCAAGGTGAGATAGCCCTTCAGTCTGTCAATGGTTTTTGCGAGTAGTTCATCATTTTTTCGAAAAACAGGTCCGTGGCTTGGTAAAAGCCATTCGATATCACTCGCTGCAATGCGTTCCAGCGACGAGATAAATGAAGGAATGTCGCTGCCGTGATGGGCGTCAATTGCTCCCACAGATCCGTCTCTATAGATGTTGTCTCCTGAAAGAAGAAGATTGCCGAAGCGAAATGCAAGCTGGCTGTCCGTATGGCCTGGCGTGTGCCAGACTTCCAATTCTCGTTTACCAACTTTAATTTTATCACCATCAACAATAGGCTTCTCAATTTTTACGATGGGCATTTCAAGATGTACATTCTGAGCCGAAATCTCCGCAAATGTTTTGATCCGGTCCCCCTGCTCGAGTGACTCTACCGCTTTTGGGTGCGCAAAAGCAGGTGCCTTCAAGAGACTCTTTGCCTTGGCGAGTCCCTGAACGTGGTCAACATCCGCATGGGTGGCAATAAGTCCGCGGCATTGGGAAATTGGGAAATCAATTTGACGAATAAGTTCAATTATTTCATCAACATTTTCCTCATACCCAATATCGACAAGAATCCATTCGTTTTCATCGAAAAGAAGATAGACACTGCATCCAATTCGCCATCCGGCTTGATGGTTTATTTCAATGACACCAGGGAAAAGTGGACGACGTTCAAGCATTGTGAAAGTAATTGGCTATAAGGAAAATTTGAGACCGAGAGCAATGAGTGCATGGCTCACCAAAAGACTCATTGCATACAGCACTCCAGTGTAGGGCTAACGGACTTACTCGACAATCGAAAGAAGTGCTCTGGGGGTCCTAAACCGCTACTTTTTGAGCCGGAATGTGAATGTGTGCTGAATTGTTGAGGCCAACGGGTCCTCCCGAGACAATAAGTCTGATTTGTGTCCGTTTTTGGCCACCACTTTGTCCTGCGTCAGAACCTGATCCTTGCGTGGTGGTTGACCTAAATTTAAAAGGAGTTTTTGTCTGGAAGTGGTCTTTGTTCGCAAACAGTTCTCAAAACGTGAGGAATGAGATTTGTCTTATCAATAGTGTTTTGTAGTGCATTAAAGATGAATGCAGATTCCCATTGAATGTGCGCATTCTGCCGTTCCGGCACGTCATGAAATTTCATGAACCACCAAATAAAAACTCCGCCCGGGGTGGGTACCCCGAGCGGAGATCACTGGCCGAAGTCGGGCAACGGATTTCCGTTCGACCGAACGTTTACACTATTTGGTACTTACGGTACGACTAACCGCAATTACCTTGGTAGCTCGTGTGGCTGTAGCGGAAGCGTCCGGAGTTGGGGCAACAGCTGCCTCAACACCACAAGCTGGCTCACAACCACAAGCTGGCTCACAACCACAAGCTGGCTCACAACCACAAGCTGGCTCGCAACCACAAGCTGGCTCGCAACCACAAGCTGGCTCGCAACCACAAGCTGGCTCACATCCATCATCACAGCAGCTATCGCAGCAGCTATCGCAGCAGCCACGGCTGCAGCGCCAAGCATGCCATCGCTTCTTTGCTTCGTGCATATCACGGAGCAAATCTTTCAATGGTGTCTTGCAGCAACGCTTGCTAGATCCACAGCAACTATCGCAGCATCCGTCATCACAAGCTGGCTCGCAACCACAAGCTGGCTCACAACCACAAGCTGGCTCGCAACCACAAGCTGGCTCGC
>ERZ802830.2926-NODE-2926-length-14958-cov-6.2735_pt1 | contig 14958 bp, 10 predicted proteins | sample MGYA00345654_ERZ802830 | MGnify/ENA primary metagenome ERZ802830 (study PRJEB30503, sample SAMEA104212375) | marine metagenome | biome: Westerlies Biome; feature: [SRF] surface water layer (ENVO:00010504) within the epipelagic zone...; material: water... | reverse complement strand
TGAAAGTTCTCCGGAGGACAGGAAAGCACGCTCAAAACGCCGTGCTGCCTTGCCTTGGATCATTGGTACGGCTCTGGCCGGGCCTACCCTTGGGGTTGGCTGCTACCAGTGGGCTCTGGAAGCCATTCCGAGTGGCTTGGTTTTGCCTATCGTCGCCACGACTCCCTTGATGGTCATTCCGCTTTCAGCCTGGATGGAGGGCGACAAACCCACGATGCGCTCTCTTGCTGGTGGTTTAATTGCCGTGTTGGGGGTTATATTGCTTGGTAAATTTCGTTGAGCTTTGCGCATTATGGATAAATGGAAAGCAATCAGGAGCGGACTTTACTCGATAAGGCCTTGCAAGAAATATCTTCAAGTAGACGTGTTGAATACCGGTTAGAGTCTGTTACGCTGATCACCATATGGCATTTGGATCTTACAGGGATTTTATTGATAAATTAGACGAGATGGGTGAATTGGTTCGAATCACTGAACCTGTCGCCACAGAATTGGAGATTACGGAAATAGCGGACCGGGAAATGAAAAAACCGGGTGGGGGCAAAGCGCTTTTATTTGAGAAGCCAACCGTCAACGGCCAAATTTCACCTTTTCCAGTGGCTGTCAACACGATGGGTTCAGATCGGCGCATGGCTTTATCCATGGGAGCAGAATCGGTTGAATCAGTCGCCAGCGAACTTGCAGTCCTGATGAAAGCCAAACCGCCCTCAGGTGTGCGAGATGCCATCAAGCTCTTCAGTGCTGCTTTGGAATTGCGGCACGTACGCCCCAAAAAAGTCCGAACAGGGCCCTGTAAAGACGTGATCCATCTGTTTGATCCGCCCAGAACTAGAAATCAGGAATGGCCGGATGCGCCTTCTATTGACAGGGAAACATCCAAGGACCCCAAAGATACTCCAACCCTTTTGAATTTGCCCGTGTTGAAGTGCTGGCCTCTGGATGGTGGCAGGTTTGTAACCTTGCCATGTGTGGTCACGCGTGACCCCGATACGGGTGAAGGTAATCTTGGGATGTATCGAGTGCAGATATATGATGACCAAACGACTGGGATGCACTGGCAGCTTCAGAAAGTCGCAGCAAGGCATGGTCGACGTTACTACGAAACAGGTGAGCGCATGCCTGTCTCTATTTTTCTCGGCGGTGATCCGGCATTTCCATTCGCTGCCACCGCTCCCCTGCCGGACGGACTTGATGAGTTTTTATTGGCAGGATACTTGCGTAAACAATCGATCGAGATGGTTCGTTGTGAAACCAACGACCTGCAGGTGCCAGCCAGCGCCGACATCGTGATTGAGGGCTACATTGACCCGAAGGAGCCACTGCGCAGTGAAGGGCCTTTTGGGGATCATACGGGTTTCTACACATTGCCAGAGCCTTACCCCGTCTTTCATGTGACTGCAATCACCCACCGTAATGATGCAATTTATCCGGCAACTATTGTCGGTATTCCGCCGATGGAAGATTTTTACATGGGCAAGGCGAGTGTTCAGTTATTCCTGCCCATGTTTAAAATGAATTTCCCGGAAATTGTTGATATTGCGCTTCCTGCCGAAGGGGTTTTTCACAATCTGGTATTTGTCAGTATCAAAAAAACGTATCCGATGCAGGCTTACAAAATCATGCACGGGCTTTGGGGAATGGGGCAGATGATGTTCACCAAATACATAGTGGTCGTAGATGACGATGTCGATGTGCATGAAACCAGCCAGGTTCTGTTCAGGCTTTGCTCCAACACCGAACCTCGCAGAGACGCTGTATTCACACGCGGACCTGCTGATGTGTTGGATCACGCGACGGATGCGGTGGGCGTTGGGTCCAAGCTTGGTTTTGATGCCACGCGTAAACTAAGAGGAGAAGGGTTTACACGCGATTGGCCCCCACTGATCAAGATGGATGCCAAGGTGCGTGCAAGGGTGGACCAGTTACTGCAAGGTAAACTGTGATTGAGAAAAGCCCCCCTTCTAGAAAGGCGTGATTCAGCTTTTTCTGACTCGGCTCGCGTTCTTGAGGCTATTGACCTCGAAGGTTCTACAGGTCGCAAAAACTGGTTTTGCCCAGTATCCCCAAGAAAATGCTCAAGGGTCATTCAATAAAAGACCATCGAGTGAGATGGTTGCGATCTTTAATGAGCAAACTGTCTGCCCAGAGGACTGGAGGAGCCCAAGTGGGGCCTGATGCCACTTCATATGACCTGATCTTTTGGAATGCTTTGGAGCTTGCTTCAATTACCCAGAATCTGCCGTCGTTGATCAGAACTCCAATGTGGTTTTTCATTGCCAGAAGGCATGCGTTTTCTCCTGTTCTTGAAGGTCCCTGCCATAAAATGTCACCTGAAGTGGTGTCCATGCAAAAAAGTTGACCAAGGCCAAAGTGAGAAAAGCCAAACAGGTGGTTTCCATGCACGACGGCTGTGCTCATGTCCAGAGCGACTCGTTTCTGGTGCCACCCTTCTTCCACATTCCAGGTGCTTCCTTCCAATGTGGGCAACACTTGTCTTATACCGCGATTTTCACCTCCCACCAAAATAGCGCCATTATGAAAGGTGGGGGTAGGCATGTTTTGATTAGATCCGATGTGAGGAAGAGCGAATCTCCAATCCATTTGTCCGGATGTCATATCGACTCCAATGAGCGCATTGTGGTTCCATTCAATGAGCTGATCTATACCCGCGAGTTTAGCTGTGATCGGCGACGAATAACAGGCGCCATCATCACCTAAACGCCACAGGGGTTCCCCGGATTCAACGTTGAAGGCCAAAAGCATTCCTTCATTGTCGTTGCCAAATCGAACCATGATTTTTTCTCCATGAACTATTGGTGACATGCTTGCACCCCAGTAGGGAGTTGTCTTCTCAAAACGCTGGCTTTCATCATGTCGCCACAGCAATTCTCCAGAATCCATATCCCAGGCGGACAGTTCTCCGGTGATGCTGAAGGTGAATAAACGGCCATCAGCCAGGCTGGGACATGATTTGGGGCCTCTTCCATGACCTTCGCCTCCGTTGCCCATTTTGAAATTTACCAAGTGTTCGTTTTTCCAGATTTCTTTTCCAGTTGCAAAATCGATTTTCCTGATGACCTCATGGCCGCTCTGTCTGGAGTGTTGGTAGATTTGATCATCGTGAACCAGAGGAGAGCCATATCCGTCTCCTACTTGAATACTCCAGACTTTTTGGAGTTTGTCTGGCCAGATTACCGGTTCCTTGAAGTGATTAACCCTACCGTTACGTTCAGGGCCCAGAAGGCCTGGCCAGTTTAATGTGGCACCCATGAGTGGCATGGGCAGTATGCTGGCAGTTAGGGTGGCGATCAGGTAGCTTTTGATAAAATACATTGGTATCGAGTGTTAGGTTTGGAGCGCCTTTGAAATGAGGAGGCATTTTCATGCCGCAATAGCGTGTTGATGGTGTTTTCCTGTTGTTTCTGCGCTCAAGATTGGGTTGTCATCAGTGATCTTCTTTCGTTTGTCTCAGCATATTGTTCTTTCTAGTAGAAGTAGAATAGAATGAACACGGCACATGACGCCAAAATGCCAGCGAGGTAACGGTCGTCGATGCCTTTTTCATTGTCTTTGCGTTGAGACTGTTTAACGCTGAAAACGATAATACACAGTGTCCAGCATGATCCAAAAGTAGCGGCAACCGCGGGCGATATAAAGTTGTTCACCATGCACGAGCCCAAGCCTGCAAAAACAAGGGCACTCAACAAAAGACGTTTACCATAGGAAGCGAGTTGTTCCTTTGAAATCAAGCCTAGTCCATGCCATGTGAGCTGACTTTTTCGTTCGTCTGTCATCGTAATCTTACTAACAATGACATGGGCCAGGGTAGACACGATTGCAGCCACAAACACAGCGTGGAAAAAGTTGAGGTTCTGACCGAACAGGGATGCAATGGTTTTTTTCTGTCCCAGTGTCATGGCATAAAGTGGAGGAAGACCATAGGAAACCACCAGGCCTGTAATAATGGCGGCAAATCCTCCTGTGGCAGTGGCACCTTTCCAGAGCATCCCCACACCAAAGGCAACGACCAGACCAGCGATTAATCTACTTTGATGGCTGGCCACATAGGTGAAAAAGGGTTTTTCGCTGTTTGGGTCGAAGATAAAGATTGTCAAGAATGCAGAGCCAATAACAAAAAGCAAAATACATTGGCGACCCACACGAATCAACTGCTTGTCGGTGGCCTCTGGGTTGATAAAACGTTTGTAAACATCAAAGGTGATCAGTGTGGCGGCGGAGTTTAGCATGGAGTCCACGCTCGACAGGATCGCACCTATCAATCCAGCAGCGACCAGACCTGCAAGGCCCCAACCGACAGGTGCGACAACTTCTCTCATTAACATTGGAAAAGCTGTGTCTCCATCTACAGGCACGCCTGGCATCGTAGCCTGAAAGTAATAAAATGCGGCAACACCGGTTCCAATGGAAATAAATGGGATGATTAATTTGAAGAAACCGGCAGTGACGATTCCAATGCGTGCTTCCCGGTCTGAGCGTGCAGCTAATGCGCGTTGGACGATAAACTGGTTTGCGCTCCAGTAATAAAAGTGAAGGATCAATAATCCACTCAACATGCCTGTCCAGGGTCGCCCCGGATGATTCATGGGAAGGTAAAGGTGCATTAGGTCCTTGCCTTTTGCGTCCAATGCTCTCATTCCTGACCATCCACCAATCTCTGCTTGACCAAAAGTCAAATAAGCTACCAATGCTGCTCCTCCCAGCATGAGAACAGATTGGATCACATCCGTGATGATGACTGCTTTCAATCCTCCGAAAATGGTGTACGAGCCAGCCACAACAGCCATTACCAAAATGCCGATGATATAGGTTGTATAATTGATTTGAATTTTCGCTGAATTACCTGCTGCTGCGGAGTCCAGGGCTGCCTGAATTTGGGATTGATCCACAAGTAATATGTTTAATGAGCGGGATCCAATGTAAAATGCTGGCACCATCATGATCACAACGATGATCGTGATCATGATGATGGCATAAGCAACGCGGGAGCGGTCATCGTAGCGCCGGCTCAGATAATCGCTCAAAGTATAAATGTTGAGTTTGCGATAAACGGGAAGAAAGAAGTAGCACAGTAAGAGCAGTCCTGCGATTGCCGTGATTTCGAAATGACTTTCAACAAAACCCAGACTGAATCCAACTCCCATCATGCCAACGATGTGATTGGCCGAAACATTGGATCCGAAAATCGAGCCGGCCACTCCCCACCATCGAGCGTCTTTTCCGGCCAGGTAAAAATCCTCGGCGGTTTCCTCCCTTCTTCCTGCCCACAGTCCGATGATCATCACCAAAATCAGGGAACCAAAGAAAATAGTAAAATCCAATGGGGACAAAAGCTGCTGGTTCATAAGCCAAAGATTAGACCGAGGTATAAAGATACGTCAATCATCCTAATGTAGCCGTCCGACCGTGAGTTGCCTCTATGATTGGGGGCAGGTTTGTGAGAGGAAGGCTGGGGGACATTTGAAGTATATCCACTTGATTAAACATCACCTTGCGATGAGCACTGCTGATTCAGGCCCGCGACAGCAATGAGCCAAGCGCTAATGTCGATCATGGTGAATGCCGATGCAGGAACCTGCGTGTCAGGCAGGCAGGTCTCTTCTCAAGAGACCAGAAAGTCGATTGCTGTCATCATTGTCGTGGTCGAAATCCAGCCTACAAAGCCGTCCATCACGAACTCATTACATCAAATAGAACCCGCTTGGCTTCATTTCTGTTCAGAATGAGGGATCTTAGCCAATTGATTCCTTTAGAAATCAACTTGCCTTTGCTACCTCTAAAGGAATACTCTTCTTTTTGCTATGGAATCGCAAATTGCGGAATATATACCTGTTTTGATGCTTGGTCTGGTGGCAGCAGCTTTTGCCTTTGGGACGCTTATTTTCTCGGCCTTGGTAGGTAAGAAGGGGCACCGCTCAAAGATCAAAGACACTGCCTATGAATGTGGTATGCTGCCGATCGGGGCAGGAAGTGCTCGTTTTTCAGTCAAATTCTATCTGGTTGCGATGTTGTTCATTCTCTTTGATGTGGAAGTCGTTTTCCTTTTTCCCTGGGCGGTTGTTTACAAGGAAATGCTTGTCGAAAACGCCCACTTGATCTTTGGCTCGATGATGGTTTTTCTAGGTTTGTTCCTGGTTGGGTTCATTTACGAACTCAAAAAGAAAGCTTTCGATTGGAAAAATTAACTTTTCTGAGACAGTAGCATCTCAATCCTCCTGACATGGATTCCATCAAATTTGGCACATCTGGCTGGCGCGGGATCATTGCCCGTGACTTCACCTTCGCTAATGTCGCTCTCGTGGCTCAGGCCATCGCTGATTATTTGAAAAGCGAGCTCAAGCGTAAAAAGTCTGAAATCAAGGGACGCAGGCCTATTCTGGTTCTGGGGCACGATGCTCGCTTCATGGGGCCCGAGTTTGCGACGATAGTAGGAGAAGTGCTCTCTAAAAACGGATTGATCCCCTTGCTTTGCGAACGAGATGCTCCGACACCGGTGATCGCCCACACCATCCGTGCTCGAAAAGCGATTGGCGGAATCAACATGACAGCCAGTCATAATCCAGCCGAATATCAGGGACTGAAATTTTCGACTTACCGTGGAGCTCCCGCACCTCAAGATGTCACCGGGAAAATCGAAAAAAACATCGAGAAACTCCAGAACAGAGGATGGGCGTGGAAAGTCAGCGATCCGGGACTTTTCAAATGCAAAACCATTGACCCGCGCGACAGCTACTTCAAGCAGGTTCGCAGCATCATTGATTTTAAAAAAATCAAGCGGGCAAAACTCAAAGTCGCTGTGGAGTGCATGTATGGCACCGGTCGCGGTTATCTGGATACGCTGCTCAATGAAGCTGGCTCCAAAACAACTTTATTCCACGATTATCTGAATCCCGGTTTCGAAGGTCGACACCCTGAACCCAACGAGAAAGGCATGGCGGATGCGCGTGAATGCGTATTATCTGGTGAAGCCCAGCTTGGTTTGGGTTTGGATGGTGACGCCGACCGTTTTGGTATTGTAGATCAAGATGGCACTTGGTTGACCCCTAACCAGATCCTCTCGCTGGCACTTTACCATCTCGCCAAAAACCGCAAATGGACTGGAGCAGTCGTCCGCACCGTTCCCACAAGCCATCAGGTGGATGATGTTGCCAACATGTTTGGCATCAAGGTGCACGAGACCCCAACAGGTTTTAAGCACATTGGAGCCTTGATGGAATCTGAGGACATCATTGTTGGAGGCGAAGAGTCCGGCGGCTTGAGTGTCAAAGGGCACGTTCCTGAGAAGGATGGTGTTGTCGCTTGTCTTTTGATGGCAGAGTTATATGCCTATGAGAAAAAACCTCTGGGTGAGGTCCTCAAAGATATTGAAAAGGTGACTGGCCCTTATTACACCGACCGAATCAATGTCCGCATTCCTGCTGAGCAAAAAGCGGCCCTTCTAGATCACCTGTCCAAAGGGCTCGAGAAAGTTGGGCGTCAGAAGGTAGAAAAATTCATCAATATCGACGGTTATAAATTTCTTCTTCCCGGGCAGGAATGGGTCGCGTTTCGTGCAAGTGGAACCGAACCCCTGATCCGATGCTATATAGAGGCCAAATCTGAAGCCGGGCTAAATACCCTCATTCGAGCCTGCAAAAAAATCCTCAAAGGATAAAGCCCCTGCGCAACATTCAAATACACTAAAAATTAATGAGTCACCAGTCATCTGACATGACGTGGCCCACCGTGCACCTTCGTCACGGTGAGGCACAGCGTATCCAAGCCGGACACCCATGGGTATACTCCCGCAACATTCAAAAAGTCACGCAGGAACCTGAAGATGGAGATGTTGTACAGGTGAGGGATCACCGTCGCCGGTTTCTTGGTTTGGGTTTCTTCAATTCAAAATCAAAAATACGAGTGCGTTTGATTTCAAGGTCGAAGCTTGAAGTCAATCAGTCGTTCTTTGAGATGAAGCTGCAGACCGCCTTGAATTGGCGGCATAAACATTTGGGTGATCGCGAATGTTTTCGCCTGGTCAATGCGGAAAGTGATGGGCTGAGTGGCTTGATCGTAGATAATTACGATGGTGTGCTGGTTGTGCAAACCAGTTCATTGGGAATGGATCAACGTCTTCCGCAAATTGTGGGCGCACTAAAAAAGTTGATGAGCCCCAAGCGTATTCTTGAGCGTAATGATTCCACCGGGCGTCGCATGGAGGGACTCGAAGAGCGGCATTCCACATTGTATCAGTGTGAATCCGAGGACTCAGATACTGAGTTGATTGTAAAGATGAACGATTTGGATTGGCGGATTGATACGAAAAAAGGTCACAAAACAGCCGCTTATCTGGATCAATACGAAAATTATCAGCAAGTTGCCAATCTGGTTGCACGTATGGATGCTCCGAAGGTGCTGGATTGCTTCAGTTTCATGGGAGGGTTTGCTCTTCATTCCGCCAATGCGGGAGCAACAGAGGTTACTGCCATCGATCAGAGCGAGGATGCGCTTGATGCAGCTACCAGCAACGCGCAATTGAATGGACTCTCACAGCGATGTGAATGGGTGCACGGCAATGTCTTCGATTGGCTCAAGGTCATGACTGCCAAAAAAGACAATGATGAAGCTTTGGAAGATGGACCTCGCTATGACCTTATCATCTTGGACCCGCCTTCTTTTACCAGGAGTCGTGCGTCAGTGCCTGATGCGCTGCGCGGTTACAAGGAAATCCATTTACGTGCCATGCGCTTGTTGAAGCCTGATGGAGTGCTGGCCACATTTTGCTGTTCTCATCATATTGATCCCTTGACCTTTGAGGGGACGGTCTTAAGCGCGGCATTTGATAATCGATGTACCTTGCGGCGAGTGGGAACCTATGGTCAGCCAGCGGATCACCCTATTGTTCCGTCCATCCCGGAGACAGAATACCTTAAAGGTTTCGCCTACCAGCGTTTGGAATATTAGTAGTCACAGCTTGAGGATCTGGCGCTGCCATTGCATGAGTTCGCTGGTGGCCTTTGCGGCGTCGTTCAGTCCCAGGCGAGTCAGCGTGGCCTTGCTTGCAATGATTGACGGGTCAAGATTCAGGTTTTCCGCAGCATCGTCACGTATGGATTTTAATTGATCTGCACGGCGTTTCTCCTCATCCGCAGTGCGGAAACGCTCCGTTTTGATACGGTTTGGATAATCTTGAGCCTTGATTGTTAAAGATTTATTGATGACTTTTTCAAGACCCTCACGTCTTCTGTGAGACAGGCGGCGAGGAAGCAGGCTTCCCCATGTTTCATTATTCGCTGCGCTTATGGCGATAGCCACACTCAAGTCGTGGTTCAAAACGAAAAAAGGAGGGCGATTTGCCTGAACAGCCTCATTTTCTCGCCAGTAGTAGATTGCTTTGAGCACAGCCAATCCTCGTCGGGACATCTTCTGACTCCCTTTGATGCGCCATTCGCGGTCTGAGGTATCCTTCTGAGGCAAGCAGGCTTGATCGATCACTTTCTGGCTGATTTCATGCAGCCATTCAAGTCGCCCCAGTTTTGTTAATTCCTCTCGCATCAAATGGGTGAGTTGATGAAGGTAAAAGACATCGTTCAGCGCATATTGGGCCATGGCTTGCGTCAAAGGCCTTATGCCCCAGTTTGCCGTTTGAGGACCTTTCTCGAGTTGGACGTTAAAGTAGTGTTTCACAAGGAATTCCAAACCAAAGCGCTCATGACCTACCATGCGTGCCGCCCACATGGTGTCGAAGACTTGAGAGGGGCGGAATCCAAACCTTTTATAAAGCAAGCGCAAGTCGTAGTCCGCAGCATGAAAAATTAAAACTTTATCTTGAAAGGCTTCCAACAACGGGCTGCAATCAACATCCGAGAGCGGATCGACCAGCCAGCTGCTTTTCTGGGTACGGATCTGCAGAAGACAAATCTTTTCCGGATAAGCATGCATACTGTCCGCTTCGGTATCGAGAGCGATTTCATTCGCTTTGGACACAGCTTGCACCACCTCTTTCAACCGAAGGTCATCATCGATCAAGCAGGTTTCATCTGGAGTAATCTTCATCGTTTTTAAATAGTCAAGCCGGAATAAGCATCACCGACAACCTAATATGTAGATGTTTGTCATAGAGCTTTGCAAAACAAAATAACTTGGATGAGCAAAGCCTTGTTCTCAGAATGCTCCCCATGAATTTGGCAAATGCACTAATAGATGCTTTTCAAAGGCATCCGGAAAAGGCTGCAATTTACTGGGGAGGTGAAATAATTACCTATGCCCAAATAGTTGAGGAATCAGATTGGATTAGAAATTATTTATTGAAGGAGTGCCAGGTGAACCCTGGGGACCGAGTTGCGCTTTGGATGAAGAATACACCCGAATTTATTTCTATTCTCTATGGTGTACTGCGAGCTGGTGCGGTGGTCGTCCCCTTGAATTATTTTCTGACCGCACCTGAGGCCGAACTCATTTTAAGGGATTCAGGAGCCAAAGTGATTTTTGTAGATGATGCCATGTACAAGGGGGCCAACTGTATGCGCGAAGTGCTTCCTGAAGTTAACCTTTGCCACATTAAAAACCTTAGCGCTGGACCTTCTGAAACTGAACAAATCATGCACACGGCTTCGGTTAAAGACGAGGATGATTTGGCATTGATCATATACACCAGTGGGACAACGGGTAGGTCAAAAGGAGCAATGCTTACGCATGGGAACCTTGCGCACAACGTGAACAGCTGTGTAAAGACGATGCGCGTCTCTGAGACTGATAAGATTGTGCTGCTATTACCCATGTTCCACAGTTTTATGGTAACTGTGGGCATTCTGCTGCCTATCAAGGTTGGGGGCTCCATTGTGCTGATCCAATCCTTGCATCCTCCCAAAAATATACTGCAAGAAATCATTGCCGCGGGGGCCACTATCTTACCGGCAATACCTCCTTTTTACCGTGCATTCGCTTCCTCCTCCTTGCCGGAATTGCCCTTGCGCCTATGTATCAGTGGTGCTGCTCCTTTGCCCAGAGAAGTCCTTAAAAAATTTAATCGTCAATCGAATATGAGCCTGCTTGAGAGTTATGGGCTAAGTGAGGCCAGTCCGGTCGTGACACTTAATCCGGTAGACGGCCCTTGGAAAGCTGGCTCGATAGGGCTTCCAATTCATGATGTTGCTGTAGCGATCATGAATGAACAGGGGCTGGAAGTTCCAAGGGGTCAAACGGGCGAGCTTTGGGTCAAGGGGGGCAACGTGATGAAAGGTTATTGGAATCGTCCTGAAGCATCAGCAGAGGCCTTGTGTCATGGTTGGCTCAGGACGGGGGATATGGGGCACGCAGATGAAGAGGGATACATCTATGTCACGGACCGGAAAAAAGACATGTTGCTGGTTAATGGGATCAATGTGTATCCGCGTGAAATAGAGGAATTGATTTATGAATGCGAAGGCGTGAAGGAAGTTTCGGTAGTGGGGCAAATCGATCAACGTAAGGGAGAATTACCGGTTGCATTCATCGTGATGGAAGATGGTTGCAATCAAAACGCCCATGCAATACTGGAAGCGTTAAAGCCAAAGCTAGCAGCTTATAAAATTCCGCGGAAAATCCTTTTTATTGGAAAACTGCCACGCAATGCAACAGGCAAGGTGTTGAAGACTGTTTTGCGTAAGCAGTTGCAGGCTTAAACCTCTCAGTTAGTCCCCTTCAAGCGGGTTCTTTCGGTGTCATTCATGACTCACTTGACTGGAGTTTGCTTTCTGATGCTCAGGCTTGCTCAAGTTTTCATAATCATCATCAGGCCAGTGTAGTTGGGAAAATTCAGGAGCTTGCCAATGTGAGTCAGGTTGGCAAGAATGAAGCATGTTCCTATTTATTAAATCTTTGAGATTGTCTGTCAGAAGCATAGGAATCTTGTTCCTCCTATGGTGCACTTTTGTCCACGCAGAGCGCGCCAGGGATTGGGGGATTCCTTTCGGTGGAAAGCCTGGCCCTCAAAATGCGATCACCGATGTCCAAGGTGTGTTGGTAGGACACTGCACTTTGATAGAGGGCAGTGGTGACTTACATGTCGGTAAAGGTCCCATAAGGACAGGTGTTACAGCCATTTTGCCGAGTGGAAAGGCTTTCAGGCCGGTATTTGCCGCTTGTGACACACTCAACGGTAATGGAGAAATGACCGGGACAACTTGGGTTAATGAGTCTGGTTTTCTTGAAGAGCCTCTGCTTTTAACCAACACGCACAGTGTCGGAAATGTCTATGAGGCAGTGATCCATTGGCGTCGTCAAGCGGGATATCATGATCTCGCTGACCCATTCGGCTGGGCCTCTCTTCCGGTTGTGGCTGAAACATGGGATGGTCGCTTGAACGATATTCATGGGCATCACATACGGCAGGAGCATGTCTTTAAGGCCCTCAATTCAGCTCGATCAGGTGCTGTTGATGAGGGTAATGTCGGCGGCGGAACAGGCATGGTTTGTCATCGTTTTAAGGGCGGGGTCGGAACCTCATCGCGTGTGATGAAAAACGGCTATACCCTTGGTGTGTTGGTGCAGGCTAATTATGGTAAGCGTGAAAACCTCACGATTTCAGGCATCCGCTTGGGGGAACGTATAGCAGGAAGTGAGATGATCATGAATGGGCTTGAGCCTCAGGCGAACGGGCATTCAATCATTGTTGTCATCGCAACCGACGCTCCTTTATTGCCGCATCAGTTAAAACGAATTGCTCGCAGGTCTTCCCTGGGTATTGGGCGCACAGGGGGATTTGGAGCTAATTCGAGTGGAGATTTGTTTTTGGCTTTTTCTACCTTTCAAATTGGCAAAACCTCTAACAAAGGGCTGAGTCAAATCAGTATGCTTTCCAATAGCCAGCTGGATGCCTTTTTTCTGGCTACTATCCAGTGTGTTGAGGAATCCGTTATCAATGCCATGGTAGCTGCCGAGACGATGGTGGGAATCAATGGGAACACTGTATTTCAACTCCCCAAGGAGCAGGTGATTCGTATTCTTAATAGACATGAGATCATTGAGCGATAAAGGGAGAGACCATGAGAAAGTTGAAGAAAAAGCCCAATATTTTGCCTGCTGTTCATAATGGTAAAACTACCCAATAGACTGAATTGGCACTATCGAAGGGTTAAATTTCATCATAGGCCTTAATTTTCCGTTCGGATTAATAAATTAATAAAATCACCATCGGTGTTTTGGGTATTCATCGGTATGGCTGTGGGATTCTCCATTATTAATCCCTGCAAACATTGCGATTGACCCAGGCATGGGTACTGAGCTTCGCTAGAAGCATGTTTCTATTTGATGCCCACTTGGACCTGGCAATGAATGCCATGGAATGGAATCGTGATTTAAGGCAACCCCTGAAGTCGATCAGACAAAGAGAGACGGACTGGACTGATAAACCCGATCGCGGTCGTGGTGTATTAAGTTTTTCCGAGATGCGCTCTGGCCAAATTGGTCTGTGTGTAGCTACCCAAATTGCACGATACGTTAAACCTGAGAGCCGTTTGTCTGGTTGGCATTCCCCTGAACAAGCTTGGGCGCAAACCCAAGGCCAACTGGCCTGGTACCGCGCCATGGAAAGTCAGGGGCATTTGATACAGATCAAAAATATACAACAGTTAAACTCGCACATGACCCTTTGGGAAAAAGCCATTCTACAAGATCAAGTAGATGATAGTTTACCAATCGGGTATATTTTGAGCCTGGAAGGTGCTGATTCCATGGTTGATATCTCCTACCTTGAGAAAAGCTATAGTCAGGGATTACGGGCCCTGAGTCTTGGTCATTACGGGCCCGGAACATACGCGCCTGGCACGGGGGCGGTAGGTGGTCTAAGCCCGCGCGGTAAAGATCTGCTCAAAGAAATGGACCGTCTCGGAATGATCCTGGATTTAACGCATTTATCCGATCAGGCATTCTGGGAGGCGTTGGATATTTTTCAGGGCCCAGTATGGGCAAGCCATTGTAATTGTAGAACATTGGTAGCCCATCAGCGTCAATTAAGTGATGAGCAAATCCGTGTTATTTCCGATAGGGGTGGCGTTATCGGTCTTGTTTTCGATGCCTGGATGATGCATTCAGGCTGGAAACGAGGGGAGACAACACCGGAATCAGCCAAACTGAAGTTAAAACGCATTGTAGATCATGCAGACCATATTTGTCAGATCACAGGCAACTCTTCCTATGTGGGTATAGGTTCGGATCTGGACGGTGGATACGGGACCGAACAATGCCCTCAGGACATTGACAGCATTGCTGATCTTCAAAATCTCGAGAAATTGATGCAATCGAAAGGTTATTCAACAAAAGATATCTTAGGTTTTTTCAGCAGGAACTTTTTGAATGTATTGGAAAAAGCCTGGACTTGATGGTTTTTCCAAGCGCGCTCATGGCCGTGATGGTGAGGGTTACCTGATCGGAAGATGTTAGGGGCAATGCTGGATGAACGGGCGGATTTGTCTAATATTGGGGGAGGTTACCAGAGAAGTTTTGAAAGATGGCAAAAAGTTAAGTTAAGGTCACCTGCTGCAGACCTGACATGATTACTGACGATAACAAGCGCAGGGTCAGTAACCTTATTTTGCGCAGTCATGACTTGTTTTTTTCTACTCGTTAAAAAAACCGGAGGTGGTTCCACTGAAAAGTATCAATTTAGGGCTGCAAATCGTCGAAGTGATAAAAGGTCATAATGGATTTAACTTTTAGCGGATGTTCTGTGATGATGATAGTACCCAATTTTGATAGAACTAGAATATGACCGCACGAGTAGCGTCACCAGTTCTGAGTAAATTTGTTCATGTGCTTAATAATAAAGGCCTTCACCCTGATTGATATGACTTACATTGCATTGTTGTTCAAAAAAACAAAAAAAACCTTGCAGACAATTCCAATTGCAACCATATTAATCAGCTCAACGCGACAAGCCTTGAAAGCAAGGTGTAAGTGGCAAGGTGGTTTAAAGGATTTTGT
>ERZ802830.2925-NODE-2925-length-14962-cov-5.97706_pt1 | contig 14962 bp, 14 predicted proteins | sample MGYA00345654_ERZ802830 | MGnify/ENA primary metagenome ERZ802830 (study PRJEB30503, sample SAMEA104212375) | marine metagenome | biome: Westerlies Biome; feature: [SRF] surface water layer (ENVO:00010504) within the epipelagic zone...; material: water... | reverse complement strand
CTCAGGGCCATATGCTCCAGTTATAGATCCGATATTTAATTGAAGCTTAACTCCCCTATTAATCATCTCCTCAACCTTATCATAGTTTTGATGCCAATAGGCATATCTTTCTACATGAGCAAGAACAGGACAATAACCTTTTTCTCGCATATCCCAAATAACCTCGCTTAATCTAGGAGGTTCATCAAAAAAAGACAATTCGAAGAGTAGATAATTTTCTTGGCCAAAAGTAAGCACATTATTATCTTTTAATAGCTGTTCAAAGTCTGGCTCTAAATTATACTCAGCAGCAGCTTCAATCTCTATTTTAAGATTATTTTTTTGAATCTCTTTTCTTACTTTGTCGAGTCCATCAAGAATAATATCTGGAGTGTTTTTATAATAGTCACTCATAATGTGAGGAGTCGTGATAACCTTTTTATAACCTAAATCGATAAAGTTTTCTAAAAGACTTAGGGTAGTCTCCATATCAGGCGAGCCATCGTCAATACCCGGTATTAAATGCGAATGAATATCATTATTTAAAAAATCAAGACTAATTGGGTCAATAGTAACTTCTTTTTTTGGAAATAATTTATTTAGAATTCCCATTTGATTAATTATAATGTTTATCGTAATAATGTTGATAATTTCCACTGGTGACGTCATTCAACCAATTATTATTATTTAAATACCAATCAACTGTATTTTCTAAACCTTCCTCAAATTTTACAGATGGTTTAAAGCCTAATTCATTTTCAATTTTAGAAGCATCAATAGCATATCTTAAATCATGACCTGCACGATCTTTAACATAAGTAATTAGCTTTCTAGATTCACCATCTGGATTTCCCAATTTACGATCCATTATATCGCATAGTAAATTAACTAAGTCTATATTCTGCCATTCGTTATGTCCTCCAATATTATAAGTTTCACCTACTCTTCCTCTATGATAAATTAAATCAATTGCATTGGCATGATCCTCTACCCATAACCAATCTCTAACATTTTCTCCTTTTCCATAAATGGGTAAAGGTTGTTTATTTTTAATATTATTGATTATCAACGGAATTAATTTCTCAGGGAATTGAAAAGAACCATAATTATTACTGCAATTGGATATTTTAACAGGGACATTATAAGTGTGACCGTATGCTCTAACCAAATGATCAGAACTAGCTTTTGAAGCAGAGTATGGACTTCTTGGATCATAGGAAGTAGTTTCTTCAAAAAATCCTTCCTGTCCTAGAGAACCATAAACTTCATCAGTTGAAATATGATAAAAACATTTATCATCTAAATCATCCCATTTTAGTTTACATTCATTTAGTAAGTTCAAAGTACCAACTACATTGGTTAATACGAATTCTTTTGGGTTAGTAATCGATCTATCTACATGCGATTCTGCAGCTAAATGAATCACACCATCAAAAGAGAATTGATTAAATAAATCTTTAAGTCCTTGCTCATTGCATATATCCAATTGTATAAAACTATAATTAGGCTTATCTACAATATCATGAAGGTTATTTAAATTACCAGCATATGTTAATTTATCTAGATTTACTATATGGTATTCAGGGTATTTTTTAACTAATTTTCTAACAACATGAGAACCAATAAAACCAGCACCTCCAGTAATTAATATAGTTTTTTTGAAATTCATTATAAAGTCCAATAATCTATTTCTTTTATTTTATTTCTAAAAATTCCTTTTAAATCTACCAAAAGACCTTTTTCTGATAATATTGATCTAAAATAATCTTCATTAAGAATGGAATACTCATGATGATTAACTGCTACTATTACTGAATTATAAACACCAATTATTTTATCAACTAATTTAAAACCATATTCATCCCAAAGTTCGTTAGATTCTGCATGAGGATCAACAACTTCAACATTACAAGAAAAAGACTTCAATTCATTTATTACATCAACAACCTTTGAATTTCTAATATCTGAAACATCTTCTTTAAAAGTGGCACCCATTACAAGTACTCGTGCTTCTTTCATAGGAGTTCCAGACGCAATAATTTTTTTAGCTACTGTGCTTCCTACATAAGAACCCATGGAATCATTAACTGCTCTTCCTGAATTGATTATCTGAGCATGATAACCTAATTCTTTTGCTTTATGCGTCAGATAATATGGATCAACTCCAATACAATGACCTCCAACAAGACCGGGTTTGAAATTTAAAAAATTCCATTTTGTCCCAGCAGCTTCTAATACTTCATAAGTATTAATATCCATTCTATTAAAAATGACTGATAATTCATTAATCAAGGCAATATTAACATCTCTTTGAGTATTTTCTATAATTTTTGCTGCCTCAGCAACTTTTATTGATGATGCTCGATGAACTCCAGCTTCAACCACCAATTCATAAGTCTTAGCAATTTCATCTGCCGATTCTTTATCACAACCTGCAGATACTTTAATGATACTAGAAAGTGTATGGACCTTATCTCCTGGATTAATCCTTTCAGGGGAATATCCAACCTTAAAATTTTCTTTAAATGTCAATCCACTTAATTCTTCTAAGACTGGAATGCAATCTTCTTCAGTACAACCAGGATAGACAGTAGATTCATAAACTACATAATCTCCATTTTTTAATACTTTTCCAACAGTCTTACTTGCAGAAAGTAAAGGATTAATATCTGGCTTTTTGTTTTTATCTATTGGGGTTGGAACAGCAATGATAAAAAACTTAACTTCTTGTAAATCTTTTAAATTGGAAGTAAAAGTTATCGAACAGTTTTCAAAATCACTAGCTAAAAGTTCATTACTAGGATCTATATTTTGCTTCATCAAGTTTACTCTTTCAACATTAATATCGAAACCAATAACATCAAGTTTTTTTGCAAATTCAAGTGCAATTGGAAGGCCTACATAACCTAAGCCAACTACAGCTAATTTTTCATCTTTTGAAATAAGTTTATCGTAAATTTTCATTTCTTACTATCTCTTAATTTATAAATTTTCTCAATTATTTCTACTACTTTTAAACCTTCTAAAGCATTTGTTGTAGCTACATTTTTTCCTCTTAAGGTCTCTACAACATTTTCAAATATATAATGGTGATTAGCTGCGCTTCCCTTGTAAGCACCATAATCATTAGGAGGATTTGAGGCTTTAAGTATGGGCATTTCATAATCTTTTATATTACAATATTCAATTTCATTCATATACTGACCCCCAACTTTAACACTTCCCTTATTTCCGACAATAGTCATGCTACTCTCTAAATTCGAATTCCAAACAGCGGTGGAATAATTTATACCCCCCATTCCTCCATTTAAAAAATCAAAAGTAATCATTCCTGAGTCTTCAAAATCTGTTGAATCTTTGTGAGTAAAATCAGCAAATTTACCTTCAATATTTTCTATGTCTCCAAAAAGCCAGTACATAATATCAATAAAATGTGAAAATTGGGTAAACAGGGTCCCGCCGTCATGTTCTAATGTTCCTTTCCATCCTCCCTTTTTATAATACCTATCATCTCTATTCCAATAACAATTGACTTGAACCATGAATATTTCACCAAGTTTTTTGGTATCTATAATTTCTTTTAGCCATATGCTTGGGGGAGAATATCTATTTTGCATTACTGCAAATACTTGCTTATGTTTTTGTAATGCTTTAAAAATTACACTCTCACATTTTGCTTTACTTAATCCAATGGGTTTTTCTATTACAATATGTTTATCGAAATTTAAAACATCAATAGAAATGTCCGAGTGAGATCCATTGGGAGTACAAATACAAATCACATCTATTTCTGGATGAGAACGTACTAAGTCAATATGATTTTTATAAAATGGAACATTGTAATTTTCTATATCTAAAATTTCTTTAGAAACTATATCGCATATGGCCACTAGTTCACATGAATTATTACGGGTAATCATTTTAGCATGTCTCTTGCCTATATGTCCAAGACCAATTACTCCAAACTTTACTTTTTTCATTTTAATCTATTTTTTTTACATGTCCGTTTATAAGTTCGTAAGTCTGTAAAGATTCTTTACAAGTGGCTTTCCCATTTTCAAAGTTTAGTCTGTGTCCATATTCACTTACCCAACCAATTTGTTTGGCAGGATTTCCTACAACCAAAGCATAGGGTTTAACATTTTTTGTAATAACAGCTCCAGCTCCAATAAGCGCATATTTTCCAATTTCATTACCACAAATTACTGTAGCATTAGCTCCCACGGAGGCTCCTTTTCTAACGATTGTATTTTCATAGGAATCTTTTCTTATTACTGCACTTCTTGGATTTGAAATATTAGTAAAAACCATTGAAGGTCCCAAGAAAACATCATCTTCACAAACTACACCAGTGTATATAGATACATTATTTTGAACTTTTACATTATTACCTAAAATAACATTTGGGGAAATAACTACATTTTGACCAATATTACATTTTTTTCCTAATTCTGAACTATTCATAATATGACTAAAATGCCATATTTTAGTATCATCTCCAATATTGGCATGATCATCAATTACTGCAGTTGGATGCGCAAAATAGTTCATAAAAATTTATTATAAGATTTAAAGTTTTGATGTTCTTTTAAATTTAATTCTTTCTTTGAAAGACTACAAAAATATTCATAAGTTAATTTTAAGCCTTCATTTCTGTTGACTTTAGGAATCCATCCAAGAATATTTTTAGCTAAATCTATATCAGGTTTTCTCTTTAAGGGGTCATTTTCAGGAAGTGGCTTATAAATAATTTTTTGTTGAGAATTTGTTAATTTAATAATCTCTTGAGCAAAATCTTTAATAGAAATCTCATTCGGATTACCAATGTTTACAGGATAATTATAATTAGAGAAAAGTAATTTATAAATCCCTTCAATAAGGTCGTCAACATAACAAAAAGACCTTGTTTGACTACCGTCACCAAAAATAGTTAAATCTTCCCCTCTTAAAGCTTGACCAATAAATGCAGGTAAAACACGTCCATCATTCAATCTCATTCTTGGGCCATAAGTATTAAATATTCTAACAATTTTAGTATCTAAATTATGAAACCTGTGATATGCCATAGTTATAGCCTCTTGAAATCTTTTTGCTTCATCATATACCCCTCTTGGCCCAATAGGATTTACATTTCCAAAATAACTCTCATTTTGAGGATGAACCAAAGGATCTCCATAGACTTCACTTGTAGAAGCAACCAATATTACAGCATTTTTTGCTTTAGCTAATCCTAGTAAATTATGAGTTCCTAAAGAACCTACTTTTAGTGTTTGAATGGGAATTTTTAAATAATCAATTGGACTTGCTGGAGAAGCAAAATGAAGAATATAATCTAAATCATTATTAATTTCTACGTACTTAGATACGTCATGATTGATAAATTGGAAATTTTGGTTTTTTTTTAGAAAATCTATATTTTTTTTAGAGCCAGTAATGAAGTTATCCATCCCTATAACATGAAAATTTTCTTTTAAGAAACGTGCACAAAGGTGAGAACCTAAGAAGCCAGCCGCACCGCTTACTAATACTGTTTTCAATTCTTTAAATTATTGATTATTTTTCTTCCAATGCTCTGGTAAAAAAAATTTTTACTTTGCATACTTGATATGTCGTATAAGTTTCGCCCATCAAATATAATTGGTGACTTCAATAAGTCTTGCATTTTATCAAAATCAGGATTCCTAAAGGCAGACCATTCAGTTGCTATTAATAGTGCATCTGCATCATTTAAGGCTTCGTAACTACTTTCAGCGTATTCAATTTCATATCCTACATCCTTAACATTTTTCATTGCCTCAGGGTCAAAAGCTGTTACTTTTGCACCAGCAGCTAATAGATCTTCAATTATATTTAAGGCTGGAGCTTCTCTTATATCATCTGTCTCTGGTTTAAATGCCAATCCCCACAAAGCGAACTTCAATCCATTTAAATCTTCTCCAAAATAAGTTTTTACTTTTTGCACTAAACTAAGTTTCTGAATATGATTTATTTTCATAACAGCATTAATTATTTTAAAATCATAATTCACATCACTCCCTGCTTTTTTTAAGGCTTGAACATCCTTTGGAAAACAACTTCCCCCATAACCAATTCCAGGATATAAAAAACTTTTACCTATTCTAGCATCTGTCCCAATTCCTTTTCTGACCTTATCCACGTCAGCACCAATGATTTCACAATAGTTAGCAATTTCGTTCATGAAGGTTATTTTAGTAGCCAAAAATGAATTAGCCGCATACTTTGTTAATTCTGCAGATTTTTCATCCATAATCATTATTGGATTGCCCTGTCTAACAAATGGTTGATATAATTCTAGCATTAATTTCTCTGCTCTTTTACTAGAAGTCCCAATTACAACTCTATATGGTTTTTTGAAGTCCTCAATAGCAAAACCTTCTCTTAAAAATTCAGGATTAGATACAACATCAAAATCTACTAATGCATTTTTATGGATAGCGTCAGCAACCTTTTTAGATGTTCCAACAGGAACTGTACTTTTATTGATGATTACTTTATAATCCTTTATTATTTTACCTAAATCATTGGCAATGCCCAAAACATAACTTAAATCTGCCGAGCCATCTTCACCTGGAGGGGTAGGTAACGCTAGAAAAATTAATTGCGCATCTTCAATGGCTTTTTCAAGATTTGTTGTAAAAAACAACCTTTTATGTTTAATGTTTCTATTAACTAAATTTTCTAAATGAGGTTCATAAATGGGTAATTTTCCATTTAACAGCATATCAACTTTTGCAACATCTATATCCACGCATGTAACCGTATTTCCAGTATCAGCAAAACAAGTTCCAGTAACTAAACCTACATATCCGGTTCCTATAACAGCAACTTTCATTTGTTAAAATATTCTTTAATAAAATTAATAATGTAATCTTGTTGTTCTTTACTTAGCTCTGTATGCATTGGTAATGAAATGACTCTTTGAGAAAGCCATTCTGTAGATTTCATACTCTTGACTGAAGCGGGAATATTCGTGAACATTTTTTGTTGATGAGCAGGAACAGGGTAATAAACCATTGCAGGAATATTTTTGGAAGTCAAAAATTGAATTAGATGATCTCTATTGATTTCCTCACTTAGTTTTAAAGTATATTGATGGAAAACATGATTAGATTTTGAATCTCTAAAGGGAATTTCTAAAAATGGATTATCTCGTAGCTTTTCATCATAATAATCTGCCGCTATTATTCTACTTTTAATATAATTATCTAACTCTTTAAGCTTAATTCTTAGTACAGCAGCTTGTAAATTATCCAATCTAGAATTACAGCCTACTCTATCGTGGTAATATTTTTTGCTTTGACCATGGTTAGCAATCATTTTAAACTTTTCTGCTAAATCATCATTATTAGTCATTAAAGCTCCTCCATCACCATAACATCCTAAATTTTTTGAAGGGAAAAAACTAGTGCAACCAACATCTCCAATAGTTCCTGTTTTTTGAGTTTCAGAAAATCCATAATAGTCACAACCTATTGCTTGGGCGTTATCTTCAATAACAAATAATTTGTATTTTTTTGCCAATTCCATTATTGAATTCATATTACTAGACTGGCCAAAAAGATGGACTGGGACAATAGCTTTAGTTTTGTTGGTAATTGCTTTTTCTATTTCATTAACTGAAATATTAAAAGTTTTTGGATCACAATCAACAAACACTGGTTTTAAACCTAATAGAGCAATAACTTCAGTAGTTGCTATGTAGGTGAATGAAGGAGTAATTACCTCATCGCCAGGCTTTAGACCAAGACCCATTATAGCAATTTGCAAAGCATCAGTACCATTACCACATGTAATCACATGTTTAACTCCCATATAATCAGCTAATTCTGACTGAAATCCTTTAACATGACTACCATTGATAAATTGAGTAGAGTTAATTACTTCGCTTATAGCTAGATCAACTTGACTTTTGATTTTTAAATATTGACTTTTTAAGTCAACCATTTGAATATTTAGTTTGTTTTCGGACATCTATTAAAAAATGATTTGCGAATATAGGCATATCCTAGATTTATGGCAATTCTTATATTTGATTAATAATAAAATACTTTTGATGAGGCTCATTTTCATCTTATTCATTTTTACAATAAATTTTTTGATTGCTCAGAATAATAAAGATTCAATATTATTTTGTCCAACAGTAAAGTTTAGCTTAGCGCTTCAATCTCCTGAAGGGGATTTTAGCTCAGATTATGGAATAAATTCTAACATTGGTTTTGCATTGGGATGGAAAAATAACAGAAACCAAACTTTTGAAATGATCTATAACTTTATTCATAGCCAAAATGTTAAAAATAAATCAGTTCTAAATCACCTTATCAATAGTCAGGGATGGATCATAAATCAAAATGGTGAGGAAAATCTATATATTCTATATCACAGAGGAGGACTAATAAGTCTTGATTTTGGAAAAATTTATAATACAATAGGGCCTAATGCTAATTCAGGACTTTACATCAAAACTGGATTTGGCACTATGTATCATAAAATAAGAATTGAAAATCAAGACAATTTAATTCCTCAGCTATCCAGAGAATATTTAAAATATTATGACAGATTAACTGTGGGAGTTCTTTTAAAACAATATATAGGCTATCACCATATGAGTAATAATAGATTAGTAAACTTTACAATTGGATTTGAATGTATTGAAGGTTTTAATAAAGGCATGAGAGATTACCAAATTGATTTAATGGCTCCATACAAGGACAATAAATTAGATATTTATGTAGGTATAAGAACAGCTTGGATTTTTCCTGTGTTAAGAAAAGATCCTAAAGAATACTATTACAATTAATATGAATTCTTTAGTTTATCAAATAGGTATTAAAGTTTTAGAAATTTATTTAAACCTGGCTAGCTTCACTGGAAACGAAAAAGCTAAAAAAGCTAAAATTGGAAGAAAAAATTGGAAGAAACATCTAGCACTTTACCAACTAAATAAAAAGACTTATTGGATTCATGCTGCATCTCACGGAGAAGCAATAATGGCTATGCCAATAATTGAAAAAATTCTCAATGAAAAAAACAATCAAGTCACTATGTCTTTTTTTAGCGCTTCAGGATTTGAAAACTTCAACTATGATAGTAACCGTTTCTTTAAATTTTATTTACCTATAGATAAAAAAAATAATTTTAAAGAATTATTTGAATTTTTAAATCCAAAATTATTAATCTTTATAAAATATGACCTATGGCTTAATTTAATTGACGATTGTCATAAAAATGAAATTCCAACTGTTTTGGTTTCAGCAAAATTTAGAAAAAAACAATGGTATTTTAAGCATTTTGGGGAAAAGGCTAAAGAGATTTTAAAAACAATGTCGTATATTTTTACTGTTGATCAATTATCAGAAAAATTATTAATAAATAATAATTTCAAGAATGTTAAGTGTAGTGGAGATACAAGGTATGATCAAGTTTCAAACGAGGTAAAGAAAAATATTAATCTAATTATAAATAATCCATGTATAATTTTAGGTTCATCATGGAAAGAGGAAGAAAAATATGCAGCAGAAATCATTGATTCAATTGATAATATTAATTGGATAATTGTTCCACACGAAATTCAAAATCATAAAAAAAAAAAAACAAAAAGTCTTTTTGGGAAAAATGCCTCTTTACTTTCAAATACTGATTTAAGAAAACCCATTCCTAAAGTTCTAATAATTGATGAAATTGGGGTTTTATCTACTTTATATAATTTTTCTGACATCGCATTTATTGGTGGTGGTTTTAGCGGAAAACTTCATAATATATTAGAAGCTGGAATAAAGGGAAATGTTATATTATTTGGACCAAAAACAGAAAACTATCCTGAAGCTGATTTATTAATTAATGAAAATCTTGCTTTTAAAATCAATAATTCATTAGAACTAAAAAATACGATTGAATCACTTCTTGGTAAACCCAAAAAGCTGAAGAAAAAGCAAGACAAGATCATTCAATTTATTAAGGCTCAAAAGGGGGCAACAGAAAAAATATGGAGAGAAATTGAAAAAATGGTATAACAACTATTCCATAATTTCTGCATCTTCTAATATGTAGTTGAGCTGGTATATATCATCTACATTTAATTTTAATTTCCCTTTAAACGTAATTACCTGATCCATTCTTAAACCTTCATACTTTTTGACCATCTGAACTTCCATAACCGACTCCGGACCTGCTTGTCCACAAAAAAAACATGAACTATATGGATTTGCAGAAAGAACATAGTAATCTTGAACAATATCAACTGGAATGATAAAACCTCTTATTTGAACTTCTTTATTATCCATAGCTTTTACTGAACTTGAAAATTTTGGAACCATATAATAAGCTTGAAATTCTTCAGACCAGATTTCGTCAAACTCAACATTCTTAAGTAATTCCCAAGTGATGATATTTTGTGAATAAAAGTGCAAACTAAAAAACCCAGAGAGTAATAATAAAAATATTTTCTTTTTCATATTTTCTTTTTTAGGGTACTTGATATATCCATATTATATGCAGAAATTGCAGGAATAAATGCAGAAATAATTCCAGTTGCTAAAGTTCCAAATAATAACCATAATTCAAAAAAATTAAAAATAAAACCTGAAAATTGGTAATGATAATGATTGGTTAAGTATAATCCCATAATTTCCATTATTACATGTCCCAAAATAAGACCCAAAAAAGCCCCTATGAGAGCAACTAAAAAACCTTCAGTTAAAATAGATATTAAAACTAATTTTGAGCTAGCTCCAGAAGCCCTCATCATGGCAATTTCATACTTTCTACTCTTCATAGAATTAACCAATGTAATTAACATACTAAAAAAAGCCAAGCCAAAAATAAACCATGCTAAAACAGCTATCACTTTTACCGCTGGTTGAACCAAATCCAAAAGTCGCTGAATTTCAATAGCTGGTTCAGCTGCCATCAATTGCTTCTTATTATTGACAATACCTGGTATAGAGAACTTAGCTCTTGGGGATTTATAATTGACAAGAAGAGCTGTAATTTCTTTATCTTCTTCAACTACATTAGTTTTCTGATGGTGATGGTGATGGTCATGTTTTTTTTCGTAGCTCAAATCAAAACTTCCTTTTTGGTGATCTTCAAAGTGTACCTGCCAAACACTCTCGAGGGAAGTGAGAATCAAGTTATCAACAACCTCTCCAGAATAATCTAATAATCCAACTACAAAATATTTAGCATCTTGGTGCTCATGAAGAGAAGCATCAATCCCATGACTCCCATAGAAACTATCTCCTAATTTTAAACCCATTTTGTTAGCAGCATTAAAACCGAGTACAACTTCATATGGTTTTTCAAATAATTTTCCTTGCTTAAATGGAGTTATATATAATTTTTTTAGAAAATTTTTATCGGTACCTACTATCCGATAAGATTTATAGTTGTCTCCTAAAGAAATTGGAATAGAACTTCTTACAAAAGGATGTTTGGATAAAAAAGTAACATCTTTCATCTTTATATTTCCAGTAGGGTTATCTACGTGAAAGACATTGCATAAAACTAACTGTAATCTGCTACCCTTAGCACCCACCACTAGATCAATTTTATTGGCATTTTCATTAAACTTACTTTCAAGTTGTTGCATGGTTAAAAAGGCCAAAAGAATAATCATGATAGAAGAGGCCAGTAATAGGACTGATAAACCAGATGAAAATGGTCTTTTGATAATATTTTTCCAAGCTAACTTAAAAAGCATCTAAATCTATAAATTGTTTGAATTTATCTTTTAATCTTTTATCGTGAGTAACAATGATTAAAACTGAATTATTTTCTTCTGATAAATTTTTTAATAACTCAATAACAACTTCACATGAATAATCATCCAAAGCTGATGTAGGCTCATCCGCTAAAATAATTTTAGGTTTATTTATCAAAGCTCTTACAATAGAAACTCTTTGTTTTTCACCCTCACTAAGTTCATGTAATGAATCTTTTTTACGATTTAATAATCCCACTTTTTCTAATAGAGTGTCAATATGATTTTGATCTATATTTCCAAGGAAATACTGAGAAAGCATTAAATTATCATTAATATTTAGAGATTTTATGAAATGAGGGGTTTGAAAAATAAAACCAATGTTTATTCCTCTAAATTTATCTAATTTATTACTTGAAAGTAATGCAATATTCTCATTATTTATTTTAACCTGACCACCACTTGGAGATGACAGTCCCCCTATGAGGTTTAAAAAAGATGTTTTACCAGATCCACTACGGCCAAGAATAAGAAAATGATTTCCTTGATTTATATCTATGTCAGGAAAATCAATTCTCTTGTTTTCATATATTATTGATAAATCTTTAGTCTGTATCAATTTTCTTTGATTTAATCCAAAATATAACCCCAATTAAAACGAGCGGGATACTGAGATATTGTCCCATTGATAAGAGAGAGCTGTCAGATAATGCTTGATGTTCTTTAAAAAATTCAACAAAAAATCGTGCAACAAATAATAAAGTCAGAAAAATTCCAAATAACCTTCCACGATACAAATGCCACTTTTTCTTCCAATAAGCCCAAAATAAGAATAAAAAAATAATCCAATAAGAAAAAGCTTCATATAGTTGAGTAGGAATTCTAGTTATTATATAAATGGGTAGAACCATTTCATTTATAGAAGTTAGTGAAAAATCATTTTTATTCGATAAAGAAAAGAAATCTGCATCAGAGTCTATTGACTTAAGATTAAAAGCATTTGAAAAAGCTTCACTGTAATACGGGTTCATTTTCTGATTACCTAAAGGAATAGTAACTGAAATTTTTGGATAATAAATATGATCGATTAGCGTATCTGAATTGGTCTTATCAAACTTGATTTTATTTTTCTCAATATTAAAAAACCCAGAAATTTGATCTTTTGCTTTAAATTCATAAAACAAACTCATTTCATTATTAGTCTTTATTCCAACAATTTCTGAGTTCATTAAATTACCGATTCTAATAAATCCAGCAGCTAATGCTACTGCGATAACTAATCTATCTAGCGACCATAATGTATGTTTTTTAGTTACTTTTTCTGAAAAAATCCACATGGCAATTATTAAAGCTATTGCTGCACCGTGACTAGCAAGTCCTCCTTTCCAAACCATAAATACTTCACTAATATTTTCTAAATAGTAAGCAGGGTCATAAAAAATGACATGTCCTAACCTTGCACCTAAAATTGTTCCAACAACAGAGTACATTAAAAGTTTATCCATCCATTCTAAAGGAGCATTTTCGTGAATAAACATTTTTTTAACTATACTAAATCCCAATAAAAATGAAATAGCAAAAAATAGACTATAATATCTTAGAGTAATGAAACCATCATAAAGTGCTGGGTCAACATTCCATGAGATATAAAAGAAAAAATCACTAATCATGAACCAAATTTAACACTTAAGATGTTAATTAAGTTATAATCTATTGGGTAATCAAAAGAGTATAATTAATTTTACCTAATGAAAGTAGAACAAATTTATACAGGTTGCCTTTCTGAAGCAACATATTTTATAAAATCTAATCATGAAGCAGCTATAATAGATCCATTAAGAGAGACTGATAAATATTTAGAAAAAATTAGGTCAGAAAACACTTCTTTGAAATATATTTTCATCACACACTTTCATGCTGATTTTGTTTCTGGTCATGTAGACCTTGCAAAAAAAACTGGAGCTCAAATAATATTTGGACCCAATGCAAAAGCAGAATTTAAATTTTATTCAGCCGTTGATAATGAAGTTTTTAATATTGGTCAGATTAAAATCAAAGCTTTACATACACCAGGTCATACACTAGAGTCAACATGTTACCTTTTATTAGATGTAAATAATTTAGAATACTGTGTTTTTACTGGCGACACATTATTTATAGGAGATGTTGGAAGACCTGACTTAGCAGTAAAAAGTCATTTAAACCAAAAAGATTTGGCTGAACTTTTATACCACTCGATACATGACAAAATTTTTCCTCTAAGGGACGAAACAATTATTTATCCCGCACATGGTGCAGGTTCTGCTTGTGGAAAAAATATGAGTAAAGAGACATTTGATACTTTGGGTAATCAAAAAAAATTGAATTATGCACTAAATTCTAATCTTAATGTTGAAGAATTTATTACTGAGGTTACTTGCGGATTGTCATCTCCTCCAGGTTATTTTCCACTAAATGTGAAAATGAACCAGTCTGTTAACAAATCATATGATGACATCATCAAATCGGGGTTAACGCCATTAAAAAAAGAGGATTTTAAAAAACTAGCAGAAAATTCTATTATTATAGACTGTAGAAAACCAAATGAATTTGCAAATGGTCATATACCTGGTTCAATTTTTATTGGAATTGATGGAGGTTTTGCTCCTTGGGCAGGTTCAGTCCTAGAAAATATTAATAGTAATATAATTTTAGTTGCAGATCTAAATAGAATCGAAGAAGCTGTAAAAAGATTATCTCGAGTTGGTATTGATAATACTATAGGTTTTTTGGAAGGTGGAATTGAAGGTTGGATAAAAGCTGGATATGAGATTGATAAAGTAAAATCTATAGAGGTTTCTCAATTTGAAAAAGAAGTCCGTGATGATGAATTAATTATTGACGTTAGAAACAACGGTGAATATGATAAAGGTCATTTAGTTGACAGTCATTTACTTCCTTTGGATAATTTCTCAAATAATTTTATCAACTATAAAGCAAACAGTAAATACTATATTCACTGTCAAGGGGGATATCGATCAATGATTGCTTGCTCACTACTTAAGAGGAAAGGAATTCACAACATAATTGATATAAAAGGTGGATTTGCAGCTATTGCTAAAGACTCTTCTTTAAAAACTATTAGTGAACTAGTAAATAATTAAAATGAGTACTTTTCAAGAAATAATAAAAGGGGAAATTCCAGTTTTAGTAGATTTTTACGCTGAGTGGTGTGCTCCTTGTAAAACAATGAATCCAATATTGAAAAAAATTAAAAAAAATATG
>ERZ802830.2923-NODE-2923-length-14965-cov-10.2089_pt1 | contig 14965 bp, 16 predicted proteins | sample MGYA00345654_ERZ802830 | MGnify/ENA primary metagenome ERZ802830 (study PRJEB30503, sample SAMEA104212375) | marine metagenome | biome: Westerlies Biome; feature: [SRF] surface water layer (ENVO:00010504) within the epipelagic zone...; material: water... | reverse complement strand
TATTTTCAGCTTTATGTAAAGGGAAAAAATTTTTTTCTGATAATAAAAGATTTTTATTTTTATAATTATTTGCAACTAATCTTATTTTTAAATTAGCAATTTTCTTAATGCGGTCTGTAAGAGAACTTTTATTTTTGACCCACTGATTCATGTTGATTAAATCTATACCTAAATCATTTACATTAAAATTATATTTTCTTCTCCGATACATCTTATGTCCTAGTAATTTCTTGATAATTACTAATCCATCTTTGAAGATGTGGTTCTATTGCATTATGATTTTTTTTTATTAAATCTTCTGCATCATCTTTTGCATAATCTAACAATGTCTTATCTTTATTAATATCTGCAATCTTTAATGCAGGAAGTCCGCTTTGCTTTAAACCTAAAAATTCGCCAGGACCTCTTAATTTAAGATCCTCCTCAGAAATTTTAAAGCCATCAATATTCTCATAAATAACTTTTAGCCTATCTTTCGCAATATTAGATAATTTTTTTCCATACAAAAGTATGCATGTACTTTCTTTAGATCCTCTTCCAACTCTCCCCCTAAGCTGATGTAATTGGGAAAGACCCATTCTTTCTGCATTTTCAATTATCATCATAGTTGCATTAGGAACATCTACCCCAACTTCAATAACAGTGGTTGCTACTAAAATTTGTAAATCTCCTATTTTAAATTTATGCATTATGCTTTCTTTTTCTTTTGATTTCATTCTTCCATGAATTAAGTCTACTGTTAACGGGGCAAAAGAAGATGAAACCTCTTTATATGTATTTTCAACAGTCTCAAGTTGTAGTTTTTCACTTTCTTCAATTAAAGGACAAACCCAATATACTTGATTACCCTCTTTACAATGACTTTGAATAATAGATAAAAATTCGGTCCTTCTAGAATCTGCAATTAATTTTGTTTTAATTGTTTGTCTTCCTGGAGGTAGCTCATTAATTGTTGAAATGTCCATATCTGCAAAATAACTCATGGACAATGTTCTCGGTATTGGAGTTGCACTCATCATAAGCTGATGTGCTTGATATTTTTTATCAATCTTATTTTTAGTTCTAATTGAAAGCCTTTGCTCCACCCCAAATCGATGTTGTTCATCAATAATATATAGCGCCAAAGATTTAAACCTCACATTATCTTGAATTAATGCATGCGTTCCAACAAGTAAATCAATATTTCCTTGCATAACCATTTCTGTTACAAATAACTTTTCTTTCTTAGAAATACTTCCCGACAAAAAACCTACAGATATCTTGAGCGGATCAAGCCATTTTTTTAAATTATTATAATGTTGCTCTGCTAGTATTTCCGTTGGAGCCATGAGAGCGACTTGATAACCATTTTTAATAGTCTGAATAGCTGCTAAAGTAGCTACAATAGTTTTCCCGCATCCAACATCTCCTTGAAGAAGCCTATTCATTGGAGATGTTTGTTTTAAATCTTTCATTATTTCTAAATAAGTTTTTTTTTGCATATTTGTTAGTTCAAATGGTAAAGATGAAATAAATAAGTTATAAATACTTTCATCCTTACTAATGGATTTTGCTAAAAAATTTTTCTTTTGATGATAAAGCCCCCTAAAAAAAAGCTGATGTGCTAATAGCTCATCATATGCAAGTTTATTTCGATAAATATCATTATTGATGATGCTTTTTTTGTCCGGCATATGAAGCATTGTTATTGACTCTATTAGATCAGGCAGATTTCTTTGCTTATTTAGTTCATAAAAATAGTCAATAATGCTATTTTTCTCAGTTATAAATTTAAAAGCTTTTTTTACAAGCTTAAGAAGAGCCTTTTGAGTAACTCCAGATACAAGAGGGTATACAGCGGTTAAGTGTTGTGGAAGTATCTTATGTTTTTGAATAATCTCATATTCAGGGTGGATCATTTCTCTTATAAAAGATTGCTCTTTAACAATGCCGTATACGCGAATTTTTTGTCCCAAAGCAAACTGTTTAATTTGGCTTGGATAAAAATTTAAAAATCTTAATTGTAATGTTCCTGTTGCGTCATCAATCACAACAATTAAGTTTTTTCTAGGCCTATAAGAAGCATTAACAAAACTTACTTCGCCCTCAGTTTGATGATACTGATCCTTATTTAAATCTTTAATGCGATCAACTTTCGTTCTATCTTGATATCTGTTTGGTAAATAAAGAAATAGGTCAAAGAGACTTGTAATGCCTATTTTTCTTAGTTTAGTTTTTTCATTTTCTGTATATATATCAGGCAGCAATATTAAAATCTATTCTCCCTTTACAAGAAATCCATCAGCTTCAACTTGAGACCCCTTTGGTAAGGATGCAACACCAATAGCGGCCCTAGCAGGATATGGTTCTGTAAAATACTGAGCCATGATCTCATTAACTAGTGCAAAATTAGATAAATCAGTGAGATAAATATTTAACTTCACAAGATCATCAGTTGAAGAATCTGCTGCCTTAATTACTTCTATCATATTCTTAAAAACTTGATGAATCTGCTCTTCTATGCCTTCTACTAAATCCATTGTTTCAGGATTTAAAGGTATTTGACCAGATAAAAAGACAATATTATTTTTCTGGACAGCTTGTGAATATGTTCCAATGGCTTTCGGAGCACTGTTAGTTTGAATGATTTTTTTAGACATATATTTCCTTTATTTAGCTACTTTAACCCTTGTGATGCGGCTAATTTTATTAATTTTTCTTAAACTCCTTATTATCTCTGCCAGATGAATACGATTTTTAACCTGTACAACAAAGTTGATATTAACAAAATTGCTACCGTCCGATTCCTCAAGATTAACGTTTTCAATATTAGAGCTTGCCTCAGAAATTGCTGCTGCCATTTGAGCAAGCATTCCCCTTTCATTGGAGACCAAAATATTCAGACTTACTTTATATAAACGATCAGCATTAGGTTCCCATTCAACATCAACCCATCTTTCTGGATCTAAGTTAAACTTCCTAATGACTGGACAATCATGTGTATGAATAATTAAGCCCTTTCCTTTATTTATATAACCTAAAATTGGATCTCCTGGTATAGGATGGCAACAACTAGCGAGTTCAACAGCCATATCCTCCGAACCCTTGATAGTAATAACATCCAAAAATTTAGATTGTGTTTTGGTCTTTTTAACTCCATCCATGATGGAGGTGAGTTGATGGGCAACCATAACATTTATTTTTTTGCCTAGAGCAATCTCAGTGAGTACCTCTTCTTTTGATTTAAGATGATAATCGAGAATTAGTTTGTCCCAATATTTCTTTTTAATGGCATTAGGATCAATATGAAAAGCTTTAAGAGCATTATTGAGCATACTATCTCCTAAAATAACTAAATCCTTCGATTCGGCTGACCTTAAATATGTTCTTATTTGAGACCTTGCTTTTCCCGTAATAACGAAATTTAACCAAGCAGGATTTGGTTTTGCAAGCGGAGCAGTGATAATTTCAATATGATCTCCAGTTTTTACCTCCTCCCTTAATGGCACTAGTTCTTGATTTACTTTTACTGCAACAGCACTATTGCCCACATCAGTATGAACAGCATAGGCAAAATCAATGGTTGTAGAGCCTTTGGGGAGCGCAAATATTTTGCCCTTAGGAGTAAATACATAAACCTCATCTGGAAATAAATCTACTTTCAAATGCTCAAGAAATTCTAATGAATCTGAATCGTCTGATTGGATTTCTAATAATTTTTTTAGCCATTGGTTAGTCTGTTGTTGAAGTTGTGTAACGTGTGCATCTTTAGTTTTATAGAGCCAATGTGCTGCGACTCCTGCCTCAGCAAGTTTATGCATAGAATCCGTTCGAATTTGAACCTCCACAGGCGTTCCAAACGGACCAAACAAGGTGGTGTGTAATGATTGGTATCCATTTGCCTTTGGAATTGCAATATAATCTTTGAATTTACCAGCAATTGGTTTATAAAGCGAATGTAAAGCACCTAAGGCCAAATAGCAATCATTTTGATCCTCTACGATTATTCTAAAAGCATAAATATCGTTGATTTGGGAAAACGAAGTATGCTTTTTAAGCATTTTTCTGTGAATACTGGATTCATTTTTCTCTCTTCCAGAAACTTTTGCTTTAACCCTAAAGGACTTAAGCTTTTTTTGAATATCATCAAGAATTCTGCCAACCACTTCTTTACGATTTCCTCGTGCAGCCAAAATTGCTTTATTAATTGTTTTATAGCGTAAAGGGTGGATATGCCTAAATGCTAGATCTTCAAGTTCTTGGTACAAACTATTAAGTCCTAATCTATTCGCAATTGGTGAATATATATCGGTAGTCTCTTGAGCAATCCTAATTCTTTTTGATGGTTTTAAGTGATTAAGGGTTTGCATATTATGTAAGCGGTCTGATAACTTAACTAAAATTACTCTTACATCCTGGGACATTGCAAGAAGCATTTTTCTAAAATTTTCAGCTTGCGCATGAGTGGCATCATCAAAATTTATCTTGTCGAGCTTTGAAAGTCCCCCTACTAATTGGGCAACTTGAGGATTAAAATTTTTTTCAATCTCCTCGACGGTAATAGAGGTATCCTCAACAACATCATGCAATAAAGCAGCTTGTATTGATGCAGCATCAAGATGAAATTTTGCCGCAATACAAGCTACAGAGACTGGGTGTGTTATGTAATCCTCTCCGCTACTTCTTTTTTGTCCTTCATGGGCCTTTTTACTCAGACGGTAAGCATTCCAAATAGATTCTATTTCGTCATCTTGAAGATATTCTTTTAGTAATAAAGTTAATCTCGAATTGGGTTTATCTGCGGGGAGAAGTGGGGGTTGCTCTTCTTGTACTTTATCCGCTTTATTTATTCTAGCGGTTTTAGGCATTTACTCACTCCATGTAGAGATTTATAGTTAAGTTAAATTTTTAAGTAAAATATCTTCACCGATTAAACCCTCAGCAATCTCTCTCAAAGCAATAACTGATGGCTTATCGTTTGAACCTTCTACGTCAATTACAGGTTCTGCTCCATTAGATAATTGTCGAGATCTGAGTGCAGCTACAAGGGTTAATTGAAATCGATTTGGTATTTGCTCTAAACAATCATCTATGGTAATTCTTGCCATCTTTTATTTATCCTAAAGTTATTTTGTTAATTGATCTATTAATTTTTGATAATTATTTGTTTGATGTTTTGTATTTAATTTTTCTGCCATTATGATTGACCGTAATTCTTCTAAAGCATCATCAAATTTATCATTAATTGTAACATAATCAAATTGATTAACATGGCTCATTTCGCTCTTAGCTGCTGATAATCTGGCCTTTATTGTATCCTCTGAATCCTGTCCACGAGCAGTCAGTCTTTCTTCTAGTTTTTTTAAACTTGGTGGCAGAATAAATATACTAATTGCTTCTGGAAAAATAGCTTTTATACTTTTTGCCCCTTGCCAATCAATTTCAAAAATAATATCTTTACCAGCATCCCTCACCTCTTCAACAAAGTTTCTTGAGGTCCCATAAAAAGAACCATGACACTTTGCTGTTTCTAAGAATTTATCTTCTTTTATCATTGCTTCAAAAATTTTATTTGTCACAAAAAAATAATCCTTACCATCAATCTCACTTGGTCTCGGGTCTCTTGTTGTATGAGATATCGAGAGAGTTAAATCATTTATAAGAGTTAATAACTTTTTTACCAATGACGTTTTTCCTGCACCGGAGGCTGCTGAAATAATAAATAAATTCCCTTGTTTTTTATTAATCATTATTCAATATTCTGTATTTGTTCTCTAATTTGCTCAATCAATACCTTAAGTTCAACAGATATTTTTGAGATATCTACTGACACTGCTTTAGATCCAATAGTATTTGCCTCTCTATTAAATTCTTGCATAAGAAAGTCCATTTTTTTCCCGGAGGGACTATTCAAATTAATCAATCTCCTAAGTTCGATTATATGCGAATCGAGGCGATCTATCTCTTCAGTGATATCACTTTTTTGAACAAACAATAAGAACTCTTGCTTTAAACGTACGTCTTCTGCATCAATTAATGCTTCTCTAAATTTTTTAATAATCCTTTTTTGATGTTCTTTGATGACTTTAGGAATAATTTTCTTAGTTTTACTTATCATACTTTCTATTAATTTTATGTTTTTGAGAATAACCCTTCTAATCTTTAAACCTTCTCTTTTTCTATCTCTTAATAATGCTTCAACAGAATCATCTAATAAATTAAATAATTCTTTTTTTAACGTTTTATGTTTAATGGTTATGGGCTGATTAGATAACAACTGATATATATCTAATGGATTAATAGGAGCTGGATTTTTTAAACTTTTAGAAATATTTTCAGAAGAAGAGATTATTCTTTTTAATTCCTTGTTATTTATTTCATCTAAATTAATATGGCCATCAATTGCTTTAAAAAAAATTTTACACTCAATCTTTCCCCGTGCGACCTTCCCAGAAATTATTTCTCTTATTTTTGATTCATATACCTTAAATTGATCAGCAATTTTAAGATTAAGCTCAAAATATCTACTATTCAAAGTTTTAAGTTCAATTACCAATCTTCCTCCCTTAACCTGATCATCCCTTAAACTAAATCCAGTCATACTTGCAGTCATTTTTGATGCCTTAATTATTTATAAATATTATTTTGATTATAACGATATTACTTAGAAACAGTTTAAATTAAGTCTTTTTCATAGACTATAATCATAGAATTGTAATTAAAGGGTAACTAAAATGCGATCGTTCAAAAGAAATGACGATGAACTAAGACCAATTGACTTTAGAAGACAATTTACAAAGCATGCAGAGGGCTCTGTTTTGGTTATAAGTGGAGAAACACAAGTTATTTGTAATGCAACTATTGATGAAACAGTTCCTTCATTCCTAAAAGGAAAGGGCCAGGGATGGGTAACAGCTGAATACGGGATGCTACCCCGCTCGACCAATACAAGAATGGGTCGTGAGGCTGCACGGGGAAAGCAAAGTGGCCGAACACAAGAAATACAAAGATTAATTGGTAGAAGTCTTCGTGCAATTATAAACTTAGAAAAATTAGGTGAAAGAACTATCCATATAGATTGTGATGTAATTCAAGCAGATGGGGGTACAAGAACTGCCAGTATCTCTGGTTCTTATATTGCCTTACATGATGCTATCAATTATCTATTAAAAGAGAAAAAACTGGCAGAGACTCCTATCATTGACTCAGTTGCAGCAATTTCTGTTGGAATTATGAATGATAAGGCATTACTTGACCTAGATTATGCAGAAGATTCTAAATGCGATACCGATATGAATTTTGTTATGACCGGTTCAGGTGATTTTGTTGAAATTCAAGGAACTGCAGAAGGGAAACCTTTCTCAAAAAAAGAGATGGACGAGCTAACAAAAATAGCTCAAAAAGGTATTGCATTAATTACCAAAAAACAATTTGAAGCTTTAAAAAGTTAATTCAAGTATGGCAAAAATAATTATCGCCACTAGAAATAGTAAAAAGCTATCTGAAATAGAAGTATTAATGAAAGATGCTAAATTAGAATTTTGTTCACAATTAGATTTTGACCTCAAATCGTGTGACGAGCCCTATGACACTTTCATTGAAAATGCACTTGCTAAGGCAAGGTACGCATCAAAAAATACAGGCTTACCTGCAATAGCTGATGACTCTGGAATATGCGTTGATATTCTCAAAGGAAAGCCAGGTATTCACTCAGCAAGATATGCCGGTAAGTCAGCAACAGATGAAAAAAATATAAAAAAACTTTTAAAAGTTTTGAATGATGAGATAAATCGTAAAGCTCACTTTCATTGCTCTATTGTTTTTATAAGGAATCACCTTGATCCAGAACCTGTTATTGCGGAAGGATTTTGGTATGGGGAGATACTAAAAGAAATGAAAGGCTCTAATGGATTTGGTTATGACCCTATATTTCTTGATTATAAAACGGAAAAGGCTGCAGCAGAGCTGAATAGTAAAGTTAAAAATCGGATAAGTCATAGGGCTCAAGCTTTGCAAAAACTTAAACTTAAACTTAAAATGATTTATGACTAAAAAAAATAAAACATGGCCTACGTGGAGACGTGATGATAAATCTGTCGTCTCATGTACAGAGAAAATTAAAGTTATGAGTGATAATTTTGATGAAATACAACAGATAGTTCAAGATGCTTTTGAGGACGGGCTCCTGATGGAGGTGTCTGATGATCAAATGCGCCAAACTTTGATTACAATGATCGGAAAGCTACGTAATCCTCTTAAAAAAAAATCTAATTAGTTGAATCTTCCCCTATCTAAAAGCGTTCTATCTAATCATTTATCCATTTATGTACATATTCCATGGTGTGTCCATAAATGCCCTTATTGCGATTTTAATTCACATAGTCTAAACAATAAGTCCATCAATGAATTTGAAGAAATCTATACTCAAGCAGTTATAGACCAAGTTTCAAATTCTGCAATAAGAAAAAATAAAATTATTCCGTCAATTTTCTTTGGCGGAGGAACGCCTAGTCTTTTTTCCCCAAATTCTATTGAAAAAATTTTACTTAATATTTCGGATAAATATACTTTAGAAAAAGATTGTGAAATTACTCTTGAAGCAAATCCAGGAACCATCGATCAAAGTTACTTTAAAGGCTATAAAAAAGTAGGTATAAACCGAGTTTCACTTGGCATTCAGAGCTTTAATGACATACATTTAAAATCTTTGGAGAGAATTCATGATAGGAATCAAGCCCTTTCAGCAGCGCTTCAAGCAAGAGAGATATTTGACAATATTAATTTAGACCTCATGTATGCCTTACCTGATCAAACCATTTCTGAACTAGATAAAGACGTCGATCAAGCACTTTCCATAGACCCTGAACATGTTTCTTATTATCATCTTACAATAGAGCCTAATACGATGTTTCATAAGTTTCCTCCTAATCAACCCAGCGACGATGTAAGTGCCGATATGGGTGATCTAATTGCTCACAAATTAGAAAATTTTAATTATCAACACTATGAAACATCAGCTTATGCAAAACCAAATAAAGAATGCAGACATAATTTAAATTACTGGAAATTTGGAGATTACTTAGGTATTGGAGCAGGAGCTCATAGTAAAATTACCTCAAATAATGAGGAACAATATCGATTTATATGTTTTATGAATCCATCACAATATATGAATGGTGCTAAAGATAATAATTTTTTTATAGAGAGCAAAAAAATAAACGATAATGAAGTTGCATTTGAATTCATGATGAATGCGCTAAGGTTAAATCAAGGATTTACCAAAAAATTATTCGAGGAGAAAACAAAACTTAATATAGAAAAAATAAGGAATGAATTATCTGAGGCAAAAGATAAAAGATTCATTATCGAAACCGATGATATGATTAAACCTACACAATTAGGAAGAAATTTTCTAAATGAACTGTTGCAAATTTTTATGAGGGACGATTAAATGAAGCTAAATAAAGTTATTGAAGAATACGTTGTATCAGATCAAATTAATGCTCAGGATATTTCTGTGCTAAAGCAACACGGATTCAAAACTATTTTTTGTAATAGACCAGATTCTGAAGAAATGAACCAACCAACTGCAGAAGAAATGCAAAAAGTAGCTGAGAGCTTAGGTCTAAAATTTGTTCATCAACCTGTAATTGGAAATGCAATTTCACAAAAAGATGTGGACGATTTTAAGAGTTATTACGAGAATGCTGAAAAACCTATCTTTGCATATTGCAGAACTGGAACCAGATCAACAATGCTTTGGGCACTTTCAGAATTGAGTAAGCGAGAAAGTAGGGAAATAATTAATCTTACATCTGCAGCAGGCTATGACCTAAGTCATTTAATTAAATAATTATTTGAGATTCAATTTAGCTTTATGAATGGTTTTGGTAATTGCAGCAAAAGCGGTTCCACCAATATGTTTTCTTGACTTAATAGAGCCTTCAAGAGTTAAATACTTGTATACATCACTCTCAATAATTTTAGAATATTTTTTTAAGGTAATTAAATCAAAATCACTAATATCACAATCTTTAGAAACTGCAGCTCTAACCACTTTTGCAACTATGCTATGTGCCTCCCTGAATGATATCCCTTTTTTAACTAGGTAATCTGCAAGATCCGTTGCTGTTGCATATCCTTTCGTTGCTGCTGCTTCCATATTCACAGGAAATACTTTTAATTCAGCAATCATTTCTGGGAAGATTTCTAAAGTGTCTTCTAATGTGTCAATTACATCAAAGATTGGCTCTTTATCTTCTTGATTATCCTTATTGTAAGCTAATGGCTGACCTTTCATTAAAGTTAATAAAGCCATTAGATGCCCGTATACTCTTCCAGTTTTTCCTCTTATTAATTCTGGAACATCAGGATTTTTCTTTTGAGGCATGATGCTTGATCCCGTACAAAAGCCATCAGATATTTCAACAAATTTAAAAAATGGACTTGACCACATTATCAATTCTTCTGCCCATCTAGATAAATGCATCATCAAAATTGAGGCTGCAGCATTAAATTCAATCAGAAAATCTCTATCAGAAACCGCATCCATAGAATTTTGCATCACTCCATCAAAACCTAGTTTTTTAGCAACAAAATTTCTATTTATTGGATAAGAGGTCCCGGCTAATGCTGCTGCACCTAAAGGTAATAGATTCATACGTATTCTAAAATCATTAAATCTACACACATCTCTTTCTAACATTTCATAATAAGCCAACAAATGGTGAGCAAAACTTACAGGTTGTGCAACCTGAAGATGCGTTAAACCGGGCATAATAGTATAAATATTCTCCTCGGCCAAATGAATCGTAGCTCTTTGTAAGTTTTTAATTTGTCCAACAATATGGTCTGTAGCATTCCTTACATAGATCCTCATGTCAGTTGACACTTGGTCATTCCTTGACCTACCTGTATGAAGCTTTTTACCAGGTTCACCTATAATCTCTATTAGCCTTTTTTCAATATTTAAATGCACGTCTTCTAAATCCAAAGACCACTTAAATCTATCAGCAATAATTTCTTTCTTAATCTGATTGAGGCCTTTTTGTATTGCTTTAAAATCTTTTGTTAAAATTATTTTTTGATTTTTCAACATTTCAGCATGTACAAGAGAACCCTCAATATCTACCAAGGCAAGCCTACTGTCAAAGTTTACAGATGCAGTGTATCTTTTTACAATTTGCTTTGTAGGCTCTGAAAATCTTTCTGACCATTTTTTTGTATTTTTTTTCATAAATAGTTTACGTTACATTCTTTAATTAACTGAATTATATATGAAATTTGGTTCAACGGTCTGTGCTAAAATTCTAATCAAGTATGATCAAAAAAATTACAATTGCTTCTCGAGAGAGCCCTCTTGCCATGTGGCAAGCTGAACATATAAAAACTCAATTAAATCTTCTATATCCTGATTTAACCATTCAAATAAAAGGGTTTAAAACACAAGGAGATATTATTCTTGATAAATCATTAGCAACTATTGGTGGTAAAGGTCTTTTTATCAAAGAATTAGAACAAGCCTTACTAAATAAAGATGCAGATCTTGCCGTCCATTCTATGAAAGATTTGCCAATGAACATCATGGAGGATTTTCAGCTAGCTGCCATAACCAAAAGGGAAGATCCTAGAGATGCCTTCATTTCAGAATTATATAATTCATTGGATGATCTTCCAGCTGGAAGTGTCGTTGGTACCTCAAGTCTTCGTCGTCAAAGCCAAATTAAAGCAAAATATCCACATCTAGAAATAAGACCGCTACGTGGAAATCTTCAAACCAGACTTAATAAACTTAAAAAAGGGGATTATGCGGCTATCATTTTAGCCGCTGCAGGACTTATAAGACTTGGGCTTAAAGAGAAAATTACAATGTTTCTCGAGACTAACATCAGTATCCCCGCAGTTGGGCAAGGTGCCCTAGGAATCGAAATACTTTCAGGAAATGAAGAGCTTCATACTCTTATAAAACCACTTAATGACGAGAATAGTGCAAGATGTGTTTTAGCAGAAAGAATGGTCAGTCGCTCTTTAGCAGGGAGTTGTACTGTTCCATTAGGTGCTTATGCTTTTATTGAAAAAGAAAGTTTAATAATAAATGGGTTTGTTGCCACACCTGATGGTAATCATTTTATACACGCTGAAACAAAAGGGGATAAAGCCCAATTTTATTCTTTAGGTGAGTCATTAAGTCAATTATTAATTGATCAAGGGGCTAAAGAACTTCTATCTGAATTATGAGCTATGATAATCCAGAAAAAAGTATCGCCCTCATTTCAACTAGACCTTTAAAAAAAGACCATGAAACTATTGGGCCTAAAAATAATTATAAATTTACAATAATTGACCAACCATTATCTAAAATCACTCCTTTAAAAGATTATTCAACCTTTGATTCTATTCTTGAAGATATTAATCAATTTCATCATATTGTCTTTATCAGCACCAATGCAGTTTATTTTTTTATTGATCGACTTAATAAAAATAAAATTTCTATTCCAAATCATTTAAGATTTTCATGTATTGGGGCCACAACTCGTAAGTTGATTGAAAATTCACTTAAAAAAGATGTTTACTGTCCATCAGATATATATGACTCAGAACATCTTTTAAAACATGCCATATTTAATAATATTAAAAATAAAAATATTCTAATTATTCGTGGCAAAGGAGGACGTGAAACCCTCAAAGAAGGTTTTGAGTCCAAAGAGGCTAATGTGATTTATGGGGAATGCTATAACAGAGAATATCTCTCACTAAATCTTACAAAAATTAAAGAATCTGTACAAAATTTTGATCAAGTATATTTACTTATTACCAGTTTAGAGAGTGCAAGAAAGTTTATGAGCCATAACATCAACCAAAACTTAGTTTGGTTAAACTCTATCAATTTTATAGTTAATCATCAAGTAATCAAAAATGAATTGCAGCCTTTTTCAAAAGTATCTATTACTGACAATATAAGCTTAATTTCACTTCAAAAAATAATAGAGGAATAATAATCATTTTTTTTGTGGGGCAAAAGTAAATGCATCAGCAAAAAAATCATCTTCCAATAAACCTTTTCCTAACAAACTACTATAGGCGGACTCAATAAGAATTGGAGGTCCACAGCTATAAACTTGAAAATTTTCAAATGATTCAAAGTCATTCAGGACTGCCTCATGAACCAAGCCTGTTCTGATCTCAATATTATCTTTTTTATTCGGTTCAGAAAAAACTGGAATGTAATTAAATTGCTCAAATGCTTCACACCATTCCAAACATAATTTGTCCATGTACAAATCTTTTCCTGACCTTACACCTTGATATAAATAGATAGTCCTTTTATTGCCATTATGAAACATATCTTCAATAACAGACTTAATTGGTGCAAAGCCCGTACCTCCTGCAATAAAAATTATAGGTTTTTTACTCTCTCTTAAAAAAAATTGGCCAATTGGTGCCTCAATCCTATGGATAGATTTTTCTTGCATCTCTTCAAAAACAAAATGTGTAAATTTACCTCCATCGATTAATCTTAAGTGAAGCTCCAATAGATCTTCATGAGGAGGACTGGCAATAGAGTAAGCTCTTCGACTCCCATCAGTCATAATAAATTCTAGATATTGCCCAGCAAGGAACTCTAAACTATTACTACCTGGTAATTTTAAGGTCATCCTCATGACATCATGATTGAGCTTTACCAACGACTCAACTCTCACGGGAGTAATTTTCGGTTCAGGAAGATTGTTATCAAATTTACTAAGCTTTATGTCTAGTTCAACATTTGAAGAGACGTAAGATTGACAACACAAGGTATATCCATTACTTTTTTCGTCATCTGTCATCGCCGATTGTTGATATTCATCACAGAAAACTTGTCCAGAAATAATCTTACCTTTACACGATCCACAACTACCATTTCTGCAGCCAAAGGGTATATTAATCCCAGCAAGCAAGGATGCCTCTAAAATAGTTTGGCTCGGTTCGATATCAAAACTTACATTAGAAGATGAAATGGTTACTCTATATTTCAAACTAATTAATCATCCTCTCTACGGTATTCACCTTCAATAACATCATTTTTAGATTTATCCTGTTGTGATTGTGAGGATTGATATTTCGGATCAGGTGAATTCTGTATTGGAATAATTAATAAAATAAAACCAAGTATGTCAGTTATGACTCCTGGAAATAAAAATAAAGCTCCTGCTAATAAATTCTTTGCGCTTCCAAGAATGACTGATGCCAGACTCCCACCTTGAGTCATCATACTCATTAGTTTTGACACTACCAAAGCTTTTTCATCCTGAATTAACTGCCACCCCAGTAAAGCAATGATAATAATGTATCCAAAAAACCACCATCCATACATGGCGCCAAACTTAAAAAGACCCCATATTTCAAGAAATGGTAATAAAAATAAAAATAAGGTAAAAATTAATCTCATATTAAAAATAAAATACTGTGTTTGTTTTTCAAGATAATATATTGAGAGCTATAGCTGAATAGAACTTAACCATATAAAATTACTCATACAAATATTATAGACTGCTATGCATCAATTAAACATGCCCAAGAATATAAAATTCCTATTTCTTTTATTAAGTCTGATTTTTCCAGTTTTAGTTTCATTTGCTGGAAATCCATTTGTTGATGATAAAAATACTTTTCTATCTGTAGACGAGGCCTTTAAAATCGTTAGGGTAGATGAAGTAGATAATCAAAAATTAGAAATATATATGGATATTGCCGATGGATATTATCTTTATAAATCAAAGTTTGAAATAATTCATCCAGAAAAATTGAGTCACGATATTATTTATCCCAAATCTAAAACTAAAAATGATGAATATTTTGGTGAGCAGGAAGTCTTTTATGAATCCATAAAGCTATTAATAACATTTAATAGTAAGTCATTTGACAAAGATGATATTCAACTTAAATTTCAAGGTTGCAGTGAAAAGGGACTTTGTTATCCCCCAACCATTCGCTACTTAGGCTATAA
>ERZ802830.2920-NODE-2920-length-14975-cov-6.33009_pt1 | contig 14975 bp, 8 predicted proteins | sample MGYA00345654_ERZ802830 | MGnify/ENA primary metagenome ERZ802830 (study PRJEB30503, sample SAMEA104212375) | marine metagenome | biome: Westerlies Biome; feature: [SRF] surface water layer (ENVO:00010504) within the epipelagic zone...; material: water... | reverse complement strand
TTTATCGGCTTTGGGACCTTTTATATTCTGGAGGATCCGCCGAAAGAATGAAAAAGACAGGGAACGGAACCGCGGTAAGTATAGCTGATACTGAGTTTTAACTGATGCCAGAGGGAAGGCATGGCTTGGATCAACAATATTACCGGCTATTTGCCAGGTGTGACCTGATCGGCTTGTATGACAGGTTGGATCAAAATTTTTATTCCCAATCCTCAAGCCCGATGATGGGTAAAGCAAATTGAAAGGCACCTTCCCATTCGGGGGTGTCGGCTAGCCGAAAACATTCGTAGATGCGTTTCTTTGTTTTCACCGCATCCCAACGTCGCAAACCCAGCAAAAGCCCCCCCTCATGTCGGTGATCGACGTGCCGATGAAGAATGAAGGCATCAATACCGGGCATGGATTCAATTTTCTTGTATGCGTAACAATACGCCGCAGCCTGAATCATTTCACCATCATCTGTTTTGGGAGTATCAAAGCCCTGTTCACTGAAAATAATCCGACGAGCAACTCCATCATACAGCAATGATTGTCGTTCCATATACTTTTCCAGGACTTCGATATTCTTAAAGGTAATGCGTTTGGTATTCGGCTCCATCGTAGCGGACTCATCGTTCCAAAAGCGAGGATCACGCAGATTTTCTGGATAGGGATGATAGGCAAGATGCCAATCAAAATCATTCCCAACACGCGCGCGTCTGGCGAAGTAATCCAGAAAATCTTTCCCAGGAAATGCCTGTTGCTCGTCCCCTGCGGAGTAACGAATGGACCAGTGATGCTCCAGGGAAATATAAACGCGTGCCCATGACGATTGTCCGCGGATGGCTCGATGTGCAAGCCGGACCGTATGCAGATAATCATCGGCAAAAGACTGCATGCTCACCCGCCCCATGTTGGCCCACCACCAATGAGAATTCACTTCGTTGCCGATGATGTAGCCTACAATACGACCATGCTTACGGTCAGGATGCGACCAGCGTTCCGCCATGAATTCGAGCGTTGCGGAAAACCAGTGCCTGCCCTCTTCCGGTCTGGTATTGAACGCGCAAAGGCGATTGGGTGGTTTTGCTACCGCGTTTGGATGAAGCATGAGCTGATTGATCCGTACATCATGCGATTGGTAAGCAAGCACAATCAGGTTCACCAAGACTCCCTTCTCGGATAGGGCGTGGATCTGAGAATCCATCCGAGCAAGATAACCACGCTGAAAATGGTAGCTTTTACCCTTGTACCTCCAAGCTGGGTTTTTTGGATCAGCACTTGGGTCAATCAACTGACTCAGGTTGATATTGAGTCCAGCGTGTTTGATGCCAAGATGCAGGGCGTCATCAACGAGCTCTACTTGCAATCCTTTTTTTGATTCAGCCGTAGGATAGGGTTCTGTGTAGCGAGAATTACCTGCACTGGAACTCTGGACCAAACTTATCAATGCTAATAAAAAATAAAAAATTTTCAGACCGTGCTTCATGTGATGACTGGGGTTCGAACTGACGAGCCGGGCAATGTGTCGCCTTCAACCCATTGTTGTTTGCTACTGGATTCGGCTATGGCGTCTCAATGGATCCCCCGTTTTGCCCACGGCTCTATTTTACAATTTTTTCAAGGGGACTTGCCTCCGATCACCGTGTTGTGGATGGTCGCGATTGATGCAGTTCAATTCAAGATCAGCGGACATTGCAGTAAGCTTCATATCGACCCAACCATTTGCGTGGCCTTTCCCAAAATAATAACTGACCGCTGGTTGGTTGATGAGTTGGAGATGGTCCCGTTGATCATGTTGCCACTCATGGGTATGACCATAGAAATAAGCTTTGGCATGCTTGCGTTGGGCGAGAATTTTCAATAGCGACGCCCCGTCACGCATGCCATGGATGGGGCGCACACCACGGTTGGGATACGGGTTGAAATGACTGAAGATGAGGGCTGGTTTATGCGGTCGTGCGTCGAGTTGGCTGACCAGCCAGTTCAACTGTTCATTTCCCAGGACTCCATTTCCTGAATCAAGCAATATGAGATCTGCGTGGGACAATTCAATCACATTCGCTTGAACACCCATGTGTTCCTCCTTTAACCAGGGGATCAATTTCCAAAGGTTCTGACGATTATCGTGATTACCAATGGTCACATGGACGGTAATGCCAGCGAAACGCAATGGTTCCACCAGCTTGAGGAACTGTTCATATTCCGCCTCGCTGCCACGACCGAAAGTACAATCACCGTTGATTATCAAGTGAGCCGGTTGCGGTTTGAGTGCGATGACGCGCTTGACCGTTTGTATCAGGCAGTTCGCTATATGAACACTTTCATGCTCAGATTCCCTGACGGGCGAATCAGGCCATTTTGTCCCCGGGTAGACACGGTTTGGATCAGCACTGACATGTGTATCCGCAAGTAAGGCCAATCGATTTGAGTCCACCCCAACATGATCGCTGCCCACGTCTGCCAATGCATGCGATGTCATCATCGCTATGCTGCCAGAGGCGAGCGAACCACGAAGAAATTGACGACGAGTAATCGGAGTCAGGATGATTGGCATATTGATATTTTTATTTTTCGAGTGAGTGATCGCCTTTAAAATGGATTCTACAGTCCTCAATCTCTCCTAGCATAAGGGCAAAGTTTCAGTGTGGCATCCCCATTGTAAACCAAACCCAATTGTAAAGAACTGATAGCCGCATGTTTGAAAACATGCGGCCGGAAAATCCTGAACGATCAAAACACAGCATTCGTTAAGGCGCCCACAATCTGAAATATGCCTGGTTTCCTTTTGACAAAATCGTAACCGTATTTTGATCATTTACCGGCACGACAGGCTCATCGATATCGGACCACTCGCCTTCAATTGTCTCGGCACGCTGAAGGATGAGGTCCGATGCAGCAGAGGGCCAACTCAATTCAATCCCCTCACCTTCCAGACGCTGGAAAGTGATCGTGACATCGGGTGGCTGTGGGGTAGGTGGAACAAAGTTACCTTTCACAATGTGAATATCATCCAGCAACAAGGTATGGTCGCCCTCGGGGGCGGCGTCGAACTGGAGTATGCCGTCCTGAAAACTAGGTACGAATGTTACATACCGCAAGTGAAACGGCAAGTTACCTCCGGCCGGAATGACTTCCTCGTCTATAAGAACTTCCTCGTCGAAACTCACGGAATAAGCAGTGAACCCATCGCCGCAGCAATTACGGGCATTGACGTAGTAATACAGCGTGTAGGTTGCGCCCGCTTCAAAGCCTTCGACCAATTGTGACATGGTTGCGGCGTTTTGAATGAACAACACTGAATCTTGATCCAGGCCAGAACCATTATCAGCAAAAGGCCCACGGCCTGTCACATTCACGCCGCGGCCACCCGCTGAAAATTCCCAACCGGCGAGGTTGGACGGTTGCACATAACCCACACCCATTGGGCTGCCACTTGCTTCGAAACTGGGGTTACGAATAACGATCTCTTCCTTGCCACGCGACAAGATATTGACCGCATCGAGGAGAATGGTCGCATCTCCCTCCGCTGTCGTCACAAATTCGAGTAAGCCTCCGGAGCTTGAAGGAGTAAAGGATACATTCTGGAAGTAGTAGGTTTCCAAACCGTCAGCCGAGGCAGGGAGAACATCCTCTATCGACCATAACGCTTCGCCATTGTATTGGACGCTCAATCCAATCGTTCCACCGCAGCAATCCCTGGCATTGTAATTAAATTGAATCCAATAAGATTCCCCCGGCATGAGTCCTTCAATTTCTTGTGAAAGGCTCTGACTTCCCTGCAGGACGGCGACTTGCCGTCGATCGGGAATCACACCGTTATCGTGGAATGGGCCGGTTGCCAGATTGAGCCCGGTGCCCCCATTCCATGAAACAATCGATCCAATGCCAACACCGCCGGGTGCCTCATTACTTTCAAAACTAGCGTTGCGCACGATGGAACTGACGACGTTGACGGCAGTATCATTCGTTAGTTCCAATCCATCTGGAGGATTGATCAACATACGAACCGCTCCTCTAAATCTTCCAACGATTTCAACCGTTTTGACGTTTTCACCGCCCTTTTCGAAATCGAGAGTCAGTGTTCCATTCTCATCCGCACCCACAAAGCTCGCAATGCCTGGATCCGGGCTGGTCAGTGTCATCTGCCCCCCTTTGATCGCCAAATAAGCCTCAGGGAGGGTAACCGTCACTTCTCCCGTTTGACTAGGAGCCAGCTCCAGCGCCATCGGTACAATCTGCACAGGCAGGAAAGATTGACCCACTTCGCCCTCCAATCGAATGGCATCCAGAAGAATGGTATGATCTCCATCCTTGGTTTGTTGGAAGCTAAGTGGTATCTGAACATCATCCGCCGTAAAACTGATCGAAGCGGTGCGATAAGCGTTTTCGCTGCCCACCGGTTTTACCGATTCCTGATACACCTGTTCTTCACCCAGCATGACGGTCAATTGAGGGTTGTCGCCTGTTCGGGCATTGTATTCGAAGGTCAATCGGTAATCATTGCCAACGACGAGACTGTCCAATGTCTGGGTCAATGATCCCACACCTGAAATGAATCCTACAAAATCGGATTCTGATGTGCGACCGTTGTCACCGAAGGGTCCCAGTCCGTCGATATTGACACCGTAGGTTCCTTCACCAACCCAGCCTGCAATGTTGGCCGGACTGATGATGCCGTCTGGGCTAAAGGGTTCACCGCTGGCTTCGAAACTTGGGTTCATGACAGGCACCTCATTTTCACCACGAACAACAAAACTGATCGCATCCAGATTGAGTGTGGCATCCCCTGCTGCAATGGTTTGAAAAGTAAGCACCCCGGCATCAAACTCAGGCACAAAAGGGATGTTACGAAACTTGTAAGGATTGCCATCGGTAGAAGACTTCACATTGTTGATCCGATCCAATTCCACATCGTCCAGACTTACCACAAGATCAATGGTACCTCCACAACAAGCACGGGCATCGTAATAAAATTGAAGCCAATGGGATGCCCCGGGTTCGAATCCGAAGACTTCCTGATCCAGAGAGGCTGAACCCTGAATAAAAGCCGCACGGGCTTGATCTGGGACAGGCGTGCCCCCGTTGTGGAAGGGACCATCCACTTGATTCACACCGCTTCCTCCCTGCCATTCTTCAACTTCACCGTAGTGCGGCCAGGTTTCCGGGTAGTTGAATTCGAAACTTGGGTTCAGCACGGAATTCTGCGCCGATGCACCAGGATAAAGTGTCATCAGAAAGGCACAAAAACTGACTTTCAATAAGTAGAGATTCTTCATCTTTTTGGAATTTTGAGTGATTATCCAACAATTCGAACACCCGACGATTAATGCGAGTATTTTCATGTTATCTTTTGTCCACGTCCTCACTTGGGAATAACTCCATCGAATTCATAATGTCCAAAAGGTACATGGGGTTGGTTTGAGGGATTACGACAATCCAATTGAAGAAGGAAAGGAAAGTCAAGTCTGCGGTCACAGGAAAAAGTCTCTCATGGCTGCCACCGCCCTGTCATTTTCATAAAAGGATCTCAAAGCAGGCGGACAAGACCTTGAGAAATTGCTCTGGGCCTTACCGCCTACTTTGATCAGCACTCGCATGCTGCCTCAAGCAGATGGCACCTATTCAAACAGAGGACAAAGCATCCCATGCCATGAGATGCGATACGTTATGTTCTCTTAACTTCACTATTCAACCGCGCGGAAAACCTCTGTGAACGAGTTGCCATCTGCGGTGATTACCCTGGACCGGGATTCCTTTGGCGAAATGCGTTCAATCATGATTACACCGTTGGTGATGTTGCCTTCCATGTCGCGCTTACTGATCGTCCCACTCATTCTGTGACGTTCGACGTGGCTGAGATCTACGGCAACGAAACTACCTTTCGGTCCGTGGGCATTGGCAACCAGATGACCACGATCGGATTGCCAACTGATCAACTCATTCTGAACACCACCATCAGGATCGACCCATGTTCCATATAGAAAGTCAGTATCTTTTCTTGGTTTGGTCCAATTGATCCTGGCACTTGTTCCATCACTGCGTTCCACGGTCCAATCGCCCAGCATCCACTCCCAGGGGCATTCCGATGGGATGAGATTGGAAGCCTGGTTTCGCTTCTTGCTCTTTCGTTGAAGAACGTGACGGTGTTCGATGTCCATGGCCTTGCCGGCAACCACCATGTCATAAAGATCCGATTGCAGCTTCCGAGGAGATAGTTTGGTATTTTTAACGGTGTAGGTAGATTCAGTACCGTTCAGTGTTTTTTCGTTGAGTTTGGTCACGATGCCGCCTTTGAAGAACTCTATCGTTCCTGTATTCGACCACTGCGTATCTTTTCCATCGACGCCAAAACCTACCGTAACCAGGTGATGGGTTCTCGCGTCCATATAATACACTTGTGTTCCTGTACTATGGTTTCCCCCACTCTCCTTGAATGTTGCCTTCCACGTATTCTCCACAGCCGTCCTGTTGGATAACCAGCGCCACCGTGATTCCCATTCGACGATTCCCCCTTCTATCATTCCCTCAAAGCCACTGACAGCCTCAGAGCTCCCTTGCCAGTTTCCCATCAATGGAGCAAATTTCTTGAGGGATTCATTCACCGAAGCGGCGGAGGCATCGGTGGATAGCAAGACTGTTAGAAGCGTCATGATGATTGCTCTCATAATATTCATCTCTTTAATTTTAAAGTTTGATTAATGATTGTTCACAACAATGATCAGCAACCGTTTTATTCCACCTTGCGAGATATTTCAGGAAGGTGAGTCAGATGAAAATGCTCCGTCTTGCGGGATGCTCCTTCAAACAGAGCCATCATTTGGGCGTGTTTCTCTGAAGTCGCACGCATTTCATCACGTTTTGCCAATCCCTGGAGATACTGAAGCTGACTTTTACCGGGCAAGACCATGGCGATCAGAGGCATTTCATCACCAAAATCACATTCGTAAACATATCGATGCAATTTGATACCAAGCTCAGCATCGATTTCTTTCATCAGTTCAAGCGCTTTTTGAAAATCCGGCATCCTGTCTCTTTTAGGATAAGCCCAATAAATCTTGCGGTATGGATGATCTGCCATATTCAAATCACCATTGACGTAGGACAAATCACTTCGATACCGAAACATTGAAACTGTATTGTGATGAGAGCCAGCTACCCATGATTCCATGAGACTTGTTTTGCCCGTCGCTTTATATTTGGAAAAAACCTCTTCCCACTGTTTTTTTTCTTCATCGACTTGAGCATAGTTGGACAGAAAACTCACATCCCATATGCGGTTATTGGTATCTTCATAGAGGTCCCACCCCTTGAAGGAAGGAGCATTTTTTTCCACGAAGGATTTTAATTCTTTCCATACCCCCTTGAGCGCTTGTGCATCGTTTTTGGGTATCACGTTCACTCTGACGATATGTTCAGAGATATCCTCCTGCGCACGCACGGAAAAGGCTCCAAAGAATGCACACAACAACAGTATGAGTTTAGCGCTTTTCATTATTTTTTATTTACGGAACTAAAAGATATGCTTCCCGAAGCACAAGGTCTTCAGTGACCCAATGCACTCACTGCTTAGAATATCTGTGTCCCACTGTAATTAGAAAACGTTCTCAGTTGATCAGGCGGGCCATTTTTTTTTGAAATTCATTGCGGGGAAATGGCCTTTTGAAACCGAATCACTGTTTTCATTGATGTATGGCCGATGCATGCAGGAAGAGGTGCACATGGATAAAATCATACCTACATGATGGTACACCTGAATGAAGGTCAGCTAAAACGAAGGATTGGGGACGATCAATGGAACGAGTATGAAGACGACGAGGGAGGTGCGAATCAATCCATGTATTGATTTATACGTTGCTCCCCTTTCAGGATGTCAAAAATCACTCACTCTCATTACACCCGTCTTGAATTTTGCTTACTCGCAAATTGTTGTCACCTTCAATATTTCTGCATTTTTTTCATTGGCAAAGCAATGACAGGACTCATCTTTGAGTCATGAGAAATGTTGTCATTTATTCGCTGGTAGGACTGATTCTCGGACCAGGCATGGCAATATTCGTTTTCCTCATGAATGGAACATGGGACAATGCCATCGGTATGAGTTGCCTCATGTTTCCGATTGGCTTTTTACTCACCTTTCTGGCCACGAAGATCATTCGTCTCGGAAAATTCATCACTGGTGGCAATTCTGTTTTGGGTGCGTTGGCAGGAGGAAGTGCCATAACAGGAATTATCTCATCGATCATTTTTCTACAGGCAATTGGATTGACTCGTGATCATCATGGACCCAATGCCTCTGACGGCTTGGTTGAATTCCTTGATATCGGCAAATTTGGACTTGGGGCAAGCTGCATCATCGTCATGGTCCTTTCCCTGGCCATGGTTATCATGACTATGATTTACCGTCATCGCTTCGTTCCAACCATTCACGAAGTGGCAGAAAGTGGAAACATGCAATCACTTCAGCATTTTCTGAACTCAGAAATTAGAGACATTCATGCAAAAAATTCCGATTCCCAGACTCCGCTGCATGTGGCATCGTCGAAGGAGATCGCTGAAACACTGATCGCTCGAGGTGCCGATACCAATGCCAGGGACAAGAGCGGAAAAACGCCTCTGCACGCGGCCGCTTTCGAGGGCAGAAAGGAAATCGTTGAATCACTCATCCCACACTGCACGGATATCGATGCAGAGGATAATCATGGAAAGACTCCACTTTACTGGGCGGTTTTGAAATGCCACGAGGAAGTCGCAGACCTGCTGAGCAAACAAGGCGCAGTTGAATAAACCAGGCAAAATCACCATTGCACCTTGGCTGAACTCACGTTTATTATATGCAAGATCCATGATAAAACTACTGACGCCGTCCTGTCTCACAATGAATGATGAACGACTGAATTACGGTTATACAGAAACCAATTGTTTGTTGATAATATCATAGTGGGTATGACGATCCTCATGTCGCAAACATTAAAGCCTATCCTATTCAGTGTCTTGATCGCGACCGGGTGCTTGACATACGCCGCAAAAGCAAGTCCGGTCGAGCACCCCAACGTAATCTTTATCATTTGCGATGATTTGAACGACTACGTCGAAGGGTTCGGCGGTCACCCTCAAACGAAGACACCCAACATGGCGCGACTGGCCGAACAAGGTGTCAGGTTCACACAGGCACATTGCAATGCACCCATCTGTGGCCCTTCTCGGGCAAGTTTGTTTACGGGTATTTACCCTCACAACTCCGGCTGTTACGGCTTTACCAAGTGGGATACTTACGAGGTATTGAAGCATTCAAGGACCTTGCAGGAGCACTTTGAAGCAAACGGATACTTTACCCTTGGCACAGGCAAACTGATGCACCATCGAGTTGCTCAGAGGGGATGGCAACAGTATGGGCACCCGGCTGACTATGGACCCTTTGTGGTTGCAGGCGATGGGAAGACGGCTCATCCAGACGTGCCGGCACCCTATCGCAACATCGGTGCGGTCGACGGTTCCTTTGGTCCATTTATCAACCTTGATGACCGCAAGACGGAAAGTGGACTTCCAATGAGCTGGCTCAACGGTGGATGGGGAACTGGAGCCAAAGCACTTCGAGTCGATTCTGCAGATGATCGTGACCAGACACCGGATGAACTGAATGGTGACTGGGCGGTGGAGCAACTCCGTACGTTGGCAAAAAATACCCATGGCAAACCATTCTTCATGGGCATCGGTTTCATTCGCCCGCACACACCCTTGATTGTGCCACCACGTTTCTTTGACATGTTTCCACTGGACTCCATCAAGCTCCCCACGATCAGACCTCACGATATCGACGATACCCACGTGCGCTCGATACGCGGTATTCCCAACGGAGAAGAACCAGGCTCGACACGAACGGAGGACATGGGGCTGCGCTTGTATTCGAATCTTGTGGCGTCCTACTCGTCCCGCGAAGAAGCCTTGCGGCGCTTCATTCAGGCTTACCTGGCCAGTGTGGCATCGGTAGACGAACAGATAGGACGCATTCTGGATGTCATTGATCAATCGGGTCTGAAAGAGGATACCATCATCATACTTACCAGCGATCATGGCTGGGGCATGGGAGAAAAAGATTATCTTTACAAAAATTCGTTATGGCAGGAAAGCACACAGGTACCGCTCATCGTCCGATTACCGGATGACGCTTCAGCCAACACTCAATGCGATCGACCGGTCTCGCTCATTGATTTATATCCAACCTTGGTCGATCTTTGCAATCTGAAGGGTACGACGATGAAGGGGCGGAAAGGTCATCCACTGGACGGGTATAGCTTAAAATCACTGCTGATGGATCCTGTCAAAGGCAAGTGGTCTGGACCAGACGAGGCACTCACGGCTCTTTACAAGTGGCGCATGGATTACCATCCCGCGCAGGAAAGTTATTCCTTGAGATCGAAGGACTGGCGTTACATTCGCTATGAAAACGGAAAGGAGGAATTGTACCAGACATCCAACGATCCCCACGAATGGAACAATCTTGACGAACGTGCGGAACATGCCGGCCGGCTGATCCATTTTCGAAAACGTCTTCTTGATCGAATCCCTCAGCCTGGCATGATTCCGCCTCAACCAAATTGGAAACCCAAGGGTTCCAGCAACCCCAATTCGAAAGCCGAAGCATGGAAATCTCAATACTTCTCAAGTCACCCTGCGGCCGATGCCAACAAGGATGGCAAATTGACATGGTCAGAATTGAAAGCTTATCGTGAAGTAATTGATACATCGTCAAAAAATAATCCAGTGGCGGAAGAGTGATAAACCACTTCATGAACCCTCTAGATAAAAATGAGACAACATTTTTTAAGAATCATAGCAAGACGGATGAACAGTTTCGGATGGGTCAGTAGTGTGTCCTTTTTTTTCATCTCTCTGGCTGTATCGGCTGATGCAATCAACTTTGAACGTGACATTGCGCCTATCCTGGAGGAGCGCTGCATTGACTGTCACGGCGAAGCTAAAGAGAAGTCCGGGCTGCGACTGGACACCCGTGCGAACATGCTGCGCGGTGGTGATTCAGGGTTGGCTGCCGTTATCCCGGGCAATCCAGAAAAAAGTTACTTATTGGAAGTCGTCAAGCACCTCGATCCCGACGTCATGATGCCGCCTGATGAAGACAGGATTCCGGCGAAGGAAATCCATTTACTGGAGCGCTGGATCAAAGCAGGAAGCATCTGGCCGGGACAGATGGCAGCGGGCGAGGAAATGAAATCAGATCATTGGTCGTTTCAGGCCATTAATCGACCGGACAGCCCGGAAGAATATGCTTCCTATTCAAATCCCATTGATCGCTTTCTGCTGAAACGGTTGAGTGAGGATAAACTCACGTTTTCAGATCCTGCAATTCCACAGTCATTGATTCGTCGTGTCTCAATCGTTCTGACCGGTTTGCCACCGACATTGGCTGACACCAAAACCTTCCTGGCAGCCTATGAGAAGGATAGTGATCAAGCATATGAATTACTCGTCGATCGTTTATTGGATTCCGCACATTTCGGAGAGCGTTGGGCACAGCATTGGTTGGATGTCATCCGCTGGGCAGAAACAAACGGCAGTGAAAGCAACATGTATCGCAAGAACGCCTGGATTTATCGCGACTATGTGATGCGCGCTCTGAATGAAGACAAGCCATATGACCGTTTCCTGTTCGAGCAAATCGCAGGCGATTCGGTCGGTCAAGGTGATGCAACCGGCTTCCTGGTGGCTGGCCCGCATGTTCCCGTAGCAACTGTGGGCCAGGAACCAGCCGCACGAAGGCAGGCGCGGGCTGATCGCATGGATGAAATCATGCAGACAGTCGGGGCCTCCGCACTCGGTGTGACCATCGGCTGTGCAAGGTGTCACAATCACAAATTTGATCCAATCTCGATTCGCGATTACTACGCCATGACTGCTGTTTTTGAGGATGTCGAATTTGGAAGTCGATTTCCCGAACTGGCAACAGATCATCCGCGCCGATTACGCGGTCAGGAACTCTATGGAAAAATCCGAGAAGTGCATGCAAAGCTGAAACCGATGGGTCCTTGGGTGGAGGATTGGATAGGTTACAAGGAGTTGCATTTTACCCCTGTGACGGCAGAGAAGGTTCGCATCAAATTCAACTGGGGTGGTGTTCGTCTCGACGAAATCGAGATCTTCGGGCCTACCGATCATGGTCGGAATGTGGCTGCAGCAGCCGAAGGCACACAAACATTCAGCCCTCCTGAAATGGCGGTTGCGCGTGCTGATCTAAAGCACGTCAACGATGGTAAGTATGGTACTCAGGCCTGGAGTGCAAAAGCACCAGCTGACAGCAAGAAAAAACCCTGGATCGAGTTCACCTTTACCCAACCGCATGACATCGAACGTATTCGTCTGAGCACCAATCGCGAAGATTTTTTTGAAACAGCCTACCTTGAAGGGCTCAATAAATTTAATTTTGGTCCTTACCGTGTTGAGATTCCCACGGAAGATGGTCAATGGAAGCAGATTGCGTCCACCATGACATTTGATCAACTGAACAAAAAGCATACATCTCGAAAGGGTCTGTTGAATACCCTTCAGGAACTGATAGAGCTTGTGAATGAAGAAGGACCAAGACCAAGTTTTGTCGCTCGTTTCATCCAACCGGTCAAAACTCATATACTCATGCGTGGAAGCCCCGAGAATCCTCGAGACGAAGTGCTTCCTGCTGGATTATCACAACTTGGTGGGGATCTTAATCTCCGAACACACGCCTCGGGTCCAGAGCGGAGAGCAGCTTTTGCTCAATGGTTGATCAGCCCCGGAAATCCACTTGTACCCCGAGTCGCTGTCAATCGAATCTGGCATCACGTTTTCGGCCAGGGTATTGTCACGACCACCAGCGATTTCGGTGCTGCCGGCACGCCACCCACACACCCCGGATTGCTCGAGTGGCTGGCAGCCGAATTCATGCAGCCTGCATCCCGTCTCGCAAGAAGTAACGAAACGCAACCATGGTCCATCAAGCACATGATTCGTTTGATGGTGATGTCGGATGCGTTTCGTCAATCCAGTGCGCCAGGAAAGAAAGGAATCACTGCTGACGCAGACTCACAGTTACTCTGGAGATACCCACCCAAACGCGTCGAAGCCGAAGTCATCCGCGACTCAATTTTACAAGCATCGGACACGCTGGATCGCACCATTGGAGGACGCAGCTATCGTATCCACAACGTGAAAAAACGATATGCCCAATGGGAAGTCACGGATAATCATGGTTCAGAGACGTGGCGGCGAATGATCTATCAGGAGCGTATGCGCCGTGTGGACGACCAAATGTTTACCGTATTCGACTTTCCAGACTGCGGGCAAGTTCGAGCCAAACGCCCCGTCTCGACGACACCGTTGCAGGCGCTCAATCTAATGAACAGCAATTTTGTCATGGATCAATCAAACCTGATTGCTGAGAGAGCACGTCAGGACACGAATGGCCATCCAGAGCTTGCCATTCAGCGCTGCTTCGAGTTGCTACTCGGTCGCCCTCCAACTATCAATGAGCAGGCCTCTTGCCTGGATCTCGTGAGGGAAAGTGAATTGCAACTCGTTTGTCGTGCGATCATCAACTCCAATGAATTTGCATTCCTGCCCTGATTCAAATCATGAACAATCCCGAACACCTTTCCTTGCATGGACGTCACTTATTGGACCGGCGCCATTTTCTCGGCACGGCCGGACTTTCTGCCGCTGGGTTGGGGTTGGCAGGCTTGCTCGATAATGAGGGACTGCTTGCCAATGAGTCTCAGACCGTGAGCGGTGAGCTGCCGATCCGCCCAAACATCGATCCCAACAACCCTTACGCCCAAAGGTCGTCACATTTCAATGCAACCGCCAAGCAGGTATTGGTTGTCTATCTGCCCGGAGCGGTCAGTCATGTCGATACATTTGATTACAAGCCTGCGCTTTCAAGATTGCACGGCAGGAAGCCTCCGGGAATTCCTGCCGTGACGTTTGAAGGACCAACAGGCAACATCGCGAAATCCTTCTGGAAATTCAATCCGTATGGACAGTCCGGAAAAATGGTCTCTGATCTACTGCCCCATCTGGCGGAACAAGTGGATGACTTGTGTTTCCTGCACTCGATGACAACGAATACAAGTGCCCATCCACAAGGAGAAAACTTCATGAACACCGGCTTTACCATGGAGGGCTTTCCATCGTTTGGAGCCTGGGTCACCTACGCACTCGGCACAGAATCTCATGAATTACCGGCTTTTGTTGCTATCAACGATCCCCGTGGGCTCGCGCGAAGCGGTAAAAACAATTTCGGCAACGGTTTTCTTCCTGCAGCTTTTCAAGGAACAGACTTTAACTCAAGGAACCCACCCAACAACTTGCATCGACCCAAGGGTCTAAGTCGCGATGCAGATCGTCGTACCGCTGAATTATTACAACGACTCAATGCTCAACATCTGGAAAAATACCCCAGTGATTCGAACCTCGCAGGCCGCATCGCCAGCTATGAACTGGCAGGCCGCATGCAAACTTCCGTCCCGGCAGTCATGGACATGTCTACTGAGAGTGCATCGACTCTGAAACATTACGGCGTCGATCAGGGAAGCGAACTGCATCGCGAATACGCAAAAAATTGTATCCTGGCCCGACGGCTGATTGAAAAAGGCGTTCGCGTCGTCCAACTCTATAACGGGAGCGATCCTGCGGGTGGTAACGGTATCACCAACTGGGACTCGCACTCTGACATTCTGAAAACCCATGCCATGCAGGCGGAAATCATGGATCAACCCACAGCCGCATTGCTCGCGGACATGAAGCAGCGGGGTTTACTTGAGCAAACGCTGGTCGTCTGGGCAACGGAATTTGGACGCATGCCCTTCCTTCAAGCCAACGGTACCGGGCGCGATCACAATCCCAACGCCTTCACGTGCTTTCTGGCAGGCGCTGGCGTCAAAAAGGGATACAGCTACGGAGAAAGCGATGAAGACGGGATCAAAGCGGCCGGCGACAAAGTGACGGTG
>ERZ802830.2919-NODE-2919-length-14981-cov-6.61195_pt1 | contig 14981 bp, 14 predicted proteins | sample MGYA00345654_ERZ802830 | MGnify/ENA primary metagenome ERZ802830 (study PRJEB30503, sample SAMEA104212375) | marine metagenome | biome: Westerlies Biome; feature: [SRF] surface water layer (ENVO:00010504) within the epipelagic zone...; material: water... | reverse complement strand
GGTGGAGGGGCCGAGCTGAGAAAGGTCGCCAAGATGCGATCACTTGTGATTTGCAAAAAAAAATAGCAGGCTCATATCGTGCTAGTGGTGGCTCAGCTGCTAATACTATAATTGCTATTAGTGAATTCGGTGGAGAAGTTTTCTATTCGTGCAGAGTGGCAAACGACGATAATGGCATCTTTTACTTAAATGATTTAAAGAGTTCTGGTGTTGAATTCAATAATAATATTTCAACTATTGGTCTTACTGGTAAATGTTTGGTCTTGATCACTCCAGATGCTGAGCGGTCAATGAGTACAAATTTGGGTGTAAGTGCAAATTTCTCCCCTAAAGATCTTTGCCCAAAAGCAATTAGTAATTCTGAATATATCTATATTGAAGGTTATCTTGTATCAACAGATAGGTGCCAAAAAGCAGCTATCAAAGCACGTCAAATAGCTGAAAAAGCTGGTGTGAAAGTTGCAGTTACGTTATCAGACCCTGTGATGGTTTCGGTTTTCAAGGATGGTCTTGAAAAGATAATCGGTAAGAGGGTCGATCTTTTATTTTGTAATGAAGCAGAAGCCTTAAGCTGGACAAACTGTTCTGACCTAAATGGCTCCCTGAAACTACTGAAGAAATCGGCAAGCACTTATGTGGTGACTCTGGGCGATAGAGGCGCAATAGTTTTTGACGGTAAAGATCAATTCGATATTAGCGTTTGTGCAACTAATGCAATAAATACAAATGGAGCTGGAGACATATTTGCAGGTTCCTTTTTATATGCTATAACTCATGGTTATAGCTACAACACTGCAGGAAATTTTGCAGCCTTAGCAGCCTCATATGTAGTAAGCCAGGAAGGCCCCAGATTGAACTCCAAACAATATCAGCAAATCAAAGAAAATTTTTTCAGTAGCTTCTCTTAGTAAATCTAATGATGGTGTTTATTCTGAAGCACGCTTCTTACGTCCGCGTTAAAGGTTAGTGCTGGGCATCCCAAAAAATTAAGGATAATTTCATATTGGGCATTTTTCTTTAATTCTTCTTTTAAACCAAACAACATTAAATGGTAACCACCAGGTTTCAAAGAAATGCTCTTTTTTGGTGGTATATCTATTCCGTCAACAGGGCGCATAGATATCATGCCATCCTTGTAGAAATGACCATGGATTTCTGTTTTTTCTGCGATAACAGAAGATGCCATGGTAAGTCGACATAGACCTGATGTTGAGTTTTTTAAAGTCATAAAAGCAGCTGTTATATCCTGTCCTGGTGGCATTTCTCTTATATATCCGTCAATAATAGTTATAGCTAAAGAATCGTCTTGTTCTGCTGTTACAGCAGGGTTAGTTAAAAAAAGTACTGCTGAGCTTAATAAATATTTTGATATTTGCTGTATGGTCAATTTTAAAATCCTTATAAAAATTTTATATCCCTGTATTTAATTATAAACTATTGTTTTAAAATATTAGTGTTTTTAATCTAGGATTTATTTAGTACGAACGGTATTTGTATTTTAGACATGATGCTTTTAATTTATATAGGCAATTAACGACTTCAATGATTAATAAAGTACTAAAGGAATTTTCATATCTATGTAGTCTTCAAATGCTTACTTTTGCAATTGCTCTATTTTTTATATCTGACGCAATAGCTTCGCCCGTTGAAAATAATTCAACTAACACTGTACTCTTTGAAAAAACTGAATTCTTAAAAGTCAAGGAAGCCTTTCAACTTAATCCCATAATTGAAGATGATCAGCTAGTCCTTGATTGGCTTATAGCGCCTGGTTATTACCTTTACAAAAATCGGTTCAAACTTTTTGACCATAATGACGACTTAATAATGTATAAACCCAGTTATGCCACTGGAAGACTGATCTACGACGAGTATTATAAAAAAGATTTAGAGGTTTATTACGGATATACAAAATTTTCTGTACCCCTTAATATTTCTACTAAAAAAATTATTGTTGAATCTCAAGGCTGTGCCGATGCTGGTCTATGTTACCCAGTCCAGCGTCAAACTATCTTTTTTGACTCTAGCAAATCTGTAGCATTACTAGAGGAAAAATTTAACAGGCATAAACCCATAAAAAAAGATGAGAAATTTAACAAAAAAATAAACTCGATGGAGGCTAAAAATTTATCTCTGTATGTAGTGCTTCCATTTGCTTTTTTGGGTGGCTTAATTCTCAATCTTATGCCTTGTGTTTTTCCAATTCTTTCTATAAAAATACTCAATCTTGCTACTTTAAGTGGGACTCATAATAATAAGTATCTTCATGGGTTAGCATACACTCTTGGTATATTGTTCAGCTTTGTTCTTATTGGATCACTTTTAATGATCTTAAGAGATACAGGAGAAAGCCTAGGGTGGGGTTTTCAGCTTCAATCACCAATATTCGTAGGATTCATAGTATATTTGTTTGTCCTCATAGGGCTAAGTCTATCTGGTTGGTTCACGCTGGGTAATAGTATTATGGGATGGGGTCAAAAAACGACTCAAGGTAATGGTTTATCATCTTCTTTCATGACCGGGTTACTAGCGACTGTTGTTGCAAGTCCCTGTACTGCCCCTTTTATGGGGACGGCACTTGGTTTTGCTTTAACCCAGTCTTCGATGATTGCAATAAGTACATTTATTTTTTTAGGTCTAGGTATGGCTTTCCCTATACTAGCTATTACCTGCTTGCCTAACCTATCAAACTGGTTACCAAAGCCGGGGGTATGGATGGACCGCTTTAAACAATTTTTAGCCTTCCCACTATACTTAACCGCTGTTTGGTTGATCTGGGTTTTAGGCAGACAAACTAACAGCGATGTAGTTGCCGCAATCTTATGTGGCATTATTTTCATATTGTTTGCCATCTGGCTTCATAAAATCTACAAGAACACAATGACCAAGATATTAACCGTAATGTTATTTGCCTTGGCAATATTTTTACCAATCTGGAACGAGAAAAATAGAGATACAGATAACTTATGGGAGGCTTATTCAAAAGAAAAATTAAGTATGTTGCTGGAAAATGAAGATTCAGTTTTCATTAACTTGACTGCTGACTGGTGTATCACCTGTTTGGTAAACGAGCAAATGGTGCTTAAGACAAATGATTTTTCCGATGTTTTAAATAAAAAAAATATCATTTACCTTAAAGCAGATTGGACTAAATATAATCCAGAAATTACCAAATTATTAAATGATTATAATAGAAGCGGTGTTCCACTATATCTTTTTTATCCTTCAGGAGAGGCCGAACCTATCATACTTCCACAAATATTAAAAATTAGCGACATGATAGATGTTTTTTCGAAGAATATAAGGTAGATTTTGTGTATTTTTCATAAAAAACAATTAAACTGCATCTAAATTCCTTGAATTACACACGAAATTGAAAAAATTTGAAAAAATGATGGAAAATATTTATCGATATATCCCGCATTTTACTTAAATTTGTTGCTATTAGTGTCAAAAATTCAAAATATTGGACAGTTTGTATATTTTAATGCAGACTCTTATTAAGTTGAAAATTTCCAACTTACTGAAATACCCATATAATAAAGTTTGCAGGTAAAACATGGCTACTATATTAGTACTTCACGGCCCTAACTTAAATTTATTAGGAAGTAGAGAGCCAGATCTATATGGCAAGAAAAGTCTAGAAGAAATAAACCAAGGACTGATGAATGCTTGCATAGAAAGAAAACATCAACTTATAGCATTACAAAGTAACTCAGAGCACACGCTTATAGATAGAATTCATACTGCAAAAAAGGAAGGCGTACAATTTATCATTATAAATCCTGCCGCATTTACACATACCAGTATTGCTCTCCGTGATGCGTTGCTTGGAACAGGTATACCTTTCATTGAGGTTCACTTATCGAATATACATGGTCGAGAAGAATTCAGACAATCGTCTTATTTTTCTGATATAGCAACAGGTGTTATTTGTGGCTTTGGAAGCCTTAGCTATGAATTAGCATTAAATGCGGCTCTGGTTCAGCTAGAGTCATAAATAATAACCTACCATTTAGAGTAAATACAGATGGATATTCGAAAAATAAAAAAATTAATCGAATTAATTGAAGATTCTGATATCAATGAGTTAGAAATTAAAGAGTCCGAAGAATCTATTCGAATCAGTCGCGGCGGTCAAGTAACTATTTCACAAGCTACAAGTCCGTTACCTGCTGCTACACAAACATTAAATACGCCACCAGCGTTAGAAGTTAATGAAAGAGTCGCCAGTGCAATAAACACTTCAATTGAGGGGCATATTATCAAATCGCCTATGGTCGGAACATTTTATAGGTCATCCGCACCTGGAGAAAAAGTTTTTGTCGAGGAAGGCCAGCAAGTTAGTAATGGCGACATACTCTGTATTATAGAAGCTATGAAAATGATGAATCAGATCAAAGCTGACAAAGCCGGTGTTATTGGGGAAATTTTGGCTAAAGACGGTGAACCAGTTGAATTTGATCAGCCAATGATTACTATTATTTAAACTGTAAAGAACAGGAACTATAGCTATGCTGGAAAAAGTCCTTATTGCTAATCGTGGTGAAATTGCCCTAAGGATTCTTAGATCCTGTAAAGAACTTGGCATAAAAACTGTTGCAGTTCATTCTAAAGCTGATGCAAATCTTAAACATGTATTACTTGCAGACGAATCAATTTGTATAGGGCCCAACTCCTCCACTCAGAGTTATCTTAATGTGCCAGCAATTATTAGCGCTATGGAGATTTCTAACTCCCAGGCAGTACATCCCGGTTATGGATTTCTCGCTGAAAATGCAGATTTTGCTGAAAAAGTTGAGAAAAGCGGTTTTATATTTATTGGTCCAACAGCTTCTGTAATAAGAACTATGGGAGATAAAGTTGCAGCTATAGCAAGTATGATAAAGGCTGGTGTGCCCACTGTGCCAGGCTCAAATGGACCGCTTAATAATAATAGTGATCGCAGTAAAAAGATTGGTGCTAAAGTTGGGTATCCCGTAATCATAAAAGCGGCTGCAGGTGGCGGTGGAAGAGGTATGCGGGTTGTACGCAGTGAGGAGGAACTATCTGATGCAATTCAATTAACTCAAGCCGAAGCTAAAGCTGCTTTTGGTGACGATACGGTCTATATGGAAAAATTTCTAGAGGACCCACGTCATGTCGAAGTGCAGGTAATCGCAGACGGACAAGGTAATGCAGTTCATCTTGGTGATCGAGACTGCTCCCTACAACGTCGTCATCAAAAGGTAATAGAAGAGGCGCCTGCACCTAATATACCCAAAGCAGCCCGTGATGCAGTTTTAAAAGCTTGTGTTGAAGCCTGTATAAAAATTGACTATCGTGGAGCAGGTACATTCGAATTTCTTTATGAAAAAGGTGAGTTCTTTTTTATTGAAATGAATACTCGAATTCAAGTCGAGCATCCTGTAACAGAGATGATCACTGGTATAGACATATTGAAAGAGCAACTGTTGATTGCAGGTGGGGAAAAACTGAGTATGAGACAAGAAGATGTAGTTATTAGGGGGCATGCATTTGAATGTCGGATAAATGCTGAAGACTCATCTACATTTATGCCTAGTCCAGGAAAAATAACCGCCTACCACGCTCCTGGCGGTAACGGAGTCAGAGTTGACTCGCATATTTACACTGGATATACAGTTCCGCCATACTACGATTCCTTAATAGGTAAAATTATAACTCGGGGTAAGGATAGAGGTGGTGCTCTTTCTAGAATGGCAAATGCGCTTGATGAGCTTCATATCGAGGGCATAAAAACAAATATTAACCTTCAAAAAGACCTTGTCTCTGATAAGGAATTCTGCAGGGGGGGCGTAAATATTCACTACCTAGAAAAGAAATTAGGCATCTAAAAAATCCTATTCGAGTTCCCATAAAAATTCATAGAAATATAAAAAATGAACATTCGATGTCTTGGCTTAAGTCTAATAATAGAATAAGCTTTAAATTGAAATTAATCTTGTGTTCTAAAAGTAAGTATTAAGTTAATTATGCGTATTGGTATAGGTTTCAAAGTTTGATAAAAATTGGGCGGCATATAATCCAAGGTAAGGTCTTACTTGCTCCAATGGCAGGTATAACAGATTTACCATTTCGAACCTTATGCAAAAAAATGGGTGCAGGTCTTACTACCTCAGAGATGTTGACTTCAGATATCTCACTTTGGGATAGCGAAAAAAGTAAGCACCGATTAGCTACAAACACAGAGCTCTCACCAAGGTCTATTCAGCTTGCTGGAAGTGTTCCAGAAATAATGGCTGAAGCAGCTCGACAAAATGTTGTGCTAGGCGCCGAAATTATTGATATAAATATGGGCTGTCCAGCAAAAAAAGTTCTTAAAAGGGCTGCCGGATCAGCCCTGCTTCAAGACGAAAAACTTGTTGAAAAAATATTAAAATCTATAACCTCGGCTGTAGATATTCCAGTTACTTTAAAAATTCGCACCGGGTGGAGTATAAAAAACCGTAATGCTATGAGTATTGCAAGAATTGCCGAGGATGCTGGTATAAAAGCTTTAGCTATTCATGGTCGTACACGTGAATGTAGATTTTTAGGTAATGCCGAATATGACACTATTGCATCTGTAGTAGAAAGCTGCTCAATCCCTGTTTTTGCAAATGGTGATATATCATCTCCCCAAAACGCTAAACATGTATTAGACTATACGGGTGCAGCAGCAGTTATGATTGGAAGAGCTGCTCAAGGAAATCCATGGATATTTGAACAAATAAATCATTATCTTGAAAAAGGATTCGCCTCAAAGAGCCCTTCGAAAATTCAAATAGCGAACACAGTTACTGATCATATCAAAGCTATCCATAAGTATTATGGTGAGCACTTAGGAACAAGGATTGCCAGGAAACACGCTGGTTGGTACATTAATGTCTTGGCAGACTGTAAAGAATTTCGAAGTCATTTCTTTAAATTAGAAAAGCCTGAGAAACAGTTACAAAGTTTGCACGATTTTTTTGGGTCAACAAATAATATCTGGAATAGAGCAGCATGATCGATAGTGATAAACCTAAGCCGAAATTAGAAAACGATTCCGCAATACCGCATATTAATAAATATGGATCCATTCGTAATTGTTTAGTACATGCTCTGAATGAATATTTTCATGATCTTGGCGATCAATCCACACACAATCTCTATAGTCTTGTTTTTAAGGAGGTAGAAGCGACGCTTCTGAAAACAACACTTGCATTTACTAATCAAAACCAAAGTAAGGCAGCTGAAATGTTAGGGATAAATCGCGGAACGTTACGTAAAAAACTTAAGGAGTACGGGCTTATCTAGCCATTACCCAAATTAGCATAAACCATTAATGGATGTACTATGACCGATCTTCGTAAAATTTCACGTGTTTTAATAAGTGTATCTGATAAAACTGGAGTAATTAATTTTGCACAATTACTTGATGCTAAGGGGATTGAGATTTTATCTACTGGGGGTACCTACCGCTTAATAAAAGAGAATGGTATTAATGTGCGTGAAGTCTCAGATTATACCGGGTTCCCAGAAATGATGGATGGTCGAGTAAAAACTCTTCATCCAAAAATACATGGCGGAATACTTGGTCGTCGAGGCACCGATGATAAGGTAATGAATGACCACAATATATTGAATATAGATATGGTTGTTGTAAATCTTTATCCTTTCGAAACTGTTGTTGCGGATCCAAATTGCGATCTGAATAATGCTATTGAAAATATAGATATCGGTGGTCCTACTATGGTTAGGTCAGCAGCTAAAAATTATAATGATGTCACTGTGATAGTTAACAATAGTGATTATGGCGTAATACTTGAAGAGCTAGATAAGAAGGATGGTTGCACCACCTATGAAACTCGCTATAACATGATGGTTAAAGCGTTTGAACATACTGCTGCGTATGATGGTATGATAGCTAACCATTTTGGTTCTCGGAACAGTGACAATAAGAAATCTTTGTTTCCAAATACCTACAACATCCAGTTGATCAAAGCTCAAGAGATGCGTTACGGTGAAAATCCTCATCAAAATGCAGCATTTTATAAAGAAAAAAATGCCAATCAATCCAGCGTTGCTAATGCAATCCAACTTCAAGGCAAAGAACTTTCATATAATAATATTGCAGATACCGATGCTGCACTGGAATGTGTTAAACAGTTCAATAAACCAGCCTGCGTAATTGTCAAACATTCTAATCCATGTGGTGCAGCCATCGCAAACGATGCGAATGCTGCCTATGATCTAGCATTCAGCACCGATCCTGAATCCGCCTTCGGAGGTATTATAGCGCTTAATCGCGAACTAGATGAAAAGACTGCAATGAATATATGTGCACGTCAATTTGTCGAAGTTATTATTGCTCCAAATATTACTGATCAGGCAAAACATATTATTGCTAGTAAAAAAAATGTTCGACTTTTGGTATGTGGGGAAATAGATCGGGGAAAATCTCAAGGGTTTGATTTCAAAAGAGTCAGTAGTGGTCTTTTGATTCAAGATAAAGACAACATGATGATCACTCGTGACGATTTAAAAATAGTGACTAAAAAAATTCCTACTGATGAAGAATTCGAAGAGATGATCTTTGCTTGGAAGATTGCCAAAATGGTAAAATCCAATGCAATAGTCTATACAAAAAATAATAGAACTATTGGTGTTGGGGCCGGGCAAATGAGTCGAATAAATTCAGCTAGAATAGCTGGAATAAAAGCTGACCATGCAGGTCTAAAAGTTAAAGGTTCTATTATGGCTTCTGATGCTTTCTTCCCTTTTAGAGACGGCATCGATAATGCTGGCAAAATAGGTATAAGCTGTGTAATTCAACCGGGTGGATCTGTGCGTGATGAGGAGGTAATTGCTGCTGCTAATGAGCATAATATAGCAATGGTCTTTACTGGAATCAGGCATTTTAGGCACTAAAAATCTACCTCTGGGGGATCTATATCCATGGATATCTTACTAATTGGTTCTGGTGGGCGAGAACATGCTATGGCATGGAAGATCGCACAAAATTCAACGGTAGATAAAGTTTTTGTAGCTCCTGGTAATGCTGGAACAGAATTAGAAGAAAAATTAGAGAATTTAGCTATAGACCCAAATAATTTTGTAGCACTCGCAAACTTTGCTGAGAGCAATAAAATCTCATTGACCATAGTCGGACCAGAACAGCCACTTGTCAAAGGTATTGTCGATTTTTTTACAGAACGTAATTTAAGAATTTTTGGCCCATCAAAAAAAGCTGCGCAACTCGAAGGTTCCAAATCTTTCACAAAAGATTTTCTTTCTAGGCATAATATTCCTTCTGCTGAGTATAGGAAATTTACATCGCTAGAACTGGCTATTGCCTATCTAAATACAAAGGATGCTCCAATAGTAATTAAAGCTGACGGATTAGCAGCAGGTAAAGGTGTGGTTGTTGCACAAACAATCAGTGAGGCAAAACAGGCTGCCACAGAAATGTTAGGAGGGAACGCTTTCGGAGAAGCTGGTCATCGAATAGTCATAGAGGAGTTTCTAAATGGAGAAGAGGCTAGCTTTATTGTGGTTGTTGATGGAAAAAATATACTCCCTATGGCAACCTCTCAAGATCATAAGGCACGTGATAATGGTGATAAAGGTCCAAATACAGGTGGCATGGGGGCATATTCTCCAGCGCCAGTCGTTACAAATGAAGTATATGATCGTATTATGAGTGAAGTTATTGAGCCAACGGTCATAGGTATGGCTCAAGAAGGTAATACCTATACAGGTTTCCTTTATGCTGGTTTGATGATCATGTCTGACGGATCACCTAAGGTTATTGAGTACAACTGCCGTTTTGGTGACCCAGAAACACAACCGATAATGATGCGCCTTGAGTCTGATCTTCTAGATTTATGTAATGCAGTATTGGATAAAAAATTAAGCAGCCATATCATAAAATGGGATACTAGAGCAGCATTGGGAATTGTTATTGCTGCTGGAGGCTACCCTAACAAATATAAAACTGGTGATGTTATAACTGGTTTGCCACTTAATTCCTCTAATAATAAGGTTTTCCATGCAGGGACGTCTACTGTCGATGGGAATGTTGTGACCAGTGGGGGCAGAGTACTATGTGCTGTCGGACTAGGAACTAATATATCTTGTGCAAGAGAGGAAGCATATAAGATTGCCAAAGAGATTCATTGGGAAGGGTCCTTCTTTCGTGATGACATCGGATATCGTGCAATAGAAAGAGAAAGGTGAGCTCATATATTAAAGCTATTTTCCAGTTGGAATTTTTTGATTTTTCTCATTCTGCTTAGATATCCATATATCTATTCCTTGAGCATTTAGTTTAAAGTCTAGCTCTAATAGATTTTCCACCATCTTGATGTCATAACATGGTAATTTCAATACTATATTACTAATTGTCATCACTTTGATTGCATTGAAAATCTTTTGTTCTCTATTCGATGAAAATCTAAATTCGATGGCAATTTTTCTATAAGACTCTATTTGTTCACGCAAAATTTTAGCTTGTTTAGCGGGCTCTTTTATAACACTATAATGAGTTAAAAAAATCTGTTTTGGCTTATATTCCATGATCAAGTCTATAGATCTCAAGAGTTTGTCTGGATCAAATTGAACGGGGGATGTTGTAGGAAAAATGAATCTATTTAGCTTCCCTCCTAATTTTTCGTATGATATACCAAATGTATCTCCAGAAAACCAGCCCTGACTAACTTGATCCCAAATACAAAAATGGTGTTCCGCATGTCCCGGGGTATGACGAAACTCTAGAATTCTTTTTTTTAAATAAATCTTGTCTCTATCTTGCATTGTAAGCGTTCGATGCTCCGGAACTGGAACCACTTCACCATATAGTTCTTTAAATTTTCTCTCTCCATATACAGCCTTCGACCCAGCAACTAGCTTATCTGGATTAATCATATGTTTAGCCCCTCTGGGGTGAACAACAAGCTGTGCATTAGTATATTTCTGCATTAAAACACCAGCCCCGCCAGCGTGATCAAGGTGCACATGAGTTGGAATTATATATCGGACCATTTCTTTTTTTAGACTAAGGTGATAAAGAGCTTCTTCGATACCCTCTACTGTAAAAGCTGTGCCAGTTTCTATAATAGCTATTTCATTATCTTCAACTATCAAATAACAGCAGGCGTTACCAGGACAGATATACCTTGCATCGATACAATAAATTCCATCATTTAGATTTGTATATTTATCAGTTATCATTGAAACATCTAACTACATTAGTTTTAATTTTGATATAGTATTTCTAATAATGATAACAAATTGGCAGTATTTATGAGTACCAGAAATTATTCATCCATCGATAAATTTTTGGCGCAGGTGGATTTAGCGCTTAAAACAATCACCTCAGAAAATCCTGAGCATGACAGACCGTCTCCAGCTAAAAATTTGAGCGAGCCAGAATTGACGAAATCAGAAAAAAAACAATCTGCATCTCTAATGAGAGTAAACCATACCGGTGAGGTATGCGCTCAGGCTCTTTACCAAGGACAGGCCCTAACAGCAAAACTCGATACTGTTAGGCAAGAAATGGAACATGCAGCCAAAGAAGAAATTGACCACCTAGCATGGTGTCGCGAGCGAGTCCTTCAATTAGGGCAAAAGCCAAGTATATTCAATCCTATATGGTATAGCATGTCTTTTGGTATCGGTGCTTTTGCAGGCCTTATTAGTGATAAATTGAGTCTGGGATTTGTTGCGGCAACTGAAGATCAAGTTTGCAAGCATTTGGTCCTTCATGTCGAAAAATTACCATCCAGTGATATTAAAAGTCGTAAAATTGTGGAAGCAATGCTCAGTGACGAGGCGCGTCACGCAGAAAAAGCGCTGGAGGCTGGAGGAGTAGATTTTCCTTTACCGGCAAAAACTTTAATGACAGCAGTATCAAAAACTATGACAAAAATTAGTCACCTAATATAATCTATTGAGTTGGTATCTTTGCGTTAACTACAATATCTATTATTTTTTCACTTAACCATCTATGAACAGGAGATCTTGCCGTTCTATAATGCTGTACAAGCACTATAGGTACCGTCGTATCAAGCTCTAATTCTTTAGGGTACGCTTTACGAATAATCCCATCTATCTTGAGATCGCTTGTTGTCCCCATCATCAAAGAATCTGTTGAACATAAAACATTTAATGCAGTCATCAACTGTGCTGTTATCAATGGCTTTTTCCGTTCTTTTCCTTTATCTTTTAGGAGCGCATCAAGACGTGTTTCCTCGATTGTGTCGCCAGACTGAGATCTTAAAAGCGCATACTGCACAAAAGGGTATTCCAGTATCCCATTTAAATTTAAATTCTCATCACCCGACAGTGGGTGATCCTTTCGCATCCAGACAGCCGATGTAAAACTCCCTAGGGATATTGCATGATAGTCTTCGTGGTACGAACGTGCAATTTCAATTGAAAAATCTAGATCACCTTTCTCGAAACCAACACATTTTGTGTCGATATTTTCTCCGACTAACGTAAGAGTCATTAATGGAGCTTCCCTTATAAGAGTTCGTATTAAAGTCGGCATGACTTGAACGGCTATAAATTCGGCACACATAACAAAAATTTCACCCTCAAAAGTAGAAGGGTCAAATTCATCTTTTGCCATCATATTTGTTATAGAAGTAAGAACTGGGGGAAGCTGCTTCTTTAATTGAACTGCTCTCGGGGTGGCCGACAAGCCTCTGCCACTTCTCACGAATAATGGATCATCAAATGTATCTCGCAAACGCTGAAGTGTTTTACTCATTGCCGGCTGTGTTATGTGAAGTCGCTTGGCAGCTTTAGTAACACTTTCTTCTTCCAGTAATCGTTGAAGGGCAATTAATAAGTTTAAGTCCATACGAGCGAGTGCTTTGGTGTCCAATATAATTCTCCAAAGTTATTGATCATATTATATTAATACATTTGAGTAATGTATGGCTAACATTTAATATGTTTTGCGTTAAATATTCAAGTTTTTATTTTCACCCTCAAACCTTTAGGCAGCGAAAGCTGCCTTTTTTTGTCGATTAGGAAAAAAGTTAGATGAGCTCTAAAGAATGAGTGATTTCGACACCACCTTTACTCAGCATAATAGAAGCAGAGCAATATTTTTCTGCAGATAATTTAACCGCATTACGGACTATATTTTCCTTAATGTTGCCCCCTGATACCTTAAAATGTAGATGAATTTTAGTGAAAACTGCAGGAACTTCGTCAGATCTTACTGCTTCAACTTGAGCATCACAACTAACTATACTTTGACGTCCTTTCTTCAATATGTGCACTACATCAAAAGCTGCACAGCCACCTATAGCCATCAACATCATTTCCATAGGACGTGGTCCAGAATTTTTTCCACCATGCTCTGGTGGCCCATCCATAAGCACAGTATGATGAGACTCCGTTTCAGCCACAAACCTAGCCTCTCCATCCCATGAAATTTTTGCTTTCATAATATCTAATACCCTCGAGATAATTTTAATCTAGTATTTAGTGAACATTTCTGCCAGTTTCAATCCAGGCTCATCAGCACGCATAAACGTTTCTCCTATCAAAAAAGAATTGACTTGATGATCTCTCATTGTGGCAACATCTTTATGAGTCAAAATACCACTCTCTGTAATGACAATTCTATTTTTGGGAATTTTAGATAAAAGCTTAATGGTAGTGAGGATGTCTGTTTCAAATGTATGCAGATTTCGATTATTGATCCCTATCATTGGGTTATCTATAAGCATTGCCCTTTCTAGTTCTTCTTCGTTGTGTACCTCAACTAAAATATCAAGTCCTAGTTCTATAGCCATTTCGTGGAAATCTGTTAATGCAGACTGATCTAATGCTGCAACAATTAAGAGAATACAATCAGCCCCTAAAACGTAAGATTCGTAAATCTGATAGGGCTCGACTATAAAATCTTTTCGCAAAACAGGGAGTGATGTGGAATTTCTCGCATTTTGCAAATAATCATCTGATCCTAAAAAATATTTGCTTTCTGTTAAAACAGACAAGCATGCTGCACCACCTGCTTGATAACTTAGTGCAATTTCAGTTGGATCAAAATTTTTCCTTATAATGCCCTTGCTTGGAGAAGCTTTTTTTATTTCTGCAATAACTGCAGGCGCTCCCTCTTTTATTTTCTTAGAAAGTGCACCAGAAAAACTTCTTAATTCTCTATTTTTCAGACTCCCAAAGCATTGCTCCTCTAATTTGATTAGCGGTATAGCCTGTTGTCTGATTGCTACTTCTTCTAATTTAGTAGTAAGAATTTTTTTTAGAACTGTTGGAGTTTCCAAGTAATTAATCCATCAAGTAAGTTAATTAAAGCAGTTAGTAAATGAAGCGAGTTCTGAAATTTTTTCTTTCGCCAGTCCACTGCCGATTGAATCCTGAGCTAATATAACACCTTCTTTAAGATCTTTTGCTATTCCAGAAACATATAGCGCAGCACCTGCGTTCATAGCAATCATATCGGATGCAGCTTCAACTTTAGTTGAAAGTACTGCCTGCTTGGTTAATGCAGATTTTATTAATTCAAGGCTTTCTTCAGGGTCTTTAACCCTCAAATCGTTCAAAATACCCTTTCTCATTCCAAAGTCTTCGGGGGAAACAGAATATTCCGTAATTTTATTATTTTTTAATTCAGTCACTAGTGTGTTAGCTGAAATACTAATTTCGTCCAATCCATCTTCTGAGTGGACGACGAGAATATTTTTACCACCAAGTTTTTTCATTACTTCAGCTAATGGTCGAAGCCATTTTTTATCATAAACACCCAGCACCATATTTGGAACATTTGCTGGATTAGTTAAAGGACCTAATAAATTGAAAATACTACGAATACCTAACTCTCTTCTGGGACCTACTGCATGCTTCATAGCAGCATGATGATTTACAGCGAACATAAAACCTATGCCAGTCTCTTTTACACACGAGACTATTTGTTGTTCGGACAGATTTAAATTAATTCCTGCAACCTCTAATAGATC
>ERZ802830.2918-NODE-2918-length-14990-cov-9.92025_pt1 | contig 14990 bp, 16 predicted proteins | sample MGYA00345654_ERZ802830 | MGnify/ENA primary metagenome ERZ802830 (study PRJEB30503, sample SAMEA104212375) | marine metagenome | biome: Westerlies Biome; feature: [SRF] surface water layer (ENVO:00010504) within the epipelagic zone...; material: water... | reverse complement strand
TATATGCTCCTTGAGCAGAAAGATTTCTCAGCATACTTGCCCACTCTAAGGTAGAAAAGTCATGAGTTTGAGAATTCTTCTTAGATACACATAACGTATCAAGTGTTCTAGAAATCATATCAACTCGTTCTACATACCTACCTAGCCGGATAAATTCAAAAACAGAACCAGTAGAAAAATTATCATTGATAATCCCAAAGAATCTCTGAGATCCCTCTATTAACTTATACATATCTTTGGGTTTAATTCTGCTTGATTTAGATATGCTTCTATCAAATTCATTTAATAGATTATTAATTTGCTCTGTAGAAGATTGTGGAAGGCAATCCCTCGTTTCTTTTACGTTATATGCAGCCTTAATAAGACAATTCTTTATTGAATTAGGATTATCTTTTTCTTGGGAGAGGAAATTTATTACATTAGATTCTTTGAAAGTTATATATCTTCTCTGATATATATCGAGGTTATCAAGGGTTTCGACTATTGATTTCCAACCTAAAGTTTTGTCTCCAGGAAAATCTAGCATTAACTCTGAGTTAACATTAATTAATCTTGCGGTATTTTCTACTCTTTCTACATATCTAGAAAGCCAGTATAGGTGTTCTGCATCTCTACTTAACATATCTATTTATCAACTATCCAAGTATCTTTGCTTCCTCCTCCTTGAGAAGAATTAACCACCGTCGATCCTTTCTTTAAAGCGACCCTAGTTAAGCCACCAACTGTTACATAACTTTTTTCACCAGTTAAAATGAAGGGCCTTAAATCTAAATGTCTTGGTTCAATCGAACCTTTATCAAATGTTGGTGTAGTTGATAAAAGAGCAAGTGGTTGAGCAATATAATTGCGTGGATCTTTTTTTATTAATTTTAAAGTATCTTCTTGTTCTTTATTAGAGGCATTCTTGCCAATAACGATACCGTAACCACCAGACTCGGCTACGGGCTTTATAACAAATTCTTTAAACCTTTCTTTTATTAAAGAGAAACTTTCGCTATCACTCATTAAATAAGTTTTCAGGTTATTAATTAGTGGCTCTTCTTGTAAATAATACCTAATCATCTCAGGAACGAATGAATAAACTGCTTTGTCATCTGCAATTCCGCAGCCCGGTGCATTGATAATTGATACTTGTTTTCTTCTCCAAGATTCAATTAATCCATCTACTCCTAGAACAGAATCTTTATTGCCATTTGAAGGATCTAAAAAATCATCATCAATCCGTCTATAAATAACATCAACACGAACTAAACCTTCTATAGTTTTTTTATAGACAAAGTTATCTTTCAACACAACCAGATCAGTTCCTTGGACTAAATCTATTCCCATTTGCTGGGCAAGATATGAATGTTCGTAATAAGCTGAATTATAAATACCAGGAGTGAGGAGAACTATTTCTGGTTGTCGACTTCTTGAGTAACTAAGAGACACAAGGGTCTGATAAAGCTTAGCTGGATAAGCGCTTACGGGCATAACTCCATAATGTTTAAAAAGGTCTGGAAAAACTCTTTTCATAACAGTTCTATTCTCAAGCATGTAACTGACACCAGAAGGTATTCTGAGGTTATCCTCTAAAACATAAAATTTTCCATCCTCATCTTTTATAAGATCTGAACCGCAAATACTCGACCAAGAGCCATGTTTGAGTTTCATTCCAAGACAATAATCTTTAAAAGCAGGTGAATCAGTTATAAGAGATTCATCCATGTCGCTTTCTTTAAGGAAATTCTGGTCGTTGTAACAATCTTCAATAAACAGGTTTAATGCTTTGACTCTTTGCTTTAAACCTCTTTCTACTTTTTCCCACTCCTTTTTTCTAATGATTCTTGGAATAAAATCTAATGGCCAAGATCTATCTTTACCTTCTATGTACTCTTCAGAATAAACTCTAAAAGATATTCCCATAGATTTGATAGCTGATTCGGTAGCATTATTAATTTCATACAAATCATTAGGATTGAGAGATTCAAGAAATTTCCCTATTTTCTTTGTATGACCTCTAAAACTCTTTGATACATTTAGGTATTCATCGAAATAAGGTGAAGTAGAGTAATTCTTCCAAGAAATAGTCACTCATTAAAGTATGCAATTAGAAAGCCAAAAAATATTGGTTCTCTGTGGTGAATAATGCACTTTTTTGGTGCTATATGTAGTCAGAAAATGGTATTAAGACTAATCAATTATGAACACATACCATCTTATAGGGCACAAAATCAACAAGACATAAGTATTAATGAGAAGATATAATTGGAATAAAGATTGCATAAAAAATTAGGAATTTATGTCATATTGTCTCGCTATAAAAGTTAATGAAGGACTCGTTTTTGCTTCTGATTCCAGAACTAATGCAGGACTAGATAACGTTAATACTTACTCAAAAATGTTCACCTACAACGTAGGGGATAGGGCATTCGTTATCTTAACAGCAGGTAATCTAGCTACTTCGCAGGCTGTCTATCATCAACTAGAGAAGGACCTAAATGCTCCCAATCCAGAAATAAATCTTAATCTTTGCGAAGATTTGGAGGCTGTAGCTGCCTATATAGGTCAGCTAAGTATTGCTAGTTCTAATCAATCCCTAGAAGTTCAGAGTCAATCATCATTAATGGGATCTAATTTTATCCTCGGTGGACAAATAAGGAATCAAGACCCAAATATTCTGATGATTTATCCAGAAGGTAATTATATCTATGCGTCTTCCGAACGTCCTTTTCTTCAAATAGGTGAAACAAAATATGGTAAGCCCATCTTGGATAGGATGATCAATAAAAACACTCCGATTGGTGACTCTGCAAGAGTAGCCTTACTCTCTTTAGATTCAACCATGAGAAGTGATTTAACCGTAGGACCTCCAATCGATTTTGTGGTCTACAAAAAAGATCAGATGCACCTAGACTACCAAGGAAGATATAAGCTTAAATCTCCCTACTTCAAAGAACTGTCTGACACATGGGCTCAAAAATTATCAGAGGCCGTCCATTCATTACCTAAATTTGATTGGGAAGAAGATATCTAATTTCGTATTAAAGATATTTCTTGAAGAATGCCCACACTTCTTCAGACGCATTGATATCATCATTTCCAGACCCAAAGTAGAACCATAGTAGCGGATTACTCCACCAATTAAATTTTATACCGGGCCATACATGACGGCCTCCTTCTATCCTATACATCCACACTTCCTGATCCAGGCCATCTGTCCAATGTCTTTCAAAGAAAATATCGTAATCAGCACCAAGTTCTGTATTCGTGATCTGTTCGACTGATTTATTGACTAGAAGATTCTTTTTTGCAAAAAAATCTATTGTTGAAGGCAAATCATAATAGGCTCCCCAGCCCTCTTCATTATTCAGATCCCCTTCATATAAAGATATCTTGTCAGCTGTTCCGTGGATTTCAAAAAGAGGAACAGGACTAGTCATATTGCAATTATCTTTTAGTCCTTTCATCAACACTCCTGCTACAGGAGCCACTGCTTTAAATAAATCAGAAGATGTACAGGCTAATAGATAACTCATGTCACCACCATTTGACATGCCAGTTGCAAAAGCTTTTTTCCTATTGAGTTTGAATTCCTGAGAAAGAGACCTTAATAGTTCTCTTATAAAAGAGACATCATTAATTGTTGAGTCATCATGAAATTCATAACCTACATTAAAAAAAGTATTACCATTGCTATCGATGGTGCCCTGAGGATAAACAGCTATAAAGCCTTCCCTATCAGCAATACTATTCATGCCCGAGTAGGCAACCATTCCTTCAGCAGAGCCGGTATAACCATGGATAACAAAAACGATAGGGGTATCTTGATTTAATTTCTTTGGAACATGAAGAATATATTCTCTTTCCATGCCTTCATGGACAATAGTTCTCTGTTCACCAATCAAATAAGTTGAAAAACTTAGTAGTAAGGTAAGAAATAATTTAATCAACATCTGCTAATCCCCCAAATGAAATCTTATTAAATTCTCTCCTCCTTTGTCATAAAAGGCAAAAGGATTATGTTCTACATCATCCAGCACTAATAGCGAATGATCGATTTCTAACTCATTCAAGTAAGCCGCATATTCTTGAATACTTGTTAAATTTGGATCTAATTCTCCAGACCAAAGTAAAAACTTGATGTTATGTTCTTTAGACACTTTATATTCTTTAGCTAAGGACCAAGCATCATTACCCTTACCTACATAATAAATTTCTTGATCATCGTCTCTTGGATCATCTTCAAATCCATTATTTTTTTGTATGAGTCTTTCAATCATATAGGAGCCTCCGCCAGCAGAAACTGAACTAAATAGCTCTGGGTACTTAAACATATAACGTGTTGCGCCCCGACCTCCTTGAGAAAATCCTTCAAGACCTCTAGAAGACCTGTGATTAATAGTTCTGTATTTACTATCTATGTGAGGTATTAATTCTTTTATAAAAATATCTTCCCCATTGGAGTCTTTCTGTTCTGAGTTGTAATGGCTAAGCTCACCTCCATTCACAAAAATATACAAAGCCGGTTCTATGGAATTGTCCTTAAAAATAGTATGAATAAAATTAGAGATATAAACTGATCTTGCTTCATTTCCTGGCCTACCTCCATGCAAGTAATAAACGGTCCTGAAATCTTTCTGAGGTTGTTTGTTATAAGAGTCCGGGATGTATATGTAATAGCCTACTGGAATAGACATTGAACTGCTTATAAAAGATCCCTTTATTAACTGATCAGGCAAACTGTATCTTTCGTTAACATCGTTTTGCCAAGAAAACTCTCTGGAGAACTCTTTGATAAACTCCTTGAGTTCATCTTTGCTTGCTATGTTGTCACCGTTTAAGTCTACCAAGGAGAAACCGAGACCTGGCCACTCTGATTTCTGTATGATTCCATCAGAATTTTTATCTAATTCTTTAAATCCCTTAAGAGCAAGTTCAATCCCAATAAAAGCCGCGATGTTTTGGTATTGAAAGGAAACTATCAATATTAAAATACTTAGAAGTATCCAAATTGGTCTCATTATTTACTAACTGCGTATCCCCAGTAGTTATATCCTGCAATTTTTGGAGTATTTGGGAGGTACATTGCCTCCATTTCTATAATGTCGAAGCCTGAATCTTGAATTAATGAAGGAATTTTTCTATTTATATTACAGCCCCCCGCAAGTTTTCCCCAAAAAGGGTTAATTCTATTTTGCCACTTCCTTATATTCTGATCTGGAGCTTCCCCGTGCTCACAAAAAATCATTTTTCCATCCTCCTTCAATACCCTTCTTATTTCTTGATTTGCTCTTTGAACCTCTGGAATAGTGCACATGGTATAGGTCACCAAAACACAATCAAAATAATTATCAGGCAAAGGAATATCTTCTGCGCCAGAAGATATAAATTTTACTTCCATGGATTCTTCATCTGCAACTTGCTTAGCCATTTCACTAAGCTGTTCTGAAGGATCAAGTCCCCAAATTTCGTCTATCTTAGCCTTATCATAAAAGGGTAAATTTAAACCCGAACCGATACCTATCTCTAAAACTTTGCCCTCAGCTAGAGGAACAACTTTTTTTCTTTGATAGGAAACGGGCTTTGAACCGCAAGCACAGTTAAGAAATTTTGGTAGTACATATTTTTCATATAGACTCATAAACTAAATCTAATACTTACCTCAATTAAAGGCAATAATTATGAATGAAAAGCTAGAGAATAAAGTTTGTTTAATAACAGGTGCCACGAATGGCATCGGCGAAGAGGCAGCCAAGGAGCTCAATAAAATGGGTGCTGAAATTATTTTTGTCGCAAGGAATCAAGAAAAAGGAAATAAACTAAAAGAAGAATTATTAAAAGATACAGGCCGGGAAGCTACGATGATTATTGCTAATTTATCCTCTCAGGATGAAGTGAAGAAAGCAGCAGAAGAATTTCTGGCTCTAGGTAAACCTCTAGATATCCTTCTAAATAACGCAGGAATAATGAACAGAGAGAGAAACGAAACTATTGATGGATTAGAAGAGGTCTTTTCAGTCAATCATCTTGCTTACTATACATTTACTCTGATGTTAGCTGAAAAACTTAAACAGACAGCAGGAGCTCGAGTTGTAAATGTAGCCTCAGGTGCACATCAATTTGTTAAAGATATGAATTTTGATGACCTTCAATCTGAACAAACGTATAAACCTATGCAAGTTTATGGGCAATCAAAATTAGCAAATATATTATTTACTAAGACCCTCGCTAAGAAACTTTCAAATTTTGATGTCACTGTTAACTGCCTTCATCCAGGATTTGTGAGCACAGGAATTGGATCTAACAATAATAAGACCTTATGGACATTTCTTATGTTCCTAGCAAAACCTTTTGCAAGAAACACAGATAAGGGAGCTGAAACTTCTATTTATTTATGTTGTTCACCTGAAGTTAAAGACGTGTCAGGGGAATACTTCGTAGATTGTAAAGTAGAAAAAATTTCAGAAGCAGCCAAAAGTTCTGAACAAGCAGAAAAATTGTGGAAAATTAGTTCTGAGCTAACCGGACTAGAATTATATTGAGGACAGAGGGTCTACATCAATAGACCATCTCACTTGTTTGGATAATTTTGGATCGTAGAGCCTAGATTGCATAATATCTAGATATTTATGTAAATTGGACCTGTTCTTGGAAAAGATACTTAGTTCCCATCTGTAGACTCCCGATTTCTTTTCCATAATAGATGGTAAAGGTCCAACTATTCTCACATTAGCCCTTATCTTTTCATCTATCTTAGTTTTATTCAGTAAGTTTAAAATAAAATCTCTACTCACTAGACTCTTAGGAGATTCAGCAAAAATCTTCGCTTGAAAAGTAAAAGGTGGAATCTTTGAAGATTTTCTTTCTTCTAATAGTTTCTTAGCAAACCCGTTATAACTTCCTGTGATAATTTCTTCAATCTGAGGATGATCTGGACAGTAGGATTGTAGTATTACTCTTCCTGGTTTCTTATCTCGTCCTGCCCTACCAGAGACTTGAGTCATAAGCTGCGCTACTCTCTCACTGCCTCTAAAATCAGCACTGAATAAACCTGAATCTGCATCTATAATTCCAACTAATGTGACATCAGGGAAATGATGCCCTTTTGCTAAAAGTTGTGTGCCTAGTAGTATCATGGGCTTACCTTTTCTGACTTCATGGAAATACTCATTGAGCGTTTCTTTTTTTCTGGTGGAATCACTATCAATTCGCAACGTGGCCACATCAGGAAAATGATTTTGCAAAAACTCTTCAATTCTTTCAGTACCAAAGCCATAAGTTAGAAAATCATTTGAATTGCATGATGGACACTTATTTGGATATAATTTTTGTGCTTCGCAATGATGGCAATGAAGCTTTAATGGATTCTTATGAACGGTCATAAGTGCGTCACATCTCTCACAATTTGAGACCCAACCACAGACCTTACAAATCATTGAAGGCGCATATCCTCTTCTGTTAAGAAAAATTAAAACTTGATTGCCTTTTAAAAGTTCTGATCGAGTTGCCTCTAAAAGTTCTTTACTTAACCCTTCGTATAACTCTTTACCTCTTAAATCAACTGCTTGAAAAGTAGGTAGACTGGCTCCGGTAGCTCTTTTACTCAGCTTAAGCACTGTATATTTATCTTCTTGAGCATTTTTTAGAGTCTCTAAAGACGGAGTGGCCGATGCCAAAACAACAGGCACTTTTTCTAACTTAGCTCTATAAAGAGCCATATCTCGAGCAGAATAACGAAACTTATCCATTTGTTTAAAAGACAGATCATGCTCCTCATCTACTACAATTATTCCTAGATCTTTCATGGGTAGAAAAACACTGGAGCGAGTACCTATAATAATATCAACCAAACCTCTAGACGCGCCTAACCAGGCGTCCACTTTTTCACGATCATTTTTAGCCGAGTGAAAGGACATAACTCGATCGCCAAAATATTCCTTAAATCTCTCTTCTGCTTGAGGGGCGAGACCTATTTCAGGGATAAGTATTAAAGCTTGTTTGCCTTGGTTAACTACTTCCTGGATGGCCTGCAGATAAACTTCTGTTTTACCACTGCCTGTAATGCCATCTAGCAAAAAAGTTATATTCTTGTTTTGGGCTTTTTTTATAGTATTAACTGCTTCCATTTGTTCGGGATTAAGTTTTTTAGTAGCCAATAATTTATTATTCTCAAATTTCTTATAAGGAGATAGCTCCCTTGCAAATCTCTTTATATAACCCTTGTCTATAAGCCCATTGATCACCGAAGTGCCGATACCAAAAGCTTTAGCTGATTGAAGGGTTATTTCTTTCTTTTCCTTAAGTAAAGCAACTAACTTTTTCTGATTAGGTGCACGCGAAAGTTCCTCTTCTGATAAAAAAGATCCCTTGGAAGTCAGTTCAATATATTTACTCTCTTTAAACTTTGCTTCCTTTCCTTTTCTTATTGAAGGAGGAAAGAAATACGAAATTATTTCCCCTAAAGGATAGTGATAATAACGTGAGGACCACTCTGCAAGATTCATAGAATGAGTATTCAATAAAGGTGTCTCATCAAGCAGCTCTTTAATGTGTCTATATTTTCTTTTATCTGATGAATCTTTTTTGGTAAAACTCCAGACCACGCCAACTAATGTCCTTCTCCCAAAAGGCACTAGAACTCTCGATCCAACTTCTAAAGGGGAGATATTATTTTTAGGAGGCAAATAGGAGAATTTCCCCATTAAAGGTATGGGTACTAAAACCTCTATTAATTCTGATTTCATAAACTAACTTTCAAACATTCTAAATTAAATTATGCATTTGCCATGTATTGTCTGTCTGGTATAGTGCTCCACCATATTTTTAAATACAAGATTATTAAATGAGAAAAGACATTCATCCAGAATACCGAGAAGTACTGTTCCATGATAAAAGCGTGGATGTGTATTTTCTTGTTCCTTCAACACTAAAAACAGACGAAACGAAAGAATGGGAAGATGGAAAAACTTATCCATACTGTGTTCTTGATATTTCATCTGCTTCTCACCCCTTTTATACTGGTAAGCAGAAGCTTGTAGATACCGGTGGAAGAGTTGATAAGTTCAGAAAGCGTTTTGGAAATAAATCTAAAGCGGCTCCAGCTACTGAAGCCCCTGCAGAAGAAGCTGTAGCGGAGGAAGTTGTTGCTGAAGAAGCTGTAGCGGAGGAAGTTGTTGCTGAAGAAGCTGTTTCTGAGGAAGCAGTTGTTGAAGATGCGGCTGAGGAAGAAACACCTACTGACGAAGAATCATCAAAAGAATAAGTTAATTTCAACTATAAAAAAGGCGCTTAAAGCGCCTTTTTTATTACTTAAAACATAACCTACAAAATAGTGGAAGCTCTAAGAATAAGCTGATGATCTATTGTTGCGGTGACGGCAACTGATCTGTTGAAGTTTGCAAAGTCTTCTTGAGAACTCTGTTGAACTTTTCCCATATCAGTAAAATTATCGTAGCCCATGCTATATATCATTTTTCCAGAATAGCCTCCGCCCATTCCTTGCCATAATCTAGCTTTTGCACCATGTTTTTCATGTATTTCTTTAGCTCCGTAACATGACTTTATGAACTCTTTGCCCATCCCATCTTCTGGCAAGATATTCCAAGCAGTTGCAAAGACAATATCACCTGATGTCTCAGCTCCTCTTTCAAATCCTGGCACTTCAACCATCTCGAAAGAATCTAGCATTTCACCTGTTCTATTAGTTATCGACTCAAGATACCATTGCTGAATATCTGCATCAGATTGCATCATGTCTTGTGCTGCTCCATACTCTTCCCAGTCATTAAACATGGTCATTGACCACACCTCTATGCCAGGGGTTCCCGAGTGCGACACTCTTAAGAAATTCTTTAAACCTTTTGATTGCATTAATTTAGCCCCTTCTGACGTAGCGGCCATGTAGTCAGCTTCCTTGCCAACAATAGCTGTTGAAATTTGTACTCTAGCAATTGCCATAATTTTCTCCTTTAATGTGAAATATCGCCTTAAATATCCAGCAGATGTAAAAAACTGTCAAGTGAATAAAAGTGAAATACAGATAAGAATGTCTAACAGATGTAAAAAACTTTCAAGTGAATAAAATTAAGCTAAAGTCTAAGTTAGCTCTGAGGATATAAAATCTATGATTTTTTTAGAAATCTTCTTTTTATTTTGCTTTTCTAAAACTTTTTCTTCTGCATTGGTTATAAGCGTGACCTCATTCTCATTAGAATCAAAACCTATTTCCTTATTTGAGACATCGTTGGCCACAATGAGATCTAGTCTTTTATTTTTTAGCTTTTTCTTAGCATTACTAAGCAGATTATCCGTTTCTGCTGCAAAACCAACAAGATATGGTCTCTCGTTTAATTCGCTAACAGATTTTAAAATATCTTGATTCTCTTGAAGTTGAAGTGTTAATGAAGATTTATCTGTATCTTTTTTAATCTTAGATTCATGAAAAGTAACAGGTCTATAATCAGCAACTGCAGCAGTACCGATATAAACATCCTTGCTTTTGACATGATGCATTACGGCCTCGTGCATTTCGTTGGCGGTTTCTATTGAGATAAAATTGCAATTAGGTGGTGGCTCCAAGTTTACAGGTCCGCTTATAAGAGTGACTTTTGCTCCAGCTTCAATAGCAGCTTCTGCTAAGCTGTAACCCATCTTTCCGGAGCTTCTATTTGTAATAAATCTGACCGGGTCTATAGGCTCTTGGGTGGGGCCTGCTGTTATCAATATACTCCTTTCTGACAAATTACCTTGGTCAAAGGACGAAGAAAATAGTTCAAGTATTTCTAAAGGCTCTAACATTCGGCCAAGTCCAACATCACCGCAAGCTTGCTCGCCAGAGCCGGGTCCACATATTTTAAAACCTTTTTTTTGTAGATTTTCTAAGTTTTCTTGAGTTCTATTATCTTTCCACATGGCTTGATTCATTGCTGGAGCTATTGATATAGGGCCATCAAATGCAAGTGACACGGTTGAAAGTAAATCATCTCCTCTTCCTGAAGAAAGTCTAGCTAAAGTATTTGCAGTTGCAGGCGCAATTAGAATAGCATCAGCCCACTTTGCAAGCTCTATATGACCCATAGCAGCCTCTGATTCGGCATCTAGTAAATCAGTAGAAACCCTATTTCCTGATAAGGCCTGTAAAGTTAAAGGTGTAATAAACTCTTCTGCTGAACTTGTCATAACGACACGCACAGAGCTTCCAGACTTTTTTAAATGACGAACAATTTCAGCAGACTTATACGCTGCTATACCGCCCGTAACCCCTAAAATGATGTTTTTATTAATTAAAGATTTCAATATTTTATTCTCTTAAAATGAGATTATAGCGGCTTATTCTTGCTTGCTGTCAATGCTTCTGGTATAAAACGCGGCTCTACAAGGAAATATTAAATAAAGTTATGTCTAAAGTTTGCCAAGTAACAGGAAAAAAGCCACAAGCAGGCAATAATGTCTCGCATGCCAAGAACAGAAATAAAAGAACCTTCCAGCCTAATCTTCATAAGCATAAATTTTGGGTCGAATCTGAAAAAAGGTATGTAAGTCTCACTGTTTCAGCAAATGGAATGAGAACCATTGATAAAAATGGCATAGATAAAGTACTTGCAGATCTGAGATCTAGGGGAGAAAAAATATGAGAGAGAAGATAAGATTAGTTTCTTCTGCTGGAACAGGACACTTTTATACAACTGACAAAAATAAATCTGCGATGCCAGATAAGATGGAGATCAAGAAATTCGATCCAGTTGTTAGAAAACACGTCGTTTATACAGAAGCAAAAATTAAATAACTCCTGCCGCTTCTTTTATTAGGCGCTGTTTAAGGGCCTTGGTATTATTTGCAAAATCAAAAGCAAAGCTTCTACCTAACTTTATCCAAATATTTTCTGAACCGAACCCTCTCTTGAAGGCTTCCATTAGAGCAATCATTTTATAACTCTCAGGCTCTCTTCTTTTACTGTAGGATCTAAGTATTTCTTTATCGTATAAAGCCCTTCCGTATCTATTTGCAGATGTGAGCAGTTCAGATAACTCTTTTACATCGGCGATGCCTAAGTTCAACCCTTGTCCCGCCAGAGGATGAATAGTATGAGCGGAGTCTCCTACCAAAATTGATCTTCCTTTATAAAACTTCTTGGCATGGAGCTGATGTAATGGAAAAGAATCAATATCTTCTTTACATATTATTTCACCAAACCTATCTTCAGTTTTTAGTCTTAACTCTTGCATTAATAAGTTTCGCTCTAGTTTTAAAATTTTTTGTCCATACTCTTCATCTGTAGACCAAATTAATGAGGCTTCATTTGACCCTTGAGCTAAAGGCAATAATGCAATCGGTCCGGTGTCAGTAAAAATCTGAAAAGCAGTTTTATTTAAAGATTTCTCAGTGACAACAGAAGCAACTAAGGCTTGTTGTTGATAACTCCATGTTCGAATAGGGATTTGCGATAAGTCTCTAACCTTTGAAAGCGAGCCATCTGCACCAATCAGAAGTTCTGACATTATATTTAAACCCGCGTGAGTTGAGATTTCTACTTTATGAGGATCGTGCTTAACGTCCATTAAAGAATCTTCTTCAATCAGCCGAATTTCTGGGATTTTTTCTAGCTCATTAAATATTGCTTCTAAAATAATATTATTATGAACAATAACACCCAGATCCTTCCTAGAAATTTCAGCTGCATTAAATTGAACAGAAGATGATCCTTCAGCATCCCATACATAGATCTCCTCAAACTGCTGAGAATTTTTTTCTATAGTTTCCCAGATACCCGCCTCTCTTAAAGAGTTTATAGATGAGAGATTGAGTGATGTTGTTCTACCAATAAAAGGATTAGCTAATTTTAAGGAGGGCTTGCCCTTATCTATCAAACAAGTATTAACTCTTGCTTTACCTAAATAGAGAGCCAATAAGGCCCCAGCAACTCCACCCCCAACAATTGTTACTTGGTAGTTCACTTAACCTTGAACGGTATGCTCGACTTCTTCAATAGTTCTTGGAACATTAGGGGTTAGTACTTCAAAACCTGAATCCGTAATAGAAATATCATCTTCTATCCTGACGCCTATACCCTTCCATTTATCATCGACATCTTCCAGAGTATCTAAAATATAAATCCCTGGTTCTACTGTCATAACCATACCCTCTTCGAGTTGTCTCCAGTCACCGTCCTTCTTATAACCTCCAACATCATGGACATCCATGCCAAGCCAATGACCAATTCTATGCATATAGAATTTTGAGTACGCACCTGTTTCTATATTTTCTTCTTTTGACCCCTGCAATAAACCTATAGATATTAGACCCTCTACTATGACTTCTACAGATTTCTCATGCATTAAATTCCACTTATTTCCGGGCTTTGCTTGTTCCATAGACTGTTTATGAGCCTCTAACACTATCGAGTAAATTTCTTTTTGTTCCGGTGTAAATTTTCCATTAACCGGAAAGGTTCTCGTTACATCTGAAGCGTAATACTGATATTCACATCCAGCATCTACAAGCACTAGATCGCCATCCTTTAATTCAGCATTGTTTTCAACATAATGAAGTATGCAAGAATTGTTTCCTCCTCCAACAATAGAATTATAAGCAGGAGATCTTGCACCATTTTTATTAAAAGCATATAAATATTCAGCTTCAAGTTGATATTCGTACATTCCTGGAGTGACTGCCTGCATTGCCCTAATGTGTGCCTCTGTAGTAATTTCAGCAGCATGCTTCATAAGGTTCATTTCATGATCTTCTTTAATAAGTCGCATCTCATGTAAAATTAAGTCTAGAGATAATAAATTCTGGGGCGGCTCAGCTCCGGCTCTGGTATTCTTTCTTATGTGCTCAACCCATTGCGAAATTTTTAAATCCAGGCCATTAGGAGCGCTCATAGAAAAATAGATATTCTTAATTCCTTCTAATAAATGAGGCATCTGTTGATCAATAGAATTAATACTATATGCCGAGTCTGCTTGATACTCTTGCATGGCACCATCTTGACCTGATCTAAAACCGTCCCATTGTTCACGAAGAGGATCTCTATCTCTACAGAAAATTATAAACTTTTCTTTCTCTTGGTCAGGTCTTATCAAAATTAAAGATTCAGGCTCTTCGTATCCAGATAAGTAGTAGAAATTGCTATCTTGTCTGTAAGCGTAATCGGTATCAGAGATTCTAGATTTAACTGAAGCAGCGGCAATAATGATTGCTGAATCTTCTAAAACTTTATTAGCTAAATGTGACCTTCTCTCAGAAAAATTATTATTCATATCATTTATGGTAAATATAAGTACTTTATGAAGAAACATGGTAGCAAGAAATTAAGTTCAAAGTTAAACTTAAACTAGAAAATGTCTGAAAATAAATTTGATAATTTAGAAAGTGAAGTGCACGAGCTCATTAAGCTTAGTCAGCAACTTAAGGAAGTGAATGATCACCTTGCTAAAAAAAATAAACAACTATCAAAAGAGAATAATAGACTTTCAAAAAATCTTGAAGTAGCGAAAGAAGGCATAACTAAGATAATCAAATCATACAAAAGCCGATGAGCAAAGAAACAACTACGGTAAAGATCTTAGGTACAAATTATAAAATTGCCTGTCCTCCTGAGGAAGCAGAAGAAGTTCAGAGGGCTGCAGTGTTTTTAGACTCTAAATTGAATGAAATAAAAAAGGCATCCGGTTTGGATGAAAAAAAAGCTGCAATTATTACCGCACTTAATATAAGCAATGAATACTTAAAGAACTTATCAAATGTAAGTGAAGATGAATCAGTTAATGAAGGCCTAGAAAACCTTACTCTTGAAGTTAAAAAGCAGGTAGAAAGTTTATCTTTTAAAGCGTAACAAGTAGGTTATAATTTTTGAGTTTCCTGGTTTATTCGACAGTTTTTACTACTCTCGAGCCGATAAAAAAATAATAGGAGATTCTGAAAAGTTTTTGTTGTGCATACCCATTTAATGGGAAGCCTGATAAATTGACGGGATCACCGCCTTGAACTTCACGGTTCAGGGCAGTAAT
>ERZ802830.2917-NODE-2917-length-14995-cov-6.49625_pt1 | contig 14995 bp, 13 predicted proteins | sample MGYA00345654_ERZ802830 | MGnify/ENA primary metagenome ERZ802830 (study PRJEB30503, sample SAMEA104212375) | marine metagenome | biome: Westerlies Biome; feature: [SRF] surface water layer (ENVO:00010504) within the epipelagic zone...; material: water... | reverse complement strand
ACCTGATGCACCACAATCAGATGAGATTTTGATAGCTGTATGATGAGGAATTGGAGGCAGGCCTCTTAAAAGAATAAAACCTGATTAAAAAGGAGAAGATTAATGTTTAAAGCGATTATTCTTTTAAAAAAGAAAGAAGAAGTATCATCAGAAGAATTTAAAAATTGGTGGATTAATTCTCATTCATCGAAGGCCGCTATGCTGCCTAAGATTAGAAAGTTATGTTTCAATCTTGTTGAAAATGAAGGTGATAAAGCTTACGACGGTGTTGCAGAGCAATGGTTTGATACTCAAGAAGATTTTGAAAATGCTTATGCTAGTGAGATTGGTAAAAAAGTGGCGGCTGACTCAATTAGCAATGTCTTAAAAAGAGACAGATTATTTGTAAACGAACACAACATAGTTAATTAATATTTAAATATTTAGATAAGAGGAGGATTGGTTGAAAGTAAATTCAAATAACTCTGCTGGTTTAAGAGGTCAGGTTGCTGGAGAAACTGAACTTTGTACTGTAGGTCAATCGGGAACTGGATTAACTTACAGAGGATATGAAATTACAGACTTGGCTAATAATGCAGAATTTGAGGAAATAGCTTTTCTTCTTTTAAAGGGGCATTTGCCAAATAGCCAAGAACTAAATAGCTATAAGACAAAGTTAAAAAAACTAAGAGAAATTCCTTCAGAGCTTAAAAGTGTATTAGAGCAAATACCTTCTAATAGTCATCCTATGGATGTAATGAGGACAGGATGTTCAATGTTAGGGTGTCTTGAGACAGAAGAAAGTTTTTCAGAAGAAGATGACAAAATTGATAGAATGTTAGCATTATTCCCATCAATAATTTCGTATTGGTATAGATATAGTCATGATAAAGTAAGAATTGATACTGTAACTGACGACGATACAATAGGCGCACATTTTTTAAGACTACTGCATGATGAAAAACCATCTGATCTTTATACAAAGGTCATGAATGTATCATTAATACTATATGCAGAACATGAATTTAATGCTTCTACTTTTGCAGCTAGAGTGTGTGCTTCAACTTTATCAGATTTACATAGTTGCATTACCGCAGCAATTGGAACATTAAGGGGACCACTTCATGGAGGTGCAAATGAAGCTGCTATGGATCTAATTCAAAAATTTAAAAGTCCAGATGATGCTGAAAAAGAATTACTTGGAATGCTTCAAAGAAAAGAGAAAATAATGGGTTTTGGTCACGCTGTTTACAAAGAAAGTGACCCCAGAAATAATGTAATTAAAAATTGGTCAAAAAAATTATCGTATGAAGTTAATGATAAACTTTTGTACCCGGTCTCTGAAAGATGTGAAGAAGTAATGTGGAGAGAAAAAAAATTATTCTGTAATGCAGATTTTTTTCATGCATCTGCTTATCATTTTATGGGTATACCGACAAAACTCTTCACCCCAATTTTTGTTATGTCAAGAATTTCAGGTTGGGCTGCACATGTAAAAGAGCAAAGAAAAAATAATAGAATTATAAGGCCATCTGCAGATTACACAGGGCCTGATAATCAAACTTTTATTAAAATTGAAGATAGATAATTAAAAGGTAATATATGTCATTAAATGTAGATTATAATTTAAGACCCGATTACGATAAAGTAATTAAGGATATTTCTGAGTATGTAATTAATTATGAAGTTACTTCCAGAGATGCCATGGAGACTGCTAGAAACTGTCTTATTGATAGTATAGGATGTGGTTTATTAGCTCTTCAATTCAAAGAATGTGTAAAGCATTTGGGGCCTATTGTTGAGGGTACTGCTGTCCCTAATGGTTCCAGAGTTCCAGGAACAAACTTCATATTGGATCCTGTGAAAGCAGCTTGGGATATAGGATGTATTATACGGTGGTTAGATTATAATGACACATGGCTTGCAGCTGAATGGGGTCATCCATCAGATAATCTCGGAAGCATTCTTGGTTTATGTGACCATTTATCACAGAAAAGAGTTAAAGATGGTCAAAACCCTATCTTTATGAAAGAAATTTTAGAATTTATGGTAATGGCACACGAGATCCAGGGAGTACTGGCTATTGAGAACTCATTTAACAGAGTAGGCTTAGATCATGTTTTGTTAGTAAGAGTAGCGTCCACAGCAATTTCAGCAAAAATAATGGGTGGTAATGATGAACAGATAAAATCTGCGATATCTCATGCATGGGTTGATGGCTCATCATTAAGGACTTACAGGCATGCGCCAAATGCTGGTTCAAGAAAGTCTTGGGCTGCAGGTGATGCTTCATCAAGAGGCGTGAGATTGGCTGATATTGCTTTAAGAGGTGAAATGGGAGTTCCAGGGGTACTCTCTGCACCTCAATGGGGATTTTATGACATTAGCTTTAACAAAAATAATAAAGACCAAAAATTAAAAGATAAAGAAGATCAAATTTTTAAGTTTAATAGAGATTACGGTAGCTATGTTATGGAGCATATCCTATTTAAGATTCAATACCCTGCAGAATTTCATGCACAAACAGCAGTAGAGGCTGCAGTTAAACTACACCATGATGTTAAAGAAAAGTTTGATCAAATTGAAAAAATAGTCATTAGAACTCAAGAGCCTGCTATCAGGATTATATCCAAAGTAGGAAATCTTGCTAATGCTGCTGATAGAGACCATTGTATTCAATATATGGCTGCTGTAGGCCTCATTTACGGTGACTTAAAAGCAGAGTTTTATGAAGATGATTTCCATAATGAAAATCCATTAATTGATTCCCTTAGAGATAAGATGGAAATTATAGAAGATAAGCGCTTTTCTGATGATTATCTTGACCCAGAAAAGAGGTCAATAGCGAATGCGATGAAAGTTATATTTAAAGATGGCTCTTCTACAGATGATGTAGAGGTTGAATATCCTATAGGTCATAAGAGGAGAAGGTCGGAGGGAATACCTCTTTTAGAGCAAAAATTTTTAAATAATTTAAATAAATGCTTTGATAAAGATAAATCAAACTCAATTTATGAACTTGGTACTAATCAAGAAAATCTTGAAAAGACAACAGTGCATGATTTTATGGCAATGTTAGTAAAGAATTAAACTAAGAAAAAATTTCTTTAAAATAACTTATAAATTGACAATTATTGTTAAAATTGAGCAGTATTAAGTCTATATTTTGTTGTGAGGATTAAAAATGAATCAAGAGGGTAAAAATTTAAGAATAAATGGCGATAGGTTATGGGATTCTATTATGGAAATGGCCAAAATAGGTCCAGGTGTTGCCGGAGGTAATAATCGTCAAACCCTAACAGATGATGACGCAAAAGGTAGAGACCTTTTCAAAAAATGGTGTGAAAAAGAGGGCCTTGAAATGGGCTTGGATACAATGGGTAACATGTTTGCCAGAAGACAAGGCTCAGATCCTAATGCCCTTCCAGTGATGGTAGGAAGTCATTTAGATACCCAGCCAACAGGTGGAAAATATGATGGAGTTTTAGGAGTTTTGGGTGGATTAGAAATAATTAGAACTTTAAATGACCTTGATATTAAGACCAAACACCCAATTGAAATTGTAAATTGGACCAATGAAGAGGGCACGCGTTTTGCTCCACCTATGCTTTCATCTGGTGTTTTTGCTGATATGCATACAGAGGATTGGGCATACAATAGAGAAGATGCTGAAGGTAAGAAATTTGGTGATGAATTAAAAAGAATTGGCTGGAGAGGGGAGGAACCTGTTGGAGAAAGAAAAATGCATGCTTTCTATGAACTCCATATTGAGCAGGGCCCTATATTAGAAGATGAAAACGTTGATATTGGTGTTGTTACCCATGGACAAGGATTAAATTGGCTTCAAATAACTCTTCACGGCAAAGAATCTCATACAGGCTCTACGCCTATGCCTAAAAGGGTCAACGCTGGCTTAGGAATGGCAAAAATAACGCAGCTTGTAGATGAAATAGCTTGGTCACACGCTCCTCTAGCAGTCGGCGCAATTGGTCATGCTGATGTTTATCCTAATTCTAGAAATATAATTCCTGGGAAAGTTGTTTTCACTGTTGATTTTCGTCATCCAAAAAAAGAAGTAATTCAGGATATGGAGGACAGGCTTAGAAGTGGAGCAGCTAAAATAGCAGAAGATATTGGATTAACGATGGAAATCGAAAAAGTAGGAAATTTTGATCCTGTCGAATTTGATTCTAATTGTGTTGAAATGGTAAGGAGTGCAGCTAAAACTTTAGGCTATTCTCATATGAATATTGTGTCAGGTGCAGGTCATGATGCATGCTGGATTAACAGAGTAGCGCCAACAGCTATGGTAATGTGCCCATGCGTTGATGGGTTGTCACATAATGAGGCTGAGGAAATTACTAAAGACTGGTCTACAGCTGGAGCTGATGTATTATTCCATGCTGTTGTAAATACTGCTGAAATAATTGATTAATAAATATTGGAGGGTAAAATGAGTACTGTTATTAAAGGTGGAACAATTGTTACTTCAGATTTGACATATAAATCTGATATTTTAGTTGAAAATGGAAAAATATCTTCAATAGGTAAAAACCTTAATGGAGATAAAACTTTGGATGCTAGTGGTTGTTATATTATGCCAGGCGGTATTGATCCACACACTCATATGGAAATGCCATTTATGGGAACTTTTTCTGCAGATGACTTTGAATCTGGAACTAAAGCAGCTGTTTCAGGTGGAACAACAATGGTTGTTGACTTTTGTTTACCTTCACCGGATCAGTCGTTATTGAGTGCTTTGGATGGTTGGCATAATAAATCTACTAAAGCCGTTTGCGATTATTCATATCACATGGCAATTACCTCATGGCGAGAAGAGATTTTTAACGATATGGAAGAAGTTGTTAAAAACAAAGGTATTAATACTTTTAAGCATTTTATGGCTTATAAAGGTGCATTAATGGTTGACGATGATGAAATGTTTGCTTCTTTTCAGAGATGCGCTGAATTAGGTGCTATGCCTTTAGTTCATGCTGAAAATGGTGATGTAGTAGCTGCCCTTCAAGCCAAGTTACTAGCTGAAGGTAATAATGGTCCAGAAGGTCACGCTTATTCTAGGCCACCTGATGTTGAAGGTGAAGCTTGTAACAGAGCAATTATGTTGGCTGATATGGCAGGCGTTCCTCTTTACATTGTACACGTCTCTTGCGAGCAAGCTCATGAATCTATAAGAAGAGCAAGGCAAAATGGTAAAAGAGTTTTTGGTGAACCTTTGATTCAGCATTTAGTTTTGGATGAAGGAGAATATCAAAATTCAGATTGGGATCATGCAGCCAGAAGAGTTATGTCTCCACCTTTTAGAAATAAACTTCACCAAGATTCACTATGGAATGGACTTGCTGCCGGAAGTCTGCAAGTTGTTGCAACAGATCATTGCGCCTTTACTACCGAACAAAAAAGAATGGGATTGGGTGATTTTACCAAGATCCCAAATGGTACTGGTGGATTAGAGGATAGAATGCCTGTCTTGTGGACATACGGTGTTGGAACTGGAAGGCTTACAATGAATGAGTTTGTTTCTGTAACCTCAACTAATATTGCAAAAATTTTAAATGTTTATCCAAAAAAAGGAGCCATTCGAGAAGGATCTGATGCAGATATCATTATCTGGGACCCTTCTGCTGAAAAAACTATAAAAAGTGAAACACAGCAGTCAGTTATAGATTACAATGTCTTTGAAGGAATTAATGTAAAAGGATTGCCAAGGTTCACTTTATCAAGAGGTAGGGTAGCTGCTCAAGAGGGTAAAGTTTTAGCTAGCCCTGGAGATGGAGATTTTGTCTCAAGAGAGCCATTTTCTGAAGTTAATAAATCATTATCTAAATGGAAAGAGTTAACATCGCCAAGAAAAGTTGAAAGAAAAGCTGAAAATATGCCAGCTGGTGTTTAGGTTTTCATGTCAAATGCTATGATTTCTGCAGAAAAATTAAATCTAGTTTTTGAAACTGCTGATGATGACGTAATTGCTTTAAAAGATGTGTCTTTGGATATTAACAAAGGTGAGTTTGTTTCTTTTATCGGCCCATCTGGTTGTGGTAAAACTACATTTTTAAGAGCAATAGCTTCTTTAGAACAACCCACCAGTGGAAATCTGATGGTAAATGGAATGTCACCAGAGGAGGCGAGAAAAAGCAGGTCGTATGGCTATGTTTTTCAAGCTGCTGGTTTATACCCCTGGAGAAATATTTATAAAAATGTAAGTCTTCCACTAGAAATAATGGGATATAAAAAAAATGAGATACCTGGAATTGTTGAAAAAGTATTAAAACTTGTAGATTTAACAGGATTTGAAAAAAAATTTCCTTGGCAATTGTCAGGTGGAATGCAGCAAAGGGCTTCTATAGCTAGAGCACTTTCTTTTGATGCAGACATCTTGTTAATGGATGAACCATTTGGTGCGTTAGATGAAATTGTTCGAGATCATTTAAACGAACAGCTTTTGAAACTTTGGAAAACTACAAACAAAACAATTTGTTTTGTAACCCACTCAATTCCTGAAGCTGTTTATTTATCAACAAAAATAGTTGTTATGTCCCCAAGGCCAGGTCGCATTATTGATGTAATTGAAAACACTCTGCCTCCAAATAGGCCTTTAGAAATCAGAGATAGTGAAGAATTTATTTCTGTTTCTCAAAGAGTTAGAGAGGGTCTTCGATCAGGACATAGTTATGAGTGAAAATTCCTTCGCAAATTATTTTAAGAATAAGATGCTTCCTATTTTATCTATTGTTACACTTATTTTTGCTGTCTGGTATATTTTTACAGTATATTTAAATTCTTCCATTCAAATTTATGCTTACGAAAGAAAGAAAATAGATTGGGAGTTTAGTGATTTAGTTCGTCATACTATGTCACAAAAAAAACCACTATTACCTGCTCCTCATCAAATAGTATCAGAGATGTGGAAAACTATATTCATGATTAAAATTACTTCCAAGAAATCTTTAATTTATCATAGTTACATTACACTTTCATCTACTCTGTTAGGATTTGCAATCGGAACTATGCTAGGGATAATTTTAGCAGTTAGTATAGTTGAAAATAAAGCAATGGATGCATCGTTAATGCCATGGATAATTGCTAGTCAAACTATTCCAATATTGGCTATTGCACCTATGATAATTATTATTTTAAATGCCTTTGGTTTGTCAGGTTTACTGCCTAAAGCTCTTATTTCAACTTACTTGAGTTTTTTTCCAATAGCTGTTGGCATGGTTAAGGGATTAAGAAGCCCTGAATTAAGCTATTTAGACCTAATGCGAACTTATAACAGTTCCAGGTTGAATATTTTCTGGAAACTTAGATTACCATCGTCAGTGCCCTATCTTTTTGCTTCAATGAAGGTTGCAATAGCAATTTCATTAGTTGGAGCCATTGTTGGTGAACTTCCCACAGGCGCTATTGCTGGACTTGGGGCAAGACTTTTAACAGGATCTTATTTTGGACTTACTATTCAAATTTGGTCTGCACTTGTCATGGCTGCAATACTGGCAAGTACTTTGATATTTATAATAAATTTTATTTCTAAAAAAACCTTAATGAGAATGGGTATTCAGGAATGAATACATTTCAAAAAGCGCAACAAATTATTGCTTCTTTGATGGCTCTTTTTGCTCTTTATAGCTTTATTTTTTATGAGTTTAGCAACCCATTAATTTTTATTTTAACTTTAATAGCACTCTTGGGCGTAGTTCGTATTTTTTATGATTATTTAAGCCATGGTGTATTTGATTTTTTATTTAGTATTATTGGTATGGTTCTTTTGACCATCTATGTTTATGGGTCACCATCCTATGGATTTTGGCCACTTTTGATATCTGTTTGGCTTTATGGTTGGATGGCTGTTGAAAAAATAACACAAGAAGAGAATATGAGCCCGTTTTTTAAAAAAATATTTTTTATAATAGTTCCTGTTTTCTTTGGAGCATGGATTTTATTTACTTGGGAAGTAATTACTACTGGTCTTAATGTTCCTATGGTTATTCTTCCATCGCCTAGTCTGATCTCACTAAAATTTGTTGATTCTTTAGATACATTATGGGCTGATTTTGTTCAAACATTTGTAAAAGCTGCATTGTCTGGATATTTGATTGGATGTGGAAGCGCTTTTATTGTTGCTATAATGATAGACAAATCTCTTTTCTTAAGAAGAGGTTTATTGCCTATCGGAAATTTTATTTCAGCTATACCAATTGTCGGTATTGCTCCTATTATGATTATGTGGTTTGGTTTTGACTGGCATTCAAAAGCAGCAGTCGTAGTAATTATGACTTTTTTCCCGATGCTTGTTAATACAGTTACTGGTCTCTCAGTTACGAATCCAATAGAGAGAGATTTACTAAAGACATATGCCTCTTCATATACTCAATCTTTAATATTAATGCGATTACCAGCTGCCGCACCATTTATTTTTAATGCCTTAAAAATAAATTCTACATTAGCTCTCATAGGTGCAATTATAGCTGAATTTTTTGGTTCCCCCACAGTTGGATTAGGTTTCAGGATATCTGTAGAAGTTGGAAGATTAAACCTTGATATGGTGTGGGCAGAAATTGCTGTAGCCGCTCTTGTTGGCTCTGCAAGCTATGGTGTTATAAGTTTTATTGAAAAAAAGTTAACATTCTGGCATCCTTCAAATAGAAGAAAATTAGAAAACTAAAGGAGAAAATTAATGAAAAAATATTTAATAAGTATTTTGAGCTTTTTTATCTTTGTATCCACAGGTGTTGTGGCGTCAGCTGCTGATAAAGTGACACTTCAACTACAGTGGTTTACACAAGCTCAATTTGCAGGATATTACGTTGCACTTGATAACGGTTATTATTCTGATGAAAATCTCGATGTAACTATTAAACCTGGTGGAGTTGATATTTCACCACCACAAGTAATGGCAGCTGGCGGTGCTGATGTCATGTTGAATTGGATGCCATCTGCTCTTTCTGCGAGAGAAAATGGTGTTCCATTAGTAAATATCGCACAACCATTTAAGTCATCAGGACTACAATTAACCTGTAGAAAAGAAACAGGTATTAAAACACCTCAGGACTTTAGAGGCAAAACAATTGCTGTTTGGTTTTTTGGTAATGAGTATCCATTTCTTTCATGGATGTCCAAACTTGGAATTCCAACAGATGGTGGTTCTGACGGAGTTACTGTCCTCAGGCAAGGATGGAATGTTGATCCATTAATTCAAAAGCAGGCTGATTGTATTTCTACAATGACATACAATGAGTATTTCCTAGTGCTTGATGCGGGTCTAACAGCAGATGATTTAGTCAACTTTAAATACGAAGATGAAGGTGTGGCATCACTTGAAGATGGCATGTATGTTCTTCAAAAGAATTTAGATGACCCAGCTTTTAAAGATAAGATGGCTCGTTTTGTAAAAGCATCTATGAAGGGTTGGAAGTGGGCAGAGCAAAACCCAGATAAAGCAGCTCAGATTGTTATGGACAACGAGATGACAGGCGGTACAGATCTTAGGCATCAAAAAAGAATGATGGGAGAGGTTGCAAAATTGACAGCAGGTTCAAATGGTACACTTGATCCAGCAGATTTTGATAGAACAGTGAACAGTCTTCTTGCTGGTGAGTCTGATCCAGTGATAACAAAAAAGCCTGACGGTGCATGGACACACGCAATCACAGACATTGCTCTTAATTAATTGAGTAATTTTTTATTAGGCGCTGTAATAAATAGACAGCGCCTAATTTTTTTTTCTTATATTAAAACTTTCAAAATTTTAATTTTGTTTAAATTTTGTAAATTTTAGGTTATATTTAAATTTTACTGTTTTAAGGGTAAATATGACTGAGATAAGAAACGATATAAGAAAAAATAGATTGAGTGAAAAAGAATACTCTGAAAACTTCGGAGAAATTCATCCTCCATTTAATAAACACGAGGCATTAGTTGAAGGGGATAGGTGCTACTATTGCTATGATGCGCCTCGTATAGAGGCATGCCCTACAGGAATAAATATTCCACTTTTTATTAGGCAAATAACTTCTGGTAACCCTGAGGGAGCTGCTAAGACTATCTTTGATGAAAATATTTTAGGGGGTATGAGTGCAAGAGTTTGTCCAACAGAAACATTATGTCAAGAAGCCTGTGTTAGAAATACTGGTGAAGACCGTCCTGTTAAAATAGGTTTGCTCCAAAGATACGCTACAGATACTTTAATGGAAGCAAAAGAACATCCTTATAAAAGAGAAAAAACCAATGGAAAGAGAATTGCTATAGTTGGAGGAGGACCAGCTGGTCTATCATGTGCTCATAGGCTTGCAATGAAGGGTTACTCAATTACAATATTTGATTCCAAGAAAAAACTTGGTGGGCTTAATGAGTATGGTATTGCAGCATATAAAAGCCTAGAAAATTTTGCTGAAAGAGAAACAAAATTTGTCTTATCAATAGGTGGAATTGAACACAAATTAAATTCAACCCTTGGGAAAGATATTACATTGGAAGAGCTTCAAAATGATTATGATGCAGTTTTTTTAGGACTTGGATTATCAGGAGTGAATCATCTAAGGCTAGAAGGAGAAAATAGTGAAGCAATTGACGATGCTGTTAACTATATTGAAGATTTAAGACAATCTCAAAACTTAGCTGATTTACCTGTTGGCCGTAAAGTTGTTGTAATTGGTGGAGGAATGACTGCAATTGATATGGCAGTTCAAATTAAAAAATTAGGTTCTGAAGAGGTGACAATTGTTTACCGCCGAGGTCAGAAAGATATGTCTGCATCTATTGAAGAACAGCAAAATGCTCAAAATAATGGTGTTTTGATTAGACATTGGTCTAAGCCTTCAAAACTTCTTATCAATGAAAAAACAGTTAATGGTGTAGAATTTGAATATACTGAAAATAAAAATGGGAAATTAGTTGCTACTGGAGAAAAGTTTTCCATTAAAGCTGATATGGTATTTAGAGCTATCGGGCAAACATTTGAAAGCTCAATAGATAACCTACCTAAGCTTGAGAATGGTAGAATTTTAGTTGATAATAACTATAAAACTACTGTTTCTGGTATTTGGGCAGGAGGGGACTGTGTTAAAGATGGTGAAGACTTAACAGTTTCAGCAGTTGAGGCTGGTAAAATTGCTGCAAATTCAATTCATAATGAACTAGTTTCATAATTATATTAGGGGATAATATATGGCTAATTTATCGAGTACTTTTTTGGGAATTAAATCAACGAATCCATTCTGGCTTGCTTCAGCACCGCCAACGGATAAAAAATACAATGTTGAAAGAGCTTTTAAAGCTGGTTGGGGAGGTGTTGTTTGGAAAACATTAGGTGAAGAAGGGCCACCGATTGTTAATGTTCAAGGGCCTCGTTATGGAGCTATTCACTCAAATGATAGAAGATTGTTAGGTTTAAATAATATTGAATTAATTACTGATAGACCATTGGAAATAAATTTACAGGAAATTAAAGAAGTAAAGAAAAAGTGGCCTGATAGGGCAATGGTAGTTTCATTAATGGTTCCATGTGAAGAACAAAGTTGGATTAATATTCTTAAAAGGGTTGAGGAAACAGATGCAGATGGAATTGAATTAAATTTTGGTTGTCCTCACGGAATGTCTGAAAGAGGAATGGGTTCAGCTGTTGGTCAAGTCCCAGATTACGTTGAGATGGTAGCAAGATGGTGTAAACAAAATACTAATATGCCTGTTATTGTAAAATTAACACCAAATATATCTGATATTAGACAACCTGCAAGAGCAGCACTTAACGGGGGTGCTGATGCTGTTTCTCTAATAAATACTATTAGCTCAATAGTTGGTGTAGATTTAGATGCAATGAGTCCCACACCTCATACTGATGGAAAAGGAACAAGCGGTGGTTATTGTGGACCTGCAGTTAAGCCTATTGCTTTAAATATGGTTGCTCAACTAGCTAGAGACCCAGAAATGAAGAATTTACCTATTTCAGGTATTGGAGGCGTAACTGTTTGGAGAGATGCTGCTGAATTTATGGCTCTTGGAGCAGGAAACGTTCAAGTTTGTACTGCTGCAATGGCATATGGGTTTGATATTGTAAAGGAAATGATATCTGGATTATCAGAATGGATGGACAGTAAAGGTTATACATCTGTTGACCAGATAATTGGTAAAGCTGTTCCAAATGTTACTGATTGGCAATATTTAAATTTGAATTATGTAGTTAAAGCAAAAATTAACCAAGATTCATGTATTCAGTGTGGTCGATGTCATATTGTATGCGAAGATACTTCTCATCAGGCTATAACAAGTATGGTTGACGGTAAGCGTCATTTTGAAGTAATAGATGATGAATGTGTTGGGTGTAATCTTTGTGTGAGTGTATGCCCGGTCCAAGATTGCATAACAATGGAACATATGGATAAAGGAGTTGATCCAAGGACAAAGAAAAAAATAGGTGGTTATGAGAATTGGACAACACACCCTAATAATCCTTCAAAAATTCCAAATGCCGCAGAGTAATTATTAACAAATTTATTAAGGACAAATATTATGCCAGATTCAACAATAGTACCTAATGACCTCAGTGCTTTTTGGATGCCTTTTACCGCAAATAGGAGTTTTAAGAAAAACCCTAGGTTATTAGCATCAGCTGATAGAATGCACTATAAAACACCAGAAGGAAGAGAAATACTTGATGGTACAGCTGGTCTTTGGTGTGTAAATGCTGGTCACAAGAGGCCTAAAATTGTTGAGGCTATTCAACGTCAAGCTGAAGAATTGGATTTTGCACCTACTTTTAATATGGGGCATCCTAAAGCTTTCGAATTAGCTAATAGACTTAGTAATTTAGCGCCTGATGGTCTTGACCATGTGATGTTTACCAACTCAGGTTCGGAGTCCGTTGAAACAGCTTTAAAAACTGCAATTGCTTACCACAGAGCAAAAGGTGAGGGTCAGCGTTTTAGGCTAATAGGTAGAGAACGTGGATACCACGGTGTAAATTTTGGAGGCATATCAGTCGGTGGGATAGTAGCAAATAGGAAAATGTTTGGGACTATGTTAGCGGGAGTTGATCATATGAGGCATACTCATGACCCTGAAAGAAATGCATTTAGCAAAGGGCAACCCGAACATGGAGCGGAATTCGCTGATGATCTTGAAAGAATTTTAGCTCTTCACGATCCGTCGACTGTTGCAGCTGTTATTGTTGAGCCAGTATCAGGTTCAACAGGTGTCTTGGTTCCACCTAAAGGTTACCTTAAAAAGTTAAGAGAAATTTGCGACAAGCATAATATATTATTAATATTTGATGAAGTTATTACTGGGTATGGTAGACTTGGTGAGCCGTTTGCTGCTCAATACTTTGATGTTATTCCTGATATGATTGTTTCAGCTAAAGGTTTAACAAATGGCGTCCTTCCAATGGGCGCAGTATATGTCAAAAAACATATTCATGATGCTTTCATGCACGGCCCAGAGCATTTAATTGAATTTTTTCATGGTTATACGTATTCAGGTCATCCAATGGCATGTGCTGCCGCACTTGGTACACTTGACACTTATGAGGAAGAGGGGCTTTTAACTAGAGCTTCAGAATTAGCTGATTATTGGGAAAATTCTATTCATAGTTTGAAGGGGCTTCCTCACGTAATAGATATTAGAAACATTGGTTTAGTGGGTGCTATTGAACTTCAAGGTATTCCTGGGGAACCAACAAAAAGAGCAATGAATGCTATGCAAACAGCTTTTGAAAAGGGCCTTTTAATAAGGACTACTGGAGATATAATAGCTTTATCACCGCCATTAATTATAGAGAAATCAGAAATTGATCAAATTTTTGATACAGTTTCTAGTATTCTTAAAAACTTAGACTAAAAGTAAATTAATTGAGTAATACTCTATCAATAGAGGAAATCTTTAACCTAGTTAGAGACACCCTTAACAATGCTGGGTCATCAGATGATCAGTCAGAGGCAGTTGCTGAAACCATATCTAGAGCTGAGAGAGACGGTTCTGTATCGCATGGTCTTTTCAGACTGCCTGGTTACTATGCTTCTCTAAAAAGTGGGAAAGTTAATCAAAATCCAAGCCCTAAACTTACACAAACCACTAAAGCTGTGCTGAAATGTGATGGTGATAGATCATATGCTCCACTAATTCATAAAAAGTATCTTAATAATTTAGTTGAAATAACGAAAGAGATAGGTGTTGGCATTCTATCTATTAACAGAGTAGCTCATTTTGCCTCTTTATGGCCCGAAACTGAAATATTAGCAGAAAATGGTTTGGTTGGTATTGCTTGTACTTCATATATGCCAGCTGTAGCTCCATTTGGTGCTCATGAAAAATTATATGGAACAAATCCTATATCTTTTTCTTGGCCAAGAAAAAATGCAAATCCAATCGTTTTTGATATGGCCACATCATCATTAGCTCTTGGAGACGTTCAAATAGCTGCAAGGGGTGGCCACGATTTACCAATTGGTACAGGTATAGACAATGAAGGTAACGACACCACAGACCCAAAGAAAATACTAGAGGGAATGCTTCTACCTTTTGGAGGATATAAAGGATCTCATTTTGCTATGATGATAGAGTTTTTGGCTGGTCCTCTAGTTGGAGAGACAACAAGCTTTATCACTAAGGAAAATAATATAAATGACGGAGGACCTCCATTGGGAGGACAGTTTATAATGGCTCTATCACCCGAAATTATTTCTGACTTAAATGATTGGGATAAAAATGCTGAGCCTTTTATTGAAAAGCTTTCATCTTTTGGTGGTGTGAGAATTCCTGGAAAAAGAAGGCACGATAACAGAAGAAATATTAAAAAAGTTGAAGTAAACCCTGAATTGCTCAATAAAATTCACTCGTTAAAATAAGCTATATACAATGGAAAATTCAGATAACAATTTTGATACTAGGCCGTGGGGTAACTTTGAAGTAATTGATATTGGTTCAAATTTTAAAGTGAAAAGAATAACTGTTATGCCTGGTAAAAGGCTATCTCTTCAAAGCCATAAGCATAGGAAATATCATTGGA